>Ga0302277_1000130_pt1 | contig 58647 bp, 66 predicted proteins | sample III_Bog_N3_1_FD_198759 | JGI IMG/M metagenome (GOLD analysis project Ga0302277, IMG submission 198759) | Peat permafrost microbial communities from Stordalen Mire near Abisko, Sweden - III_Bog_N3_1 | ecosystem: Environmental > Terrestrial > Soil > Wetlands > Peat | place: Sweden: Abisko... | reverse complement strand
CAACTCTTTACAATGAGATGGCTCGTTCTTATGCTACCTATAGTCGACAACGTGGTAATCGTAAGTCATATTCTATCAATCCAGAAGCTGTTTTCTTACGGTTAATCCAGGATCAGACACTTCATATTGTTGAAGAAATTAATCCAGTTGAAAACATTAAAGATAAACATGCTGCTACTTACACTGGCAGTGGCGGTCGAACTGCACAAAGCTTTGTTGTGGAAGATCGTCAATTCCCTGCGGATGGTATTGGTGTATTGTCAGAAGCCACGCCGTATAGTGGCAAAGTGGCTATTAACACCTATGTCACAGCAGATCCTCTAATTGATAATATCCGTGGTATGTTTGCTCTGGATAATGTTGATATTGAAAAGTTGGAACCAAGTCAAATTATCAGTGTTCCTGCTTTATTGATGCCAGGTTCGACTAACGATGACGGTAAGCGCGCAGCTTTCCTGTCGATCCAGCTACATCACCATGTCCCATCTGAATATTCAGAAACTATGCGGGTACGAACTGGGTATGAAGCAGTATTGGCACATCGTACCAGTGAAATATATGCATGTTCTGCAAAACAAGATGGTGTAGTCGAAGAAATCAATAACGATCTTGGGTTAATCAAAGTTCGTTATGTCCAACATGTATATCCACCATTTAAGTTTGATCGAGTCTCTAGTTCATCTGCTATCCGTAGTAAATTCACTGAAGTTGCAACACGAGAACTTGCTGCCAATCATCCAGTTTATGTGGCACAAGCTGATGCAAAAACCACTGAATTTCATCTTCATGACATCTACATATTTAACAATATGTTGCTGCAGGTTGTAGATATTCTTCCATTGGCAGATATTGATACAATGCCAATGAATGAGTATTTAACTTCTTCAGCTAAAGATACACTTCATGGTGAAAAACAATCCGTTGTTGTGAAGTTTATGCGGATCCTACACGATCCTTCAGATGAAGTGGATATCTTCAAATTTGGTACTAAATTCACCAGTGCTGCTGGATCTTTTGTAAAGCAAAAAGTTGTTTGTAACGTTACTGTTGGTGAAAAAATTCATCGTGGTGACATTCTTGCTTACAATACAGGATTCTTTGAACTGGATCCATTTGATCCAAAACAGGTCACATGGAAACATGGTATCATGGCAAATGTTGCTTTGATAGAAGGCAACGACACCATCGAAGATTCTAATGCCATCACACCTGAATTTAGTAAACGTCTTGAAACGGCATCTTCTCATTTGCGTACCTTACAAATTACAGCAAACACTATCATCCGTGATCTCAAGCCAATTGGTACTGTCGTTCAAACCACAGACTTACTTTGTACTTTAGAAGATGCAGATATTGCATCTTTGTCAGATGCTGATAATAACTCTATGTTGGAATTGTTAACCAGTTTAAATCGCAAAGCACCAAGAGCCCGATATCATGGAGAGATAGCTGAAATTGACATGCTCTATTCATGTCCATTATCAGAGATGCATCCATCGCTTGCTGCTCTTGCTAAATTAATCAATACTCGTAAATCTCTATTGGCAGAAGCTGCTTCTGGTACCCACAAATCAGTTGATTATGCCGCGCCTGCACAGGTGACTGTTGGTACAAAATTCCATGGAATTGAATTCTTGGCAGACACTGTCATGTTGATGTTTTATATCACAGAAGACATTGATCTTGGTGCTGGTGATAAAATTGTTCTGATGAATCAAGCCAAGAGTGTTACGGCCACAGTCACTGAGAAACCAATGGAAACAGAAAGCCACTATCCGGTGGATATGCTTTTCTCTGCAAAATCTGTTAACAACCGAATCATCACAAGTCCAACAACAGTGGGTTTTGCAAATCGAGTTCTTGCTCATCTTGAGACCTGTTCAACAGATCTCTACTTTGACTAAAAAATAAAGATAGCTAAGAAAAGAGAGGACCGCAGCTGCGGTCCTCTCTTACTAGTTTTGTTTCCACATCACTTGGGGGTAATATTCATTTTCTTCCAGTAATCTCGAAGAAGGTTATCATTCCTAGCTTTGAGACAATCAAAAGATGCGTTAACCCCTTCCATAATCGAATTAACTTTGGGGTCGTTAGCAGTCTTTGCGGAAGTATTTTCCGATACGTCACGGATTGTGAATTCACGCATAGAAAGTCTCCTATTAAGAATGAAAGTGGTCGGCGCAGTCAGTGAACAACCTCTTGATTTCATCTCGTGAGAGATTACCGACGGTTGTCGTGGTGGCGCACCTCACGGAAGGTGACGCAATGACCCGACCGATCCGTCTCTTGCATATACCGAAATGCTTCGTAGCAGCGCCGATGGGAATCATAGCGATCCCACCAGCGGCTGTCACCCAGCTTCTTGTTGACGAGGTAGTCCTTGATGGAATCAATTTGGTTCTGGGTGAGACACGCCATGGTAGGTACTCCTGATATAGTCGATGGATGATTATGCAGCCAGCTTTTCTGCGAGAGCCAGTGCAGCTTTTGCCTGTTTGTGCTTCTGGTTGATATTCACCGCATCGGCGATCGAGATACCAACGGTGACACCGAGAAGAAGAAGACTTGCACCGAGACGTAACATGGGATTATTCCTTTTGATGAAGATGGTAGAAAATGATCGCAGCCAACTGACTGTGATCACACGGCAGGTTTGGGAGGAGTAGCGTCCAGGACCTGGATCTTCTTGATGATCGAGTGGATCTGGAAAAATCGGGTGAGCGTGAAGACACGGCACGTCAGACCGACTGCAGCAACGCCATACACAAGACCCCTGATGAGTTTTTCTTCAGACATGAAACATACTCCAGTTGATGGTTATACGTGAGATCGCGTGATAGTTCCGAGCAATTACTTCTTGCAGGCTCGGATGAAATAGCCGATCGCACCGATGCAGGCAGCAGTGGCGAGTGCAGCACTGATTGTCTCATCGAGCGTGAGGTTCTTGATCTTTTGAACGAACGAAGTATCGGACATGATAGTCTCCTGTTAGTTGATAGGATCTGGTGATGATCACCAGATCCTTATTGCAATGTTAGTCGTGAGTCTGCAGCAGCTTTACGTCGATCCAGTCGGTCGGACTGGCGATACACGGAGAGTTGCCGTCGACATAGTCGTATTCATGGAACCGAATGGTCTCACCCGCCAGCAGCTTCTCAACAAGCGTGAGATCATCGCCATACATACCAAGAGGGAAGTTGCCATTCATGATGGCAGTACCGCAGAGAACAAAGTTAGACGTCTCACCAGGAAACTGTTGGTAAACAGTGATTGCCGACTGTTGGATGTTCGGCAGGCCGTTACGCAACGCATGACGACGATGAATCGCGAACCTGCCTTCGGACATGACAATAACGAGCGGCAGATTGACGTACACACGACCATGGGCATCCGTGCTATCAAACAAGTAGTCGATATCCGGCGTTGCAATTGGATTCTTATCACCCATGCGGTGACTGGAGGTCGAAACATTGTACTTGCGCATGAGGGCATTGAATGTCGTGCGAGTGTGGGCCATTGATATTACTCCGATTATAGACACTCATGTGAGTTATCTATGGGTTGATTGGTAGATAGTTTACAACGATATCAACTATACCGGTTGTATTCTTCAATTCAGTAGTATATATCTGAATCTGGATGAAACGCAGATACATACCTTAGTGAATGGTCACACACATAGCTTCGAGACGAGCAATACGTGGTGCAATCCATGCCTCAATTGAGGCACGAATCGTCTGTGCAATTTCTTCAGGAACGGCTTCTGTTTCACCAACTGATCTTGGAAGAACAAATTCCATGTTAAAGGTTACCATGTTATTCAAGGCCGAGATCAACACAGCAGGAGAGTTGCCTTTACTCACGGAATACGCATCAGCAGCATATTCAAACTCCTGGTTTACACACACGCCAGCCTCAACATCGTCTAGATGACCAAGTGCATAATGGCCCTCTTCGTGGCCAAGGACTGCTGCCAATTCTGCAGGTGATAGATAGTCCAGTGCCTCTTCCAACACGATGACATAGTGATCATCGATTGTGATATTGTGTTCCAAAATCACTGCTGGCTGACTGGCATACCATTCAGTAGAATTGGATTTGTCGCTACACGTCACCAACCCGATTCCCCCAATGGACAGATAGAACATCCGATTATCGCTCGAGATTTCGGCATTCTTCGGAATGACAACTTGACCAACAAACATGACACAACTCCTACATAGAGTGAATGATTTTAGATACATCTGGTTGTATCTTCATTGTAGTGGTATATATCTGAAATAGAATGAAACTCACTAAATCATATAAAAAAATAGTAGATGACATGCTGGGGAATTCCCCAGCATGTCAGTACCCATTTGCAGCAGTTTCGATTGAAACTCAATGTTGTTTTATTGCACCACTAAGAACCAATCGTCCGAAACAATGATAGACGAAGTCTTCTGAAACTTTCTGTGTTTCAACAAGCTTCAAGATGACAGTTCGGATCGAGTCCTTGTCATTCAATAAGATATAGATACGTGCAATCATCTCCTCTTCTGTGATTTTCCGAGAATCGGATGTGGAATTTTTATCATCGAGATTTGACATGATGGTATCCTGATAGATGATGGGATTGAAGTGTTCGTGTATCGTTTTATTGGGTTATCTCAAACCGATATTAACACCACTGTTTTTGGGTTCGTGCCATAACGCCTGACAGCAAGATAGCTTCGAACCAGAACTGTGGATATCCATTACAGGTTCGTTGGACATGGTCACAGTTTGCATTCCACTCTGTTTCATTCTTACTGCTCTGCATCAGAGTCACAACTTCTTGTTCAGTCATTTGTTTTCCTTTGTGTTTGTAGGATACTCTTAATTTTGGATAAACTGCAATTATTTGATAGCTCCGCTTAAAATTAATTTACCATAACAGTGATAGAAGAACTGAGATGATATGTTGTGAGAAGTGGAAAGTTCAGTAATGATATTTCCAATTGTCATTCCATCGTTTAGCATCAAATAAATGTAGGCAACAATTTCTTCTTCAGACGGAAGAGGTGAAGTTGGAGGTAGTAAATCTTTTATAGAAGCACCCGCTAAGGTTTCTCCACCAAGATGTGCAACAATCAATTTACGTAGAAGTTTAGAAATGGATTGATCTGTTGCCTCAAGATAATAATCCAATTGTTGTTTGATATCAGCCGGGATTCGAACACTCATAATAATTGAGGGCATAGACTTTTTCATGGTAGACTCCCTTCAGTGTATTATCAAAATTGTAATATATATCTAAAATCTAATGACTTTCAAATCATATAAAAATCGCATGGCCTCACGCCATATAACTGTTATTTCAAAGTAGTAGTATGTATTTGAAATTAGGATGAACTTAAAAATAAATACATGTAACGATCTTCCCAGTTTAGGGAAGATCGTTACTGTCGTGTTATATCAGGTTGTGTGATTATCCATATACGTTGGTGGTAATAGAGTCGGAGTTTCACAAAGTCTATCATTAATAATAGAGAAGAGACGATCACTACATGTACCATCTTGATTGTTCAATCTCACCCAAATGGAATCGGAACTTGTCACAGGAAGAAGTGTAATGGATTCTACAAGATTTGTATTGAAAACAATCGTAGTGCCATGAATCGCAAAAAACGTTTCAACCTCAATGGTAGAATCATCTTCAAATCGGCTCATACTCGTTGTGAAGGGAAAACTCGGCGAACTCTTCATGTAGCAAAATTCCTTCGTTTAAATGACAAATGACTTTAGGATACAAAGTTTTAGAAAAGGGGTAACAAGAATTACAGTATCCCTTCATAATATCTATACTACTTTAAAAATAGACATTACTCAAAAGGTTCTTCATGTTATGGTCATAACCTGTACTAAAATATGACTGTGGCTGCACGAATCATCTTATAGAGTTTGACCATACTCTCCAATTAAGGATTGCCAGTATGAGTATTGTCCATGGATTCCTATACGATTCGGCCTTCTTGAATGTGGGTAGTGGAATCGATCCAGTTCGTAAAAATGGTGGAATGTGCGTGCTGTCTTCTCAGGCATTATCATATTTTGTTAATCCTCAAGAATTCACAGATCCACGCACAGCCCGTGCCACCAACCTCAATGCTTTGTTTTCAACTAAGTCACGATTGATTGTTGACCAAAGTGAATTCAGTTCTTTTCTAAGTGATACACAAACCATTTGGACAACAACAGAACGAGACAATCTGTTTGCTATTATTGATCAATTATGCTTTGCATATAATTCAAGTGCAACTTCTGCTCAAATCGAATTGGCACTGGCAACCTGGCCCCAATATCTGACATCAAGTTTTGTTTACAGCACAACACATACATTATCGACGGTTTATGATACCACACCAGCAACAGCAATTACGTGTCCTGACTATGTGACATTCTTCTTTGTAATTGCAAATGGAACCCAATACCAACTGCGAATCTGGTTGAACAATGCATTGTTTTATGCAGACTATCCGTTGTCAACCATTTCTGTTGTTGTACCCCCATTGCCATTGTCTGAGCTGTATACACTGAGTATTACATCAGCTACTGACAATGTGTTTAATACTGCACGAATCTCTAGCAGCACGAGTCAACAAAGTTTGCAGAGTTATATTCAATCTGGACAATATAGTGGATATTATGCACAGAATGTGGTATTTGTAGATGGTTCTGGAAATTCAGCAGCAGTAGAATTTAATCTTCTGTATAATGGATGTGTTCCTGGAGCAATTGCAGTACGAACAGCGATTCGTAATTTGATCATTGCTACCATTGCAGGTACCGATACTGTTGCTGGAGTTGGAACATTGGCAGGATGGAAAGCGTTAATTCCATCTATGTTTGTGACAGAAGTTTTCTATTTGGTACCGATGTGGGATGCTACGACATCACTTATTAATGTCATCATCTATCCCAACATTGTTTCAATTGCAAAAGTATTTACGGATATTGAAAAAGCTCTTTATGATTTGCAAGTTGGTTACATTACAGCTAATTTGGATATCATGACAGCCTACTACAATTCCATGACAGTACTTGCAGTACCAGATACGGCCAATGATCCAACTCGACTCTCTTTGATAGGTGAACATTCAACATATCAAGAAGTCGCTACGACCAATCCAGCATTTGCTTCTATGACCATTTCAACACAGCAGTTTTCATCTCTGTTGGGATCAGCCCTCTCTGCTGCCTTTGGAAACGCAGTTGTTAATTCGTTGTTGTCCACATATACCCCTCCGAATGATACAAGAAGCTATATCACATTCACAGTAGCTGATGTGATTTACTATGTCATGACCAAAGCTTCCTATCTTAGTTTGGTGAACACGCCATGATTCCATTACCAGCAATACAGTCTACCTGTTCTTATACATTTACCACAGGATTTACCTCCCTGAATGGTATTTATACTGTTGATGAATTGCTTTCATTTAAGGAGGCCATCACAACAGGTATTGATTTTGTTATCAATCTTTACACTCCAGCAGGACTTCCTTCTAGTCAGTATACCACAGATGCCAGTTCTTATCAAACTGATATTGTGTTATATCTGGTTCCTGCAAATGGTGGTACCCCAATCTATGCACCGGCTTCTATATTGGCAACAGTACCGGATCCTATGATTGGGTGTTACAATAATTTAGCTATTGGTGTATCTCTGGGATTATTTGCTGATCAGACAACTCTTGCCTGGATTATCTCAGAACTCAATTCTATTATTGGGGGAGTGGTTGGTGTATCCAGTCCTGTTAAACTTTATAGTCTTGGTACAACATATATGTCGGTTGCAGATTATGCAGCATTAGAAACAACCAGAAATGCAGCAAAGACGGCATACACAACCCTCTATCAACAACTTCAACAACAGATTGCACTCACTGAAGCTGCACAGAATCTTAATACTTATTACCAAAATGCTTTAATTGCTCTTAACGCTGCCCCATAACCGGAGGATCATAACTTATGGCAGATTCTACACCTGATCTCACCGGCGCACTTTCAACGTACGCTGTTTCCAATGATCATTATGCAATTTTCATGCCATCACAACGTATTGATTTTGATACTCCCATATTTGAAACAAGTCTGGTAGTAACAGTTATTGGTGCAACTTCTCCTCTTGTTGAAAATGTGGACTGGATTCCTGCAGTTGCTGACTATACGGCTATGAGTCAAATGAAAGCACTGAGTGGTACATTCTCAGCTAGTTTGATTCGTAGCATTCAAATCATCTCACCATTAGCACAGCCCTATTCTATCTCCTGCAGTTATCAACGTCTATATGTTGATATTATTGCTAACATATTAGCGAGGTTGGCTGTTATTGAAAACAGTCTTTCAATTTTGACCACTACAGTAGCATCATCTCCCTCAATCCCTAAGTTGTTGGCTCTTGATGAAAACAAAACCAATACAGCTAATCTGATTGTAGCAGAACCCTACTCAATTAATACATTCGCAGGAACCAATCTGATTCTTCCAGTATCAGGGTCATTCTTTTCTGATAGTGTTGTATTGACAATTCCAACAACCACTCCACCTACACCACTGGTTAAAGGTGTTGACTATGTCATTATTGGATGTGATCGTGAACGAACCCGTGCTACTACTAATGTATCGGGTGTTTATCAGTCCATTCTGATAACAAGACAATTTGCAGGTATCGTGTCTGTCACATATCATGCATATGGTGGTGTAGCAACACTTTCTGATATCTCCTCGATTTACGAAACTGTTACGAATATTAATGCATATCTGAGTGCTAGCCAGTTTTTAACTCCAGATACACTTGGAAGTAATGCAGTTGTAACGAGCATTATTGCCAGGCTTGTAGCCCTGGAGACATGGAAAGTAACTGAGGCATAATCCTATTAAAGAGATATACAGAGAGCACCTTGTGGTGCTCTCTGTATATGAGATCATATCTAAAAAATAAAGATATCTGTTATTTGTAAGCTTTGACCATGCCGCTCAGAACCCGCAACCCACCACGAGCACCATCTTTCCAACTGATATTGTTGTTATGGATACATTGTTCTCCAGCAAGTGTATACGTATAGTCCAAAATCTTAGCACCTTCAGATTTTGTTTTTACAGTATTAGAACCATATGAGATGTCAGGCCTACCCGTTTCTGGATTATATTTAGTAGTGACACCCGATGACCTTGAAGTTTCCGTCAACTCATCAAGCCGCCGCATGACATAATCTTCGTAGCGTTCAAATTCATCACAGAGCCTTGAAAAATTGTGCAGTTCATCTTCAGCAAAAGCTTCAAGATGTTTGACAATCTCATCAAATGCAGCTTCTGTATAACCCGCAGCAGCATATGTCATTGATGTGGGTCTTGGTTTTTGAACTCGTTCATTTCTAACAATAGAGAAATTTCCAAGATGTTTGGTATTGAGACTGTGATATGCAGCTAACCATACCTCACGATCTGGATTGGTTTCTGGAAGCGTCAGCTTCATAATGTCAAAATTCAATGCCATATTTGCTGGACCGAGGTCAATCAATTCAATCAGTTGGGCATAGGGAACCAATTTCGAAGTAAGAGAATTAAAAGTGGTCGCATCAAACTCCTTGCCTTCAACCATTGCTTTATAACGTGCAGTTTGTTTTTGCAATTCAGCAGTTGATTGATGCCAGAGTTTGATAGAAGACAGAATTTTAGCACCGAAGGCTTTGATTTTAGCAGCGATACCACCAATGAGATCACCAATTGTACGCAGAATGCCTTCTAGGGCAGCATCTTCATCTGTGGCGTCTACATTCATGGATTCGAGAGAAGGAATTTCAGGAATCGCCTGACTCAGAACATTGTTTACATTGGCAAATTGTAGCAGAGCAACGGACAATCCATATGATTCAATACAGGAATGAAGAGAATTGAGTTCACCAATAGTGGTCATCGTAGAACGAACTTCTTGACGAAGTTCATGGAGTTCTGCTTCCAACTCCAAATTTTCAAGAACCGCATCATCGAAGTCTTGCATTGAAGAATCGATTGGAGTCAGATCTGTAGTCTGCAGTAGTGAGGAAAACATAAAATATTCCTATCTTGTTAAATTTAATAAAAGCTTATACTCTTTTCGTGTATCTATAAGATGACTATATTTGAAGGCTGCATATTTGTTAAAATATTTTGTAATTGGTTATGTAGAATATCAAGTTGTTGCTTCATGCGTTGTGAAAACAGTTTGTTATAATCTCGGTCAATCAAAAGTTTGTCATGTTCATATTGAAGATCAACCAGACTCTTCTGAAGAAGAGCATTGTAATCTGTCTGAGCAGATAACTGAACTGAGAGTTGTACAACCAGATCAGCTTGGGTTTCTCGTTGTTGTCGCAATACTTCAAGTGTCGTTTGAAATGCTTTTTCTTGAGGTGTAATCATGTTGAAGGATCCTTGTTATATCAGAATTCACGTGCTAATGTATCGAGTTCATGGATTCGGTTTTCTGCATGTCGAACTATGATACGAGCGTCGCTTCGATCAATACCAGACTGCACCAGAAAACCAATGTCGGTGAGAACTTCAGCGAGATTGCTCCAAGTCCACGCTTGATTATGTAACCGATCATGAAGTTGTAGACGATTTCTGTTATAAAGTCCAGCAACTGATAATGCATCAAGAAACTTTCCTTGGGTTACAGAGTGTTCCTCAGAAGAATTGGTATGTCTATATAACGACTCTAGTCGTAATTGTAATGCAGAAATTATATATTCACTTTCATGCTTAGCATAAAATTTATCAGTATCTGAAATATCTAAATTCAAAAGACTTGGAAGATCTACAACAACTTTACGTTCAAAAACACTATGAGTTAAAAGAGAATTGGTAATGGGAAGATCAAGAACAGTATATCGAGTTGCATGGGTGAGTCGTGCTACTGTGGTACACAAACAATTATCATTCGGACAATAGAGACCGTTCTGTCTGGCAACAAGATATCGATTGCATGAATGACAATAGTCATAAATACACTCAGCTGTAATACCACGAGATTTATTCTGTGTTGTATGAGACAATCGAGGACAATTCCCTACCATCTCAATCTCGATATCAGTACCTTCTGTATGTACAACAGAAAATCCTTCATCTATAGTATTAAGATGAATTGTATCAATTCGAAAGTTATTATGCAGAAAAGGATTAACTTTTATGACAGAATGAAGACGACCAAACCGATCTGGTTCAATGCAGTGTTTAAGAAATTGTACTACATAAGTTTGAACATTTGACATGAGATTGATCCTACAGACTTGCAAATGAGGTAATCTCATCGATTCCTATTAATGCAGATTGTTTAATATCACGAGCATTTCGAGATGAGATGTCATACTTTTGAAGATGTTTGGTATCTGTTAGAATGTCGGGAAGGTCACTCCATCGCCACCGATTTTGAGCGAGTCCTCGTTGTAAGTCAGTAATGTTGTTTTGATATAACCCACGTAACGACAAGGCACCAATAAACCGTCCTTGTGTAAAATTCTGCACTTCTGGTGAATATCCATACCCATATAATTGATTATGTCGTGTTACGAAAAGATCCGTCAGATGATCCAATTCATCTGGATTATCATCAATACAACTGAGCATATTTCGTTCTGTTGTAAGAAGAGTTGTTACTGGCGCTACAACATCTTCGCATACATGAGTATACCAGATAGATAAGTTAAATGGATTGACTGGTAAATTCAATACAGAACTATGACAGGCATATTCTAATTTTGCAATATTTTTAAAATAACATGTTGGATTATCACAATAACACTCTCTATTGCGAACTACAAGTGGATATGTACAATAAGTACATCGATTGTTTTTATTTGACATTAAAGAAGCTGCAGAATACTCTGAATGAATGGTCGGATCCCATATCGATTTGACAACCCGACCAAGATGGGGAATTCTACCGACATAACTTAGTTCTACAATGTCACCTTCTTGATAATCTAGTTTAATTAGATCATCCATTGAACGTGGAATATTTAAATGATACTTAGTTGCAGCATCTATTACTACAACAATATTAGGATACAAACGACCAAATCTGTCTGGTATAATTTCAATAGTTCGTACTTCAACTGTTGTCTGCGCCATTATACATCCTTAACTTTGGATATCAAGCATATCCCGAAGAGTGGAGTTGGTTATCAGCACAGAATCACTGTGTCGTCCCAACAACTCCAATCGTTGGAATAATGGAAAGGCCACATCACCACGAGTTCTATACTGTACCATCCGTTTACCATTTGTTAAATTTCGATATACAGTAATTCTCTCTCCTCTGGGTTGCATCTGAGAAAATTCAACAACCACTGCAGTTGGAAGTAGAGTACGATAAGAGAAGACATCAAATACAGATAGCATCGGTAAATCAAAAACATCTTCATGTTGAGGTTCCATTGCCACGTATGGATATTTAGCAGTTAACACTTTAGCAAAGGTTTTTGGAACAAAATTTACAATACGCATACTACAAAATTTGTAAAATAATGTAGTGACAGTATTGTCATATTTATCTGTAATGATATTTGCAGTGGCAAATATCAACTGTTCTTCACTTAGACCAAGATCACTGATAGTGCCTTCGCTTCGCATTGGATAATCAGTGAGATCGATCCACAAAGAACATGATTGATTTTTAGTAGCAACAAGGTCTGTTTTGAACATAGGAATCGATCTCACTTTGTATTAGAGAAAGTTATTTTTGGTTCAGTATTTCGTTATACTTCGTCACATCCATAGGTTTTGTGTCAACTTGTTCTGGGATATAACGTGGTTTGAAAGCAGCATCCCGTTGGTGTGACATACTTTCATGGGATTCAGATACACCCAATTCTTCTGTTGTATATGAATAATTGTATATTACTTTAACCAACCGAGTTTCAATACAGAGGTCACCTCCCATTTTAGTTGCATCAATTATGGACAAGATTGCCCATCTATGTGCTTCTGCTGCAGTATAGGACAATAGTCCAACATCAAGCATTTTTCGATCATATTCCATTACTGGTATGTTGATACCATGAGGAGTGGTACCTTCTCTAACTGGAACCGTTCTCCATACCGTATCAATAACAAAGTCACCCAGTACTGTTGGAGTAAAATAAGAAGTTCTTATTTCAATTTTATATCCTTCCATGTGCAATGTACCCGAACCCTGGAAATTAGCAGTTGGAAGTTCTAGTGCAGACATTTCAGGTAGGTTTGGTGGCCACGAGATAGTTCCTTTAAGTTATGAAATTTTTATTGCGTTAGGATATTTTGCCAATTCCATACGATCTAATTGTGAGGATTGCCAACGTGTGTCGCAATCAGGACAGCACCAATCAATCCAATATATATCCTCTGACTTATCATAATTTCCGGTATCACCTCGATACCGCTTTGTTGGTGTAGGATGTGGACATGCTGATTGTAAAAGTCGAATAAGATCAGAAAGTTCATCTCATTCTTGTTCTGCAGTAGATTCATTTGTCACAACCATGAAAATAACAGCTGTGATTTCTTGTACTTTTTTCCAAGCAGCTTCTCGTTTCTGCTTGCATTCGATATCATGTTGCATTCCAGATAGTTGAGCATCAGCATACAGATCGATGGTCTCATTACAACGTTCTACGTCACCCAATGCTATGAAAAGAGACATTACTTTAGTAGACAATTCAATGACAGCTGATGTTTTCAACATATCAGTTTCCAATACAACGAGTGATGTTTTAGGTATCTTTTTTAGTTTTATAAAACAATTTCGTGAAACGTTTTTCCTCTAGCAGTAAAGGTGTGACGACGAGTTTCTTGATATGAGAGGTGAGGAGTGATGTCCCTGTTCCAGGCATATGCATAAGTTGGAGTATCGCCATTAGGAAGTTCTCGTAATCGACCTAAGGATTGCTTGTTCATATTGTCTGAACCAGTTGCTAGAGTCATAAACACCGTTAGAAGATTTTTAATATCTGTTCCAGTTCCAGCGGATCCTGGAGTTGAAATGATAATATCTGTATCAGAAAGTACACTGTCATTTGTCTCATATGTGTAGAGACCAATTTTAAGTAGTCCTTCATTGGGTGATAGGGATGCCACTAATTTATCATGGAACCACTGACACATGGCCACGGTAGCACACAGGATAAGTAACTTCTGTCCTGGCTTTCTCACATTGAGATAATGTGAGTAGATAGCAGGAGAATAGACACAATCATAGATGTATTTCAATCGTTGAGGTACCCGTCGAATCAGATAGTCTTCCAACTTACTGTGGTTATATCCTGCGGGAGTCATATAGGCTTTGGGTGGAATGTTACCTCCTAGCGTGTAGCTATAACTGTAAATATCAATATATCTAACAAAATCACCTTCTCCAAATCGCATGAGATGAGGATAATGTAAATCAAAGATCTGTTTAACTTGGTAATCACCACGATCAAAGGTAGCCGTGAGGGCAATGTTAACGGCTGCATTGGTTTGAATGTCTACCATCAGGGTAAGATAAAAATTCAAATGGGCTTCATCGAGAACTTTAACACCGACCCTAAGACGATCAAAGAGTTCTGAAAAAGGTGGATAATTCTCATAGGCTGCATCACCAATAGCATACGCTCTAATTGTACCAAGTGAACAGAGAATGATCTTGGGAAATAAGGTCTTATCGATCTGTAATAACAACTTGGTCATAGAAGGTGCACCTTGAATAATGTAGATATCTTCATCATTCAATTCGGTGTATTCAAGAATAGCTCGTTTCCATTGATCAACCAATCCACCAACACAAATCATTGCACGGCGGCCAATGATTGAAATTGTTTTTATAGCACAGAAAGTTTTACCAAAACCAGTTGAAGAAGACAATCCTCGTTGTGAATCTGGACAGGTCGTCAAATATTCAATAGCTTTGGTTTGTTGTTCACTACGATCTCGTACATGTGATTTAAGAGGAACATGAATTGGTTCCCCGAGTTGTAGTGGCAAATGTTCAATGGTGTATGCAATATTGCAACTTACGAGATATTGACAAAACGAAGGAAGATCATACCGTGGAATATAAAGCATCTGTTGTTTTTCATTATAATGCAGATAGCGTTTATACAAGATCGTTTGTCTGAGTCGTTGATCCCATTTGGTGTGATTAAAACGTTTAAGATATTTGGCTAAATATTGAACAGTTCCAATCAACTGACCAGTTTGAGATACCTTGATTCGATAGCTGAGGGGTGTAGCTTGAATACATATCATAAAATCCTCCTTTTTCTAAGTACACAATAGCATTTACAAGGAGGACCGCCCTCCAAATAGGTTAGGGCATAGTCATCATAACGACGTAAAGGGACCGGCTGTCACCGGTCCCCCTTGTTATGTCTGTATCAGGTCTCACTGTTGAAGAAGAAGTCGTCAAAGTCTCCATGACGATGAGGAAACAGATAGAGTTCTGGTTCTTTCGTCATGAATTCAGCCAGTCTTTCATAGGCAAACAATGCACCCAAAGATCGTCTTGGAAGGATGCTGGATAGCGTACCAAACTTCACATTATTGATATCGGTTACAACTGGAATGTTGTAGTCCTGCTCACTTGTGATGAGATACGACTTTAATACGATCTCAAGATGAAGAAGATTGACATTAACCTCACTAAATACCAACTGGGAGAAGATAGCAAGTGCTTCTGGAAGCGAGGTATAATCCCGGATGGTACTGGTTGCAAATTTAGTCAACGTACTGACAAACTTCAGCATGCTATTGGATTGCATCACATACCGAAACATTGGTTTGTTAGCGGAGTCAAAGTTCCGTAGATTGATCCACACCATGTCATCCGCGATGTCAACATTTTTTGGATTGTCTCCCAAAAACTCAAGAAATTCAGTAGAGAAATATGGTATGGTATTACCAGAAATCATTCTGACTTCTTGTGTTTCTAGATGACCACTTTCAGCAACAGCAAAACTAAGATGGTGAATCGATGAGAATTGCTGTTCAACGATAGGGGATACCTCTCCATCTAGTTCTTCTGGGGCGAGAAGTTCTTTGATATGAGATATATCTTTATACTGAATACCAATCTGGAGACGACTGATATTAACATTTTCTTTCATGTAGATGTCATTCTGTCGAACAACCAAAAAGTCACGCAGTTCTTCTGGAACGACATACGTGATTGCTTTTGTGAAAGCAAAATGTTTTGCACTTAACACAAGTTGGGCAACAATACCCATGAATTGAACGGTACTGGCGATTCCAAGCGATATGTGGGGTGACATAAAGTCAGACAGATGTCCCCCACATACATGACACATGCCATCTGTGTGACGACAAGTTGTTGGTGATCGAAGCTGAACAGTCGTTCCTACATAGTCATAAGCATTGAGTTTAGTTAAACACACAATCTTCCCATTCACCACAATGTTTTTATTCAAGACATGTCGCACATTGTTTTGATGAATGTAGAACGGTACAGTCAGTGTACTACCACAATCCCCTGGATATAGATGTCGAATAACACTAGACAACAATTGTTGTTTGCGACTATTGTATTGAGAATCCGGCATTGCATTTTTATTGTAGTAGACCGTCTTTTTTGCCATCAGTGATTCAATGGCATATTCATGGATATTCTGCAATCCTTTCACATAAGACGACATGATTGGAAGACGAACCATGTTTTCTGATGCATCTGTTCGGAATCCAAGTGCCACTGTAACCTGTGCCAATTGTTTCTTATTTATTTGGTCAAGTTCAAGGAAGGGAGCAAGCACATTGTTGGGAATGGATCGATCCTTAAGTGCTTCAACCATAGCATTGCCGGCACTCGTGATCCGTTCTTCAGTTGCGGTAATACCAACCATCATCGCAGATTTGACATCAACCTCAGCCAAAGGTGCAATCTTTGGATGTAAGAGTAGATCAGCCAATTCAAACGCTGACATGGAGAGATGATATTCTCCAAGTTGTGTTGCGATCATTGTGTGCAAATCGTTTTGTGATTCAGTGAGATCCTCTAAGATTGCACGATCAACTGCTGGTGGCACAATACCATGTTGCCATTTAGCATGTGCTACCACATCATTGTAGATCACTGTTTCAATTTCTGCTAGCCGAGATGCGGTTACCAATTCGTTGTGAACAGTATGCCGTTTTTCAATCGGCAGTCCCCTTCGAACAAGCGGTCGCCACATGAAGATATTTACCATAAGCTCTTTTGTAGGTAGTATCAGTTCTCCATCAACAAGTGAAACACTGATCAAGGTGTCCTTGATCGCAAGCAACTGTCGACTCAGTGTGAGCAACTCTGCAGCTAGAAGGGGGATACTTCTAGGATCAAAAGATTCAATCATAGGTCGATGTTATCCTTCAATATGTCACCGAGTATCGGTTTTGCACCTGCAGTTGAAACTCCAACACCCATGGTAGAGAACATGTGGTTGAAAACGGCAACCACAGTATTCGAATTCATCAGTTGTGCATTTGTTAGATTGATCCGTTTGATTCTGGTTGGAAATGGCTCAGTCAACAAAGCTTCAACTACAGCACTAACTCCTTTGGGGGAACTTCCTTGGAGACACATCAATCGAGCGTGTTCTTGGGCATGCTCAAGATCCATGGTAATGATGCGCAACTCATCTTCCCCTAGTCGAATAGGAGACTGTTTGATAGGATACTTAAACTTGTCTGATTGAGGTGCCTTCATCGGAGTGTTGTACTGATTGATGCGTGCAACTCCAGGCGAGGATGGCTCTGGAATCTTACACAACAGATAGGTGTATTTTGCTCCGATACAGACAGGTACTTTTGTCCGATACGTACCAATCACATTCCCATCCATATCGCGATCGGTAAATGTCACCGGACTAATGGGAACATTCCATTTAGATTTGAGTTTCTGAATCAGTTCCAATCCAATGGTATTCAACCCAGGTGGGATATGTAGCGTGATGTGTGTGTTAATACACTCACGAACATACTCCGAAAGTTCTGCTTCAGTCGAAAGTGTCTCCCGAATATGTGCAGAATAATTCGGATTCACATCTGCAATATAATCAAGTAACATTGCCCCGGCTGCTTGAGGGTTGACAGGATATAGTTCCTGTAGTTTCCTTCTAACAAACTCTGAAGTCCGATTGATAGCTGGTTCATACAACGGACCAATCGTCATACGATTGATACAAGACGCTGGATCAATAACCAGATCAGCTCGAAATCCATAATCATCAGTTGGCATATCTGCATCTGGTAAGATACGGCAGATTACTCCTTTTTGGCCCGAAACCTTCAGATAGATTCGTTAGTTCTATCCCGTGCCTTATAGACACTGCTGCATGATTTCCATGCATGTCGAGATCATATCTTCATCCTACCTTTTGTCTTCTCATTGACAGAGAATAGGATGTCTCCCATTTCGAACCCACTCGAGTTCTACACCGTCGTAAACGGTTGATCGTTGAACGTTTTCCACCCAATCCGTCTCTCGACGCTTCGGAAGAACTTCGCTGCGGATTCCCCAGTCCGAGACAAACATGTCTCGTATCTCAACCTCTTTTACCATACCCAGACGTGCTACGCTGGCCACAGGAAGTATCATGTTTACCATGCCTGTTTGGTGTGTTGAGCTTTTAGTAGGTCCCCGGCAATTAAGGAGCATTCACTTAAACATTACTGTCTAAGCGGACAAAACTTGATTGTCAATTTCTTTAATTTTCTACTGACAATCAATGCTTATCACGACCAGTTATCTTGAACCCTTCACTACACTTTCGTTGGGTAGAATAAACAATTGTGATTTCCATAAACTCAATTGGTAACTTGTTTTTACCTACCAATTTGGTCTTGGGTTTTCTAGTAACACCTGGTAACTGAACCGCAACACCAGCTGCCGTCAGATTTTGGATTGCAGTTGACAGAAGTGTATTGCATTCAGGTGCCAGTTCATGACGAGTGCGACTTTGACTTATGACTTTAACAATTTCTTGCCAATAGCGAATTCTAGCTTGGATATACTTGTCGGCTTGAGCATAAAGAGACTTTGGAACTTTGGTCGAATGAGATGCCTGTACCGTGATATCCAAGATCACTGAACCAGCCGGTGCATAATAAATTGTATCATGCATAGATTGTAGATCGTTGAGAGATTCTTTTGTAGTATCTGAAACAATTGTCTCAGTATTCAATGATCGAAATGCTGCCAATATTCCATCATCATTGACCATCTCACCAATATCCGGCATAAACCGAGTTTCATCTTCATACCCGTAGGTATTAAGAGGATATTGATCTTGTCGCACAATGATCTTGACTTCATGCATCTCACATGTTGTCATACTTTCTGCTGCGGATGCACTAACCAACATTGCATCTTCGATGGTCGACTCCAACGTCATATATGCAACATTAAGATCAAGGCCCTGACAATATAATCCATTCTTGTGATTGGGAGAGGTTACAAGACGAGTTTCTTTATAGATAGGAAACCCAGGTTCCAGTAGATGGGTATTTTCCCAAATGTTTTCATATCCAAATCCATCACTTCCTTTTGTATAGGAAACTATATCCATATAGTGCACTTTATTATCGGTGTGTCCAATATAGATTACAGTAAGTGATGGATTTTTGCCAATACGATTTGGTCCAACAACTACTGGGTATTTTGGAATACTTGCAACAACCGTAATATCTTGATCACGTCTAGATTTACTGAACTCATATTCTCCAAGATTCTGTTCAGGTCCAGCAAAGATCATAGGAAATTGGCTATACTTAAGTACCATTTTCTGATTCAAATGACTTGCATACATGTCGACACGAGGACTCGACATATGAGCAAGAAATGGAATGAGTCCTGCTTGGAAACCTGTTAGCCTTGGATCAAGGTGTACATTGTTCAAATAAGGATAGTCTCGATGTAGCACTTCAGCAACCATATCACTTCTCCTAGTAGACAAGACACTACGAATTAGTAATATATATTCAAAATGTGAATCAACATAATTTACATGTCTAGTGGATTACGAAATCCAAGAAATATTGGATGTCTTGGTGCAATTTTAGTACCTACTGTAAAATATTTATACTTTACAATTTTACCAATATATTCATCTCGATGGATCCAGAAGTTTTTCTTATCATTATCATTCATTCCAGTTCCTATTTGAAAACTAACTCCTGGAAATGCTGTAAGTCCGGTAACAATCCAGGCACCAAGTGTACCTTTGCCAGTTTTATTGGCAGAATGAGAACTTCTTTTGGTTTTTCCAATTTCAGAAATAGTTGCTTCATTACCATTAAACATTTCTTCTTTATAACCAACAATGGTAGCTTCAGCATCTTCAAATCGTTTAATTTTAAGGAGATATCCTTCTGAGATAGTGGATTTCCCAAACTTATAAGGAGCATTTGGGTTTCGTAGAATAACACCTTCATACCCAAGATTAATAGTTGCATTTTCAAATTCTTTTAATTGCATAGGTGTTTCAATAAGTTGTTGTGGTAGTACTACGACACGGTCACAATGAATATGTTTAATAATATCCAATCTCTGAGTGTACGGTAACGATACATCCCATTTATCAAATACGGAATATGTGAAATTTGGAGTTCCTGCTGCAGTCATAATACCACTTACAGTTTTTGAATAACAATCAGGGGCAGTTGGTGAATCAACAATAAGTTCACCATCTAGTCCATTTAGTACCAGTTTATTTTGATCATACCAATTCTGTAGAAACTTGTTTGGTAACAATAACATGGAACGTGACATCGCATGTCCATTCATTCCCAAACAACGAACTCCATCTAGTTTAGCAGAAGCCAATATTGGATATTTAATATTCGAAATATCTGCTTTAACAGCTAACATTGGTGACACTCTAGGTGGCATCGATTGTAGATTATAAAACATTTACAATTATCCTTATTTTTTTACAATTTATAATTAAAGAATTTTCACATCATACTATATTATGAGTTTGCGAGATAATTTTTAACGGGTGTTGGGGACATATGGCTCTCACAGACATACTTAATCTTACATTGAACCAATATGACGATACAGATCCCAAATGGAGATTATTCATTAGTGATCATAAACAATATTTAATCGGTCAGTCTGATACCACAACAATTTCAAACTCATATATGCAGGGATACCAATATAGTCTTCGTCGGTATTTACGATCCATTCATTATAATATTCATTTTGCATGGATTGTATCTTTGATCAATGATATTCCAACTGACGTTCAATTTACAACAAATGTTATTATGCTTTTGATTCCTCCCCAGAATGTTCTTGAAGCTCTTTATACTAACTATATTACAACCAATCCTACAGCATAAACACGTGATCCACGTCCTAGGACGTGGATCACTGTGGGTATCATCCTGCTATTGGTGTTGCATCTCGCATAATTTGTTGAATTGGAAACAACAGCCAGATGTATGGATATGTGGTAAGGAGTTCTTCCCATGAAATAACATCATCTTCTTCAAGAGAATAGATGGTGGTCAACCCATGATGAAGATTGTTGATATATAAATTAAGAGTTCGTGAATCGATCTCTGTTAATAGACGAATATGTAAATCATATAATCTAGATGTGGTACGATCAAATTCTGTATCTTCAAACAAAACTAATGCATCAGTCAAATAGTCTTTAACACAAAGTCGTTTAAAGTTCATTTCATAAATAAAGATCCGAATCTTGTTGTCTAATGATTTTCCAGTGATATTAGGAACATATTCTCCGGATAGTGCAGGAATTAAAAACTGATTTAGAATACACCAGTGACGGATGCGATCGAAGAGTTGTCGAAGTGACGCTAGATCCTGTGGTTCATGGGCAGTTTCTAATTTATATCCCTTCAATTTATATACAACTGGAAGGAGATATAGAACAGTTTTACGAAAGAGATTCATACAGTTAAGTTCCTTGTAGATTGGGCATCGGTGCTTCTGCTGACAGTAACGGAATACCAGATTGTGCCGTTGGATAACCAGTATGACTTTGAATGGTATTAAAACAATTTGTAATAATTGTCAACGCCGCACTCACCTGTTCCCAAGCAGCAGCCGTTCGTTGTGATGTTGGCATGGTTGTATCTGGAGAAATTGTTGACACGGTAGCTTGCGCAGTGCCTAAATTAATAGTTGCTGGAGTGTAAGTTGAAGCTGGTGCACCATTGGCATAGGTTCCTGCTCTAATTTGATTGGCGGTTAATATGGAGGGAACTTGAACTGCACCATTGAGACCAATGGCAGGAGATGTTATTGTTGCTGCAGATTTAGCGGATACTGCAATCGCATTGGCAATAATAGCTAAAACACCACTACCAGATGTTATATTCATTGTTACCAGGGGACTATCAAGCAGTACTTGGCGTCCTGCTTTAATAATAAGATCTCTGGGTGCTCCTATAACAATATCTTCTCCATTTAACATAAAGAAAGCTTGTTTGTTATTACGAACAATAATTTGATTGATACTGCTATTGATGATAACCGAATTACCATTATCATCTGTCAACTGTGCCGTGCTATTACCACCATCAAGAAGGAGTTGATACGCAAATGATTCACCTGTACCTTTAGATGTTTTAACACAAATGTGTTTATTACGTTTTGTATCTAATTCAACTGAATAGGAATGATCATCATCAGTTGGATCATCGTGGTTGGTTCTATTGGTTGCTTCTATACGATGCGTTTCTGTCTTACGCATGGCATCGTCACGACCCATTGATTCCCAATAATATTTATCAGCATTGGCAAACTTTGTAATCTTGACTTGTTCACCCTTAACAACATCAGGTGGATATTTGCGATTACTATCACCACCGATATAATACGCAGTAATGGTATTGCCCGTTTGAACTGAACTGTTAACAGCATTGCCATTAATATCTGTAAGTTGAACTGCTTGTGCAGCAGAAGAAGGTGATACAGTTCCAGTAACAGATGGAGTAAGTTCTGGAATCATAACACTAATAGAAACACTGTTAGCTGCTTTATCAGCAGCTACAATACCAATCCAGGAATGAAGAGGGCTTGTTTGTAATAGCGAAGCATCATTTACGGCCATGACACACTCAAAAATAATGGGTTCCATAAGATGAGTAGGCAGCCTACCTTGTGGTAGGCTGCCTTTATCATAGTGTTACTAACGATAGATTCCTTGTGGCATACCAGGAATCAGAGTTTGTCCTCCCATATTTGGAATCCCGAATTGCTGTTGTTGTGGCCAATGTTCCCACGGCGGTGGCCGATTGGCATATTGTTGTTGGTTGAACTGACCTGGTTGTTGCCACATCTGTTGCTGAGGTGGTTGAAACCCATATCCAGGAGATTGCATCGGATTGCTAAACTGAGGATGTTGTCCATAACCAAGACCCCCTTGGGGTTGGAATGGCGGTACATAGTTCGGTCCTGGTATATTACTACCTGATGTAAAGACAGGTGCTAAATTCCCATTTCCATTCGGTGCATTGTAACCAGGAATCGCCAGTTCTGCCTGTTGAGTATAAGCAACACCTGGGATTTGAACATTTTGCTGAGCAGTGTAGGATGGTGCAGCCCCAGGAATATTTACAGTTCCTGGGATAACATTTTGTTGTGTCACTGGATCTGGTTGACGTGATTGCACCATCCATCTCGCATTGTCAGCATAGTCGCCCAACTTGTTGATATGCTCAGCCAACAATGAAAGATCGATTGCATAATCTCCATTGTTAATATGACCAAGAAGTGGATTGATCTCCACGAAAATCGCAAGCAGTGTCTTCAGACAACTTGACAGTCGAGGGCACGTCAGATCATCAGCACGACGACCGAACTTCTCGAGATCTTCATCCGTCTTGATGCTGAGAACACCAAGCAACAATCGTTCCAATACACCCCAAGTCTTTTTGCGAATGTGTGGAAACTTTCCTCGGAAGGTTTTGATCGTTGTTGGAACCGCAACTTCATCTTCAAAAATAGCTGACTTGACGACATACCGAAGATTCTTCTTCTGATAGTAAAGTGCCAAGAAGTCATTGGCCTCTGGAGATTTGAAGATCGAATCCAGTTCAGTCAGTACTTTATCATCGACATCATCGATAATCTTAGCCGCAATGTTGAGCACATCCATCGGAAGATGTGCTTCCTCAACATCTGGTTTGTTGCTATCTTTGCCAGCTGCTTTCTTAGCTGCAATAGCACTGAGTACGATGTTGTGACATAGCACACTCATCTTACTGGTGAGTGCAGCTTGAAGCATCCGATAGAACCACGTCGATGATGGAGTCTGTCCCAATCCTTCTGCTGATGGATTGAGAACATACGCGGTAGTGTCCTTGATTTCTTCTTGGTATACCATGAGAGGCATACCAGTTGAGCTCAACTTTCCATCTTCAGAAATGAGAATGCGCTTCTCATTGTTGTCAATGACATAGTTTTCATCATCCAACGTGAAGATGGAAATTTCCACCATATCTTTTAGAAACTTGGTAACGTCTTGGGTTTTCAACGAATTATACTCCTAAATGCCCCAGTGGTTCGATGGTGGGATGGTTAGGGCCGCAGCTGAGTGTTGATTCTCATAGTTAAGCATAGCCCGTGAGAACTGATCTTCATTGACGGGATTCATAAAGGTCTGTCGATCCGTATGAGTTTCGATAAGTCCAGTGATCAAGTGGTTGAGTTCTCCGGCATTGTGTCGGAAAACATCAGAACTTCCAACCAGTGCCGAATTTAAACCACCAAAGATAGTTGGTACTTCAAATACTTCATCCGATCGAATGATATCATCCAGAAAGATAAGATTGATATGGGTAACACCAACACTCGAGCATTGCATCTTGAGTTGGAAGTGACCATGAGAATCTGTCAAAATCGGAAAGATTTCAGAGATCAGACGTTGATTGAACCCATTAACCTGATATTGCATCGCAGCACTCGGCATTGGTACAATTGTAGAGGGGGGTGTCTCTCCAAACAATTGCAGAATTCTCTGATGCGAATCATAATAGAATGCAATATCAAGTAATTTATACTCAACCAACAGAGCCGGTACAATTGTTGTCAACAGAGAAGCAAATACATTTCGAGCACTCTTCGTGGACTGATCGATCGGAGAGTATCGTGGGTTGTAATCCTGTTCAGCTGTCTCAATACGAGGGTTGTATTGCCGAATGATGTTACCTAGAGTGATGAGACTATTAACTGCCAATCCCATATGATTCAGATGACTATTGTCTTTGAGATTCTCTTCTACCAGATCTCGAAAGGTATCACGACCAAAGTTCATCAACATTCCGCTGCTACCAGAAGCAGCATCATAATACATCGAGCCACGGGCTCCACCAACTGCTCCAAGAATCTTCTCAAAGTTGTTGTGTGGAATAGACATACCTGCAGCTACCATTAACGGATCGCCCTGTCGATCAAGCATTGCAGATTCAGCTTGCATAATAACAGGAGTAACATCATCAGTGCTGGCATACAGTTCTTGTGGTCGCAGAAGTGTCATTTTCTCTGGTGACAGCACTCCCATCATCGAAGGATGAATCACGTCAACATCTGACATAACTGTGATCTGTGGTACTGCACCACCCGGGTGAAACGTGTTGGATTTGTTAATCTGGGTTTTGTGTGTGATCATCAAGACAGAATCTGGATTGTAAGTCCGCTTTCCGAAATGCAGAATCAGGTTAAACGGCTCATCCACAAAATATCCATAATAAATGTGTTGGTTATCAACGGTCGTCCGCAATCCTCCTCCTGGATTACTTTTATCATTGTTGATGACCAACATAAAAGTCCATTTTGGCGCCAGTGGTTCCATGTTGAGAAAATGTCCATCCGCATTTGGAAAGATGGACTTTAACCACATAGGAGATGAAGCCATTGTCCGAATGCCCCGCTGGTCATTCAGTTCTGCCATTTTCGAAACAGCTTGTTCTGCTTCATTGAGCAGATTTCCATTGAAGTTATAAGTCAATGGACGTTTCATTTGATTGCTATATCGACGAGGAGAGATGATCCAGAGAACGGCAGAAACTGTTGAGGTAAAGGGATTGTTCGGAATACCCTGAAGCTGGACGTTTTCGAACATGTTAAACTCCGTTATTATGACTACGCAACTTGTGCAATAACATCTGCAGAACAGAGAGCTATCATTGCAAGGTCTAGATGTAACGCAAAGAGACAATGTTGTCGATCGAGAGTATAGATCTCAATCAACGCTTCGTCTCCATACGTGATGTCCAGTGTAACGATATGAGACTCTTCTTCCCATTTCGGATGTTCACGGCAGGCAGTTTGATGGACATCGATAACTACCGATGCACAATAATGGGTAACGAGGCACTCGTTGGGTTGTTCTAGGTATCGACAGACAAGCATATGTGTAACTTGATCCATGATATATCCACATGGAGATAATATATACTCAAGTTTCACATCAGAATATTGTTGACTGATATCATCACAACTTCTGGCGACATTGTGATATTGACTGGGTGAATACTGGGTAACCTCCGGATGATGGATCGACACTGCTTTCGCAGAGGATGTGTCGAAAGGATTACATCCAGATCCTGGAAATCTAACATTCCGAGCATCCAGTGGACGATTGATAAATGTCATACTGAGAGGATCGAGAATTGCTAGTTTTGGTATGACAAATTGTTCACTGCCCATCGGATTGTCACAATCCAAAATGGCTAGAAAATCTTTCAATGCAAGAGTATTGACTTGCTGTGCTGCCAGACCATCAATTTCCATGCGATAGTTATGACAGATTTCATTCAGATACACTTGTTTGGCGGATAGTGTTCTAGGATCCATGCGTGATGCTTGTTCAAGATAGAATTCAAGAGGTGACGTGATCGCGATATCCAGACCAGTAATCTTTTTGTGGATGGTGCCTATATTCGGGAGAAAGAGCATGGCATCATCAGCATCCATCATGTCATAAGGACGGATGTATTTGGCACGAAAGGGATACAATTGATTGTCAAATCGCCAAGCAAGACGTTCAATGACCACAGGTTCATTTCGATTGTAGAGTTCAACGATCTTGACAAGATCGGTATTGATGGATGTAGGAATCTCAATCGGACATCCAAGTTTAGGAGAAAAGTGGGGAAAGGGTTGTTTTGTTCCAGACCACAAAGGACGTTCATACCCGAACGCCTGGTTCTTTGTAAAACTGTCACGATCGAGTGGAAAGGCGGTAAGAATCATCAATCAAACTCCTGATAGTTGTCGCCCTTTCATAAGGTGGGCACCATTTGGATTGATATTCTTTAGAATAATCTCACAGCATTGTTGCATGACTTCTGGTTCATAATAAATTACTGTTCCAATAGGAGGAGCTGTAATATCCATCATTCCAGAAATGAAGGGTGAAGTGTTAGCACGATGGTGGTATTTGATGATATAGTCCTGTAATGATTTAAGTGCAGTTGCTACTCCTAAAAAGGATTCTTCACATCCTCGATACTCATATGTTTTCTTAGCAGTGGTATCGATCATGCTATTAATCGATGAGAGTTCAGGAACGGGATATTCCTCATTTGGAGTGTTCGCTGTCAGTAGATTGACGATATCAGGAGCAGCATAATTTTTAGAAATATAAATCTGAACAATCGTAACCAGTTCTGTATAGAGAGCCTTGTCAAGATATTTCAGACTTGCTGCACCACCAATTTGAGAACCAACAAAAATTCCAACCAGAATTTTATTGAAGTCAGTTACTTGAATTGGATTTTTGGTATAGTAGATTATCCCCTGTTGAAATTCAAAATCAGAGACCTCATATTTCTTACAAAGCCGCTGTACAGCCATACGAGCGCCAAAACGGATCAGTTGTGGGATATCCGCAGTAACGTCAGTGATGCGACTGCTATGTTCTAAAACAGATACACTGCGTTCTTCTTCACCATAGCTTGAGCTTTCAGAGATGTCAGTTCGTGGCATGATACGACAACGTTTATTGAGTGTTCCTTGTGTCGATTGATACGCCTGTCGAGAACACGTCGCAACCCAGATCATCATGTTGCCAATGGGTTCTGTAATATACAAATCGATCGTTACAAATCGTTTAACAATCAAATTACAGAACACGATGTGATGAAATAGAGTTCGAGAAACACCACCGATCGTTGCAGCAAATGCAGCAGTTGGATACGCACTATTCATTTCGTTATTGACAAGTACACTGACATAGTGGTAGAGCTTGCCTCGTACCGTCCGAAAGGTTTCAAGAGACAGGATCGGTTCAATGAGATTAATACACTGAATCTCTTTCAGCATACTATCAACATCATCTCGAGTACGATCAATCATATCTCCCCAGACAGGAGATAGAATTTTACAGAGAATACTAACAGCAAGAAGAATGTAATATTCATCAATCTTGAATGTCATTGCCTCTGTATCACGACTGGCATTGGTTCCTGCATAAGCCAGCGCTGGTGGAATTGGAATCTCAGACTGGTACTTAACGTAATACAGAAGTTTTTCCGGTAGGTTGATATCGACAGCAAGATCATAGAGTTCATTGCCAAGAACTGTTGCAACATCTGTAATGATGCTACCGACCACCATCTCTTGGGTAATCGTCCGTCTAGCTTCAATAAAGAACAGACAGAACTTTCGTAGATCATTTTCTGACAGTGTTGTTAGAAAACGATTGGCCCCACGTAGAATGAGTTCCCATACATTTTCTGGATCTTCGGTTAACTTTTGATAAGTACCAATACGGAAGTAAAGATTATTCAGATTGTAAGGACCATCTTCAATATTGATAACGATGGGTTCAACAATCGATTCTTCCTCTGTCTCTTCGATATCGTCTTCTTCATCAATTTCTACTTCAGACTCAACCAAAATGTCATCAGTTTCAGTATTGATGAATGTTGTATCAATTCCAAGATCGAGACCTTCCGTATCGATGAATGCAACAACTAGATCTTTATTGTTTTCTTGTAGTCTGCGCCAAGTGATTTTCATGATCCACCATTCTTTGCAAATAGGATGATCAGCTATCGATTATGATCGTATTGAATACGATCTTTTTATCATACCATCTGGATGGTATAGTATACCGGATCAAGATAAGGAATCACCGAACTCCTCTTATCATCTGAATAATATATATCTAACATTGGTATGAAGTAAAAAATAAAAGGTATCAGAAGCATCTGTGATCCTAGGGTTATCCCTAGGATCACAGTATCTGACCAAGTCAAGAATTCTTCATTGCCCGCTCGACTTCAATCTGTTCATAGGTTTCGGAACACACTTCATATCGAGACCGAATGCCGCCGAACAACACACAGGCGGCGTCGCTGATCTCAGAGCCACGTACGCCGTTCATATAGTTTTTCGCATTCGAAGCCAGATGTGCTGACAGCCGAAGCGCCCGCTGCAGCATCTCAATCTGGCCGATCAGATCATTGATGTAATAGTGCGCTTCGATCAGGGTTGAGGGCACCTCCTTTGACATATCTGGGGTATTGGCCAACTTCGCCAGATCGAAGACCTCTCCTTCCGGCGACACCGTCAGCTGGTTATGCAACTGCAGCAGCGTATCATTCAACATCCGTTCGTTATCCCGACGGATGTTTTCCAGTTATCGACAGTCAGCTTGATGGACATAGTTGATTCCTTTTTAGATTCAGATTAGAGTTTTGTAGTTTCTACTTCTTATGAATGGTCTTCTTTGCCAGAAGGATGATTTCAGCATGACTCATCTTCATGGTGAGAATCGAGTTGAGTGCATCATACATCTCCTGAACACTCAACTGCTTATCGTGCACATCCAACATAGCCCGTAGAATGGGCCGAGCAAATCCGCAGGCTTTCAGGATGCGATCCACAGTACCGTTCTGAGGACGCCGAGTTTCGCCATCGACGATACGAGCCACCGTCTGATAGGTACACATTGCATCTGCTGCAATCTGAGCCAGCGTCATGCGGTTGTCTCGACGGGCATCCTCGATGGCCACTCGCAGAAGATCCAAGATGGGATCTGGATCAACAAACCGATAGGCAGATTTGTTCTTTTGGTGCATCTTGTTCAGAGCAACAACGTTTGACTTAACCAGGTGTATTGTACGGGACATGAGATATTTACTCCTTTGAAGACAACAGAACAGAAACTCTCTGGTCGATTAGAATTTCAGTTCTTGAAAATGTAAAGAACTGAAATTATGATACCAATGGCAGCAGCAACCCAGATGATCCAATACGGCCAACCCGACTCTTTGGATTCCAACTGTGTCAGGATATCCAATTCTTCTGTCAGATAGCCTAGAATTGCATTCTGGATTACCAAGGAATCATTGTCTTGTTCTGAGGGCAGTGCCAGGGACGAACAGGATCGACTATGTGTTTGCACGAAAATGGCTTCGCTGTAAAACCCATGTTTCACCAATAGTGTCACAATCTTCTGCTGAACAAGTGTGATCTCAGCCTTGAGTTCATCAGCTGCAGTATTCATAATCGTTTCCTAAATTTTTACGATACAGAGGATGTATCTTCCTAGAAATAATATATATATCCAAATTCAGATGAAATTCATATGAACAAGAGATCTGTATGTGGGATATCCCACATACAGACTCAAGCCTCATCTCATTAGAAAATAGAAACATCCGAATCACGGATACCATTATTGTTATTACTGGCTGTTCCAGTTCCACGACCTACTTCACGCTTAAAGCTAGTCAGTAGAATTGCATGGGGAATATCAACAGTCAATTGAGCAATCAGTGTTAGTGTTGCAAGTTCAGAACGCTGTATGTCAGACATTGGTTCTGACTTATCGAAAGAAATCGGTGACTTCAACACGAACTTCATGGGAGAATGCCCCGGCGAAACCACACCGATATAAATCATAGCTTTGTCATCACGTCCAACTACGACAGAGCCAAGAGGATTGCTCTTCTTGGTCTCGGGATCCCACTTGGTAAAGTTGAACGTATTCTTGTCATTCGGTTTACCACCGAGCAACTTCTGCAGATCGCTTGCCAAAGCAACCTGGAATGTACGAGACATCGGAATGCGTGCTGCCTGCGCACGATTCGCGAATACCGTAAGGCTGGCATTACCCTGCCATACACCCATGTTCAACGAGGTGTTTTTGTCATTTTCAGCAGTGATGCTGACGATACGGTCAAAGCTCAGTTCAGCCACAGGGGTAACTCCTTTATCTTGGGATGTAAATCGTATAGAAAGTCAATTTCTTCTGGGACCATTTCAGGGCAGAATGCTACATAAGATAATCAAACTGTGTTAAGGATTACAGGAGTTATTTTATACTACAACCGCAATCGTGTCAAGTCTGACGATGAGATATCAGAAAAGGTTGATGTGATATCACTGATGATTTCACGTTCTGTTCTGATAGCCCAATTCTTTCGGGTTGCAAGTTCAACTAACTTTGTTTTCTGAGCACCGTTACACAATGGAATCAAATGTGTATTATCTCCAAAGGCCCGATGTGTTGCAGTATTGAATGGGACGTTTACATCTTTGGTAAGTTTACGACCAAACTCTATGGCAGGATAGATCATGCCCGTATAACTCTCAAACAACTCAAGACCGGGGATGACAGTCGCAAGATGAAGATCGATAGGACAATGGGTAAATATAACAGTACCTATCTGCCCAGATGTACGTTGGCCCTGGAATATCTCTCGGATATAACCAGGAAGTTCTTTGTGCGGAAAGGTATTTCCACTTGTCGCTACCAAGAATTTACGAACTGAGGGATCTTCTGTCAACTCTGTTAACTTACGAGGAAGTTTACTGAGCAGTTTAGCATAAAGAGTATCCATCTCAGTTCTCTGCTCACCCGACTTACGAAGCATCTCTTTTGGGATGGTACGATAATCAGGAGCATAGAACAATACTGTTGCAGGAACTGCTCTTTTGAAGTTGGTATAGGCTCCGATAAAAGTCATGTACATATCAACATCGGTATCTACAAGTTTTTCAAGATCTTTCTGTTTGATGTCTTTGCTATATGCATTTCGCACAAGAGTATAGACATTAATTAGAAATAAGTTATATTTAGGACTGTTGTTCAATCCTGCTGTAGTTCGAAGAACATGGAAGATTCGATTTGATCCGATGGTTCCGTTGTATAGTGGTTCTGAAGGATCACTTTTAGCACGTTCCAATCCTTCAGTTGCAGGAAAGATATATGTCATGTATTCATTCCTTAGCAGACTTTATAGTTCGGACAATAAGGTAGTGATTTTATCAAGAGATAACGATGTACCTGCATTTTGTTCTAAAAAATCAAGTACCATCTGAGGCAAGGTGGCAGTAGTAGGTGTGGGATATTCACCAACATCAAAACTTTTACGAGCAGCTATCCGTCCTTCTGTAAGGATTTCTTCAGGAGATTTTTTGAATGAATAAAATAGTTCGGTATGGTGATTTGCAGTGAGTCGATGAAGAGCCTGACGCACTTCGACTGAAGGATGGATAACACGGACATAACCAGGAGCTCCCTGGAACTTCTTTTTGATAAGATCAAGGTAGTGATGTCCGATGGTTTCAGTATCTTTATATTTTGACAGATCCAGCGTAATAAACTTCGTAGCCTTTTTATTTTCAACGAAGTGTAATTTAGCTGATGTGCCAAGGTCTTCTATGTACATCAACCCTTTAGGATTCTCTTCCCCATGAGCTATACGGTCGAAGCTATTATTGTAGAAAACCTGCCCTGTAATATCACTCAGATGAATGTGTCCCATGCACACATAACGACGCACAAATGATGTAAATTGTGCAACTCTAAATGTACATTTGGGTTGTCTTGGAATATGAGGAGGAAGCATATGTTCAAAATAACCATGTCCAAATACATAGTCAACCCACGTCCACCCCCGGACCGCCATCATTTCTGAAACTGCTGCTAAGCAAGCTTCTGACGACTCATATGGAAGATCATCGGGAAGATAAAGAATCCTTACACCAAGAAAAGAAATCTCTTCAAGATAAACAGTATCAATATAACGAAGATCGTTGGTAAAGTGACATTTATCTTGATATGTTTTAAAGACAATAGATTGATCTCGATCATGAGAAAAGGTACCAAGTAGGACTCGAACAACTACATTATTTTCACTACAGATACGAAGCATATCAATAAGAAATGAAACGATTTCATTGGTTTCTTTGCTCTGAGATAACAATGTATCCCAGACATCACCACCAATGTTAAGCAAGTCTGTTTGAGAGAGAAGAGGAAACATAACCTCTCGGAGTCGATTGCAGATGTTGATTGCTGGCACTCGGGAATTACCAAGATGCCAATCAGATGTGGATAAAATCCGTAATGGTTTGTCACGAGCAGTCAATTGAAAAGGAACGGATGCACTCATTCCTCAAATTCCCATGTGGCATCATCGAAGGCCGCGGTTGAATCATCTTTAATTATTTCAGATGCAACTTCAGGTGTCTTTCCACTATAGACATCAAGAAATTTCTGAACTGTGGTAATATACTCATGTCGATATTCTGTAATTACTTGTTTGTTATTGGCTTGTTCCATAATGAGAGCATCTGCCATTCGTCCAAAAGCTGTGGTACTATAGAGAGGCATCGCTCCTGACAATTTAGCATTGACATCTACCAATGTCGCATTGGCTTCTGTGGTAGCCATGGTTCGAACTGGAGTAAACACTGGAGGCAGAGTTACAACAATTTTGGGATTATCAGCACTCTCAATAATAACAATAGATTTGTAAAAATCAAAAGTTTTACGATATAGTTTTGATAAATCTTCAATTTGTTCATTTGTAAGGTTATGATTTTTTCGGAAGAGTGGTTCAAACTGTCGAAATTGTTGTCTTGTGATGGTAGTTGGCTGAGAATAAATGTTCTGAAGAGCGGTGAACAACGCAGTAGTTTCAGGTTGTTCTGTTTTAATAGAATTGAGTTTCATCGTTCCTGGACGCCAGGGAGCAAGACTCATTTTGGTTATTCCTATTATGCGAATGATGGATGGAACTTCAACTGGAGAATGCCGGTTGAATTAACAGAAACACTTGCTCCTAGTGTATAGGGATTTCCATTTAACATGGCTGCAATTTGGATTGTAAGATTAAAGGTTCCATCTCCATTGTCACTCGTCGATACATCAACTGATGTTGATGCATTGGGTGAAAAAAAGAATCGGTTAAGGACTATCTGAAGATCCGCTATAACCCTGTTTGCTAGTGCATCTGGATCTGATTGATATTTTGAAACAGTATCTGCTAAAGATATCATATATTTGGGCGTTGTATCAGATACACTCTTGGGTGCAGTTGCATAGTATCTGATTGTATATCCAAGAATATCTCGAGGATCTGTCAAGATCGGTAATGAATCAAGTGTTGGAATAATAACGGTAGTGCCCGACATTATGTAATCTCCACACGATAAAAAATTAATAAAGATCCTTCTATAGAATCACAGGACAACATTATTTAAGACACATCTGATTTTTAATATTGTAGTATAACTAGGGTAGATTACTCTACCCTAGTTAGTCATCTTTGATTCTTCTAAGAGCTAATTATTCACGATGACAATAAGGGTTTCCTTGTTTCCAGTCTTTAATACGCTGGAGGTTTTCTTCTCCTCTCATTTTATTCTGACGATGCCATTCTTCAGCTGACCATTTTCCACCATGTAGAGCACATGCAATATTTGTACGAATCTGGATAACATAACCATCAAGTCGTAGCGGTGGTTCTGGATTAAACCACATGCGCCAAATCCGACGAAACCAATTCATGGTAATATTCTTTCAAGGTGAGAAATACAGGGAAATTGGTTTATAAAATGTTACAGTTCCACGGTCGGTGGCCTGTATTACTCCACGGGAAGTAATAGATAAATTTGGGTCAATCAGAAGTTGTTCTTTGATGAGATGTCCTGCTGGAGTATCAAGAATTTTCCATTCAACAAAGATCTCAGATTCGACTCGTTCTATTTTAACAACTTCACCACAAATCTGTTTCACCTCGCAAAGAAATGGCCACGAAGGTTGACCATATTCAATTGGAATAGGGGTTTCAAGTACAGTTTGAAAGGCTTCCATTGTTAAGTCTGCAGGATAAAGTCTACCGTGAGAGTTTTTGGCATCAAGTAGAATCTCAGAAATTGCACTACGAACGATGATCATGGATCATTCCTTTTTAATATGCAAAGGCAGTCAAGTTTACCACACATCAGGAATTATACGACGCTCTAGGTGGAGATTCGGATAGTCGATACCACTGAACTTTGCAAACTCTGCCAGACTACGAGTGGTTCCAAGACCATAGATACCAAGATCTTTGCCTTCAACCAACAATTCCTTGAGTCGGGTGTAAGCAATAGCTTGTAGTTCATGCCATCGAAAAATACGAGCCGCATCATCTTCCGCATTCCAGTGCACCAGAGCTTTTGGATCTGGTTTTTTATAAAGATGGAATACTGGCAGATCTGGTACATGGAATATATCCCAACCATGTGTCCATGCACGGATAGCCAGATTTTGTTCCTCTCCTTGAAAATATAACAAAGGATCGTAAGGTACAACATGGACGAAGTGTCCACGCGTAAACAAACAACCTCCTGCCACATGATAGCCTCGAACCGGATGTTGTGTTTTGATTGGGGCTGCTTCAAAACTTAAGACAGGTGAACCACTATTAAAGTCACTCGCTTTAGTGACTCGCATGACCATTGCATGCCCAGGATGACCATCAACTTTAAGTTTACCATCCTCTTCTCTAAATGCATATGGATATGAAGAAATGATTGAATGAGGATTGGGCTGAGATACATCTTCAAGTTTATTAATTAGAATACGATCCCAACCTGGAGCAAACAACATGTGACTATCGATTTGCAACAAATAGTCTTCGTCTTGATATAACCCATATGTAAAGGATCGTGCCCAACATGCACCACGACTATGATCATGGTGGCAATGCAGATACCGTATCTGTGAATCTATTGATGAATCGATTTGACTAGGAGTTTCAGACTGCTCTACGATACCAAACCGTAGAGCAGCTGGATCCTCTGCTTTTCCTAAACAGTCATATACCGTCCGCCACAACCAAGGATCACGATATGATGCAATGGCTACAAAGATAGTCATTCTTTATTATCCTCGTTCTTCTTTCCAATCCGTCGGATCCCACCGTGTGGTGTTGATGAGATGTTCAATACTCTGTCGAGTAATCTCAACATTTTCAATGTCTTCGAAGGTTGCCTTTGGATCACTGCTACGCCAAGTCCACGACATCCAGCGTTTCCCATCGACATCAGGAGTTTCTTCACATGTGCCATTGGAGATAAGTCGACCCCAGACGTCTTCTTCAGGTAAATACTCAGGATCAAATCCAAATCCAGAGATACGGCCTTGTTCCAGAAGTATTTTAACAGGAGGAAACATGATGATAGCTTCATACATGCTCGGTGGAATTGCAGCAAAATCTTCATAAACACGCAATGGTCGAATAATATCAGGATTCATCAACACGTTGACACGATGCATCACTTCCATACGACCCATCTGAATGGGCTGTAGAACTTGTGCAATAAAATTATTACGAGAACGAATATCTTCCGCAGAAGAGATTAACCCGCCACCTCCAAGTGAATCATTGATTGAACGAACAAGTTCCGCAGTTCCAGTTGTACCCAGTAGTGCTCCTGCACTGATACTCCCAACCGAGAAAGGGGAATTTTGTGCTGTCATAAACATAAGTTGTATGTTCCTTACGGGTGTATAGAGTAGTGACCACAAATAGTCTTCTACCAAACCTACATCAATTCAATAATATATACTTAAAAAATGATAGAACTCGCTAGGTAAGAAGGTAGGTTAATACCTACCTTCTATTCCGATTTTGGGTATTCAATAAACACGTTTAATAACATCAGTAACCATATCTACGGGAACTCGAAATCCCCGATCTTGTCCGAGCGTTCGTTCCAATTTTGCTGCTAAAATACGAGCAGGTTCTTTCAGGTGGCCGACATGGGCAAGAAACTCAATCATCCGTTCAATGTCGTTTAGACGCAATGCAACTTCCCGACGAATGTGGATCGGTCTCCAGGCAAGAGGTTGACATAGCTCAGGAATAGGAACATCTACACCAATTGTACGATAACTCCATGTCTCAGTCACATGATCATAAAGGGCATTTCGAAGGATAACAAAAGGATTCGGATCAACAAGATCAATTGTTCCATCAGCAACAATTGTTGCTGATGGATACTGAGCCAGAAGATCTACTGGCTCGTGTGGAATTGCAATGAGCCGATGCCAGTTGGCATCAAGGGAAGTTGTCGCTTTTGTTTGGAACATGGAGGTATCTCTCTTCTTGGTTATCATATCAAGGACTCGTCTAGTTATTCAGTGATTTGGGTAGTGCGTCTTCTTGATCTTGAACCCAAATCATTGACAGTAGCATAGCTATTGCAATCTTTTGTGTAGGCTGAGAACACTTTAAAGATTGCAATTCATTTGTCATCTGGTTTACAACCAAAGCTTCTTCTTCTGATATGAGAGTTCGAATGGCCTCATCTGTATATAGAACAGATTTTTCAGTAAGTAATGTTCCGTATACCAACTGTGATCCAGGATTTGTAAGTTGACCAACATCCTCTTTCACAGTATTGGAAATAGCTGCTTTAAATTGATTAAAATACGATCGAACAATAAATTGGAGGCGTGCCATGGGCATTCGTGATTGATACCCTTTAGTTCGTACTAGATGTTCTTCTGCCCCTTCTGCAGTAACACCAATTCGATCTCGCAACACAATACACAGTGCTTCAAGTTCATAGAGTTTCCACTGTCCACTTAGATATACAGTACCCTTATCCCCGAACATGGTGATACGATTGGCAATGAGATCGCGAGCATCATTGTTTGTAATCATGATAAATTCCTTTATCGATCATGCTGTAAATACATTCTAGTGTTGTCATGCACTCATCCTGTCCTACTTCAATTGCAGTATCAAATTTACGTAATACGATTTCACTGAACTCCTCAGAGGCTTTATGTTCTTTGAGGTTACGGACAAGAGCCTCACGATAAGATTCACCCTGCTTATTACGAAAAATACCACTATCCATATTGAGATCCTTCCTTTGTTTCAAGAAAATCAAGAAGCCAAGGATCTCTCCTTGGCTCACATGATCGATACTTACTTTACATCCGTGAATCGTTTCATGACTGTATTCAACGTGGGTGCATTGATTTCTTCATCATGTAGGATGAAATCTACACCTTTGTGTCCACTACGACCCGTTATTTTATTTTCTGAATTGGGTGCATACCACAGTCGAGGTGTCCATCCGATGATTTTGAAAGTAAGTTCCTTCATAATAGGATGTATTTGGTTGGCACGACATCAAATGCAACTGGCGTTTTGACCAGAAGACCAGAGGTATGATTAAGGTCAATACAGCGCCAACTTGGGTTATTATTCCATAACAGATTTTGTGCAATGGTACCATAGTTGCTAGCTTCTATGGGGGTCTGGAAGGGACCGGTCAAGAAGATATTGTTTCCTTCAGTAACGAGGACATACATGCTCGGTTTATTTATCACTGCATCAATAGCACGTACCAATTGTTTAGAATATTGCATGAGCGGAATGCTCGATTCTTTAACAATTTCATCAATCAATATCTCTTCGTGATAGGTAGCCTTACGAATGAATCTGTGGTTAGAAGGAATGAGTTCATCATCATGCCACCGATACTTCGTACCGTCGGGACTTGTTCTTTCGATAGGGGTAACAGTAAAGGACGAATTGATTCATTCTTGATGTTAGGAAGTTTCCAGAAAAGCTGCCGGAAGTGTTTTAGGAGTAGACGGAGTCACGATACGAAGATCGAATGTATCGGTGAGAATGACGCATTTCCAAGCCGTTGTACTATGGGTATGGGTATGAAAACCATAGTACAACGCTTCAATAACAGACTTAAATGGTCCAACCAGATAGATATCTGTATCAGTTATTACTGCAATGTAATCAACTGGTTGTCTGGCTTCTAATGGAGGTGATTGAAGTGGCGTCATTGCAGATTTGAATCTGGCCACTTCGGATTCTGTTGCTTCATGAACATTGCTATGATCGGAGGGAATGACCTCATGCTCCTCCCACAAACACATAGTGCTTTCAGAACTCCTTGAGATACGATAGGTCACAGACGTATTCCTTTAACTGATGAGAAGAAAGAGTGAGATGCTATTACAACATCCCACCCATATTTATCCTACGCTTTGCAAGAACTGGTTTAGGACAATTAACGATTGCTTTGGGAGTGAGATACTATCACTGATTGAACTTTCATTTGTCGATCGAATGCGCTGGGATGGATGCAGCACATGGTAAGCACGAGCGGCATCTCCTTCAATAAGAAGCGTGCCTATCAAAGCGTCTCCCGAGCTGTTCTCTATAGAGGCTTTTTATCCTCTATCTCTACGTCTTATAGTAACCTCTTATAACGTAAGGTCGGCATATGTTTTCACCTTATGTCCACGCCAGTGGTATTTCAACCTTCAGACTATGGTGTCGCGGCCTCGTGGGAATATTACAGTCTGTTTTACAACAGGATCGATTCCTATGCTCTGTCCCTGGATATTGTATTATCAACATCCTTCAGGTCAGGTTGCCCTTGAGTAGGGGTTTCCTGCTTTAGTCCGCGATATTTATACTTCGACAGAGATTATTCGTGCAGCTGTGATATTGTTTATTTATCAAGCTGCACAGGGTAGTTTATCGAAGTCGGCGTTAGGATCCCGTAAAATCAATGTGCTGATGTTGATAGTTTTGTCTTCCAGTTCTGGTTTGACACGTGAACAATATAACAACTGAACCGCACCCCGTTTGATACTGGGAGGGCGGTTGAACAAGATCGGCAGTCCAGGAAAGTCTGGTTTACATTCATGAATCAGATCTTTCATAATCTGATCAATTAGTGGATCATGTTGAATCAAGGATTTTACATGACGAACAGTTGCTTCTCCCACTGTCATGTTGTGTTTACGCATCAACCGACCAAGGATATGCAACTTAAGCAGATTGACAGCGATACCCCATGGAAAGTAGAGTTCATCATAGCGATCTTGATGTGGGATGATCACAGTGCGCAATGAAAAGTGCAACCGTGTTCCCAGCATATGTCCTCGGATAAGAGAGTTCTTACTACTCAACCGAGTTTTAGCAATATCCACGATATATGTGATATATGTCTTATAGATACGATGAACAACTTCCGAAACAGCCTTCGGTCGTGTTTTCATCGTGGTCTCTTCAACATGCTGCAGATCAGTTGCAGCATCTAGAATTACCTGAAGACTACTGTCAGCATATTGTCGACTTTTAGCACCCCCATCAGATGAAGTGATCGAGTGAAGAACATTTGACATCACAGGAAGTCGTGTGCAGAACATCACACTTCGATAGTTCAAGATAAACTGTTCGATATAGTCTGCATTTTTCTTCTTAGAGGAACCTGGACGTTTGTCAACATTGCGAAAATAGTTCAGGAACTGAATCATCAACTCATCGAAGTTCTCGTAGAGATAGGTATGACCTCGTCCTAATACGATACCATGAAGTTCTGGCGGTAGTTCTTCTGTTGCATCGATGATAACATCAAGGTAGCTAGCACTGCCTTTACGAGACATCCAGTTGGACAACACGATATACGCAATTGGATGAAGCACTCCTGGAATGCATGGAGGAATACTCAACCAGGTATTGTGTTCGAGTTGTTCATCCGAGCTGAAATCATCTCGACAGATTGACTTACAGAGATGACATTCTTGGCCAACATTGAGGTTACCAGATAACCCCCCACAATCGCAATGTGCGACGAAGTTAAGCGCTCCAGCTCGAGCAAACACACGACTATTTCGCAAGGTCACATAGTCGGGTGAAGAAGCATCGATCTTGTTGAGAATGATTGCATTTTCAGAAATGGCAAACATTGCATCAAGATCAATGAGATTGAGATATCTGTCAATAAAGACAGCGTGTGGAGGGATGATAGGATCGAAACTCTCTGGATCGTGATAGTCTGTATCCAATATAAGTCTCCTTGGTTGTAGACATAGAAGAACGATGATGTGCCTCAGCGGCACATCATCGGTTCTAGCTTAATGATCCACTCTTTAAATATAGAATCGTCAAGAGTAAATCATCTTGCCGGTATTCAGGAAGTAACAGCTGCCGGATCGACTGGAGCAGCCGTGGCTGCTGGTGCCTCGGTGGGAGCCGGAGTCGGATCAGCGGCGACCGGTGCAGCCGTCGGAGCCTGGGTGACCACGGGAGCAGACGGAGCCACGACTGCATTGTTGGCAGCAACGATGTTAGTCGAGGACTGGTTGATACCGGCATCGATGGCACCGAGTGCCGCGAGGGTAGCCGTCACGTCTATGGCATTGCCGGAAGAAAGCTGTGCGGTCAACGTAGCAACCTGAGCCACAAGCGTAGCATTGGCAGCAAGCGTTGCCTGATTGGCAGCGATAAGATTGGCGACATTGGCAGTAAGAGTCTGCATATCAGCCGTGATGGCAGTGATTTTGGCATCGATATCAGCATGGGCCTGGGTGATGTTTTCGCTCATTGTCTTCATTTCCTGTCTAGTTGAACGTATTTCACCCAAGATTGTTTCCAGTAGGTCGCGATTAAACACACGGTTCTCCTGACTACTTTCTATTGGGCACTCACTGTAACACAAACTTCTAATGGAATTGTTTGTGTTACAGAGAATTCAATATCGGGGCATGGCCGTATAAAACGGGCACATGTGAGATGAATCGTCACACCAACTGTTCTAAAGAAACCCTTTGACTGTAAAAATCAAGAGGTCCATTGTAAGGTGGTTGTGTCGTCCACATCATGGCAGTCTGCTGTTAGAAATTACATTAGAGGCAGTTTTCAGTCAATAGTTTCTCGAAAATCTATTCACTGTTGACTGTGACACATCCACAAATTTTACAATATCGACCTCCGACCAATTGGAATCCAACAGTCTCGACATGATAGATTCGCGTTTCTCAATAGAGAGGCTATGAGGACCCGTATAGTTTACCCGCGACGATTGGCTGAACACCAAGTTCTGCTAGTAGCCAAAGAAATGTAGACGGTTCTTTATCTGACATAAGAGTCTCTGTTAGTAAGAGGACAGGATAAGAGAAAGAAGAGAGGGTGGCATGCCACCCTCTCTTTAACTCAAGTATAGAATTAGGCGTTGTAGATCATGCCAGCATAGGTACGTCCAGACTGTGACACCGGTGCCGTGGTGCCGAAGTTGGCATTCTGATACGAAGCCATCGTATCAGTCAGCCAAGGTGTGTATAGAATCTGATTGTTCTGCGACGACCCATCGATGGCAACCTTGCTCTTGATTTCACTCGCGATCAACGTGAGAACATCTGGCGTGATGATCGAAATGCGCGTCCGATAGAGTGACTTGAAGGTTCCCGAGGTTCGTTCAGACATCACACGAGCACGCAGTGCCGGATCAGAACTATACCGCAGAAGCAGTCGAGCACTCTGATCCTGCGAGCCATCAGCCAACAGCTTGATATAGTCGAGATCCCGACTGTCAACCAGGTGACCCGGAGCCCGCTGATCACCATACTGACCACAGAATGTCTGAGCCATAACAGTAAACGGCGGAGCATTGCGATTCATTGGCAGATTGCCGAAGAAAGCACCAATCTGGTCATAGACGGCACCAGAGTACTTGTAGTCACCGTAGTTTGCCAGAGCCGGAACTCGACAACGACCTTCTGCAACATCGACAGCCAAACACGGCCGCGTGTACATGTTGGCACCAACCCACTTGTAGAGAGCGTCGGGAGTTGGAGCAAACCACAGCTTCTTCGGATCCTGCGGATCGGGAGAGAGATTTCCGAGATTGGCCTTTCCCTTCTGGAACGACATGAACGGCTGCAACCAACGACCCTGCTGAATGAACTGATCAGCAGCAATGGCCATACACATCGGAAGGATGCCAGGAATTGGCAGCAATGCCGTGATGTTAGTGATATGCACCGTGGCAGCATACTTTGGCGTGCCGGTCGTGTAAGCCTGATTCTCTGGCAACCAGATTTCCACATATGCACCGACGGCGGCAATCGGACGAGATTCCTCGATCGACAGACGCGGCATGTTGTTGTCCTGTTGTGGCGTCTTGGCATAGATCGTAAAGCCGAGATCGATGCGTTCCTGCACGGCATGCGGGCTGTTCTGCTGGATGAAGTTTCGAGCAGTCTCGACACTCGGATCGATACTGAACTGCAACCCATTCAGTACTGAGAGGTTGCTGTCTGCCGAGTTGGCAGTATTGGTAGCAACCGCAAGATTGAGTTGCAACCAGTTGGCCATCTGCAAAGCAAGCGGATAGTCTTCCGGCTGAACCAACACAACATGAAGCAGCTTCTTGGTCTTGCCGAATTCCTGCTCAAGCGACTTGAAGGCAAGTGAACCATAATCGCTGGATGGAGTGAAATTCTGCATGTCATGCGGAAGCATGGCATCGAACATCAGAATGATCACAGCATCCCCAGAGATGAATGCATGCGCACCTGTGGGTTCTGCCAGACGACGAACAGTGATCTGCCCGATGGAGTGACCACCAGCATCCTTCTGGAACGAGGCCTTGATCGCTTCGATGTATTTCTCAATCTCAACGCCGAGCGTCTGGCCAACGCCGAGCATGTTCAGCATAGCAAAGAGGCGTGGGGTATTTTTGTCCGTGGAATACCCAGGAGCCTGCTGCGTCTCTGTAGTGGTGGCACCAGGAGCAGACTGCAGGGTAGCATTGGTATCCGGATGTTGGACAGCCATGGATATAACCTTTCTAGATAAACGTATACAAAAGACAACAGGTTGCAATTTAGAGAAGCGCTTCTCTAAACTAAGTCATTACGCATCACACACTTCGAAGAAGGACGGAAAGAAACTGCGGGGTGAGCAGTTCTGTTGATGAATTACAAGAGAGTTAGGAGCTCTTGCACAATGATGATATATGCCCAAAAGAAGCTTGAAGTTTTGGCACAAACTGAGGGGCCAGTTCTCACATGCGCATTTCTTTCGAAATGCGATTCATGTTCCACATAATAATAGTCGTGTATATTTAAAAACACAATCTGTATGTTTTTTACACTACGATAAAGATGAGATTTAAGGACGTGTATCCATCTTATGAATAACCCAGAACTTAGGTAGTTCATACAGTCAATCTCTTGACATATGATTTATCATCGGTTGTAAAAATGAACCAACCAGAGGTATTATAAAATGCTTTTTAGATGTGTTGAAACATACCTACTGAATCATATTCAACCAAGAGTTATGCCCCATCTCAAAACATACATTGAAACATTAAATACCAGACGAATCCTGATGGCAGAACGCACAGAACATGCACCTGGATATGAAAGTAATTTAATTGTATTACTGCGTAAGATCTTGGCAGATGCTGATATTCCTGCTCTCTTAAATAAAAAGAGTGATCTTGATTGTTATTTTGATATCCTAGTATTTACCACACCACGACTTAACTCAATCTTTGATGCCGTAACAACTGGACTATCGTTCTACGATATGGCCATTCGTCGATCTGCTGTACACACAGAAGAATTTTTTATTCCAGTGACATGTCAAGATCCTGTCGCATCATTACCATTTGATCAAGGATGGGATGCATGGCAGCAGATTCGACCACTACGGTTAGTTGATTTTGATAGTAAAGAACTTACTTTTGCGACGTATCAAGATCAGATTGTATTCTCATCGTCTCCACCAACACGTGCAGTTATGACCATTGACGTTGTTGCATTGGTAATGCAATATGTGGTCTTTTTAAGAGAACATGATCAAGTATTACCACAACCAGAATATCTACATCGATACGTTGCAAGTTCTTTGTTACAAGATCTCCAAGATCTGTGGTTGGCTAACGTTTATGACATGATGTTAACTCAACCAACATTATTTCTTACAGATCCAAAACAATGTATGGCAGCTATTACCGGTGATACTCGATATGGATTTATAGGAACAGAACTTCCTATTGCACTAAATGAAGTTGCAAATCTTATTGCAAATTGTCAGGGCGGTTCTGTTAATCCTTCTGTGTTACTACAGAGTCTCTTGCTCTCTGAGAGTAACATTCCTACTTTTTTGAATACATTAATTGCAACAACTTCAATTGACGATCATAGACAGAACATTTGGATGGAAGCCCTTCGAGATATACGATGGATTAATATGCTCTTAAATGCATTTCAACTTCAACCAGATTTTATTGCTACAAAAAACCTTCATACAAATCTTCGTCGTGATGTTCCAATTATATGTTATCAACGAGTATGGAACAATTGTCGAAGTTTGAAAACCAGTCATGTGATTCAAACTATGTTACAGGATCTTTTGATGAAGTGTAAATAATGTTAGGTTAGAACATGACACGTCCAAAGTTTAGTCGAGAACCGTTGTATAATGATAAACAAGAATTGATTCAGGAAGCTACATTTAAGGAAGTAACTGTATGGGCTGACTATTATAAAATTGCTTTTAATGGGGGACCATTAGATCTGTTAAATAAGTTTTGTAAACAACTAAATCTCCCACGAATTGTTATCATACCTGGTTAATACGAAATAGAACATCCCCATACTCAATTGAGTATGGGGATGTTGGTACGAACAATAATTGGGGTTAGATGTCATAAGACACTGGATGTTCCCTATAGTCATAATCACGACTACAGTGAAGTCGTTTGTGGGGTATTGGTTACATCTGAATCGGCACGGAAAGTTAGAGTGGCATTGCCACCATAAACATACCCATTGCCCAATTGCCGTTTACGATTAAACGTATACACGACCCCTTCTAATATACCCTGTTGTGATGTAAAAACACTGTTCTTATCAAAACTATAAGTTATATTGTGACCTGGGTATAATAAAAAGGGTACTGCATTGATCCAGTCGCATTCTAAGCGAACGGCATCCCACTTTGCAAGTTTTGAAGATTCTTCAAATATGTTATCAGTTACCTTTGTATACTGAGGATTATTGGCATTGTTACTGATTGTTCGATCGGTTGTTGAACCAACGGTCAGGGAATTATTATTATTGATAAAAGTACCCTTCGCTGTAGTGGTTGAAAATTTATCAATGATAGAACTGGCTCGTACAAAGCTAAAGTTAGTTCCAACATTTTCAGCAGCCGGGCGAGAAATATCTTTGGTTTTAACTTTTGAGGTTGATACAATTCCCAATTGATTGCTAGCAGGTATGCTGTTATGATACGAGTGCATGCCTGCATAACTACCATCAGGTGCATTATAAATATTTGCTTTATATTGAATAACAGGATTGTTCTCATAAGCGGGATAAATGTACATCATGTTGTTGGTGTAATACCAATCAATACCTTTCATATATACACCATGATGATACTGAAGATAGTCAAAGATTTCATCAATACCCAAAGCAGGAGGAATGACAATATGATCCCAGACCATTAAGTTATCTGGCGGTACCATGTAAAGTTGTTTTATTGAAAAACTCTGGATAATGTGAGCCATAACATCAGCAGATTTGGCCGACTGGTAGATACCGTGCACTTTTTGTTGTCGGAGGGTATAGACAGTCGTTTCTATTAAATGTAAAGTAGTTGGAATTCGAGCAGATACATGTTGTTCTGTTTGTGGCATAGCTGCAGTTGGCATCAGAGACCCTGTGGTGTATTTTTTAGAAAGATCTTGTGGATTCACCAACATGGCTTTATAAACACGAGCAATGGGAGGCGGGGTAAATACACGTTGTGAGTTCTGTGAATCATAATAGACAATTCGCAGTGCTACCTGAAGACTCTTGCTGTTGTTAAACAACTTCATATAATCCGTAGGTGATGACTGAAAGTCTAACATTACAATATCACCAAACTTCTCAGCAAAATTTTGGGTGATGGTGAGTTTATCAATCCAATCAGGAACGAAATTATAGGTACTATCATCAGTATTTGTAATTTGAATATCTAGAGTAAATTCAGTGATGGAGTTAGATGACAATACTGCATTGATGGCATTCCCCAATGCAGCACTAACATTAAGATTGGTATTTGTAATGGTATTAGACACGATATTCAATACCCGTAGAAGGCGGTGCAGATGTCGTTGGCATTAACCGTCGTTCAAACTGTTCTAAGTTTGCTCGAACCGTTGGACACATTGCCAGTTCTTCAAACGGTGCCAATGGGGCATCCATACTGATACCAATACTTCTATAGAGTTTAGCAATTATCCCAAAGATATTATCTCCATGACTGTAAGCTGATTTCCACTGAGGTCTGCGATTTAACACACGACGGAAAATCGTATAAATTCGAACACGAAGTTTTAAGATTCGTTCTAAGTAAGCAGCCACAGCTTTGTCACTCATCAGAGGATAGACTTCTCCAACATATGCATCAATCTGATGTAAAATCAGAAGAACATCATAATCATCTAAAATGGTAAAGCTGGTGTTACTGATATTGAGTTCTACCATCTTTGAAATGGTAATCATGGCACGCTGTGCCATGTTCGAATCAAAAGATTCATACATCGGTGCAAACAAATCACCAGACAAGATAGGTTTGTGAATACTAAAAATATAAGGAGGAACTGTAACCTGATATGGATGTTTGTTGATATGATCGGTTGCGGATATATAGATCATGGTCGTTCCAGTACTTAAGTCATGAATGAATCAGAAGCCGCAATTCCTTCAATACCCACATCAATTAACCACAGATAAAGTGGAATGTAATAGTACCGTTCAGCATAACTCAACTCTGCATATCGAGATATATATTCATCTACAAATTCACGTAAATTAACAATCTGACGATTTCGAATAACCGCATAGACCATGAATTCAAAAGGTGTCATTGTTGCTTTATCTTCCGCATAGAAATTGGGAGATAATACATATCCAGTATTCTGAGAAACCGGCTGAAGCGATCGTACACTATTTAATTCAGGGGCATCTGGTACATTGTAATTGGGATTCTGAACAGGGAGCTCCATGCCTTGTCTATTTGGGTTAGCAAGAGATACCATCACACGATTGGCAAGAGCCGTAATAGAAACATCCCACCGGGAGACTCGGTATTCTACTAAGGCATGATCCGATTGTAATCCTACCAATGTGTGATTGGTTACATCTGTCAATCGTGACCATATTGAATTATCATAATTTTGAATGGCAGGATAAAGTTGAGCCGGACGATGAATTGATTCTAATAGTGATATCTTACCATTTAGATAAGTTACCAGATAGGGATCATATGTACCATCCGGTGCAATAATAGTATTCATCGCAGTATCAAAGAATGTATTGTAGTAATTCCGAATAAGAATGCCTCGCATTTGTCTCATTATCTTGAGACACCGATAGCTCTCTTCTTTCAATAACGTGGTGGCATCACCTAGATACGTTTCTTTATCAAACCACACTGTTTTGGTAACAGACCGACGAACACTTTCTACACCTGCATCAGTCGCAAATTCTCGTAAAAAGAAAGTGATCTTGTGGTTAGCACCCTGTCGATATGTGAGACGTTCCGCACTGGTAACTTGAAAAATACCAAACGTGGCATCTCCAATTGGGGTGATAAACAAATCACCATTGCGAGGTTTCATGCCTGGATAAAGAAGGGCTTCACCTGTAATTTTAGTTTCTTGATTGTCTGAATTGAACCCGCTCTGAAGGCCCTTGCCTTGCACAACAATTTCAAAGTTCTTAATCTCAGTATAGCTGGTCTGTAAGGCACTCCGCAAAGAAGACGGATCTATTGCATCAGATCGTTGTAGTCCACCAGTCGGAGTTGATCGTAAAAAATAGGTAACTGAAATGCGACTACCTGCAGAATATCTCTGCAATAATTGAAATGTTTCAGCATAAGTCTCTGGATTAAAAGAGGTTTTATTAACAAATGTGTCTTCGATATATGGCTGACGATCGATCAATTCTTCTTCTGACCGCATGCGCGGCGGAAGCGGAATATCACTGGGTGAAGGTTCAGGGGGTCCGCGTCGACCGGCGAGGGGCATGTGATAATTCCTTTTTATATAAGTGAACTGTGATAGAAAATCAGGATCCAACCCGTTCACTGGTACCATCCCAGACAAATTCAGCCAATGGAAAATGTCTACGACATCCACAACAGAAGGTGCTGTCATAAAAGGTAGGATCTATGGCATAAGTTTCAGCAATAGATTGTGAAATTTTAGTAACAACCGAACACATCGTGTGACGATATTTTGATCGTAGTGGACGAACGTAGTCCTTGGCACGTTCTTCTGCTGAAAGAACGACATAGTCTTTCTGTTGTCCTGTCGTAGCATCAATTTCACGATGATCTGGAGTGACCGGACCACCTTTAGATAGTTCAAGGTTGCTCATTGTTTTTTCCCAACAGCAAAATTAAAACTCTGAGTAGTCCGTGTACCTGTAACACTAAAAGAAAGAACATCTCTACCTGTGTCATCTACTTCTGTAACAGGTATTGAAATTGTTCCACCCAGACGTTTAATCAATACAATAAGAAGTTGATCTTTAAACTGATCTAATACTTCTTTGTGTAGGGTAGAATTAAGATCAATTTTTGTCTTTGGCATAGAAACTCTCCTATTATGTCAATGCAACTTCCACGGTACTTGCAATAATACGAAGCGGTAAATTGAAGCGAGACATTGCCCCATGTAATTCTAAAGGAAGAACTGAATTTCCATGGGGTCTCTGCAGATCTCCTGTTGACAACTGGCTCTCAAGAATGAGACCTGACATAACACAAAGTTTAACATATTCATCATAAACAGGACGATGTGTGATGGGTGAATGAATGTTGATTAAATATTCAATGAATTGTTCTGCAGTTGTTGCATATGAATATGCATAATGATTGAGATGTTTGGCATCAATCAAATTTTTAATTTGAATATCAATTGTATTCTGTTGAATTAAACGATTGGTTAACAATAACAAATCATTTTTAGAATCAACGTAACAATATTTTCGACTGATAAGACGTTGAATATTTTTAATGACTGTGATAGGAAAGAAGGTACGGTTCGCAATAAATGTTGGATACCATTTTTCATCTAAGGATATAAGAGATGATGCTTCTGATATGACCAGATGATACCGTCGCAATTTGTTCTTCATAGAAAGAGTTACTACAAGATTGGCATCAATAGACAAACATGAGATATCAACAGGAATTCCATTACAATAAATGGATATGTTAAATAAACCAGTTGTCTCAAATACTTCAGCTCCTTGAAGTTTTATCAAGGCAGCTGCGGTTGCATGCAACTGAAGTCCACCACCAAGATTCATGAGATCAATTGTAGTGTTTGGAGTGTCATCAAGATATAGTGCAGCTGTAAAGAACTCGATGAATCCTGCCGCTACAGCAAACTGTTGGGGTGGACGAAAGTCATCATAGACGGGCAACCGTATGACTGCAGAGGTTGGTGTTTTTAGAGTATTAAGATATCTTCCAATACTCCGTTCTTGGAACTGTCCTCTAAATAAATCAAAGGCATCCTGCATATTTTTTCTAATCATCTTCTCAGGAACGGGTTGATTACAAACCACTACAGGAAAATGAAGACGGAGTACATCAGGCCGTGCAAACTGAACAGTATATGTAAAATCTACTACAAATCGATCGATACCATGATCTTGTTCTTGTACAGTAGGAGCCGTCTCAGTATATTCCAGCATACCCATAGCACGAATATCTTGACGTTTAATCACCAGTTCAATTTGGGGGCCAGTTCTCTGCTGAAGATATTGTATTGCCCCATTAGAATATCGTTTAAGATAATTCCAAAAATCAACACCAGCTGTGTCTTGTCTTAATTGATATATTTCAAAAAGAGAATTAAACATATCATCACTGATTGGATAAGAATAGGATAATGTATGGGTGTTGATTACAGAATCTCTGAGACTTGTATTATTGATTACACTAATAGTTGAGAAAGCAGATTCTCGATTTTTAAACTGAAGAGAAAATTCTAATACCATAGAACAGGGAATTTGATGTTCTATTAATCGAACACCTGCGATGGGATCTTGAAATACTGCAGCTAATGTTTTATCTTGGGTAGCTAATACTCCATAGGCTTGTGTATAATTAAAAGAATTCACATCCCATTTTGTCCCTGGTACCCAGACAACAGTCATTTTAATATCACATCGATCTTTTGAGATCAATGCATTATGTCCATCTCCATCTGAGGTGATAGAGGGTTTTGAATAATCGTTTGTTATATAGACATTATTATCAAATGCTCCACTGAGACCTAGTTGTCCAAGAACGGCATATGTAATTTGTTGTGAAATTGGTTCGAGGATGGCAGAAGATGCCTGTTCGATAAGTAAATCCCGGATGGGCATAGTTATTTTCCTTCATCCTAAAAAATAAAAAAGATACTATATTAAAGATAAAGTCATAGAATGGTTTTGGACGTATGTTGTTGTCATGCTTACAAATAAATCTTGGTTAAATCATATCACAAATACGGTGATATCGATGGCCATCTTATGGAATGCACAATTTAATGGAGGTTTGTTATGGGTAAAGATGTATTTGGAAGTCCTCAATCAACATCGTCTGTTGATGCTGCAGATGGAGTTAGTGGTACCGGCATAACTGCACCGGCCGGTGGTGTCGGACTCGTAGGATGGCTCTCTGGTATCTATGCTCGTCTTGGTGGTGTCATCTCAGTCAGCGTTTCAGGTGGAGCACTGGAGACTGGAGGTAATCTCGCAATCACTGCGACTGAAACCACAGCCACAGTAACTTCTCTTGGTTCAGATGCTACTGGGGTAACCCAACCAACTGGTGGTACTGGTGTTCGTGGTTGGCTTTCTGGTATCTATACACAGTTGTTAGGTACGTTACCAGTTAGTGTAGCATCTCTGCCACTTCCGACAGGCGCTGCGACTAATACCTCTTTACAACAGATTCTGTCTGCAATCCAGGCCAGTGTCAACATTGCAGGCACCGTGTGGTACGATCCCACAACAACTCCGCCTACCTTTTATGTTCGAACCGAGAGTGTTGCTGAGGGTAGTGGAACCATTACAGTTTCTTGGCAGAATCCGGCAGGAACTGCTGCTACTCCTGCCAATGTCTCTAATCTCGTATCTGTTTCATATGATCAAAATATTCAATCTTCAACGATTGTTTATAATGCGACTGGTACTGGAACTGGATATACGACGGGTGATATTCTGATCCATTGTTTTGGGATCGATACAGTAACTAGTCCCATTACAATGGCATATTCGTTCTGGACCAATGCTGGACCAAGTGTGGCTAGCGGTTCTATTTTGGCAAGTGCTCCAACGAGTGGTACGTTTGTCCAGAATTCTCAGGCGGTTTCTGCGGCATCGCTTCCTCTTCCCACGGGGGCCACCACTGCAGTAACTCAAACGGCAATCAGCACTGCCACGGGTACCACAGCTGATACTGCCTGGGTATCGGGTAGTGGTTCAATTGTTGCAATTCTAAAAGGTATCTTTGGAAAACTTGCAAGTGCTCTGAGTGTTGCCACTCCGGATACACGACTGATTGACCAGATCCTTTCGGCTTCGACTCTCAATGCTACGTTCACCGTTGCTTTAAATGCGCAGGGTAGCGTCGGAATCACTATTTCGGGCCTTGCTTCCAGTGGTGCAACCCTCACCTTGGAAGGCACAGACAACATCGGAGCTGCCGTTCCAATCTGGGCTGGTGTCAATGGTGTAGTGGGCAGCACGCTTAGTCAAACATTTACTACAGATGGAAATTTCCGCATTGAGACGGGAGCTAGAACGGGTGTTCGTCTCCGGGTATCCACAGTCGGCACTGGCAACATTACAATCTCGTCTAATGCTTCATCTTCTACCGGACTGATGACTCTGGCACAGAGTATTCCAGCAGGCACGAACGTCATCGGTGCAGTCACTGGTTCGGTAGGCGGCTATACTGCGACGAACCAAGTTACCCCGACTGTGCAGGCTGCATCTTACGCAGTCGGTGTCGGTATTGGCGGATTGATCTCGTTCACCACGGCAGCTCGTGTTGCTGCGGGATCTGGTCTGATCCAAAGCATCATGGCGAGCTTTACGTCTGGTGTAGTCCCGAGTCTCGATGTGATCTTCTTCAATGCAAACCCCACTGGCAGCACAGTTGGTGACAAAGTTGTCACAGCTATTGTTGCTGCTGACGTAGGTAAAATCATTGGCGTTGCCCATCTCACTGACAGCACCCTTCTGGGGGCAACGGCACCCTCGTTGATTCAGGCGATTGGTATAACTATGCCATTCCTCCTCCCGGCGGGCACGACGCTATATGCCGTGGTGGTAACTCGAACCGTCATTACCCTGACCAGCACATCGGATATGACGATTACCGCTCGTATTTTGCAGGATTAAGCCAATGCGCACAGGTGGATTTCGCGCTGCATTGTTGAGTGGGGGTGCACAACTTGCATCCTCGCTTAACCTAAACTTTATCAATGGTCATCCGATTGATCCGAGGATCAATTTCAGTCGTGCATCCGGTGGAACCTATTATGATGCAACTGGCACGATGCAAACTGCTGCAAACAATGTCCCTCGTCTTGATTATGGTCCGACTGTAGCTCCCGTCACAAACTTCATTGCCAACTCTACAATGGTTGGTGCTGCGGCTGGAACACCAGGAACTCCCCCAACGAACTGGTCTGTATCTTCTGGAAATACCAGTCTGACTTCCTCTATTGTGGGAGCAGGTATCGATGGTGGGATGCCATATCTCGATGTAACTTTTGCTGGAACTATAAGTTCTGGTAACTATGTCCAGGTTAATTTTAGTAGCGTAATAGGTCAACTACTCGCACAAGGTAATCAAACATGGACACTTTCGTTATACGTCAAATTACAAGGCGGAACGTGGCCAACTGGTGCAGTTATTAATGCGGGACTTATTCAATACAACTCCTCAAATGTATACATTAATCAACCGTCTGGCGGCTCCATTGCTCCCACTTCTGCTAGTTTAGCTACACAAAGACTAGTCTACAGTGAGGCTGCTCTATCGAATGTCGCCTCAATTATTCCAGGGATATTCATTAACAGTATTCCAACTGGTGTTATAAACTTCACTCTCCGCATCGGCGCACCTCAACTAGAACTAGCTTCTACTGCTGGTGTGTTTGTGCCAACTGCTGGCCAGTATGCGAGTGTCACCAACGCAGGTGCATTCAACACGATTCGTAATTCCACGATGCAAGGAGCATCTGCTGGAACTCCTGGGGTATTACCAACTCATTGGAACCTGGCTAATCCACAAGTCAATATTACAACACAAGTGGTGGGTTCTGGTATCGTCAACGGAATGCCATATATCGATATGCGATGGTATGGCACTGCGGCATCTGGTGGCGAACTCGTAGGATGGTCTACAGAGGCAAGTAATATTATTTCCGCCTATACAGGACAAGTTTGGACTTATAGTTCTTATCTTGCGATGGTAAGTGGCAGTTTTTCTGGTGTTAGTGGTTTTAGGTTCAATTTAACTGAAACTAATAATACAGGAGGATTTGTCGCACAGCAAGATTTGAACATATCTGTAAACTCTACATTAACACGTGTATCAGGAACTGGCACTTTATTTGGTGGGAGCAATACAGCATTCGTAGTTCCTAATTTCTATTTTGGATTTGCTTCTTTAGCGACTGTTGATTTTACAATGCGGATTGCAGCACCTCAGTTAGAACTGAGTTCTGTTGCCAACCCATTCACGCCTACATTTGGTGCTGCTGCGGGTATGCCCCAAGCTACAAGTGTGACAAATTGGATACCCTACAGTAATATGTCCAATGCAGTCGTTGGCACTCCTGGGACGATCCCTGCATTTGGCTTTGCTCCAACAGTTACGGGGCTAACCCGTTCAGTGGTGAATACTGGAGTCATCAACGGTCTTCCATATATAGACCTGCAAGTCTCAGGCACCCCCTCTGCTGCTGGTAATATCAACATGTATGGAGCGTCTGTTATTGTCTCTCCAGGGCAAGCTTGGACATTTTCTGCTTATACAGCTCTTATTTCTGGAACTACCACAGGAATGAGTCTTAGTCAAAATGTTCTTGTATCGAGTGAAACATCTGGTTATATATACGGGTCTTTCGTAGGTATACCGTTAACATCAATATTAACTCGTAATACTTCTACCCAAACTATGGGAGTATCTCCGATACCAGTGGGTGCACAAACTCAGTTTGCCATTGCACTCACAGGAGTTGCTGTTAATTTTACCATTCGTATCGCAGGTATTCAATTTGAACAAGGGTTCTGCGCCAATAACTTTGTCTCAGCAGGAGCAGTTGCTACCAACCAAGGCAACCTACCTTGTGGATTGCTCGTTGAGGAGGCACGGACCAACTCGATCCGTAACCCTCGGTGTGAAGGTGCTGTAGCTGCTACCACGATCACCCCAGTCACGATTACAAGCATCGTTAACTCTGGCACAACTGCTACAGTGAATACTGCTACTGCACACGGATTATCGATCAATTATCCTGTCATCATGGTAGGTCAGAATGTTGCTGCAAATACAGGTGTGTTTACAGTAGCAAGTGTTCCGACATCTACATCATTTACATACACGATGGCATCCACTCCAGGGTCTAGTCCCACGACAGTTGGGTCTTACACAGCAACAACTATAGGAACTATCCCAACTTACCAGGGGTATGCCATTAATGCAGGTATCACTGTATCTATAGTCGGCACCAGTTATGAGAGCGGGTGTCCCTACACAGACTATCGGGTTGCGGGAACTCCTACATCGACTGGCAACGGGGTAAATGTTAGCTTTGATGCATCGACTGCTATTCCAGCAGCAATCGGCCAAACCTGGGCTGGTTCATTTTATGGCCGTATAGTGGCTGGATCAGCAGCAAACGTAACACTACTGGCATCAGTCACCGAAATATCCTCTACGAGCGGATATCTTGGGGACTCGCATGTAGTGTTCACCCCAACGTCAGCCCCACTAGTTACACAACGAAATCCTGTAACTCGAACACTTTTTGAAACTGGAGTTAGCTATATATCTCTTGGGTTCTTCATGAACTATACTGCTGGACTCTCTTTCGATTTTACACTTCGCATAGGGGCACCTCAACTAGAGCAGGGCGCAACTGTAACCAGTCTCATGCTCCCTGCAATTGGAACACCGGCTGCGAGTAGTCGAGCACAGGACTTTCCGCTACTTCCTGTTGGATCGTGGTTTAATCCAAACGCTGGCACCCTCACTGTGGAAGCAATGATCCCTACATTAAATCCAACTAATACAATGCGACTTGCATCCCTTGATGACGGAACAGTAAACAATCGCCAGATGCTGTATGTTGTAGGAGGTGCGACTGCTGTTACCGCAGCAGTCGAGCACGCCTCCGCTTCTGCCGCTGCTCCTCTTAGTGTGTCTGGGGCAGTTGTTGCAGGCTCTGTATTTAAAACCGCACTGGCGCAAGGTAATGGCTCTGTTATGCTAGCTACTAAGGGTGTTCTATCAGTAAGTGGGCCTACAGTAAGTTTGACGCCTCTTGGTGTTACTGGACTCTCTATTGGTTACGCCCGAAGTATCGGTTATCCAATTAACGGTTACATTCGCCGTATTCAGTATTGGCCTCGTGCGATCAACAACAATGAACTCATCAAGGTGACGACATGACCGATTATCTTTGGAATGGTTCTCTTGCTGATGTGAACGCTGCAATCTACGTGAGTGTCGTCAATCCGCTGACGCAAGTTGCTACCAATCAACTCGTCGCAGGTTATAGCGTCATTGGCCCTACCGTCATGGACGGGGTGGCATACGTGAACGTGCGGACTGACGCCGTTCTCACCACACCTGCGGGTCTATCAGCAACAGGCGTGCAGCTTTCCCGGTCGGTGCTGGGTGACTGGGCAGATGTGCCGGTTATTCCTCCGACCACGATCATCGCAACAATCGACTTCATGATGCGACTGACGTTCGCAGAGAGGTCAGGTCTGATTGTGGCGGCGCGCACGGATAACCAGCTTGCTGACATTCTGGTGCAACTTGGGTGTGCTACCACTATTGACGTGACTAACGCTGCTGTAATCAGCGCAGTGGATTATATGGTCTCTGCCACTGATCTGACAGCTCCTCGTGGTGCTCAAATTCTAGATCTAACTCAAGTCTCTCCTTAACAGAAACTCTCCCATAGTCCATGGAGTATACTCCATGGACTATGGTTCTCTCTAATAGGGAGTGGTATTAAATCATCTTATGGAATTAAATAGTATAGACGTTAGGAGAATGTAAATGAGTGGTAGTGGACCTATTATTGGTGCACCGAATCTTGCACTGATCGATGCAATCACACAATTTGTGGGTGGTACGCAGACCGTTTGGAATACTATTACCATTCCAATTCCAGCCGGTCTGGTCGTATATGCAACAGATACAACTGCTCTCAAAATTGGTGATGGCAGTACTCTGTATGTCAATCTTCCAGTTATATTAACTTTGAATACACTAACTACAATGGTAAATGCTATCACTTCAGTTGAAGCCGGTGGTGTTGTCACTCCATCAGAAATGGCAGGTGCTATAGCAACTGCCATGACAACAGCTGGAGAATGGACAGCTGGTCCGGTGCATGAAATTGTTGGTGGAAGTATTATTGGTGGGGTTTTAACTATTACAGGTGGGGGTTCGAGTGGGGAGTGGACTGCAGGTGTTGTTAATTCTATTGTTGGAGCAACCCTGGTTGGTGGGGTTTTAACATTTTCAGGAGGAACAGCAGGTCCTTCAGGACCCATGGGTCCCGGGTTCAGTGCCGCCACTGTCAATAGTTCTGGTCATTTAACTCTTGAACAAGTGACAGCTGGTGTTGTAACCGGAACTGTAGATCTTGGAAGTGTCATTGGACCAGTCGGTCCTGCAACTGCACTTCCGACCCTCCCGGGTTCTGTAGGAACATATGCTATAATTAACATAAATGGATCCACCGGCTCCAGTGCGTTCCCAAGTGGCAAAAGCATCTCTGTAGGTTATATTTTTTCAGGTCCCAACCTAGCTTCAACAACGGTGATGGAATTATCTGGTTGGACTGACGAGTCCCTTATAGTAGGTGCAGGAACCTGGGTTATTGCTAGCATTTGTAATGGATATATGCTGATATTGAGGATTGCATAAATGACCTGGGAATATTCGAATCCAATTTATATCAATGCAACAAATACTGCAATTTCTTGTACTATTATACATACAAATTTTGGTAATATTCCATATACAGCTACATCTACAGATCCAGAACCCGCGGGTGCAGCTCTTTATGCCGCTATTATTGCAGGACAAACTACGATTCCGATTGCCCCATATGTTTCACCAGTGGTGACATCACCAACTCCTGCGCAACTGGCACAGACTGCCTACAATGCGGCTGTTGTAGCTGGTGTGATCATTGTAAGTACAGGAACTCCTGCTCTTAATGGAACATATCCACTGGATCAAACCAGCATAGGTCGCATCACCAGT
>Ga0302277_1000124_pt1 | contig 59253 bp, 51 predicted proteins | sample III_Bog_N3_1_FD_198759 | JGI IMG/M metagenome (GOLD analysis project Ga0302277, IMG submission 198759) | Peat permafrost microbial communities from Stordalen Mire near Abisko, Sweden - III_Bog_N3_1 | ecosystem: Environmental > Terrestrial > Soil > Wetlands > Peat | place: Sweden: Abisko... | reverse complement strand
TTTATCTGCTGCCTCGCGAAGCGTAGAAAGCACCACCCCGCTTGTAGAAATGCCTGTAAGTATAATATGTCTTATGCCTATAGAACGCAAAATAACTTCAAGGTCGCTGCCTGTAAATGCGCTCACCCGTTTTTTAATAACCACAATCTCGCCCTTAGCTGGTGCCACAGCATCGTGTACTTTCATGCCTTCGGGGGTATCAAATTTCATAGCAGGGTTCGTTTTAATCATCGAACCGTTTTTGTTCAATGGGCTAATTTCAGGATAACCCTCGCGGAAACCCACTACTGCATATATTACTGGTAGGTTTTTAGTGCGAGCTTTTTTTATTGCATTAGCAACAGTTGTAAGATAGGCTTGGCTATTTTCGAGCATTGCTACAGTAGCCTGCTGCACATCCATAACAAGCAGGGCGGTATTTTGTTGTTCCATATTTATTAGAATTATAAAGTAAAACTAAGCAAAAAGTAAATATGCAGCAACTTGCTACCACATAAAGAAGAAAGCCCGCACCATAGCCGCTAACTTGAAATTAATGGATTCAATAGAATGCAAGTTTAAAAGTTATTTCCTTAAAAAGTATATTTGTAGTAGTTAATACTTCCATAAATGAAAAAACCAAAATCCGTTGACGAATATATATCCGGTTTTCCGGAAGAAGACCAAAAGCTGCTGGAACAAGTTAGATCAACTATTCAGGAAGTTGCCCCAAAAGCAGAAGAAGTAATAAGCTATATGATGCCGGGCTATAAACTAAACGGTATGCTGGTATGGTTTGCCGGATTCAAAAATCATATAGGGTTTTATCCAAGGGGCTCTTCCGCCATTAAAGCATTCAAAAAAGAACTGGCCGGATATAAAACTTCAAAGGGTGCTATTCAGTTTCCAAAGGATGAACCTTTACCCATATTATTAATAAAAAAGATGGTGAAGTTCAGGGTGGCTGAAAATTTGGAGCAGGCTAAGAAGAAATAAATTCTTACTGGTAATTCGAAAGGGTAATCTTCTTTTCCAGTTCTACTATATACGCTTTGAAACGCTTATCGGTATCTATAAGGTTGTTCACCGTTTTGCAGGCATGTAAAACTGTAGCATGATCTTTACCACCGCATTGCATACCAATGTTGGCGAGTGAAGATTTGGTAAAGCTCTTGGCAAAGTACATGGTTATCTGGCGGGCCTGAACCACTTCACGTTTACGGGTCTTGGATTTGATCATATCGATAGGAAGTCCGAAATAATCGCAAACTACTTTCTGTATATAATCTATAGATACTTCGCGGGCAGTGTTCTTTACAAACTTGTCAATCATCTGCTTGGCAAGTTCCAGGGTAATGGATTTCTTGTTGAGTGAAGATTGAGCAACCAATGATATAAGAGCGCCTTCCAGTTCGCGTACATTGCTGTTGATGCTGTATGCTAAATATTCCACTACATCATCCGAAATGTCAAGGCCTTCTGTGTAAATTTTCTTTTTCAGAATAGCAATACGGGTTTCTAATCCGGGTATTTGCAGGTCGGCTGACAAGCCCCATTTAAAGCGGGATAGCAGACGTTGTTCCATACCTTCAATTTCTACCGGAGGCTTATCACAGGTGAATACCAATTGCTTTCCGTTTTGGTGCAGGTGGTTGAATATATGGAAGAATACATCCTGGGTTTTTTCTTTCTTGGCTAAAAACTGAACATCATCCACAATCAGGGCATCAATCATCTGGTAGAAGTTGATGAAATCATTTTGGGTGTTGTTCTTGGTAGCGTCTATAAATTGGGTAGTAAACTTTTCCGATGATAAATAAAGGACGGTCTTGCTTGGGAAATTGTTTTTGATTTCCAATCCGATAGCATGTGCCAAGTGAGTTTTTCCTAATCCAACGCCACCATATATAAAGAGTGGGTTGAAAGAAGTGCCACCCGGTTTTTGTGCTACTGCAAATCCGGCCGAACGGGCCAAACGGTTGCAGTCTCCTTCAATAAAATTTTCAAATGAATAGGCCGGATTAAGCTGGGGAGCAATATCTATTTTCTTTAACCCCGGAATAATAAAGGGATTGCGTATAGGGTTCTTATTAATGTCTATAGGAATAGTAACCGCCTGAGATTTTGCACCTTGCTTATTGGTACTTGGCGCTTTAATATTGTATGGTTTGGAGCTGCGATTGTTTTCCATAACAATGCTGTATTCCAAACGGGAATCGGGACCAAGTTCCCTCTTAAGGGCTTTCTTAAGCAGACCTATATAATGTTCTTCTAAATATTCGTAAACAAACTGGCTTGGAACCTGAATAGTAAGAACACTGTCGCTCAGCTTAACAGACTTAATAGGCTCAAACCAAGTCTTAAAACTTTGAGGGGTCACATTATCCTTGATAATGGCCAGGCAGTGTTCCCAAATTTTAAGGTGTGATTTTTCCATTAGAGTCGACGCGGAGATAAATAGTTCTGTACTATATAAATTTTAAAGGTTACTAATTTACTGTTTTAATTTCGGGATTGCAAAAGAAAACAAATCATTTGAATTATCAGAAAAAAATTTCAGGTTTTTTTTCAGGAGTGATTCGTATGTAATTTTTGTTTTCATTCAGGTCATTTGCGAATACCAATAAATTCAAGCTTTTTCAAATATACTAAATTTTCTTGCACGTTGGAATTCTTGGCAATGATAAAGAATAATTTCATACCTCCGTACAAAAAATTAAAAAATATTTTTTTCTTCAGTACCAAAAAAAATGTTGCAGATTTAAAAAATATTTTAAAGGTTTACAGGTGTTGGGTTTCACCGACCATCTTCCCCTTAAAGCCAATAAAAAAAGGGCTTCCAAGTGAAGTACTGCGCTCAAGGGCTTATGGTAATTGAACTATATTGAATGTGGTAATCCTGAATCATTCCAAACTACCATACCTATTTATTTTTGAAATAAAATATTCTTCCCGGATGTTAAATATTTTTATATTGACCTCACACCTTTGGTGATATAAACAGTGTTTTCAGACCGTTTTCTTGTCCAACTCTGCAAAAACAGAGTTGTTGCTGATATACTCCGGTACAATCTGCTTCATCTTGCCCACAATATTCATATCGTCTTTAGTAGAAGCAAGTTCCGCAAGTTCATCTATATAAGCCGAGATAGTATTAAAATCATATTCCCTCACTTTGGCTATCATAATAAGAGGATGATGCGTAGGCAGGGTATTCTCGGAAGTATGTAATAGTTCTTCGTAAAGCTTCTCCCCGGGACGCAGGCCCGTAAAAACAATTTTTATGTCTTTATCTAATGTAAGGCCGGAAAGCTGTATCATCTTTTTAGCCAGGTCGAGCACTTTTACCGATTTACCCATATCAAAAATAAAAACCTCACCTCCCTTGCCTATTGCTCCTGCTTCCAACACAAGCTGGCATGATTCGGGAATAGTCATAAAGAACCGGGTGATATCCGGATGGGTAATGGTAACAGGTCCTCCCTTTTCAATTTGCTGCTTAAAACGTGGTATCACAGAACCATTGGAACCAAGCACGTTACCGAACCGGGTAGTTATAAATTTAGTTTTCTCTTTAGCATTCAGCGACTGTACATAAATTTCTGCAATGCGTTTAGATGCACCCATCACTCCGGTAGGGTTAATGGCCTTATCGGTCGATATCATTACAAAAGTACTTACGTCATATTTCACAGAAAGATCTGCTAATACGCGTGTTCCAACTATGTTTACGTTCACTGCCTCCACCGGATTCTCTTCCATCACCGGTACATGTTTGTAGGCTGCTGCATGAAAAACAATTTGAGGTCGGGTATCCTTAAAGATAGCCTGCATACGGCTTGGGTTGCATATATCGGCCAGGTAAACTTTGCAGGGAATACCCGGCTGCATCTCATTCATTTCCAGTTGAAGATCATAGATGGCTGATTCTGCCTGATCTACCAATACAATCTTTTCAGGATGATAGGGAATTATTTGACGTACTATCTCACTGCCAATAGAACCGGCTGCTCCTGTAATGAGTACTGTTTTATTCTTTAACTGCGATTCTATCTTATCCTTATCCAATACAATGGGATCGCGCTCCAGCAAATCTTCAATACGTACCTTTTTAATTTGCTTGAAACTCAGTTCTCCGTTTATCCAGTGGTTGATAGGCGGAACATTCAGCACTTTTGTATTATAAGTAAGACAAATGTCGGTTATCTCATTCTTTCGCTCATAGGAAATATCAGAGGTGGAGAGCACGAGGTGGGCTACATTATTATTTTCCAGTAAATCTTTTAATTTGTCGGGCGCATAAATAGTAACCCCTTCCAATCGCTTGCCCCAGTTGTGTTTATCTTCGTCCAGGAATCCCAGCACTTCATATTTTGTTCCCGCATCGCGGTCAACGGCACGCTTGGTAATTAGCCCGGCATCATTGGCTCCATATATAATAATGCTGCGCCTGTTTTTGGAAGAAGTACTCGCTTCGGAATAAATTTCTTTATAGATCATTCTGACCGCAATCAGAATAAATGCCGATGAAAAACATTCTATTATAATAATGGAATAGGGGATTATAAAACGCTTCTCAGGCGTAAAATAAAGTACCACATTGGAGATGGCAAAAAATACACTGACTGAAGTAATGATAAGCACCAGCTGCACCACATCGCGCGAGCCCATGTAGCGAATAATATTTTTATGGATGCCCATGACATAAAAACTAATGCCCCGGCAGATAAGTACAAAAGGGAATACATATATAAAGCTTACTCTTTCCGATGCGGGGATGGAAAAGTTGAAACGCAGCATATAAGCCAGTGTAAGCGAACAGAAACAAAAGAACACATCTATAAGAAGTATTGACCAGCGCGGAAGAAAACTACGTATTATGTTCATATGGATTATTCACAAAGGTAGGGTTTTAGTTGCAATGGAACTTTTATAACTTCTTACATTATAATTCTATGCTTGTTTACTATAATTTCATAGGATTCGTACATTGGATTAAATAATAGTGTTAAAAGCATCCCATTAGAAAATTTGATGGAGAGGTCTTTTCTAAATGGGTCTGTATAAGCATCTTCTATCTTTTCTTCCACTAAAGAAAGAAAATTTGAATCATCTTTTTTAATTGGGATTTGAGAGTTAATATTGTAATTTATTTTCTTATTATTTCTCTCAATGCTATATGCCGATTGAATTACGATACTAAAAGAAGGATTTAAAGGAAGCAGACTATAATGAGGTGTAACATGAATATAGATTTGGTTGGCATTAAAACAAACCATTTCAACCTTACAGTCAATTAACGATTTGACATCAAATGATTCAGGGATTGGATTCATATATGCAAATGTAATGAAGTATTTAATCTACCCAACCATCCCCACCGCCCTCACCGGCGAACCATCTGCTTTTTCTATTTTCAATGGGAAGCATTGAAAGATAAATTCCTCATTGGGCAAGCTATCAAGGTTTGTCATATTCTCTATAATGAGAATTTCTTTCGCCAACACAATTTTATGGTTGGGTAATGTCAAATCAGGGACCGGGTCTAATGAAATGGAATCAAGCCCTATGCCTTTTAACTTAAATTGGGTTAGCCATGTTGCAGCTTCCTGTGTTAAGGTCGGAAAGTTTTCAAAGTAAGCATCGGTTTTCCATTTTGCCGACCAACCAGAATTGAATAAAATAAACTCTATGTTCTTTATTTTATCTACAAATTGTTTCAGGAAATCCAATGTAATATTTTTCCCTGCCAAATGTTTGCAATCAATCACAATCGCCTTACCCATGAATCTATCTATTGGCAGTTCATCCAATGTTCTTGCACCTTTTATAATATGTATAGGTGCATCCATGTGTGTAGCAGTATGCGTGTACATGGTAATTTTTACTTCAGGGTATCCTTCAATTTCTTTCCGTTCAAAAACAGGTTTCTCCGTTCCGGGGAAAACAGAAATATCCGGATTGATTATATGGGAGAGGTCTATAATTTTCATTGCTTAATAATGAATGAATTTAATATTTGCTCGCCAATCATGTGACATTTATCCCATTGCTTTTGAAGGGTGGTAAGAGTAATTACATAAGCTTTTCCATTAATAATGCGGTAATACTGTTCAAACTGCAAATGATTGTTGTTCTCGTCGGCCGAGTATATAAGTTGCTGGTATTCCCCCATTCCGTCTTTTTGTCTTTTATCCATTGTTATACTATCATTGGGCATATACTTTTTAATTTGGGTAACGCTCATTTCATTGTATTTATCCAAATCCATATCCTGCCCGTTAAAATCTTGTATAATAAGATTTACATTTTTATTAAAATCCGGATTGGCAGTATCTACCGGAGAAAAAATAATAAAGATTGCTCCTAATTGATTTTTCCCCAATTCCCAATCGGGTGGATATTGAATGGAATAGTTTTCATCTGTAAAGGTCTTCCAATCCGCAGGAACAGAAGCCGGATTCCCCACCTGTCCATACATGTTAAAAGAAATAATAGTAAGTAGCAAGGTTATTTTTTTCATCTTTCTAATTACTACTATTAACTAATTGCGACTATTTCACCTGGAACTTAAAATCAAGCTTCTTGGTTTCTTCTGCTGATTTGTAAATCTTTTCTTTCAGGTTTTCTTTAAAAGCAATCATCTTTTTTTGCAGTTCCGGGTCTCCGGTAGCAATTATCTGCACCGCCAATATTCCTGCATTGTGTGCGCCATCAACTGCTACGCAAGCTACAGGCACTCCACCCGGCATTTGCACAATAGACAACAATGAATCTAATCCTTCGATAGAGTTAGCTGACTTAACAGGAACACCTATAACAGGCAAGGGCGTCATAGCAGCAACTACGCCCGGAAGGTGAGCAGCTCCTCCGGCTCCTGCAATAAATACCTTCAATCCTCTTTCTCTTCCGGTACGGGCATATTCTAATGCTTTGTCCGGTGTGCGGTGTGCTGAGAGCACACTTATTTCAAAAGGTATTTCAAAACTTTCCAGCACTTTGGCTGCTTCTTTCATTAAAGGAAGGTCTGATGCGCTTCCCATTAATATTCCTACAAGTGGTTTCATATAGATATTTGGTTTTGGGGTTATTGAATATTTAAGTCGTAAGGTATTCTTGCCTGCACACCTTTGGTGTTTTGCAATTTTGCAATATCATCAATAGGCTTGTAGGCATCGCCTAATTTTTCTTTCAGAAATGTTTCACCGGCATCGGCTCCGAGGCTGCTCATAAATTTATGAAACGGATTCATTTGATGCGGGAGTTCTTCCATACTGTAATCACTTATGTTGGCCTTTTTTGCAGCTATTTTAATAGCAGCATTTAAAGAGCCCAGTGTATCAACCAGGCCGATTTTCCTTGCTTGTATACCGCTCCAAACCCGGCCTTGTCCAATACTGTCTACATTGGCAACAGTCATGTTCCTTCCATTGGCTACACGGGTAAGAAAGGTGTGATAAAAATCTTCAATGGCATGTTGAAGAACCATGGCTTCTTTTGTTTCCAGAGGATATGCTATAGAAGGTGCGGCAGAATGGGTATTGGTACTCACCGTATCGGTAGTGACGCCCAACTTGTCTTCTAATAATTCTTTTGCATTTGGTAATAAACCAAAAACACCAATGGAGCCTGTTATAGTGGTAGGCTCAGCAACAATTTCGGAAGCAGCGCAGGATATATAGTACCCGCCGGAAGCAGCATAGTCACCCATGGAAACAACTACCGGCTTTTCTTTTTTAGCCAGCTCAACCTCCCTCCAAATAATGTCTGAAGCAATCCCATCGCCGCCCGGAGAGTTAACGCGTAATACAATAGCCTTCACTTCGGGGTCGAGGCGGGCATCTCGAATAGCCCTTGAAATCCGGGTAGAACCAATAGTCTCATCATCACCTTCTCCCTGAATAATTTCTCCATTGGCATAAATAATGGCAATTTTTTGAGTAGAGGATTTATACGTACTGAAGCTGCGCCTGTATTCATCCAATCCCACAAAATCCGTTTCGCTGCTTTTCTTATCAGTGCTTACCAAGCCCGTACTTTTTAACTGGGCTTTTACCTGATCGGGGTAAAGAAGGCTATCAACAAGCTTGTATTTTAAGGCTTCTCCTGCCGAACTGATGCTAAGGCTGTCTGCCATTAGATTAATGGCGCCCACTGTTAAATGCCTTGAATCGGCAATTTCCGAAAGCATGTTTTCCCAAATAGAAGTTATAAGTCCGCGCAGTTGCAATCTGTTATCCGGGCTCATTTTATCAAGTATATACGGTTCTACGAAACTCTTGAATCTTCCGTGACGAAATACCTGAATCTGTATACCCAATTTGTCGAGCGCTTTTTTATAAAACATCATTTCAACAGAAAGCCCTTTCAGGAAAATTTCTCCTTCGGGATATAAATAAACCTTATTGGCAACCGAAGCCAGGTAATATGATTTTTGTGAGTATCCTATTCCATAGGCAATAATAAATTTGCCCGAAGAGGTTTTAAAATCATTCAGCTCTTTGCGAATGGTTTCTATGGTTGAAACACCGGCAGGGATTTCACCGATGTTGAGATAGATGCCTTTTATTTTTGTATCGGTGGCAGCATGGCGGATACATGCAACAATATCATTAAGCCCTGCTGTTTCACGCGCGGGGGTATTGTCATCAAAATCAAAATGAAACGAGTTTTCCGGTGTACGTTCCTGTATGGCATGGTCCAATTTTATTTCCAGTACCGAATTGTCACTAATATGTTGTACCTCTTTGGATTTAACAGACTTCAGCAAGCCGGCAAATATTCCAACTGTGATAAAGAATACAATTACGAGTCCTATAATGGCTCCGAGAAACGAACCGAGCATTGAACCAAAGAATGTTTTCATGTATATGGGTTTATTATAAGTGCAATATTAGCAAAAAGACCTTGACGCTGTTTGAAAAAATAATGATTCATTCTATTGATACTGCTGGGTATCTTCCCAATCGCGCTGGCGGGTAAGTTTTAAGTCTTTTAGCACGGAAGATTTCACATGCACTTCCACCGAAAAGTCCTGATGGAAACCAAACGGGATCGTATTAAAAACAAACTCCCAGCAATGCAGGTCTCTTGTAGCGGAGATGGAGGTGGAGGTAAACTGATGCCCAACGAAATCATACCCGGTATAAATACTGGCGTGCCAATACTTGGTTACCTGCGCGGTCATATTGACGGTTAAACCTTGGGTAATTGAGTTGGCAGAGTTATTGCCGCTATTAATCGTTGTTGCAATGCTATAGTTCATAGTAATTGACCATTGGTTCAATTCTAAAGGAGCATAATATGCCGGGCGGTTTTGAATGTATTCAAAGTACTGGTCAGGTGAAGTAAACTGCAGTGCTGAAGATGAGCTACTTTTATTGGCAGAGTCTTTTTGCCTGTTTTTTTGCCCCTGACTTTGTCCTTGCCCCCCACCCTGCGTAAGTGTAGTTGAAAACGTGAGCGAATTATTTACAAATCTTCCTACTTGACCGTTTTCCCATACTAATTCATTCATATTATCGCCTTCGGCATTCATCTTATAGGGGTCAATAGTGCCGCTGTAATTTACAGATAGCTTTTTGAACAAAGTGGTGTTTCCGTTTATTGAAATATCTGCCCATTTAAAACTATCGGCTACGGTATTGTAGCTTGTGGTTATGGTAAATCGCTCTATGAGTTTAACTTTTTTATACACCACTCCCGAATCGGTATGCTGTCGTATTTTCATTTCAATATTGTTGGCCAACGACATATTAATTGCTTCCTGCTTTCCGGCGCTTGGTGTTCCGTATATCCCATCCTGGAAAATGGAATATCTTTCCGTATGTTGCGGGTTCGGATCGTATTGAACAGCTTGAAAATAGTTATAGGCGCTTGAACTAAAATCAGGCTGATAGGTAAAGCCAATTGTGGGATACAATACATCTCTAATAGTTATTGCCCGGTGTATGCCCAAACTGTATAAGCTATACACATTGGTGCTAAGCGATACGGTAGCGTTATATGTATTAAATGTTTGAAAACCCTGCATTGTATCCGTAACAATCGTGCTGTCATTTTTGTTCCAGTTTTGACGAATGGTTTGAAAGTATTGGGTAGAGGTTACGCTTACTCCGGGCGTAAGTGTAAAATAACGAAATACCCTGAAATTGCCGGAAAGAGGTATAGTGGTAGTTATTCCATTTTGCATACGCTGCAATGTTTTTGGCTTAAACAGAAGACTATCTGTTGTAGCAATTTTATTTTCGGCGGAGGTGGTTACATTGAATGATATGTTACTATACCATTTATTGGGATTGAGCGTAGTATTGTCGGGGATAAACCATTTAGCAGGATATATCCTGTCTACTGAAAAAGTAAGTACCGGCAAATCAATATTCACCGTATGGTTAATGGTATTTTCAGAATGGTCGGCACTGGCGGTAAGGTGGAAAGGTGTTCCCTGAAAATTTTGTGAATACGACACGTTGGATGAAAGCGTGTTTTGTAAAAAAGCAGAAGGATTGTAGGATGTATTGGTATAATAATTGGTACTGCCAGCATTTACACTTGCCATAAAGGTGCTGTTGGGCCTGGCTTTAGGATCCTGCTGATCACTCCATGCAATATTCCAACTGTTCTCTTTCGAAAATTCGGTAGTACCCGTAATGGGCAGTTTGGTAAGGGCATAACCAAAAGTAAGATTACCCGTGTAATGATAGCGGTCATCGTAGTTTATAATATCCCTTTGCGCCCAGCTTCCGTAGGAATAAATATCACCGCGCAACTGCATATCAAACTTATCGCTCAGCCCCAGGTAATATCCTCCGTTTTGCAGATAAAACCCCTGCGCCTGGGAATCTCCGTAAGCAGGAATAAGTATGCCCGAATGCCTGCCCTGCTGTAAGGGGAAAAACCCGAATGGAATAGCTAATGGTGTAGGCACTCCTTCAATTACCAGCCATGCAGGGCCGGTTACAATCTGGTCGTGCGGAATAACTTTCAGCTTTACTGCCATAATATAAAAATGGGGGTCTTTTTCTTCGCAGGTAGTATAGGTCCCGTCTTTCATGTAATACACTCCGTCGGAATCCCTCTTTACCGTTTTCCCGAAAACATATCCTTCCCCTTCCTTGGTGCGAATATCATTTATCCTTCCTTTTTTACTTTTAAAATTATACCGTATCATATTCGCATAAAACACATCGGCTCCCTGGTGAAATTCAGGTTTGCCAATAATTTTGCCGCTATCCTTGTTTTCGATACCATGGGCAGTGGCAATATTGCTGTCCATGGAAAGCTCTATATAAGCGGCTTTTAATTCCAGCTCCTGATATTTTACTGAAGCATCGCCATATAAATAGACTTTTTTAGCAGCCGCATCAAGCCTGATGGAATCCCGGGCATGATAAACTACCTTATCATCAATAGGCGCTTTGTGGTTACCCTTGGGTTGGAGTTTTACAGCCTTCTTAACCGTATCACCGGGCATTATAGAAGTAGCAAAGCCCTTGTTAATCGAGATTATTAACAAAGCAAAGAGAATAAAAAACTTGAAAACTAAATTATTGCGCAAAATGAATTAATAGTTTTGCCGGATGCTCGACAAAAGTATGCAATACACTGTTAAATGTGCCCTGTTAACATTCCTTTTTTGTGAAACTTTGTTAATTTCAGGGCATTCGAAGCCTTTGCCTCCGCATCCAAGTAAAAAATGGGTGGTGGTTATTGATGCCGGGCATGGAGGAAAAGACCCCGGCTGCCATGGCATAAAATACAAAGAAAAGGATGTGGCGCTTGCCGTAGCATTAAAACTGGGCCAGCTTTTGGAAGAAAATGACAATAATGTAAAAGTTATTTATACCCGCTCAACGGATGTATTCATTCCGCTGAATGAGCGCGCCGATATTGCCAACCGCAACCATGCCGATTTTTTTATTTGCGTGCATTGCAATGCTTCGCCCGATAAAACGAAGTTTGGAGCGGCAACCTATGTTATGGGATTATACAAATCTGAGGGTAACCTGGAGGTTTCTAAGCGCGAAAACTCATCTGTCTTGTATGAAAAGGATTACAAACACACGTATAATGGCTTTGATCCCAACTCCGATGAAGGTAATATTATTTTTGCCATGTACCAAAATGCCTATCTGGCACAAAGTCTTGACCTTGCCGCCAAAATTCAAAAAGAGTATGGGGGCTATGCCAAAAGAACCGATAACGGTGTAAAGCAAGCCGGATTTTTGGTGCTGTGGAAAACAACCATGCCCAGTTTGCTCAGCGAAATAGGATTCCTTACTAATCCGGAAGAAGAAACTTTTATAGGGTCACATAAAGGACAAACTAAAATTGCCGAATCCTTATTTTTCGCCCTGCAGCAATACATCGACGAAAAAGAAGGCGTTACTTTTGATTCCGGAGATTTTAAACTTACTCCCGCCCAACCTGATTCAAGTAAAGTGGAAGACACTGTAGCTCCATTACCAGACTCGTCCGCAAAAACAGTTCATATTGACACTATAAAAACGGTAGTAAAGAAAACCAAGCCAACGCTTGTTAAACATACCAAACCCACTACTACAAAAGATGCCGATAAAATGAAACAATCGGTAAAGGTTTTACATCCTGACACTACGGCTGTAACAATTACAAAAAAAGCGAATGATTCCATAGCTCCTTCAATCGTAAAGAAATCGAATGACTCCGTTGTCCTTGTCGTTGTAAAAAAACCGGTCGATACAACCAGCATTGTATCTATAAAAAAATCGGACGATACTGCCAAAATTATTTATAAAGTACAAATAGTGCTTTCACCAAAATTGCTGGCAAAGGACGATGCACGATTTAAAGATGTTCCCGATGTTGAAATGTATATAGATAAATCGGTTTACAAATATACTTCGGGGCATTTTACTTCTCTGGGGGATGCCGTAAAGTTGCAAAGTCAGTTACGCACACAAGGCTTTAAAGATGCTTTTGTGGTAGCCATGAAGGACAATGTGAGAGTACCTATTGTGAGGGGGAAGTAAGACTATCTCACTAAGGTCACATTCCCTTTTTTATCAATGCTGGTTCCGTCTTGTAAAGTAGCAGTGAGTTCCCAAACATATACGCCCATTGCCAAGGGCTTTCCGTTACTAGTTCCATCCCAGCCTTTACTTTGGTTTTGGCTTTCAAAAACTCTATTACCCCATCGGTCAAAAATCCTAAAATCCATAGCGGAGATACACTCACCTCTCACGAAAAGGATATTATTTACACTTTGATTAGGTGAAAAAGCAGTTGGAATAAAAACCTCGCCGCATGTTTCCGGGTTAACGATAATAGTTAATGAATCTCTGGCTATGCAGCCTGTACTATCTATTCCCATTACAGTATAGGTAGTAGTAATGGTGGGACTTGCCGTAACACTTAGTCCTGTATCGTTGTTTAACCCTGTATTGGGAAACCATACATATTTGTAAGCGGGCGAAGCAGTAAGCATTACAGATTGCCCATTGGTTATAGTGGAAGAGCAGCATACTGTTACAGGAATATTATAAACGTTCACGGTAACGCTGTCTTTTGTAAGGCTATCGGGGCAGCCGCAACTTTTTACCTCCATAGAATCATTTATTACTGTAAGTGTATAGGTAGTTGTAACTGTTGGTGAAGCAAACGTTTGTGGGGCATTGGGATTTGATAAACCTGTTGTTGGAGACCAACGGTAGCTTACCCCTGGTATGGCAGTATCTTTTCCTGTAAGAGTTTTGTTGCCATTACAAATTAGGGTATCTCTCCCAGCATGGGCTTGCATAACCTCAAGCACCGACACATCATCTATATAATAATATGCGCCCAATGCATCTACCATACTATTGGAAGCTGTCGAACCTACTGAATCAACATAGCTGCTATTATCATTTTCAAAATTCCCAATAATAATATATTGTTCTCCTCCTACTGCGATAAAACTGCCAGATATTTTAATCCAGTTCACTTTGTCGAACAAAGGATTATTAATAGGGTCATTGTTTATTTGTGGAGTAAAATTTGATTTAACAGTTCCATTAGGATTATCAAACAAAGCAGAATCGGAAAAATATACACCCATATTGCTACAGGAATATTTAGACGTATCGGAAAGACTGACATAAAATACCACACAATATTTTGTACCCGATATTAATGGATAAGTTAGTTCCACTTGAATATAATTTCTATAGTTTGAACAAATAGGGCAGATATCATATTGTGATAGATAAGTAATTATACCAGCATAAGAATTACCTGTATGAGCATATTGGTAGCCCCACTCATTATTTGGTACCCCTGCATAACCAAAACTATTACATTGTGCCGTAATCCAACTAAGCCCACCCCCACCTGGCTCACTTTGTCCTGACCAATCAGCCACATAACCTGTAAAATCATCAAAGTCATTTATACACTTAATCTTTTGTTCGAAAGAATAGTTGGGAACAAGGTTTTGCTGAGCATTGACAATTCTCATTCCTAAAATGAGCGATGTAAATAATAAAAAATAATGCTTTTTCACTAAGTAAATATAGTAAATCTTCTGCATTCTAAGTGCATTGCATTTGCGATACATTTGCCACGCAAACAGCTATGTCGAAAAGATGGAAATGGCTTGCTATTATTTGATAATCAATTATTAAAGCCTCGTTTTTCGAAAAAGAAAAACCGCAAAAAGTGCGACATATAGTGACATATAGCTTCAAAATTGGACCCATTTTATAAACAAAAGCGCCCCATAAATGGGGCGCTACTAATTCTACTTTATTTGAATCTTTACTTACCGGTAATCTTAAATTCTGTCCGGCGGTTAAGTTGTCGGCCTTCATCTGTTTCGTTGGTGGATATAGGGTCTTCCATACCATAGCCTTTGTATGTCAGGCGGGCTGCAGGAATGCCATGTGCTACCAAATAATCAACCACCGATTTGGAACGGGATTCCGAAAGTTTCTGGTTATAGGGGGCTGAGCCTTTGTTATCGGTATATCCGGAAATTTCAATTTTTAAGTTCGGGTAGGTTGTCAGCAGGTTAATCAGACGGTCCAACTCTGTAGTAGATTCACTGCGCAGGGTAGCCCTGTCAAAGTCGAAGAATACGTTACGCAATACAATGCGGCTGCCGATATCAAGAGGTTGCAGGGCAACGTTCTTCTCAACCACTGTATAATTGGCAGTGTCCGGTATATCAAAGTTAGCTGAATAGAACAGGAATCCTTCGGCTTTAACAGCAATACCATAGTTTATGCCGGCAGGCAAAGAAACAAGGTATTTTCCTGTTGTACTGTTAGAGAGGAAACTGGCGATAATGACATTCTTTTTATTATCCACCAATTCAATGCTTGCTTCAATAGGTTTATGCGTATTGGAGTCTGTAATAATACCTTTTAAAAGGGTAATCTTAGGAGTACTTACAGCAACGGCAGCAGTCATCATTACATCAGCCACTTCATTTTTAGCGCCTGCAAGCAGGTCATCTTCGTTGCTTTCAACAACAGGCTTTTCAGGGCCCAGAAAGGTGATCATATATAAATCATAACTACCATATCCCTCCTGGCGGATGGAACTATAATATCCATGCTTACCGCTGGCAGAAATAGAAAAGAACACGTCATCATCGGGAGTATTTACGGGGTAGCCTAAGTTTACAGGAATGGACCAATGATCACTATCATAAACCGATTTGAAAATATCATAACCGCCCATGGTATTATGTCCCTGCGAACTGAAATAAAGAGTTTTTCCATCGGCTTGCATATCTATGCCTTCTTCGGCATATTGGGTATTAATAACCGCTCCCAGGTTTTGAGCTTGCCCCCATTTTCCTTTTGCGTCAAGCAGCGTTTTGTATATATCCTTATCGCCAAATCCACCCGGGCGGTTACTTACAAAATACAATGTTTTTTCATCCGGGCTAAGACTGACACTCGTTTCCTGGAATTCGGTGTTAATAGAAGTATTCATCTGCTCCGGTTTTGTCCAGGTTACACCTTTCAAATGCGCTTCATACAGATCTCCCCCATTCGTTCCCCGGTATATATATAAAGTTTGTCCGTCATTGGATATTCCGGCTGTGGCATCGTTTTCATTCGTATTGATAGGCTGTCCCATATTGGCAGCCGGTGTCCAGGCTCCGTTTTTAAAATATGAAATATAAAGGTCTTCCATATATTCGCCTCCATCCGGATCAATCTTTCCACCTGTAGTGTTAGATCTCTTGGAGGTGAAAATAATTTCCGATTCATCCGCAGAAATTATTGGGCTGTATTCGGGGAATTGCGTATTGATATTAGGACCGAGATTATCAATAAAAACGCGGACAGGGTTTTGCACCAATGCTTCTCCGTTGTTACATTCTTCTATTTTTTTCTTAGCATCCGCAATCTGGTCGGCATCTTTCTTTTGATCCAGTGTCTGCAAGTATATGGTATATTCTTGCTTAGCCTTTTCCCATTCCATATCCAAATGGTACGCTCTCGCAAGCAAGTAATTTATATCAGGGGCAATAGTAGGATTCAACTGATAGGCTTTTTGCAGGTAAGGCAAAGCCTGGGTTTTAAATGCCGAATTATGTGATAGCATGCATTGCCCAATCCAATAATTCAATTGGTCGTTATTCGGATTAAATTTCTCTGCAAAGAGAAAAAAATGGATTGCCATATAATACCTGGAGTCTCCCATTTTATAAAATTTCTCGCCTGCTTCAATGGAGTCCATGGCTTGTTTAAAGCCGGGTATATTGTCTTTGAAATTCTTTTTTTCAAACGTTACATTTTGCTGCCCGTATGCAAGCAAAGAACCGGAAAAAAACGCTATTAGTAAATATTTTTTCATGCTAAAATGATTAATATTGTTTATTGACATCCTTGTGAATAGCTGGTTGCTACGGCAATACCAAGTGCTGCCGCCTTCTGCCAATCGTTGCATGCATCGGTATTTTTTCGCAGCATTTCCTCAGCAATGCCCCGGTTAAGGTAAGCATAACCGTAATTGGGGTTTAAGGCTATGGCTTTATCGCAGTCAGCCTTTGCAGCTTCATATTTCTTCAATTTGAATTCAGCAGTTGCCCTGTTGTTATATGCCAAGCTGTAGGAGCCGTAAAGCACTAGCGACTTATTAAAATCGGCAATAGCTCCTTCATAATCTCCTTTGTCGAATTTCGATGTGCCCCGATTATTATATGCCTCATAATAGTCCGGCTTAAGGGCAATGGCAATACTGTATGATGCAATGGCATCATCGTTATCTCCTTCCTTGCGCTGTGCACTACCCAGATTATTATATGTATAGGCCGTTTTATTAATAGCGATAGACTGGTCATAATCCTGAATAGCTCCTTTGTAATCTTTCATTTCGGTTTTACAGCTTCCCCGGTCATTTAACGCATCGGCGTAATCGGGTTTCTCATTAATAGCATTGGAAAAATCGCTTAAAGCACCGTTGTAATCTTTCAATTGGAATTTTATTTCTCCGCGATAAAAATAAGACTCCGCATTTTTACTGTTAGCTAAAATAGCTTTCGAAAAAGCATCCAGCGCTTGTTCCTTAGTGCCGGTAATATTTTGTACCATGCCTGTGCCATACCATGCTTTATCATCGTTTGCATTTATGGTGGTTGCTTTGGAATAATCATTTAGTGCGCCCGAGTAATCTTTTAACTTAAACTTTGCATTACCACGGTTTACATACGCTTGTTCGAAATCCGGCTTAATAACGATGGCCTGATCAAAATTGGTTATTGCCGTTTTAAAATCGCCTTTGCCAAAATTAGTTATGCCGGTGTTATAATTTATTTCGGCTGCCTGTGAAGGCGGTAAGGTAGATGCTCTCACCGTATCATTCGTACTCCCCATGGGCGTTACTTGCGCAGAGAGTGTTCCTGCCATAATAAAAACTGCCAAAACTGTTGCTGTATTTTTAAACATATTACGAAGGATTAAGATTATTATTTACCAACCAAATAATTGATAGTTTTTCATCAGTGAGTTTACTTTCTCTTTTACATTTTTAATTTTTTGCGCATCACTGTTATTCATCAATGCCTCGTCTATCAGCTCAACTACCAAGGGGATTTCCTTTTCGGTGATGCCTCTTGTGGTAATGGCCGGAGTACCTATGCGTATTCCGGAAGTTATCATGGGCGATTTATCATCAAATGGAACCATGTTTTTATTTACGGTAATATCCGCCGCTACTAATGTATTTTCGGCAAGTTTGCCTGTAAGGTTCTTTGAACGAAGGTCTATCAGCATGCAATGATTGTCTGTGCCACCCGATACTATGTTATATCCTTTATCCATGAAACATTTTGCCATTAACCTTGCATTGGCAATAACCAATTTGCAATAGGTTTCAAAATTATCAGCTAAATCCTCGCCAAAAGAAATTGCTTTGCCGGCAATAACATGTTCCAGCGGACCGCCCTGTGTTCCGGGAAATACGGCAGAATCAAGTATAGAAGACATCATGCGTATTTCTCCTTTAGGAGTAGTAAGTCCGAATGGATTTGGAAAATCTTTACCCATCATAATCATGCCACCTCTCGGACCCCGTAATGTTTTATGCGTAGTTGTTGTAACAATATGGCAATGCGGAAGCGGATCATTCAATAATTTTTTGGCTATAAGTCCGGCCGGATGAGCAATATCGGCCATAAGCAGAGCGCTACAAGCATCGGCAGCTTCCCGAAATTTTTTATAATCCCAGTCTCTTGAATAAGCAGATGCCCCGCAAATAATAAGTTTTGGTTTTTCCTTTTCAGCAATGGCTCTGATGGTATCATAATTTACCCTTCCTGTTTCTTGTTCCACACTATAAAAAGAAGGCTGATAAAGTTTTCCGGAAAAATTAACCGGCGAGCCATGCGTAAGGTGTCCTCCGTGTGACAGGTTGAATCCAAGAATTTTATCGCCCGGCTTTAAAACCCCGAGCATCACAGCTGCATTGGCTTGTGCACCCGAATGTGGCTGAACGTTTACCCATGCTGCGCCAAATAATTGCTTGGCACGGTCAATGGCAGTTTGTTCTACTTTATCTACCACCTCGCAACCACCATAATAGCGCTTACCGGGAAGGCCTTCGGCATATTTATTGGTAAGCACTGAACCCATTGCGTTCATTACGTTTTGGCTTACAAAGTTTTCAGATGCAATAAGCTCTAAACCCCGCATTTGCCTTTCGCGCTCTTCTTCAATATACTTAAAAATCACGTCTTCTGCCATAATTATCATTATCTGTAATAACACAAACTTAAAAAAAAATCTCGTAACATGGGGTGAGTAAATGAAGAAGCCCCCAAAAGCAACCTTTTCCATTAAAATCGAATTCGTTGAAATCATTACATTTGACAGCGATTTTACCCCCGTGCATAAAAAATATAACGCTGCTTTAGGATTTATTTTTGTTACCCTACTGGTAGATATTATAGGGTGGGGTGTTGTTATTCCTGTATTTCCCAAACTTATTACTCAACTGATACATGGCAATCTGAGTGATGCTGCTACTTATGGCGGGTGGATTAATGCCCTATATGCTATTATGCAATTTCTGTTCGCTCCTGTTTTAGGAGGGTTGAGCGACAAGTATGGAAGACGTCCGGTATTATTGCTTTCCTTGTTTGGGTTTGGAGTTGATTACTTTGTTATGGCTAATGCGCCAACTATCCTTTGGCTGTTTATTATTCGCATATTTTCAGGTATAGCAGGAGCAAGCATTACCACCGCCTCCGCTTATATTGCCGACATAAGCACGCCCGAGAAGAGAGCGCAAAACTTTGGCATAATTGGTGTGGCATTCGGGTTGGGATTTATAATAGGACCTGCCATAGGTGGTTTGCTGGGGCAATATGGCGTAAGAGTTCCTTTTTATTTTTGTGCAGGGTTAAGCCTTCTCAATTTTATATATGGTTATTTTGTTGTACCGGAATCACTGGCACCTGAACACCGTCGCAACTTTGATTGGAAAAGAGCTAATCCCATAGGCACCCCTCTGCAGCTTCGCAAATATCCTGTTGTATTGGGAATGGTTGGCTCTATTTTCTGTATTTACCTCGCCGCTCATGCTACCCAATCTACCTGGGTTTATTACACTATGTACAAATTCAAATGGGACGAAAAAATGGTAGGGTGGTCTCTTGCCTGCGTCGGGCTAATGGTTAGCATTGTTCAGGGAGGATTGATACGGGTTGTTAATCCCTGGTTAGGAAACAAAAATTCCGTTTATGTAGGATTCATCCTCTATATCATCGCGTTCGCTTTATTTGCATTTGCATCCAATACGTTGATGATGTTTCTCTTTATTATTCCCTATTGCATGGCCGGAATCACGGGACCTGCCCTTCAGGGTATTATGTCGGGGCAGGTTCCCCCCAATGCACAAGGTGAATTACAAGGCGGACTTACAAGTATAATGAGCCTCACTTCTATTATCGGACCCTTATTAATGACTTATTTATTTTCTTATTTTACAAGAGAAGGGAACTTTTATTTCCCGGGTGCTCCTTTTATGGCAGGTGCTATTCTCACACTTATTGGTACAGTGTTGGCTATGCGTTCATTGTCAAAGACAATGAAGAATGTTTCGTGATCCTGAATAAATTGTATTAATTAAACTACCAGCTTCCGCCTGCGCCGCCGCCGCCAAAGCCGCCGCCTCCAAAACCACCGAAGCCTCCGCTATCACCTCCGCCGAAGCCACCTCCGCCTGCGCCGCCAAAGCCGCCTAAACCTCCGCCCCAGAAAAATATTCCCGGGCCGCCAATCGTCATACCGCCTTTGCCACCTCCTCTTCTGGAAAATATGAAAACGAATACTATAATAATCAGGGCAAAAATAAGTCCGGTTGCTTTACTTCCCTGCGCACCTTTTTTAGCGTAATCGCCGCTACTGTATTCCCCTTTGGCAAGGCCCATAATAACATCCACGGCATTGTTAAGGCCGGTGTTATAATCTCCTTTCTTAAAACTGGGGATTATTTCTCTTTGCACAATGTCTTCACAGGTAGCATCGGGAATGGCACCTTCCAGTCCGTACCCCGGGGCTATAAATACCTTGCGCGGTGTAGTTGGTTTTATAAGAATTACAACGCCATTATCAAACTTTTTTTGCCCGATCTGCCATTCTTCTCCAAGTTCTGTTGCAAATTGAGAGGGATCCTGGTCGTAAAGCGAATCAATAATAACAATAGCAATTTGGTTAGAGGTGCTGTTTGCAAATGCATCTAATTTTGTTTCTAAAGCGTCTATTTGATCTTGGGATAATATCTGATAGGCTGATAAGTTATTTACCAGTTTGGGCGGATTGGGCCGTTTGGGAATACCCTGTATGGATGTTGCGTTTGCCCCAGAGCTAAAAACTAAGAGTGAAAAACCAAGAGCTACTATACTTATACAAAAAGTTACTAGTGACTTTACAACTTTATGAATTTTATACTCCTTATTTTCCATAGGATATTTCATCAGATAATTGATTTCTTTCATTCGCGTTTTTCGGAAAGTATGTATGCAGCATTTCGCCGGTCATATCAATTCCTTCACAAATTCCCTCTGCGAATTTACCTTGTTTGAATTGTGCTATAACATGATCTTTTACTGTGGTCCAAAAATTCTCAGGTACGTTTTTATGAATCCCTTCGTCCCCAACAATAGCAAACTTATTATGATTTACAGCCAAATAAAAAAGCACTGCATTGCGGTGTTTCGTTTTATGCATATGCAGTCTGTGAAACACCTGCAATGCCCTTTCATAGGCATCGCCCTTGCAATCACCTTCTACGTGCAAGCGTATCTCACCTGAAGTTTTATGTTCCATTCTTTCAATGGCGGCTTTTACCTGGTGTTTCTGTTCATCGCTGAAAAAATCGGCTACGTTCATAATGTTTAGTGTGTATAAAACGTAAGTTTTTTAGTGTTATCCTGAAGTATAGGAAGTATCCATCCTACACGAATACTGCTCAACATAGAGTATTTGTAATTGGGATTTTTTGTTTCGCTTTGAAAATCAAATTGCAGGCTTTTAGCAAATGCCTCTGTAAATTCAAATCCTGCGAATAACGCAAGAAATTGCTTTTTGCTGATATACTGGTATCCTAAAAATTCGGTAGCACAAACACCTGCGGTAAGATGTTCGTATCCCTTCACATAATTACTGTCAATTTGCGGAGTCAAGTCAGTAGTGGATTGTATGTCGATATGATATTGAATATATCCTGCACTTAACGTGAAGAGGATGCCTGAATTGATATTTTTAGAAACAGGGAATAGTTTTCCGACGGTAAGCTGGATGGTAAATCCTTTTTCAAAATAAGATATTCCAGCATAATTGCCGTCGTTGGCAATAAGATTTCCATTGGTAGTGGCTATACTGTCGAAAATATTTGAGGCCCTTAACTGATTACCAAAAATATAACCGAATGAAGCACCATACTCCCAATTCGTTCGGGTTTTATAATATACTCCGCCCTGCACATTAGAATTAAAGCCAAAAATCTGTCCCAGTTCGCCCCCGGGTAACTGGCCGGCATATGAAAGCTCAATTAAGAATCCGGATGAAGCAGAATCTTTAGGTCGGGTATTACCTTTTGCCGAATCTTTTTTTTGTGCAATACCTCCCATGGAAGAGAAAAGCAAAACAACTGACAGCAATAAAAACTTGGCTTGTTTGCCCATTAGCGATTATTATTTTTTATCAGAAGGAGTCTTCGAAAGATTCTCAAAAAGGCCTTTGTTACTCATTGCCATAAACTGCTGAAAGCTTCTTTGCATACCATCGGTAGAGCCATCAAGGAATATCACATTCCCTTGTCCTACTTCGGCAAAATTCTTTATAGCTTCCGTCCACATAGAGAACATTATTACGGACATGTCAGCATTTATCGTTTCCATTTGTTTTGCAGCTTCCATAATACCGCGGGCCACTTCCTGGCGGAATAATGCAACACCTTGTCCGCGCAATTGTGCTGCCTGGCGCTCAGCTTCGGCAGCAATTTTTATGGCATTACCTTCTGCCTCGGCTGCTTTAGTTTTAGTTATAAGCAAAGCCTGTCCTTCATTTTCAGCGGCAGCCTTTTTATTATTGGATGCAACAACAGTTGCCATAGAGTCAATAATAACCTGGTCGAAGGTGATGTCATTAAGCTGCATATCTATAAGGTGATAACCCCATGAAGCAAGGGTAGGGTCAAGCTGCTCTTTAACATGCACCACTATTTCACTACGCAATCCAAGTATTTCAGATTGCTTTAAATTGGCTACATAACTCCTTATGGCACCTTCAATGGTACGCGTTAAGGCTTGCATAAGATTTCTGTTATCAATAAATTTAAATGCAACATTCATAATTGTTTGTTCCGCCTGGTCCATAACTGCAAACAAAAGCATTACTTTAAAGTTTACATTAGCCTGATCCTGTGTTATTGCCTGAAATTCTAATTCCTGCGATTGGTTTTGAATGGATATGCGCCTGTAAATAGATTCGATAACCGGCAACTTAAAATTTAAACCCGGACGAAGCAATCGCCTGTATTTACCAAATACCGTTATTACAGCTATATAACCCTGTTGTACGGTTACAAAACTTGAAAATAAAACAAAAACTATAATGATAATAAGTGCTACGAGTCCAATATTTGCGTTTCCCATGATGATTGATTTAATTATGCAATATTAACAATTTTTTGGTAATGAACCTATAACCAAAAAGGGCTGATCATGCCTAAATTACCTATCTTCGCGGCAAAGGAATAAACTATGGCTACAGCAACCAAAAAAATCCAAATGGTTGACCTTGCAGGTCAATACGAAAAGATAAAAACAGAAATTGACAATGCTATTGCTAGTGTTCTTCATTCAGCGGCCTTTATCAATGGGCCGGAAGTAAAATCATTTCAAGTTGAACTGGAAAAATATCTTGGAGTTAAGCATGTTATTCCTTGTGCCAATGGCACCGATGCGCTACAGATTGCCATGATGGCATTGGGTTTGAAACACGGAGATGAGGTTATTACTTCCAATTTTACATTTGTAGCAACGGCTGAAGTTATAGGTCTGTTAGGACTTACACCTGTGTTAGTGGATGTTTATCCCGGAACATTTACGTTGAATATTGCAGCCATTGAAAAAGCCATTACCCCTAAAACTAAAGCTATTGTTCCTGTGCATTTATTTGGGCAATGTGCCGAAATGGAGGAGCTGATGGCTTTGGCTAAGAAACATCACCTGTATGTAATAGAAGATAATGCACAGGCTATAGGAGCAGACTATAAATATACAGACGATAAAACAGTAAAAGCAGGGACCATAGGGCATTTTGGCACCACCTCATTTTTTCCGTCTAAAAATTTAGGCGGCTATGGAGACGGAGGTGCCTTGTTTACCAATGATGATGAGTTGGCTAAAAAGGCCCGTTCTATTGCCAATCACGGCTCGACGGTGCAATACTATCACGACGACATTGGCGTAAATTCAAGATTAGACAGTATTCAGGCCGCCATATTGAGAATTAAACTTCGTCATCTGAATGAATATTGCGCCGCACGCCAAAAGGCAGCCGCTTATTATGACAAGGCTTTTGCAAATCATCCACAAATAAAAATTCCTGAAAGAAGCAAACACTCCACCCATGTTTTCCATCAGTATACCTTGGTATTGCATAATGTTGACCGTACTAAACTCAGGGAACATTTAGCAGCAAAAGGAATTCCTGCCATGATTTATTATCCTGTGCCTCTTCACCTCCAAAAAGCATATAAAGATGCTCGTTATAAAGAAGGAGACTTCCCGGTTACGGAAATGTTGTGCGCTTCGGTTCTTTCTTTGCCTATTCATACAGAACTGGACGAAGAAACATTAAAATTTATTACGGATTCCGTATTGGAGTTTCTTAAATAGATAAAATTTATATCGCGCTAAAACAAAAAACCCCGACGTATATGTCAGGGTTTTTTTATATCAAATAGCATTTGTATTACACGTGTTCGCCTTCGTCCATTTCACCCTCTTCCATAGGAACCGTTTGAGGAATAAAGTCCACGTCCTTTCCGGGTTTACTATAATCGTAAGGCCAACGGTAAACTTCCGGTAAAGGTCCGGGCCAGTTTCCATGCTCAGGAACAATAGGAGTAGTCCATTCCAAGGTATTAGCATTCCATGGGTTTTGTTCAGCTTTAGGGCCCTTGAAAATACTGTAGAAGAAGTTAACGAAAAAGATAACCTGTGATAAAACCCCTATAATTGCAAAAACAGAAATAATAACATTAAGATGCTGCAATTTTTCAAACGCAGGATAAAGGTCGTTGTTGAAATACCTTCTGGGAACACCTGCTAACCCAATAAAGTGCATGGGGAGGAATACTCCGTAAGCACAAATAAAGGTAAGCCAGAAGTGCCAATAGCCCAATTTTTTATTCATGAACCTTCCAAACATTTTCGGGAACCAGTGATATACTCCGCCAAACATAGCAAGTACTGCAGAGAGTCCCATTACAATATGGAAGTGAGCCACCACAAAATAGGTTCCGTGAACGGCTACGTCAAGCGCAGAGTCAGCAAGAATGATACCTGTAAGACCTCCGGAAATAAAAGTGGAAACAGCGCCAATTACAAACAACATTTGTGGGTTAAAAATGATGTTACCCTTCCATAATGTGGTGATATAGTTAAAGGCCTTAATTGCCGATGGAATGGCTATGAGCAGCGTTGTAAATACAAACACAGAGCCGAGAAACGGATTCATACCGCTTACAAACATATGATGCCCCCAAACAATAAAGGCAAGGAATGCAATAGCGAGCATAGAGCCTATCATAGCACGGTAACCAAAAATAGGCTTGCGTGCGTTTACCGACATTATTTCAGAAATAATACCAAAGGCGGGCATAATAACGATATATACTTCCGGATGCCCCAGGAACCAGAATAAGTGTTCAAATAAAACAGGACTGCCACCTGTTTGTGATAAAGCCTGTCCGCCAATGTAGATATCAGAAAGATAAAAACTTGTTCCAAAGCTTCTGTCGAATATGAGTAGTATGGCAGCTCCGAAAAGAACCGGGAAAGATAGCACCCCAAGAACCGCAGTAATAAGAAGAGCCCATATTGTAAGCGGCATGCGGGTCATCTTCATTCCTTTGGTGCGTAAATTCAAAATAGTAACAATATAATTCAACCCACCCAGGAGGGATGAAACAACGAATAAAGAGATAGAAGTCAACCATAAAGTCATTCCAACCCCTGATCCGGGAATAGCTTGTGGAAGAGCACTCAATGGCGGGTAAATAGTCCAGCCTGCTGATGCCGGTCCTGTTTCAACATATAATGAAATCATCATGATGATGGAGGCAATGAGAAAAAACCAGTAGGAAAGCATATTAAGCATAGGTGAAGCCATATCCCTGGCGCCCACTTGAAGTGGAATAAGAAGATTTGCAAATGTTCCGCTAAGTCCGCCGGTTAAAAGAAAAAATACCATTATAGTACCGTGAATGGTAACCAAACCCAGGTACATATTAGGATCAAGAATTCCGCCTTTGGCCCATTTGTCTCCCAAAAAATAATGCATTACCGGGAAAGCATGTCCCGGCCACGCCAGTTGAAGCCTGAACAAGGTACTCATTATAGCTGCAGCAACAGCCATAAACATGGCTGTAAAAAGAAATTGTTTGCTGATGACTTTATGATCCATGCTGAATACATACTTTTCAATGAACGACAACTTAGGGTGTTCATGGTGATGTATATGATTTTCATGGTGAGTCATATCGTGTGAGGCAGCGTGGGTTTCCATATCTATATACTGTTTTGGTAATTCAAAATTATTACTATTTCATGGCTGTTGCAACAGCTTGCTTATGATGCATATCGTAAAGGTGCGAGAAGAAGGGGTGTTGTTTCGCCATCCATGCTTTAAATTCATCCGGTGAATCAACAACTACCTTCATAGGCATATTATAGTGCCCGGAACCACATACCCTGTTGCAAAGAAGTATGTAATCAAACGCCGTATCATGCGTAATCTTCCGCATGGAATCGGTAGTAATGGTAGGTGTAAAATGAAGTTCGGTGGTAATACCGGGAACACAGTTAATCTGGTCGCGGAAATGAGGAAAATAAACCCCATGCATAACCTCACGTGCATTGCATTTAAAGAGAATGGGTGTATTTACCGGAATATGAAATTCGCCTTTCACCATAATGTCATCCCAGCCGGCAGCATCAGTAGAATCCATGCCAACGGTATTATTGGAAGCATCGTCAATCAATCTGTAATCTGATTTTCCAAGTACATTATCAGCACCTGCATAACGGGCGGTCCAGTCAAACTGTTTTGCATACAATTGAATGACTAACGCTTTGGTATCTGGTGTACCTGTCATTTTTGCCCATAAGCTTAAACCATAAATAATGATAACAGCAAGTGCAATAGAGGGAACAACGGTCCATATCAACTCAATCTTGTCATTATGCGGATAAAAATAAGCCTTGCTATCCTTTTGCTTTTTATAACGGTATCCAAAATAGAATAGCATGAATGTGGTGATAAAGAATACAATAAAAATTATCACCCAGTTAAACATAAATACATTGTCGGAAATAACACCCACATCCGAAGCCGCAGGAGGCAACATTTTACCCCTTACATCAAACAGGAGCCATATTAATCCGGCAAAAAATACAAACACAAATATGAGCATAACACGTCCTTGTGAGCGATTATCATTATCATCAGCTTTCCCAACATGCTTTCCTTTTAATTCGGCAGAAAGTTGGTATATGCGCATTAACTGGAATACCAAGATGAGCGCAAGAACAAGAGCAAGATATGCAAGCAGGTTAATCATAATGTTATAATTTTTTCTTTAGTGCTGTAATGACTTATAAATGATGGTGAATACTTTCTTCAAGGTAAGGGTGGTTTTTAACCGATACGGGAACTTTCGACAAATTGGTAAGAACCACGTATAGAAATAGCCCAACGAAACCCAGCAGAATTCCAATTTCATACAATCCAAATGCAGGTGTTAAACCCAGTGTACCGGGCATTACCCATACATACGCATCAATCCAATGGGTACACATAATAATACAACCGATAATGGTAAGGTATTTGGTGTTTCTTTTGGTATCTCTTGTCATTAATACTAAAAGCGGAACCAATAAGTTTACACAAAACATAATCCAGAAAGGCAAACGATAGTGGTCAATACGGGCTTGAAAGTAAACTACTTCGTCAGGTATATTAGTATACCAGTAAAACATGAACTGGAAGAACCAAAGATATCCCCATAATACGCTGAGGGCAAACATCCATAAGCCGAGATTATGCATATGGTTTTCATTTACTTCTTTAAGAAGTCCTTTTTTACGAACGTGCAGTGTTAAAAGAATGGTTGCAATGACTCCTGTGAGCCACATATCATCAAACAAATACCATCCGAAGAGTGTGCTGTGCCAGTCAGGATCGATAGCCATAACCCAATCCCAGGCCATTAATTGTTCGGTAACACCAAAGAATACGATAAATATGGCGGCCATTGTAATATTCTTATAATGGAGCGGGAGGAAATCGTTTGTAAGGTCAGATTCGATAGAGCGTTTGCGGATAGCCCTTACCATATATACCCATAAGCCTGCACATAGAATGGTACGAATGAGTACAAATGGAATATTAAGGTAAGCGGTCTTCTTTACAAGCATTTCATCAAAAGCAGGACTTCCTGGTATGGTGGCGCTTTTCTGCATCCATTTGTAAACAATGTCAGCTGAATCATTATGGCCGCCAATTACACTTGCAATAATTACAGCGAAAATAGCCAGTAATCCAAAAGGAAGAAAAGTAGTGAGCGCTTCCGGTATACGTTTTACAACCACAGACCATCCTGCCTGTGCAACATATTGAAGAGACATGAAAAAGGCTGCTCCAATAGAAATAAATGTAAAAAATAAACCTTCCAGCAAAATATTCGCCCAGAAACGGGTTCCCGAGATGTCATGATTTATGGCACCGTAAGCAAGAGCAAGCACTCCAAAACCCATAAGGGCAAATGTTGCATTTCTTGTTTTACTTGATAATGTGTATTGACTCATAGCAATATCGCTTTTTTAATATTCTTTATTATCCTTTTTTTATTGAATCCTTTGGAGCGGCAGCAGCTGTTTTTGCAGTATCACTGGGTTGGCCCAATTTTTGCAATGTTTGAACGTAGCGAACAAGCTTACATCTTTCATCAACAGTTAACTGGCCGGCATGTGACCCCATTAAATTTTTTCCGTACTCCAGCGTATAATATATCTCCCCTTCTGTAATATTTCTGAGCGCGGCACCGGAATATGGAGGTGGCGGACCGGGAAGTTTTGCTGCAACTTTACCGTCGCCCATACCGGTAGCACCGTGGCAATGAATGCAGTAAATATTAAATATATCTCTCCCTTGAGCTATCACTTCCGGTGTTGCCGGAAAGGGATCTTTCCAATATTGCGATGCATTTGCCAAACCTTCCGGACTATTTGGGAATGGGAATGGGGTAAAACCGACGGGGACGGTACCTTTAACCGGAACACGGTCTGTCATGCTATCGGCAAATAAAGGATTAATGGAATTATCCTCGTATGAAGGAGAACGATACATATCAGGCATATATTCAACACCTGAACTGTCCGGGTTATTCCTTTTGCAGGAAGTTATTGAAAGCGCAATATAAATTCCCAATCCGGTTATGGGAAGCAGCTTCAACAACTTATTTATCCTTATGTTCATTGGTCGTATGAGTTATTAATTCTTTTATCCGTTTACTTTTTTTACTTCAACAGCCCCAGTGCTGTTAGCGGCATTCATAAGGTCAGAAAGTTCCTGGTCGCTGTGTGCTGTGGTTATCATAAGAAAATGATCGTCTGTTGTGCGTGGGTCCGGGTTTTTAGGGCTTACTCCGGGGAACAACCAGCTCCTCAACAAAAAGGTAATAGCCATGCCGTGAGCAGAGCAGAATACGGTTGATTCGAATAATACAGGTATCCAAGATGGGATGTTATGATACCATGTATAGTTTGGTTTACCGCCAATATCGACAGGCCAATCATGAATCAACATATACCAAATCATCCAAAATGCCAGACTAAAGCCTGTGACACCATAAATAAAGCAGCATATGGAAATACGGGTACGGTTTAATCCCATAATTTTATCAATTCCGTGAACAGGAAAAGGAGAGAATACTTCCTTAATCCCATATCCGAGGGAACGTACTTTTTTCGCTCCGGTAATTAACTTATCGTCGTCGTCGTATAATGCGTGTACATAAACTGTGCTCATGATTCTTTAATTTTTTTTATTCGGTTTATCAATGAACGGTTTCAATAGATGCGTGCTCTGCATGAAAACCATCACTTTCAAAGTCGGAAGATTTTGGATGGCGCGGAGGATTATGGAATAAGTCTCCTGTAGATTTCAATGTAGTCTTTAATTCCGCCTGTGCAATAAATGGGAACCATCTTGCAAAAAGCAGGAAGAAGGTAAAGAACATACCTATTGTACCGACAAAAATTCCAACTTCAACCCAACTAGGAGAGTAGTATGTCCAATCGGAAGGAAGATAATCACGATAAAGGTCGGTTACAATAATATCGAAACGTTCAAACCACATGCCAATATTAATTACGATAGAAAGAATGAAGGTGATATACAAATTTCTTCTTGCTTTCTTTAACCACAATATCTGCGGAATAATATTATTGCAAATGATGAGTGACCAGAATGCCCATCCATAAACACCCTTCGCATTATTCCAGGAAAGGTAGATAAAACTTTCATTAGGGTCGCCCGAATACCAGGCTTGAAAGAACTCCGCAAAATAAGCTATACCTACTACAGAACCCATGGTTAGCATAACCTTATTCATGGTTTCAATATGTTGTATGGTAATGTATTCTTCCAGATCCAATACTTTTCTGCCCACAATAACAAGGGTTAGTACCATGGCCATACCGGAGAAAATAGCACCTGCAACAAAGTATGGAGGATATACAGTAGAGTGCCATCCTCTTACAACACCGGTGGCAAAGTCGCTACTTACTATAGAGTGAACTGAAAATACGAGTGGGGTTGCTATACCTGCCAATACAAGAGTTACCTCTTCAAAACGTTGCCAGTCTTTTGCCCTGCCGCTCCAACCGAAACTGAAAAGCGTATAAAGAATTTTCCTGCTTTTTGTTTTTGCGCGGTCGCGAATCATGGCAAAATCGGGAATAAGGCCGAGATACCAGAATACAATGGATACTGTGAAGTATGTTGATATTGCAAATACATCCCAAAGCAGTGGTGAGTTGAAATTAACCCACAAGGAACCGAATTGGTTAGGTAATGGAAAAACGAAATATGCAAGCCATGGGCGACCCATGTGAAGAACAGGAAATATAGCGGCGCACATAACAGCGAAAATGGTCATGGCTTCAGCCGAACGATTGATGGTTAAGCGCCAGCGTTGACGGAATAGACACAACACTGCAGAAATAAGTGTTCCTGCGTGACCAATACCGATCCACCATACAAAGTTGGTAATATCCCAACCCCAATCAATGGTTCTGTTCAAATTCCATACGCCGATACCTCTTCCAACGGTATAAGCCATGCAGCCTATTCCCCAAAGCCAGGCAATAATGGCAAGAAAAAATAATGCCCACCAATACTTATTGGCTTTACCCTCTACAGGGCGGGCAACGTCTTCGGTAACCTGATGATAGGTTTTTTTACCTAAAAGCAGCGGTTCCCTGATGATTGAATCTTGATGCATAGTTTTATTGGCTATTAGCTATTAGCTTGTTATTTATTATTTATTCTAAAATAGCTTTATCTTTATTCCTAATCTTAGTCATATAGAATACGTTTGGCTGTGTATCGAGGTCAGCCAGTAAGAGGTAGTTTCTTTCATCTTTTATGAGTTCGGCTACCTGGCTTTCGGGGTCATTTACATTACCAAATACAATGGCTTCGGTAGGACATGATTGTGCACAAGCGGTTTTTATTTCGCCGTCTTTTATTTGGCGGCTATCCAGCTTAGCTTTAAGTTTACCTACTTGTATGCGTTGTATGCAAAGAGAGCATTTTTCCATAACCCCTCTTGAACGTACAACCACATCAGGGTTAAGCACCATTCTGCCGAGCTCATTGCTTTGTTGTGCCGGATTAACTTCCAAGAATTTCTCATCTCTGTAATAGTTAAACCAGTTAAAACGACGTACTTTATATGGACAGTTGTTTGCGCAATATTTAGTTCCTACGCAACGGTTGTACACCATTTGGTTAATTCCTTCTGAACCATGGCTGGTAGCCAAAACAGGGCAAACTGTTTCACATGGCGCATGGTTGCAATGTTGGCACATTACCGGCTGGAAAGCAATTTCAGGATTATCTGTCGAAGGAATCATCATCGCATACTCGCGGTTGGACTCGGTAATATCTTGTTCTTTGGCTTTTTCCCAACTCATATCGCTGCTGTAATACCTGTCAATACGTATCCAGTGCATTTCGCGAACCAGTACTATTTCAGACTTCCCTACAACCGGAACATTATTCTCTGCTGTGCAACTTACCACACAAGAACCGCAACCGATACAGGAGTTAAGGTCAATGGCCAATTTCCAGCGAAGGCCCAGATTTTCGGCGTTATTGGTAAGGTTAACGGGAGATTTCTTATCGAAATCATCCCACAGGTTTACATCTTTTAATGACTTTAAACCTTCTATGGTTTTAATTTTTTCTTCTTCGTTTCCGGCAGCAGGATTCTTTTGGTATTCTTCCAGTGTAGCTTCTTTCAAGATAGGTCTTCCTATCATGGTATTGTGCGTCTGGGTAGCGCCTATGGTATATGTTTTATTTGCGGAAGCTATTGTTGCTCCTGCAGCATAATATTGAAAGGTATTGTTGGTCCATTGTACCCATGGGAAAGCATTTGCTCCAACGCCATTTGCCACTCTGCCTGCATTAGTCCTTCCGTATCCCAATGCTATTCCCACAGTACCTTTTGCCTGACCGGGTTGTGGAAATACAGGAAGATCAATACTGCTTCCGTTTAATGTAAGGGTAGCTACACTGGCAACGTGATTATCTTCTTCCAGTAAGCTAAACCCTTTATCCTTCATTTCGGAAGGATTCATGGTTATGTAATTATCCCAGGTAACTTTACTTATCGGGTCAGGCAATTCTTGCAACCAAGGGTTGTTAGATTGCAAACCGGCACCGATGCTTGTTTTTTGATATAATATAACTTCAATACCACCTTTGGCTGCATTCACTATTTTACTTGCGGCTTCAGAAATATTTGCTTGGGCTAATTCGGAGCTGCCTCTTTCGGAATCATTCACCACAATAGGCTTTTCAAGTATACCCGATTGCAAAGTGCTGTTCCAGGCATTGGTTATAAGATAGCCTCCGCCTTCATCGGATAATTCAGGAAGCAGATTTTTCTTCCAGTAATTTTGCAGGTAGGAATAGTAATCTGTTATTTCAGCACCCGACCATTTCAATAATGTTTCTTGCGCACAACGGGTTCCTTCGTGGCGGGGTTTACAGAATAAAGGAGCAATGGCAGGTTGTGCCAAGCTGTATTGTCCTGCATAAGGATTTGCGTCGTTCCATGACTCAAGGTAATTATGGTCAGGACAGATGTAATCTGCTGTGCTTGCCGTTTCATCTACCGAAGACGCCAGGGATATTTTGCATGGAACTTTAGCGTAGGCTTCTTTAAACCCTAATGCAGCGGAAGCAGTGTAGGCAGGATTGGTGTTATATGTAATAAGTACTTCAACCTTGCCGGCTTTCATATCATTTACAAGGGCTGCAAATTCTTCATCATTACCTTGTCTCAGATTGCATTCCCTATCTATATTAACCGTAGAGCCATAATTGCCCAACGTTTTATTAATCATATTAACAACCGACTGAACAGCCACATCATTAGCGCCTGCTACAACCAGTGAATTCCCTTTATTGCTCCATAATTCGGCAGCAACCTTTGAAATTTGTTCGTCATAAGGTGTTGAAGTTACATTACCTACCGGCGATCCTGCAAGTTTGCTAATTGCTGCATATAAGTTGTAGGCTACAGCACCTTCTTCCGATGGTTTTATCGGAATGCGGGTATCGGCATTAGCGCCGCTTACGCTCATAATACTTTCAAATTGAATGTGCCTCGACATGTCCTTCTTTTTCTTGCTTAATCTCCTTCCATCGGCATACTGCTTTGAAAATTCGATTGGAGAAATCCAGTTGGTAAGAAAATCGGCAGCAATGCTGACAATAGTTTTTGCCTTATCAAAAGAATAGGAAGGAAGGACTGCTTTGCCAAAATACTGTTCGTTGGCTTTTCTCATTCCGGAGAAAGAAACAGCATCCCAGGTTACATGTTTTGCGGTAGGATATTTTTCAATAAATCCGGCAATAATTTCGCGCGTGGACGGACTTATAATAGTAGAAGACAGAATAGCGATATTGCCCTTTGCGCTTTCGCCCTTAGAGGCAGCGGCGGCCAGTTTAGCGCCTACTTCTTTATCTGCAAGGTCCCAGGTTGATTCTCCCCCATGAACATATGGAGTTTTAGCTCTGAAGTTATCATATAAGGAAAGAACCGAAGCATGAACCCTTGCATTTACAGCACCTCTTGTAACAGGTGAATTTTTATTGCCTTCTATTTTTATGGGCCTTCCGTCTCTGGTTTTTATTAATACACTGCAATAATCTTCGCCATTAAAAAAGGTAGATGCATACCAATTGTCAATACCCGGAGTTACTTCTTCGGGCTTGATTACATAAGGAATGGTTTTAACAACCGGAGATTCGCAGGCTGCTAATGAAGCGGCCGCAACGGTAAATCCCAGATACTTTAGAAAATCACGACGTGAGGTATTGGAAGTGGTAATCGATTCTCTTCCTAAAAATTCTTCAATAGGCACTTCTTTGGCAAATTCCTTGTCCCTTGCCTTTACAAAAGCAGGACTTTCATTTAGTTCTTCAAGTCCTTTCCAATATTTTTTTTCATTCGCCATAATCGGGATATTATATTTTAAGCTTGACTTATATTATTAGTAATGACATTTTGCGCATTCCAATCCGCCCATGTCGGCTTCCGTAACTTTGCGGGAGGAATCTTGTTTCATTAACACTTCATGCAATTTGGCATAATAACCGTTTCCTTGCATTTGTACAGGAGTATTGCGGTGACAGTCTATGCACCATCCCATTGTTAGAGGGGAAAATTGTTGGTTCGTAGTATAACTGGCGCAATCTCCATGGCATGTTTGGCAAGCGACTTTACCAACTACTACGTGCTGTGAGTGGTTAAAGTAGGCAAAGTCAGGAAGGGAATGTACACGGTTCCAATGAAGGGGATGTTGTGGATTGCTATAGGCTCCCTTTTGTGGATCCCATCCTACGGCATAATATATTTTAGCAATTTCCTTTTGGAATTCCGGTGTTGATCCTTGAATACCTTTGTGGCAGTTCATACAAACATTTAATGTAGGAATACCGGCTACTTTTCCTTTTTCAGCTCCCGAGTGGCAATATATACAGGCAATACCATTCTGTCCGGCATGAATATCGTGCCTGAAATTGATAGGTTGTGAAGGATGATATCCGGGATCAACATGAATACCCCAAAGATATTCCCATCCGTAGGTTAAAAATACGGCTAATAAAAATATATTGATGACGGCAAAATGCACTTTATGGGTTTTTATCCATTTAGGGATTTCCTTCCAAATGGAAAGATCTTCCGGTGCAGGTAAGCCTTTCTTTTCATTGGCGATTGCAAGCAGGGATTTACGAACGGAACGCAATACATATATAATGATGAATAAAACGCCAATTGCAATGAGCAATATCATACCATAATCATCATCTCCTTTGGCAGCACCGCCGGCATTTTTAGCAGTACTTGTAGAATCGCTTGATTGTTCTTTGGGCGGGTTAGCTACATATGCAATAATATTTTTTATCTGATCATCGGTAAGCGCTCCGTCAAAAACGGTCATAGAAGTACCATTGTTATCAGCGAAAAGCTTATTAGCATAGGAATCACCCGTCTTTCTTAATGCAGCATTGTTCTTTATCCACTTTAACATCCAGTCTTGGTATGGTGATGGAACTCTTTCGGTAACTCCCTGCAAACCGGGGCCTGTAACTTTATTGGTACCAAGGCTATGACAAACAGCACAATTTGCTTTAAAAAGCTTACCGCCTTCAGCAATATTTGCAGCCGATGGAGCATCTGCTGCGTAAGTTATTGTTGTAAATAACAGCGCAAATATGAAGACGAGAAAAGCTGCCAGCGACTTTGGGAGCTTTGTAATCAGCTTGTTCATAATTTTAGGAGATGTGTGTTTCTTTAAATCGCCGCCAAAAGTAAAAGAAAATTGAATCATACAACAAAAAAAACGTCAAGATTTTTTTTTGAATTGTTCATATGAAACAATTATTGGGAAATATTATTTGTAACAGTCTGAATGTCAAATTTTTCTCGAATCGCAAAATCAAGAAACCCGGGCAATAAGTCTGTTAATTTATTTTTTGCTTTGAGATTATCATGAAATACCAGTATAGAACCTGCCCGTGTTTTTTTCTTTATAATATCAAGACATTTCCGGGTAGAACTTTTCGAATCAAAGTCTGGCACCAGAACATCCCAGAAGATTAAATGAAATCTTTTTTTTAAGGCATGGTATTGACGGGGTGTCATTTTCCCATAAGGCGGCCTGAAAAGGTTTGACGGTACATACTCGGCACATAGATTTATATTCTCCAGATACTTCTTCAATGATGTTTCCCATCCCTTAAGATGATTAAACGTATGGTTCCCCGTAAAATGTCCCTCCTCTAGTATACGCCTGTAAAGTTCAGGGTGTTTTTTTACATTTTCGCCTACACAAAAAAAAGTGGCTTTTACCCCATATTTTTTAAGTGTATCTAAAATATAAGGGGTAGTTTCCGGAATAGGGCCGTCATCAAAAGTGAGATAAACTGTTTTTTTACCATTTCCTTCTCCCCCAAAGTCTGCTTGGGGTATGCGGCAAATTATTCGAGGAAGAAAAAACTTTGCAAAAGCAGGTATTCGTGACCTATACATTATATATGTAAATACTATGCACAAACATAATTCTAATTTTGGAAGAGTTTGCAATAAATGAACTCTGTTTTGTTTATTTCTTCATATATTCTTCATTTCCTATTTGTAAACTTGTATCATCAAATAACAATAAAAACCAAACTGTCATGAAAATTAAAAATGTAGTAGCTGCCGGTGCAATCCTTGTAGCAATCGCTTTTATTCCTTCTCTTGCAAATGCACAAACCGTGCAACAAACAAAAGATAATAAAGCTAAAAACATTGCTAAAAGGAACCGCGCTGAAAAGAACGGACATCCCAAAAATGCCGTAAAGGATGAAAAAAAGGTTCAAAAGGATAACAAAGAACTTAAAAACGGCAAGTAATTATTTGCCCATCTAATTAAAAGCCCCGGCAATGCTATTGTCGGGGCTTTTAAAATTCAATGCCCGGGATGTTTTTCATATTATTGCCAAAATACATTTATCCGTAGCTCACAGAATCTTCATTTTGGAAATTTAGTTTCGTATCTTATTAATGTGTCTGCTAATTTTTTCTGTTAATCTTTAATCTATATTTTTGCGTCAATCCTCGTAAATAATTCCCCTATGAAAAAGTTAAGCGGACCGATAATTTTCACGCTGTTATTTTTCACTGTCCATTGTTTTGGAGGAAATCCTCTTTCATTGCCAACGAGCCTTAAATCATTAAACAGCCCCTCATTATTTGCAAGAGACACGGCAAAAAAGGCAGCGCCTGCTGATACAGCAAGTGATGATTCTACGGATGATAATATTAGGTCATATGCCATTGGATTGACATATGGCAGTGACCAATCATATCATGGTATACATTCCGGCAAACAGCTTCCCTACCTCGAACCTAATTTTACCTATACTGCTCCTTCGGGATTTTATACCCTGATGAGTTTTCAGGATATTCTTGTTAAGAAAAAAGGAGGTTTTGATGCACTGGATCTTAACCCTGGATGGGATATTACTTTAGCAGATAACACAACATTAAATGTGAACTATTCCCACTATACATTTAAAAACGGTACTCCTGCAACTATAAAATCTGACCTCAGCAACTCCCTTGCCACCTATATTGACCAATGGGTGGGGCAAACAGAAGGTAAATTTACCGTTGCCTATGATTATTACAAACAAACCGATTCGTTAAAAACTCCTGGAGATATTATGTTAACCCCCGATTTGGCTCACACTTTTACTATTAAGCTAAGTGGAAAATCATCACTTGCCATAATTCCGGAGGCGGATATTGATTTCGGGACAAGAAATGCATACTCGCAATATGAAGCCAGTGCAGATTCGGCAGAGGTTTATAAAGAAGTTAAAAAAAACGGAAAGGAAGTCAGGCAATTTGTCGCTCCTAACAATACCTCCTTCGGAACAGTGGATTATAACTTCATTATAACCCTTGATTTGAAAATTGGAAATTTTGAGTTTGAACCTGCTTTTACGCATAATAAAAGCTTATACAATCCCACCACTTCGAACGGGACCAGTGTAGCTCCCACCACTCCGCTCAATTCTGTAACGATAGCTTTAGTATATACTATAGATCATCATTGTAATAAGTAGGGCTTAGTGTATCTTTACACCCATTAAAGTCCTTACGCATTTGAAATCTTTTCCGCTAAGCAGGCAATTACTTTACGCCACCGGCATGATGGGATGGTCCATCATGATCAACCTAATCGGGGTGATGCTGGTATACTTTTATATCCCGCCCACGGGTTCAGGATTACATACCTTAATTACCCAGCGCACATTTTTAGGTGTGTTTACCTTAATGGCTCTTATTACTGCAGGCGGCAGGCTTACTGACACATTTTACGACCCTTTTATTGGTAAAATGAGCGATGCATCTAAAAGTAAAAGAGGCCGAAGGATCCCTTTTATGATGTACAGTATTATTCCTGCCGTGTTGTGTTGTATGCTTGTATTTTTTCCACCTGATAAAACTATGAGCCGATTGAATGCAGGCTGGTTGGCTCTTTTCCTTACACTCTTTTTTATGGCTACCACTACGTATATTATACCCTATAACTCTTTGCTGCCCGAATTAGCCGCCACCAATGAAGATAAAATCCGACTTTCCACCTACCAGCAAGTAGGATTTGTATTAGGAATGATTATTGCCTCGCTTACGAATAATATTGCCGATTTATTTTCGGCTCTGTTAAAAATTTCCGACCGCACTATCTGTATCCAATATTCTGCTGTAGTATTAGGTTTAATAGGAGGTATTTCCATGTTAATTCCGGTATTAACCATCAACGAAAAAAAATATTGCCATTCCGTACCTTCCTCAACTCCCTTATTTAAAGCCTTAAAGCAAAGCCTTTCGAACCGGAATTTCATTTACTTTATTATAGCCGTATTTTCCTATTCTATGGCGCTGAACCTTATTACCAATGGCATGATGTATTTTGTAACTGTATTATGCCATGTAGATGCGTCACAGGGCGCCAAACTAATTGGATTTATGGTTTTAACCTCGCTCCTCTTTTTCCCTGTTATTAACATGATTGCAAAACGCACCGGGGAAAAGAAATTGCTCGTGTTTTCATTTATATTACTGGGGGCTGTATTCGGCGGCATCTCGCTTTTAGGCAAGCTGCCGGCAACGCCCATCCTTCAGCTTTATATTTTGCTTGGCATTGCTGCATTCCCTGTTGCTTCCCTGGGCATTTTACCCAATGCCCTGCTTGCACGCATTGCATCGGAAAATGCCGCCGCTACAGGCGATAATAAAGAGGGGATTTTCTTTGCTGTAAACTTTTTTTCAATAAAAGTGGGACAGACTTTTGGATTGGCTTTGTTTGCCATGCTAACCATTTACGGCAAAGACCCCGGACATGATTTCGGGCTAAGATTAAGCGGTGTTTTTGGCTGCATGCTTTGTGTTTTAGCAGCGCTTATTTTTACAGGATTTAAAGACACAGCCGTATAAAGAAATTCCGGCTTACAACCCTATTTTCAGTTGATTTTTAACCTTACCGGTACAATTCCCCTAAAAAGTAGTATCTTTGAAGTAATTTTTAAATTATCAAGCCATGTTACTTTTTTTAGAAGCTATAAAACCCGGAGAAATTATCCTGATACTTGCCGTTGTGTTATTACTTTTCGGAGGTAAAAAGATACCTGAATTAATGAAGGGACTCGGACAAGGTATAAAGGAATTTAAAGATGCCTCAAAAGGCGGAACTGATAAGGATGCTACCCCTAAAGAAGGAGAAGACACCAAAGGTCAGTTAAAATAGCCGGGCTCAACCGTTTTTATAAATTAGGTAGTAAAATTCAATTTATTACTTAATTAATAAAAAACAAATTTAACCTCCCCTGCTTTCTGTAGTCAAATGAGGATGAATAATCGTATAACCGGATAAATTGTGAGAAAAATACTTGGAACCGTTTTCTTTTTTTTCTTATCCTGTTTTTCTTATGCCACACACCAGGTTGGAGGATACATTGATTATAAATGGCTTGGAGGATATACCTATCAAATAACCCTTTATGATTATACCAATACTTTTCCCTCAGGCGTAGCCGATAGGGATACTATGCGTATATGGTTTGATGATAACAACGCCAACATCAGCTTTGCAGTATTAACCAGAATGAACGGACTACGCAATTATTTGCTGCCCGACGACCCGACCCCCAATGGGGAACCACTTTGTAATTATGATTTAACTACAACGCCCCCTACGCCTCTTAACGGTGCGAGAAAAATTAATATTTACCAAACAACATACACATTCGGGGGTCCCGGCAATTATCACATGTGGATGGATGACCAGGATAGAATGGCAAATATTATCAACATGACGGGTTCAGTTGGCATAGACTATTACATGTATAATACCCTCACCATTACTCCCGATATTGGCACTAATTATCAGGTAAACTCCCCGCTGGTTACAAACCCTCCTGTTTGCCAATATGGCTGTACAAATGAATGCTATACATATAACCCTGGTGCCTACATACCTAATCTTCCTCCTGGCGCTGATGACAGCATTAGCTATGCTTTGGGCAATTCTCTTATGTTAAACCCCAATGATCCTTTAGTGCCGGAATTAGCTACCGGATACAACATTCCGCCGGGGGTTTCAATTAACGACACAACCGGTACGCTAAAATGGTGTAATCCAACCCAAGATGGCATCTTTAATTTTGTTATTTTAATGATTACTTATCAAAGAACTTATTCCAGTCTTGGAGGCTTAACAGTAAAAAACATTGAACCCATTGATACTACTGAATTAGAATTGGAGGTAACAATTAAAACAGATTGTAGTAATCCTAAAGTCAATAGTATAGATACATGCGTAGTAGCAGGTTCTTCCATTGCTCTTCAATTCGTTGCAGATCCTGCCGGATTGCCATTATATATATCAGGTGCCGGAGAACCCTTTTCAGAATCACCCCCCGCAACTTTAACTACTTCCGGAGGTCCCTTTCTAAGCCCCGTCCCTACCACATTAAATTGGACAACCACTTGCAACGAAGTGCGTGAAAACCCCTATGAAGCTGTAATAAAAGCAACAAATAAAACCACTTATGGTGGCGATAGTACGCTTTACAGCGGTTACGGTACAGCCCTTATACGGGTAGTGGGTCCGGCACCCCAGCATTTAATGGCCGAAAACGAAGGAACTACCGTTTGCTTACATTGGGGTCCAAGCCCTTGCCCGCAGGACTCTATTTATAATATTTACAGGCAAAAAAGTTGCTATCATTTTAAACATGATTACTGTGAAACAGGGGTGCCCGCCTATACCGGTTATACCCTGCTTGCAACAAATCATGGACTATACGACACTACTTATTGTGACAGCAACGGAGGCGAAGGATTATCGCCGGGAGTATCCTACAGCTATATAGTGGATGGAGTTTATCCATTACCCGACGGTTCACAGAGTTATGCTTCCAACGATACTTGCATCACCATAAAGCTGGGTGTTCCGCTACTTACCAATGTGAGTGTTAACAAAACAGACCCCAGTAATGGTAAAATGTATATCCGTTGGATAAAACCATTTGCTGACCCCACAGATTTAGATACGCTCCAATATCGGCCTCCTTATACCTATCAACTGGAGCGTTCAACAGGAAACGGCAATAGCTTTACGAGCATAGCCACCTATACCACATCGGTTTTTAATACCAGGGCTGTTGATACAACCTATATGGATAGGGGTTTAGATACCCAAGATAGCAGTTATACATATAAAGTTAATTTTTACGATAGCGCCAATAAGTATGTAGGATCATCGGGTAATGCATCTTCTATCTATTTAAAATTGCACAGAGAAAACAAAAGCATGAATTTGACATGGACCGCAACGGTTCCCTGGAACAATGATACTTTTTATGTTTACCGGGAAAATCCGATACCTGCATTACCGGTATATAATTTCATAGCCAAAACAACCGCCTCTTCATACACTGATACCGGACTTCATAATGGTTCTCCATATTGCTATTATGTTAAATCCTATAGTCAATATACCGGAGCATCACGCGTAGGGCATCCACTCTTTGATTCTTCCGAAACCATTTGCGGAACGCCGGAAGACACTATTCCACCTTGTCCGCCACCATTAACCGTAGCGGCAAAATGTGTGCTTTATGAAGACTCTTTAATGTGGAGCAGTCCAAATAAAATATGTCCACAGGCAAACAAAGTGATAAGCTACCAGATATATTATACTCCTGTTGAAAATGGCGACATGACTATTATAGCTACATTAGACTCCAGCGCTACTGTATTTGTAAACACTAATTTACCGTCGGTGGCAGGTTGTTATGCTGTTATTGCCGTTGATTCGGCCGGACAAACAAGTTCCTTTAATACAGTTTGTGTTGATAATTGTCCCAACTATCAATTACCTAACGTATTCTCACCTAACGGAGATGGCATCAATGATTTATATACTCCGCTTGAACCCTTCCGATACGTGAAAGATATTGACATCAATATTTTCAACCGTTGGGGACAAGTTATGTTCCACAGCACCGACCCTATCATCAACTGGAATGGTAACGTTGACAATTCAGGCGGACCATGCCCCGATGGTATATATTATTATGTATGCGTAGTAAATGAAATACGCGTTCAAGGCATTGTGCCTGTTACCTTAAAAGGTTTTATCCAATTAATTAGAAACAAATAGTTACAAAACTATTTTCAACCCGTCGTATGCCAGGTGTATGTGCGGGGGCAGTTCTTTTTCCACATCCGCATGTTTTCCCAATTGATGGCTTATATGCGTCAGATAGGCCTCTTTGGGCTTCAATTCGTTAATAACTTCAATGGCTTCATCCAAGGTAAAGTGGGAAATATGCTTTTCCCTTCTTAGCGCATTCAATACCAAAACTTCAGAACCGTATATTTTTTCTTTCTCCTTTTCGGGAATAGAATTTGCATCGGTAATATACGTGAAGTTATTCACCCTGAAACCCAATACTGGCAGCCGATGATGCATAACCTGTATGGGAATAAATTGAGTTTTGCCGATAGTAAAAGGCTCTCCGTTGATGTGGTGCATTTTTACTTCCGGTATGCCGGGATATTTATCTTCCGAGAAAATGTACCACAATGTCCTTTTTAAAGCCTTTTCCACATTATCGTCTGCATAGATCTCAATAGCCGATTTCATGGTAAAGTTGAAAGCCCGTATATCATCCAGCCCTGCTATGTGGTCCCGGTGTTCATGTGTAAATATCACGGCATCCAGACGCTTTACATCCTCACGCAGCATCTGCTGGCGGAAGTCAGGCCCTGTATCAATTACAAATACCTTTCCCTCATCTTCTATCAAAATAGACGAACGTAAACGCTTATCCTTTTCATCCGTTGAACGGCATACTTCGCAATCGCAGCCTATGATGGGGACGCCCTGTGATGTGCCTGTTCCTAAAAATGTAACTTTCAAAGCAAAGAAGATTTACTGATGTACGAAAGTACAAATTTGATTGAATTTGGAATATGGCAATGACGTAATTTCAATCCTCTTTTCCAATCCCACTTCAAAATTCGTATACGCCTTGCAGGTTGCACATCTTATGAGTTATAAACACCTCTTGAAAAAATAAGTTTTGATAAGTCTTTAAGGGATGCGAAAAAGAGATAAATTTGCATGATTCCTAAAAAAGAGGAATTGACAAAATAACCCCATGAAGAACGCACTTGTATCTGTTTTCGATAAAGAAGGATTAGAACCCATTGTACGCCAGCTTGATAAATGCGGGATTACCATTTACAGTACAGGAGGAACACAAAAATTTATTGAAAATTTGGGTATTAACGTGGTTCCGGTGGAAGATATTACTTCTTTCCCTTCAATACTGGGAGGAAGAGTTAAAACCCTTCATCCACGGGTATTTGGAGGCATACTGGGCAGAAGAGACTTGCCTGCCGACCTGGCAGAATTAGATAAATATGAAATTCCTCCGTTTGACTTTGTAGTAGTTGACCTTTATCCTTTTGAAAAAACAGTGGCCGAAGGGCATCCGGAAAATGAAATTATTGAAAAGATTGATATTGGCGGCATCTCCCTCATACGGGCTGCAGCCAAGAATTACCAGCATGTTACAGTCATTCCATCCAAACAGGAATATGGAAAGCTGCTGGAGATTTTAAAAAGCAAAGACGCGGAAACAACCATTGAAGTTCGTAAAGAACTTGCAAAAAGGGCTTTTGAGGTCAGCTCTAATTACGATACCCAAATCAATTCCTATTTTACAGGGGGCGGAGCATTCTTCAACAAAAAAGTAAGCGGTGCTAAAACATTACGTTACGGCGAAAACCCGCATCAAAAGGCAACTTTTTACGGAAACCTGGATGAAGTGTTTACACAAATCCACGGTAAGGAACTTTCGTACAACAACCTGCTCGATATAGATGCAGCTTTTAACCTGATATCGGAATTCAGCGATACTACATTCGCCGTTATAAAGCATAACAATGCCTGCGGAATAGCCTCCCGCAAATCATTGGTAGATGCATGGAAAGATGCCCTTGCAGGGGATCCGGTATCGGCTTTTGGCGGCATATTAATTACCAATGCAACACTGGATGAGGCCACCGCAAAAGAAATTGACAGCTTGTTTTTTGAAGTGCTTATTGCACCTTCGTTTGATACACCGGCCCTGGATATTTTAAAGAAGAAAAAGAACAGGATGTTGTTACAATCGCATCCGTTTAAATTCCCTGAACGTAATTTCCGATCCTTGCTAAATGGTGTTGTGGAGCAGGACAGGGACTGGAAAACAGACCTGATTGATGACATGAGGCAGGTTACAAAACTAGAAGCTACAGCACAAGAAAAAACCGATTTGGAATTTGCCAATAAAATTGTGAAGCACCTTAAATCAAACACCATTGTGCTGGCAAAAAATAAACAACTGCTGGCGGCCGGAACCGGGCAAACATCACGCGTGGATGCACTGAAACAAGCCATTGAAAAAGCAGGGGCCTTCGGGTTTGATCTGCATGGAAGTGTAATGGCCTCCGATGCATTTTTTCCTTTTCCCGATTGCGTGGAAATTGCACACCATGCAGGAATAACTTCCGTTATTCAACCTGGCGGTTCCATAAAAGATGAAGAGTCTATAGCATTTTGCGATAATAACAACATGTCTATGGTATTAACCGGTACGCGCCATTTTAAACATTGATTCAAACCCCACTCCAATAAAAACAAACCCATGGGACTATTTAGTTTTTTACAGCAAGATATAGCCATAGACCTTGGTACCGCCAACACCATCATTATCCATAATGATAAAGTGGTGGTAGATGAACCCTCCATAGTGGCTATGGACAGAATGACAGGCAAGGTGATTGCCATTGGCCGCATTGCCCAGCAAATGCATGGCAAAACACACGAAAACATTAAAACAATCCGTCCGCTTAAAGATGGGGTAATTGCAGATTTTAATGCAGCGGAGCATATGATACGGGAATTAATACGAATGATCCACTCCGGAAGAAGATGGTTCACCCCTTCGCTCCGTATGGTTATTTGTATCCCTTCGGGTATTACACCGGTTGAACAACGCGCCGTCAGGGATTCGGCAGAACATGCCGGAGGCAAAGAAGTTTACTTGTTGCACGAACCCATGGCAGCAGCCATTGGTATAGGTATTGATGTGGAAGAACCTATGGGCAACCTGGTAGTAGATATTGGCGGTGGAACAACAGACATTGCCGTTATTGCACTCGGAGGTATCGTTTGCGATAATTCCATACGCGTGGCCGGTGATGAATTTACTGCCGATATTGAAGAATACATGCGCCGCCAGCACAATATGCTTATCGGTGAACGAACAGCAGAAAAAGTAAAGATTGAAGTAGGAGCCGCCATATCGGAACTTGACAATCCCCCACCGGATTATGCAGTGCATGGCCGCGACCTTATGACCGGGATACCTAAAGAAATACAGGTTTCCTATTCTGAAATTGCACATGCGGTTGATAAATCCATCTCGAAAATTGAAGAAGCTATTTTACAGGCACTGGAAAAAACCCCGCCCGAACTTTCAGCCGATATTTACCGTACAGGAATTTACCTGGCCGGTGGAGGCTCTATGCTTCGCGGGTTGGACAAGCGTATTTCACTCCGCACCAAACTACCCGTCCACATAGCTGAAGATCCTTTAAGAGCCGTGGCGCGTGGCGCCGGCATAGCGCTTAAAAATATTCATCGCTTCCCTTTCCTTCTCAGGTCCTAGTCTATTTCAATTAACATGGAAAAAAACTCCGGTCCATGTATGGTATAATCGCATTTTTTAAAAGACATTATTTCACGCTGCTGTTTCTTATTTTAGAGGCATCTTCCTTTGCATTCGTCTTTACAAACAACTACTATCATGAAGCAGGCTATTTCAATTCCTCCAACAGAATAGCGGGTAGTGTTTACAGCACTTATTCGGGCCTTACATCTTATTTCAACTTAAAAAACACCAATGACCAATTGGCAGAAGAAAACGCCCGGCTCCTGAATTTAGTCTCGACAAATAAAGACACTTCTACGCATAAAAATGTATTAAAAACAAATCCATACGGTCAGGAATATCATTTTATACTTTCCCAGGTAATTGACAATTCCACCAATTTCCCCAACAACTATCTAACCCTCGATGCAGGGTCAGATGAAGGAATAGATGAGGGCATGGGAGCAGTAAGTCCTTCCGGAATAGTGGGAATAGTTGTTAAAGTTTCACCGCATTATTCCGTGGTAATGTCACTGCTTCATCAAAAAACATTGGTGAGCGCCATGTTTAAAAAGAGCGGAACATTCGGCACGATAGCCTGGGGCGATAAGATGGATTATCGCTTTGCTGCGTTCAGCCAGATACCGATGAGCGAAAAAGTAAAGATAGGAGATACCATTGTAACAAGCGGGTTTTCCAGTATCTTCCCCAAGGGAATAATGGTGGGTACGGTCAATGATTTTACACCTATACCGGAGCAGTATTTCTATGCCATTCACGTTAAACTCTCTACCGATTTCAAAAACTTAAAATATGTCTATGTTGTAAGCGATCTAAAAAAAATAGAAAAGGATACCTTGGAAATCAATGCTCAAAAATCTTTAAACGAAAAGACAAAATGATAATTGAAGCAGGGAAAAATATTTTGCGGTTTCTCTTTTTTATCCTTTTGCAGGTAACTATTATCCGGCATCTTGATTTAGGCATTTATTTCAATCCCTTCCTTTTTGTAGGCGCCATTTTAATGCTACCCTTCCGCCTCGACAAAAGCCTTGTGCTTATAATCGCCTTCGCCACCGGGCTGATAATAGATGTATTTTATAATACCATGGGAATGAATGCCGCTGCATGCACCATGATGGCTTTTTGCAGGCCCTGGGTATTAAGGGTTTATTCTCCAACTGGAGATTATAATGCCGATGCCTCGGGAACTATCGGTTCCATGGGAATACGATGGATGATTGGGTATGCCGGCACCTTGATTTTAATTCACCACCTCATTTTATTTTATCTTGAGATGTTCTCTTTTCACGGCTTTTTTACTACCTTGTTAAAGGTTATTTTAAGCGGGATAACTACGCTTATTCTTCTTTTGATAACACAGAGTATCTTTTTCAGGAATTCGGCATGAACACTATTTTTGCAAGCAGAAAATATATCATCGGAAGCATCTTCCTTATTGTCTGCATAACATGCATTGTACGTCTGTTTTACATGCAGGTAATAGATGAAAACCTGAAACTGGATGCCAGCAACGAAACCTTCCGGCACATAACCCAATATCCGCCCAGGGGTTGTATTTATGACCGCAAGGGACGATTGCTGGTGACCAATGAAGCGGCTTACGATATCCTGGTGACACCGGCACTGGTAAAAGACTTTGATACCAATTCCTTTTGCAACGATTTGGGTATAAACAAAAATGATTTTATTTCCGGAATTAAAAAAGCCGTCCAGCAAAACACGGCTTACCATTCTTCCGTATTTATGAAAGAAGTAACGCCGGAGATTTACGCCATATTCCAGGAAAAACTATATAAATATCATGGATTTACCTCCCAGGTGCGCACGGTAAGGAGGTATCCTATGAAAGTAGCTCCCCACATTTTAGGATATATCGGAGAGGTTGATAAGGACCTCTGCGCCCGCGATCCGAATTATAAAGAGGGCGATTACATTGGTATAAGCGGAATAGAAGAATCGTATGAAAATGATTTGAAAGGAAAGAAAGGAGTCAAAATAATGATGTTTGATGCCATGAACAAAGAAGTGGGCGATTACCAAAATGGAGAATTCGATACCCTTCCTGTTACCGGTGATAACCTTACATGTACTATTGATGCGGAGTTGCAAGCCTATGGCGAAAAACTGATGCAGAATAAAGCGGGCAGTATTGTCGCCATAGATCCGGAGACAGGGGAAATATTAGCCCTTGTTTCAAGTCCTTATTACGACCCGAACATGATGGTGGGAAGCGTAAGGGCCAAAAATTATGCCAAGCTATTGCAAGACAGTATTGATCTTCCCCTGTTTAACCGGGCGTTAATGGCCATGTATCCGCCGGGTTCCACTTTTAAAACTGTCGAGGCCCTTATCGGGCAACAGGAAGGAGTGCTTAATGAAAATACATGCTATTCCTGCGGAGGAGCTTTTCATGTTGGAAATGTAAGCGTAGCCTGCGATGCCGCGCATGGCACATTGCAACTTGAAAAAGCCATTGCTCTTTCCTGCAACACTTATTTCTGCAATGTTTTTATGAGCATCATGAAAAACAAAAAATATAATTCTACCGAAGAAGCCTTCAATGCATGGAGAAGATATGTAAACAGCTTTGGCATAGGCGTTCGGCCCGATATTGATTTGCCCAGCGCGCTCAGGGGTTCCTTACCAACCGAAAACTACTACGATAAATATCACGGCAAAGGACATTGGAAAGCAGCCACCATTATTTCACTCGCCATAGGCCAGGGAGAATTGGGGGTAACGCCTTTGCAACTTGCCAACCAGGCAGCCATTATTGGTAACAGGGGTTATTATTATCTGCCGCATATTATAAAGTCCATAGGCGATGCCCCGACCATAAAAAAATATGCCACCAAACATTTGGTGCCTATAGAACCCCAGTATTTCGATATTGTTGCCGATGGCATGTGCGATGTGGTGAACGACGGAACCGCGGCGGCCAGCAAAATTCCCGGTATTGTAATGTGCGGAAAAACAGGCACCGCGCAAAATCCGAACGGGAGAAATAATTCATTGTTTATTGCCTTTGCTCCGAAAGATCATCCCCGTATTGCCATTAGCGTAGTAGTGGAACGGGGAGGCTGGGGCGCTGCATGGGCAGCGCCAATAGCCAGTTTAATGATTGAAAAATATTTGAATGATACCATCCGCCGGACCGATATAGAAGAAAGAATGCTGCAAGGAAATACCATTCAATACCTGGCGGAAGAAAAAACCATGCCTAAGAAAAAACATAAAAATAATTCGTCTCAAAATAAAACAGGGCATAAAAAAAGGCATAAACAGGAAGACCAATGACCGACCGCCGCCATACTATAACACCTTATGTAGATTGGTTTACCATAAGCCTTTACTTGGCTATTGTGGTTATAGGCTGGCTCAATATTTATTCAGCCGTATTTAATCCCGCCCACCCTTCTATCCTTGATTTTTCACAGCGGTATGGCAAACAGTTCATCTGGATAATGACAGGTTTTATAATGGCCTTTTTCATTATGCTTTCCGATGCAAGTTTCTTTTCTGTTTTTGCTTATCCGCTATATGGAATTACGGTATTCGCAGACTTAGCCGTCCGATTTATAGGGAGAGATATTGCCGGAAGCCATTCCTGGTTCAGGATTGGGGAAATAGGCATACAACCTGCCGAGTTGGGAATTTTCGCCATTAACCTGGGCCTCGCAAAATACCTCAGCAGTGATAAGAAAACTTCCAACGCTAAACAGATTCGGTTGGTGGCTATAGCTATGATTGTTTTCCCCATGCTCCTTATCATCCTGCAAAATGAAACAGGAGTGGCAGTTACCTATCCTGCATTTATTTTTGTGCTTTACCGCGAAGGCTTATCCGGAAATATTTTACTTATCGGCTTTGTATTGATTGCACTTTTCATTTTGGCATTGGTCGGCAGCAAGCTTATACTATCGCTGGGTTTGGTCGGCATTGCTTTGCTGGCATTTGTCATTTTTACAAAACGTAAATTAAAAGACGTTACAAGAGTCGGGGGAATTTTGGCGCTTTGCCTGGCCATTGTTTTTGGCACTAATTATGCTTTTAATCACCTGGAGCCTCACCAAAAGAAAAGGATACAGGTTTTCCTGCAACAGAATGTAAACAACAGTAAAGAAGGCTACAATCTGCACCAGGCGGAAATTGCCATCGGCTCCGGTAACCTTTTTGGTAAAGGATATTTGCAGGGCACGCAGGCTAAGCTAAACTATGTTCCTGCCCATGCCACCGATTTTATTTTCGTAACTCCATGTGAAGAATGGGGCTTCTTCGGAGCCGCATTTATTGTAATACTTTATTTCGTACTTATAGTAAGGCTTATATTTTTGGCAGAGCGACAGCGTTCTCCTTTTAGCCGTATTTATGGATATGGCGTAGCCTCTATCTTCTTTATACACGTAGCCATTAATGTGGGCATGAACTTGGGATTAGTGCCTGTAATTGGCATACCCCTGCCATTTATAAGTTATGGTGGTTCTTCTTTCTGGGCATTTACACTGCTGCTTTTTATCTTCCTGAGATTAGATGCAGACAGGTTGCAGATATTGAGGTAAAGAGTTGGTATCACCTATTCGTCGGCGCAATTAATTATTTTCATAAATTTGCATTAATAATTGAATTAGCATGTCATCGGCTGAACTTAATAGTACTAAACTAAATCTCATTGCTTGGATCAATCAGCTTTCAGATACTGAATTAATCACATTTCTTGATGGTATTAGAGCCTCCAGAGCAAAGAATGATTGGTGGGAGGAGTTATCAGACAATCAGAAAAAGCAAGTTTTAGCCGGACTTAACGATGCAGATACAGGAAAATTATCTTCCTCTAAAGAGTTTTGGAATAAATTGAAGAATGCCTAACTCAAAAGTAGTTTCTGTTTCCTGGACTGACCGCGCATTACAAAATGCTATTTCCATAAAGGCTTATTTACTCAAGGAGTTTTCTAATAAAGAGGTAGATCATTTCTTTTCTCTCTTGGAAGCATTTGAAATTGCCGTTAGTGCATTCCCGAAGCTCTATTCGGTTTCTATCATTAAACGAGGAGTCAGAAGAGCCGTATTGAGTAAAGTACTTTCCGTTTTTTACCGCATTCATAAAAACAACATTGAAGTACTAGCGATTTTAGATAATCGTTGTGATTTATCTAAAAGGCTATAGGCATTTATCTGATTGCAGATATTGCGTTAAAAGAGAGGTTTCATAATAACTTCTCTAATAGCTTTAAAATAAAATGAAATAAAAAGTGCAAGGCTTATTAAAGCATTAAAAAAACCATTCCATAAATCTCCAGGTGAATCTAAGTATGTATACAATTTATACTCCACTATAAATATTACAGGTATAATTAGGAGAAAAAATATACTTTTCTTTATTCTAAATGAATAATATATAGGAACAGAAAATAATAGTGCATATGCAGTGGGGGAAGTCCCGAAGAGCCATAAATAGTAAAATAGGTCTTGACCATTATGAATTTCATTTATTTCAATTAAAGTATAAATATCATTCTTGAACATCATAAAAATCCAAAAGAATAAATACTTTAAAAAGATAAATAGAATAATATTTTTAAAGGAAGGTTTAAGCATAGGTATTTATTACTGCCCCTTCGTCTTCTCCCTTAACAAATCTAATAAAATATTGATAGTAGAAAGATGTGTGCGGAAGCTAAGTACGGCCAGCCTTAGCATAAATTTACCTTCCAATGTAGTAGAGGAAATGAAAACTCTCCCGTCTTCTACAATTTCATCCATTAACTTTTTATTAAAGGCATTCGCATCTCCCTTTTTAGGAATATAGCGATAGGATGTTACCGATAAATCGGGATAGGGACCGGTTTCAAAACCCAGCTTTTTTACTTCTGCATAAAAATAACGTGTCAGCAAAAGTTTTTCTTCCAGACACGCGCGAAATGGCTTTAATCCTAATAATTGCATGGGCAGCCACATTCTCAACCCACGAAAGTGTTTGGTAAGTTCCGGAGATAAATCGGCAGGAGAGAGTTCTTCATCCGCGCCAACGGTATCCTGCATATAGTTAGCCCGGTAATATTGCGAGGTCATTACTGCTTCTTTATTCTTCACCAACACCATTCCCAATCCATAAGGCACAAACAATCCCTTATGAGGATCCATCACAACGGAATCTGATAATTCTATGCCTTTCAGAATTTGCTTACCGTGTTCCGTCAACAGAAAAAATCCTCCATAAGCCGCATCTACATGGTACCAAAGATTATGTTTCTTCGCAATCTTGCCAATACGCTCCAGCGGGTCAACTGCGCCTACATCGGTTGTTCCGGCAGAAGCAATCACCAAAAATGGAATCAGGTTTTGCTTAAGGTCTTCAGCAATCAGCGTTTCAAGGGCATCGGGTTTTATGCGATAGTTTTCATCCAATGGTATAATTCGGATGATGCATTCCGTAAGTCCTGAAATCCGTATGGCTTTTAAAATACAGTGATGCGCTTGCGAGGAAGCATAAATGACAGCCCGTTTTACTTTTTCCGAACTTATCTTTTGGTGATCTCTTGCTGCAACAATAGCAGAGAGGTTGGCTATGCTGCCACCACTGGCAAGGTTTCCCACACAGTCGGAAGGATACCCTACAAGCTCTGCCACCCAACGTATAAGACTGTTTTCCATTCGCACAGCCCCGGGACCGGCAAAAAATATTCCGGCATAGCGGTTAGTGATATCCGCCCAATAATCTCCCAAGGCAGAATAATAAAGCCCGCCTCCGGGGATATAACCTAAATGTCCGCCTGATGCAGGATTCAGACCTGAAATATCCAGTCCTTTTTCAAGTGTGTTGAGCACATCCGTTAAAGGTTTGGGATTTTCGCTGACCGATAAATTACTTAATACCTTGCTCGATTCCCGTTCATTAATAAAGGCAGGTATGGATTCAATAGTATCAATGAATTTATCAGTGTAATCGACAACGCCATCCCTTGCGGCTTTGCGCAATTCAGGGGAAGGGTCCAGTTCTCTTCCTATTTTTTCAAGCTCTAAAATCTTTTCTATATCGGGCGAAGAACTCATGCCTTACTTCAGCTATTTTTTGCCAATTTAATCATCATCTCCTCCACTTCTGATGAGTCCCATTTTTCGGAAATATTGGGAACAGCAAGCACCTGCTTCATGATCAAATCCTGTTTTCTGCCACGCTCCAAGGCATAGCTGTAAGGCAGGTCACTAAAGGTAACCATGGAATATAGCGGCAGCCATTTGTCAGGATGCTTCTTGCTAAAATGGGCCTCAATTTTCTTTTGTAAAATAAAATCAGGATGAGCAACCAGGTCGCGCATCTCAATAAAATTAGCCACGGCGAGTTCGGCTATAGCATCGGAATTAGGTTTACGTGATATGGCAGTTTCTTCCATAACTTTTTTCCAGGCAGCTTCATCATAGGATGCCTTAGGTAAATGCTTCTCCATGTATTCATTGAACACGGTACAGTCTTCAAAGCCGCAAATCATCCCTTGGCCATAGAATGGAACAATAGCATGGGCGGCATCGCCGAGCAATAACATTTTATCTTCAAAGCTCCACGGGAAACATTTTACAGTCACCAAAGATGCGGAAGGATTATGGAAAAAATCTTCCAGCAAAGTAGGCATTAGCGGAATTGCATCAGGAAAAGTTTTATCGAAAAATTTCTTCACTGATTCTTTGGTTTTCAACGTCGAAAATGATTCCTCCCCTTCAAAGGGGAAAAATAAAGTACAGGTGAAACTACCGTCAATATTAGGCAGGGCAATCATCATGAATTTACCCCGGGGCCAAATATGCAGACAATCATTAGCCATAGCAAAGTCTCCATTCTTTGTCGGAGGAATATGTAATTCCTTATAGCCGTAATTGAGGTAGTGCTGGGAATATTCAAACCTATCGGTTGACAGTTGCATTTGCAAACGTGACGCCGAAAAAGCCCCATCGGTACCGAATATGCGCGAAGCCTGAAAAGTAAAATCTTCCTTTGTTACTCCATCTTCCAAAACCAATGAAGCATCTTTTAAGGAAATATTTTTACAACGTTTATTAAAATGTATTTTACTTCCTTTTGTTTCGGCAAGGCTCATTAGCAGGCAATTCAATCCTGCACGTGAAACGGAATATATAGCTTGTCCTTCTTTCCCGTAAGGAAGAAAATTTGTTTTACCTTCCGTATCATGCGTCATGCGGCCTTTCATAGGAAGTGCAATCTTCATAATCTCCTCCGCGATGCCCACACCTTTCAAGGCTTTCCAACCGCGGTCGGAGAGGGCAAGGTTGATAGATTTTCCGCCCGCCAAATTTCCGGCGCGCATATCATCTCTGCGCTCAAATAACTCTACTTTATATCCCCGTTGCGATAAATAAATGGCCAAAAGGGAGCCCACTAATCCAGCTCCTACAACTGCTATAGGTTTCTCTTCCATGGTTTACTCTTTTGATTTCCGCTCTCTCGCCTTTTTGTAGATCATTACGCCACCCCAAATTAAAAAGATAAACAACAACAAGCCGATCACGCCCCAAACAGGGCTTATGGTGTCTCCCCCGAATTCATGATGTCCATCTCCCAGGATAACAATAAATATAATGGCCACCAGAAACACTGTAGCCAATTCATTCCACAGGCGAAGTTGAAAAGCCGTCCAGGTGATTTTGTTTCTCGAAAGCCTGCGATAAAGAACATGGTTTTGAAAGTGGTAAAGGGTAAGTCCGAAAACGAATGTCAGCTTAACCAATAACCAGGGCGGGATGTGAAGGCCATAATAATAGTAGAGTAGCGTAGTTCCAAATATATAGGTTAGTATCATCGAGGGCCAGGTAATACCATACCAAAGCCTGCGTTCCATAATTTTATACTGCTCTTGCAAGGTCGATCTTTCCGGCTCCGGTTTCTTTTCCGCCTCGGTATGATACATGAACAGCCGAACTATGTAAAATAGGCCCGAAAACCAGGTAACCACAAAAATAATATGTAAAGGAAGTATATAAATCATCTTTTACTTATAATCGGGTAAAACGCATTTTGTATATGATTCACTTTATAGTTCTCTCCTGTTTTCATTACTGCCACTATATCAAACCGACTCTCTAACATTAAATTCTTCTTTTCCAGGTATGCATTGGCAGCCTTAATGAGGTTACGCTGTTTTTCCCGGTTCACAAAAACCTCCGGTTCACCGAATACATTCGACGAACGCGTTTTTACCTCCGCTACTACCAAAAACATTTTGTCCCTGGCAATAATATCTATTTCTTGGTTGCTGTGCTTCCAGTTCCGCTCCAATATTTCGTATCCCAGTGATTGCAAGTGCTCCACTGCTTTTGTCTCTCCTTCACCACCTGTTTTTTGCTTCTCATTCACCGTGCGAATATACTAAAATCCTTTCCCTCAATATATGATATATCTCTTATTTTTACATATGGAATTTCATCCCTAAATTGTAGAATACAAAACTCCACATATCCCCAAACTCATCTATTTGTTTAGACATAGGTTTTCCACCTCCATGACCTGCATTATGGTCTATGCGGATAAGGATTGGCTCCTTACCTTTTTGGTGAGCCTGCAAGGTAGCCGCAAACTTAAAAGAGTGCGCCGGAACAACCCTATCATCATGGTCGGCGGTGGTGATAAAGGTGGCAGGATAGGTTGTATCGTGCACATTTTGTAACGGAGAATATTTTATCAGGTTGTGGAACTGTACCGAATCGTCGCTGGTGCCATAATCGTTGGCCCAGGACCATCCTATGGTAAATTTATGGTAGCGCAGCATATCCAGCACCCCGACGCCCGGAAGAGCCACTTTGGCCATATCCGGATGTTCTGTCATGGAGGCGCCTATAAGCAGACCTCCGTTGGAACGTCCGTGGATAGCCAGCCTGCTGCGGGATGTATATTTTTTATCCACTAAATATTTAGATGCGTAATAAAAGTCGTCGAATACATTTTGCTTGTTGAGTTTGGTACCCGCCTCGTGCCATTTTTCGCCGAATTCTCCACCTCCGCGCAAATTAGGTACGGCGTAGATGGCTCCATTCTCTAAAAATAGTGCTGCCGTAGGGCTGAAAGCCGGCAATATGCTTATGTTAAATCCTCCGTAAGCGTATAAGAAACAGGGATTGTTTCCATCCATAACCATGCCCTTTTTGTGGACTATATACATAGGTATCTGGGTTCCGTCTTTGCTGGGATAAAAAACCTGTTCGGTTTCATAGTCGTCGGACTTAAAGCCATCATCGGGTTTGGCGAAAATGGTTGATTTATCTACCGCCACATCGTAACTTAAAATGGTGGGCAGCGTGGTATAATTGGTGAAAGAGTAAAACACATAAGGGCTCTTTTTATTCGACGAGAAATCACTGTTGCCGAGGCCGGGCAGTTTTATTTCATTCATCATTTTGCCATCCATGCCATATACATACAAACGGGTTTTAACATTATCGAGGTAGGACACAATCATTTTATTATCGGCTGTTAAACCAACACCTTGCAACAGGTTCTCTTGTTCCGGCAGCACATTGGTCCAATGGGCGGAATCGGGTTTGCTGAGGTCTATCCATACCAGGCGGTATTTGGGTGCGCCCTTGTTAGTAAGCACCAGCAAGCTCATTCCGTTATCATCTATCACCCCGTTATCGTCTTTAAAATCGGAAATAACGGTAACTAAGGGAGCGCTTGGTACTGTAAGATCTTTCACCATAAGGTTGTTTCCGTCCGATGCTTCTTCGGCATGGATAACCAAATACTTTTCATCTTCGGTGGTATAGGCGCCTACAGTGCGCATAGGGTGTTGCTTATCTTCATATACCAGCTGGTCGGCGCTTTGAGGGCTACCCACCAGGTGATAATAAATCTTGGGACTTTCGTTCTTATTCACCAAAGCTTTGCTTTTATCGGGAGCATCGTAGCGGGTATAATAGAAACCATCGCCACGCCAGCCTATATCGGAAAATTTGCTGTAGTTAAGCGAGTCGTTCAGTTGTTTTCCGCTGGCCACATCTACCACAAAAAACTCGTTCCAGTCCGAGCCGGCCCGGCTTATGGCATAGGTTAAATATTTCTGGTCGTTGGAAACGCTTGTCTCCGCAATGGCCACCGTACCGTCTTTCGAGAATTTGTTCGGATCTATAAGCACACGGGGTGATCCTCCCAACCCTTCCTGCACATACAGCACACTTTGGTTTTGCGATCCGTTGTTTTTATAAAAGAACACATATTTGCCCTTGGTAAAAGGCACGCTGTATTTTTCGTAGTTATAGAGTTGGGCCAGGCGTTTTTTAAGCGAATCGCGGAAGGTTATTTTGCTCAGGTAACCCTGGGTAACATCGTTCTCTTCCTTCACCCATTGCGCTGTTTCGGCCGAGGTATCATTCTCCAGCCAGCGGTAAGGGTCGGCCACTTTGGTGCCGAAGTAATTGGTAACCGTATCTACCGTGCGGGCTTTGGGATATGCCGGCACATCGCTTGTGGAAGGCTTTTGGTTGCAGGCTGCCAATACCAACAGGCCCAGTGAGAATGGATATAGTTTCATCTTGTTTTTTTAAAATGGGACACGAAAATAGCAATTTTTTCCTCACTGATAAACAGGAAATAATCTCTGCCTTTCACTATTAGCTCTTAGTTCTTAACTCTCATCTTATTTATGGCGTGCCGCCTGATGCACGAGCAATCGGGCTATACGCTACAAAGCTTGCCCTGAAGGAAAAGAGAAGCACAGCTTAAATGCCTACTTGCCCAGTGTATGGCATTCCCTTCTTTTAATAAAAAAATTGATTTACGGCTCAAAACTCCAATAATTCGGATAATTTAATCTCTAATCCTTCTGCAATTTGGAGTAAATACCAATAACTGGGGTTAATATTACCGGCCTCTAAGCGTTGTACAGATTGTTGGTCTTTATCAATATCGCCCGCAAGCTGGGCCTGGGTAATACCTTTTTTTAAACGTATCTCTTTTATCCGCTTCCCAAGGTTCTTTTGTGCCTGCTGCTTTTTCATAACATAAAAGAACAGCAAACAACCAATATGATGTACAACGTATTGGTTGTATTTTAATAATTATTCATAACTTAGCGGGAATAATTAAAAATCATGAGGAAGCAAATTACAAAACTCATTTTAAGGATTATGGTGTTATTTGTCCCCGAATTAAAGGCCTTATACCTATTAGGTTATTGAGAATACTGCATTCACCCGTGCTTATTAACCTGTGATAAGTACAAGATATTACCATTAAAGTGTAATACTTTTTTGGTTGTATGGATATATTTTTATATTCTGTTATTTTCAATATTTTAATTATAAACTTATGGCAATAATAAATCGTAATGCAGCAGAAAGAGATGTGTTTGACGGAATACGGGAAAACTGGAAATTCTTATCTGTAAAACTTAAAACAAAATTTCCTCAACTCACGGTT
>Ga0302277_1000108_pt1 | contig 62273 bp, 53 predicted proteins | sample III_Bog_N3_1_FD_198759 | JGI IMG/M metagenome (GOLD analysis project Ga0302277, IMG submission 198759) | Peat permafrost microbial communities from Stordalen Mire near Abisko, Sweden - III_Bog_N3_1 | ecosystem: Environmental > Terrestrial > Soil > Wetlands > Peat | place: Sweden: Abisko... | reverse complement strand
TTAAGAAAATGGCGCTCGAACGGGAAGCCCGCAAAGCCGCCAGTGGCGTACCACCCGCCACACCTGTTCACTAGCCGCTTTCTAGCGCCTTTCCGTCCACCAGAGCACCCCTCCTGCCAGCAACAGGAACAGCATGGGCATAGTCGTTGCGCTAAGCAACGGCTGCCAGTCGTTGAGCGCACCCAGGCTGGCGAGCAGGCGCCCCAAAAAGTGGAAAGATAGGCCCAGCACAATACCCATGAAAATTTTCCCGCTGATACCACCCTCGCGCCGGTGATGGGCGGCAAACGGCAACGCCAGCAACATCATCACCAGCACCGCGAATGGGTATACCAGCTTGGTCCACATAGCAATTTCATAGCGTGCCGTATTCTGGTGGTTGTCACGCAGGTGCTGGACGTACTGGTAAAGATTCCATGCCGACATTTGCTCCGGCACCACCAGCAACACGCTCAGCAAATCCGGATTAAGCACCGAACGCCATTCCATGCCGGACAGATTGTTCACTGTCGTTCCCTGTTTACTGAAACGGGTCTGCATGACATCCTCCAATTGCCAGCGGTTCTTCTCCACAAAAGTAGCGCGTTTTGCCGCCGTGATAGCACGCAGATGGTAACTCTCGTCAAATTCGTAAATGCTGATATTCAGCAGCGACGTGTCCGGCATCACATTCTTCACGTTGACGAAACTGCGTTCGTCTTTCACCCAGACTCCGGTGCGAAATTCTTTCAGGGTAACCTCTGAATTTTGTGCCTTAAGCCGCAGGCTTTGCGCCATACGTTCGCTGGGCGGGGCGAGCGCTTCACCGCACAAGTAACTCAGCAGCACCAGTGGCAAACCGATCTTGAACAGGGCGCCCACCATTTGCCACAATGAGGCACCGGAAGTTCGGTACACGATCAGCTCGGAATTCGCCGCCATCTGCACCAACGCAAAAATAGTACCGATCAGAATTGCCACCGGAAACAGCTCATAGATATGGCTGGGCACGGTCAGCAGCACGAACAACAAAACGTAGCCGATATGATAGTTACCATGCCCCATGGTACTCAACTCATGGATCAGGTCTAAAAAGGCAAACAGCATCAACAATGCAGCGAACACCAGCGCAATGCTGGCGTAAATTTCACGTGCCAGATAACGGGTAAGCAGCTTCATCGCATCAGCCGCCGCAAGGAAAATGTCGACATCCTGCGATAGAATAACAACAGCATCAGTGCAAACATTATTCCGTGTATGCCAACCAAACCCATGACCACCCCCATTTTTTCTTGCCCCACCCAGGTATTGGTCACGCTGATCATATTGTTGTAGACCATGTAGATCAGCAACGCCATGACCATATTGAGCGAGCGTCCGGCGCGCGGGTTGACAAAACTCATCGGAATCGCCAACAGCACCATTACCAGCGCGCTTAGCGGCAATCCCAGCCGCCATTCCAGTTCGGACCAATTCCAGCTGGTAGGATGCTGCAACAGGTAAAGCGTAGACATAGACTGGGTTGGGGTCGCCTCTTGTTTTGCCTCTGCAGCCTCGATACGCATGGCATACCGCTCGAATTCAACGATCTTGAAATCCAGCTGCCCAGGTATGCCCTCGTAACGCGTACCATTCAACATCACCAGAAAGCGGTCGCCGTTCGGCGCCGTCTCCTGCAAACCCTGCTTCGCCACCATGGTGCCGACTTTGCCATGCTGGACGGATTGAGCAAAGATATTGCTGATGCGGCTCTGCCCTGCATCCACGTTCTCGATGAAATACACACGATCATCATGCTTGGATTCGCGGAATGCTCCCGGAGTCGCGGCAGATACATCATCGCGACTATCCAGTTGATGTTTGAATTCATGGGCTTTTTCCATTGCCCATGGCGACAACACCAGACTTAACAACGCAATCAATCCGACCACCGGCAGCGCATACGCCAGCACTGGGCGTATCCAGCGCGTCAGCCCGACACCCGAACAAAACCATACCACCATCTCGCTGTCGCGATAGCTGCGCGTCAGCGTCAGCAATACCGAGAAAAATAGACTGAGGGAAAGCAGTATTGGCAGGTAATTCAAAGCGCTGAAGCCCAACAATGCCAGCACACCATCCACCGCTAATATGCCACTAACAGACTCGCCCAGCAGACGAATTAACTGGGTGAGAATAACGATGCCGAGCAAAATGGCAAATATCGGCAAACCCATACCGATAAATTCCCGCACCAGTGCACGGTGAAATATCACCCCAAACTTGGAGTGCTGCGGTTTCGGCTGTTGATGCTTTGACAGTTGATGCTTTGACATTTGTATCTCAGTTTGCGGATAATCCGGCATCTTGCGCTACACTAGGCGCAGAGATAATCATATTGAAGGAGAAGCAGGTGGAATTTAGCATAAAACAAGGCGTTCCGGAAAAACAGCGTAGCGATTGCCTGGTGGTCGGCGTATTCGAAGGTGGAAAATTATCTGCTGCAGCGCAGGCGCTGGACAAGGCTGCCAAGCATTACCTCAGCGACGTCATTGCGCATGGCGACATGAGCGGCAAGGTGAGCTCCACGCTCCTGCTGCAAAAAATTCCCGGCATCGCCGCCGAGCGTGTATTGCTGGTTGGCCTGGGCAAGCCCGGCGAACTCAACAACAAGACCACCGTGGAGACCCTGCGCGCAACCTTCAGCGCATTGAATGCTACGCCAGCCAAAGATGCCGCGCTGTACGTTGTTGACGAGAGCATTGGAAAAGATTCCGCCTGGGTCATCAATCAGGCGGTGCTCGCCGCCGCAGAGTGTTCCTATCGCGCCGACAGCCTGAAGAGCAAGCCCGCCAAGCCCGCGACTTTGAAGAGCATCACCTTCGCCACCTCGGACAAACCGAGCGCCGCCTTGAAGAATGCGCTTGACCAGGCTGTGGCAATTGCGCACGGCATCAAGCTGACCAAAGATCTTGGCAACCTTCCGGGCAATATCTGCACACCGACCTACCTCGCCGCCAAGTCGCTGGCACTGGCTAAGGCACACAAGTCGATCAAGACTACCGTGCTGGAAGAGAAGGACATGCAAAAACTGGGCATGGGTTCTTTTCTTTCCGTTACGCGCGGCAGTGAACAACCCGCCAAGCTCATCACACTGGAGTACTACGGCGGCGACAAAAAACAGAAACCCGTTGTTCTGGTCGGCAAGGGCATCACCTTCGATAGCGGCGGCATTTCGCTCAAGCCGGGCGCCGATATGGACGAAATGAAATACGACATGTGCGGCGCGGCCAGCGTGCTCGGTACGATGCAAGCCATTGCCGAGATGGGGCTGAAGCTGAATGTGGTCGGTGTCATTCCTACTTGCGAGAATATGCCCAGCGGCATCGCTACCAAGCCCGGCGACATCGTCACCTCAATGTCCGGTCAGACCATCGAAATCCTCAACACCGATGCCGAAGGCCGCCTCATCCTGTGCGACGCGCTAACCTATTCCGCCAAATTCAATCCGGGCACAGTGATAGACATCGCCACACTCACCGGCGCCTGCGTCATCGCACTGGGTCACATCGCCAGCGGCTTGTTCAGCAATCAAGAGTCGCTCGCCAAGGAACTGCTCGCCGCAGGTGAACAAGCTCATGACCGCGCTTGGCAATTGCCGCTGTGGGACGACTACCAGCCGTTGCTGGACAGCAACTTCGCCGATATGCAAAACATCGGCGGGCGCGCGGGCGGCACCATCACCGCCGCCTGTTTCCTGTCGCGCTTTACCAAGGACTACCACTGGGCGCATCTGGACATCGCAGGCACCGCCTGGAAATCCGGCAAGGAAAAAGGCGCAACCGGACGTCCGGTGCCGCTGCTCACGCAATATTTAATCAACCGCGCGGCTGCAAAATAGAAAACGGCAACTAGCCACGGATGCACACGGATAGGCACGGGGAAATGTAGATGCCAAAGTATTTATGTTTTTTATCCTTGAAAACCCGTGTTCATCCGTGGCTAAATAATTCCTAACCATGACCAAAGTTGACTTCTACACCGGATCGACCGACAAGCTGCGCACCGCCTGCCAGTTAAGTCACAAGGCGATGCAGAATGGCTTGCGCGTGCTCCTGCACACGCCGGACGAGGCCACCACCGAGGCGCTGGACAAATTGTTGTGGCACTACCCGGCCACAGCCTTCATTCCGCACTGCCGTAGCCATGAAGCTGCTGCACCGGACACACCTGTGGTTTTGGGACATCAGGAAGAAACCTTTCCGCACAGCGAGCTTTTGATCAGCCTGCACACCACCTGTCTGCCGTTCTTCAGCCGCTTCGAGCGCATCATCGAAATCGTCAGCCAAGACGCAGAAGATGCGCGCCTCGGACGCGAGCGTTATGGTTTCTACCGCGACCGTGGCTACGAAATGCGCCACTTCGATTTGCGCAAACAGGCCGATTGAAAGCATGGCACAGGTTCCCATACAGATCGATAAATACGCCGACCTTCCGGTACTGACCGAAGTTGTGGGTGAGGATATCGAAATCCCTACCCTGACCGAGATCATAGCCAAAGAAATTCCGGCGTTTATCGCCGCGCGGCCCACCGCTCTTGCACCGTTGTCCGATATGGAATGCCAGCGCATCGCGGCACAAATTGCACCGCAACTGGAAAAGCTGCTGCGCGATAAACTTACCCAAAGCGCAGCCGAAAAATTCGCTGCCCAGTTTGATGCACTATGGCAAGAGGCATGGCGCGAGGCGCAGGCCAGTTTATCCGAACTGATCCGCGCGCAGCTTGCCACTCAACCTGCGCAACCTCAATCCGCATCTACCGATTTCGCAGATAGCGGATTGCCCTTTGGTATAATCGCGCCCCTTTCCGCAACGCCGGGAACACAAAAACTAGAAGCTCCCGAACCGAATACGCCCAAACAAAATACGATAACAATGGAACTCGCAAAAAGTTTTGAACCACAAGCCATCGAGGCGTACTGGTATCCCAAGTGGGAAAACGCCGGTTACTTCCACGCGACAACGGACGCAGATAAACCAGCCTACTGCATCATGCTGCCGCCGCCCAACGTCACCGGCACGCTGCACATGGGGCACTCCTTTCAGGACACGCTGATGGATGCGCTGATCCGCTACCATCGCATGAAGGGCGACAACACGCTGTGGCAGCCGGGCACCGACCATGCGGGCATCGCCACGCAAATCGTTGTCGAACGCCAGCTCGATGCGAAAGGCATGACGCGCCATGATCTCGGCCGCGAGAAATTTCTTGAGCGCGTGTGGGAATGGAAAGAAGAATCCGGTTCCACCATCACCCGCCAGATGCGACGTCTCGGTGCCTCATGCGACTGGTCGCGCGAGCGCTTCACCATGGACGAAGGTTTGTCCGAAGCGGTCACCGAAGTGTTCGTCAAGCTGCATGAACAAGGGCTGATCTATCGCGGCAAGCGTCTGGTCAACTGGGACCCGGTGCTGGGCACGGCGGTATCCGATCTCGAAGTGGTGTCGCAGGAAGAAGATGGCTTCATGTGGCATATCGCCTATCCGCTGGAAACTGGCGTGGGCGCGCTGATCGTCGCCACCACCCGCCCCGAGACGCTGCTCGGCGATGTTGCGGTCGCGGTGCATCCAGAGGATGTGCGCTACAAACACCTGATCGGCCAGAAGCTGAAATTGCCGTTGTGCAGCCGCTCCATCCCCATCATCGCCGACGAATATGTCGACCCGGCCTTCGGTACCGGCTGCGTAAAAATCACCCCTGCGCACGATTTCAACGACTACGCGATGGGGCAGCGCCACGGCCTCACGCCGATCAGCATTCTCACTCTGGATGCGAAGATTGTTGGTCGTGCTGCAAACACCACAGAAAAATTGCGATTCGATTACGTCGCTGCACAAAGCCATGGCGTTAAAGCCATTGTCAGTTCGGGCAGTGATCAGTTTGAGAGTTATATTCCTTTCTTATATCGTGGCCTAGACAGATTTGAAGCGCGCAAACAAATCCTCACCGATCTGGAATCAGAAAACCTGCTCGTCGCCACCAAGCCGCACAAGCTGATGGTGCCGCGTGGTGACCGCAGCCATGCGGTGATCGAACCCATGCTGACAGATCAGTGGTTCGTAAAAATGGAAGGCATGGCCAAGCAAGGCCTGCAAGCCGTGGAAAGTGGCGACATCAAGTTCGTGCCGGAGAATTGGAGCAACACCTACAACCAGTGGCTAAACAACATTCAGGACTGGTGCATCTCGCGCCAGTTGTGGTGGGGACACCGCATCCCGGCGTGGTACGACGATCAGGGAAAAGTGTATGTGGCGCGTAACGAAGCAGACGCGCGTCAGCAGGCTTCCGACCAAGGTTATACGGGCGAACTGAAGCGCGACGAAGACGTGCTCGACACTTGGTTCTCCTCCGCGCTGTGGCCATTCTCCACCTTGGGCTGGCCGCACGATACGCCAGAAATGAAGACCTTCCTGCCCGGCTCGGTGCTGGTCACTGGCTTCGACATCATCTTCTTTTGGGTGGCGCGCATGGTGATGATGTCGCTGCACTTCACCGGTAAGGTGCCGTTCCATGAGGTGTATGTGCACGGCTTGGTGCGCGACCAGCACGGCAACAAGATGTCGAAGTCCAAGGGTAACGTGGTAGACCCGATAGACCTGATAGATGGCATCACGCTGGAAGAATTAGTCGCCAAGCGTACGCAAAACCTGATGAATCCCAAGCAGGCGGAGAGCATCGCGAAACTTACACGCAAGGATTTCCCGGACGGCATCGCCGCCTTTGGCACCGACGCGGTGCGCTTCACTTTCGCCAGCCTCGCCTCGCACGGACGCGACATTAAATTCGACTTTAGTCGTTGCGAAGGCTACCGCAATTTCTGTAACAAGTTGTGGAACGCCACCCGTTTTGTCTTGATGAATTGTGATGGGCACGATGTAGGATTGGACGAATCACTAGCACTGGAATTTTCTGCCGCCGACAAATGGGTGATAGGCAAATTACAGCAAGCCGAAGCCGAGATGGAGGAACACTTCAACCATTATCGTTTCGACATGGCAGCGCGCACGGTTTACGAACTGGTGTGGGACACTTATTGCGACTGGTATGTTGAGCTGGCTAAAGTACAAATCGCTGGTGGCAACGAAGCGCAACAACGCGCTACCCGGCGCACGCTGGTGCGCGTGCTGGAAACTATGTTGCGACTGGCACACCCCATCATCCCGTTCATCACCGAGGAGTTATGGCAGAAAGTTGCACCATTGTCTGGAAAACAGGGCGACAGCATCATGCTGCAACCCTATCCACAATCCAAGCCCAGCTTGATAGACCAGGCCGCACTGGATCAAATCCGCCTGTTGCAGGAAATGATCAATGCCTGCCGCAAACAACGCAGCGAAATGAATCTGTCGCCTGCGTTGCGAGTCCCGTTGCTGGCCGCAGGCGATGCGGCCACACTGCGCACCTGCGCGCCCTATCTGCAAGCGCTGGCGAAGTTGAGCGAAGTCAGTGTTGTGGATGAGTTGCCTGATACTGACGCGGCAGTTGCCATCGTTGGCAATTTCAGGCTGATGCTAAAAGTCGAGATAGACGTTGCTGCCGAACGCGAACGCCTGGACAAGGAAATTACCCGCTTGTCCGGCGAAATCACTAAAGCGCAAACCAAGCTTGGCAACGCCAGTTTCGTCGTTCGCGCACCCGCTTCAGTGGTGGAACAGGAACGCAAGCGCCTGGATGATTTCGGTACCATGCTGATGCAATTGCAGGCGCAGCGAGGGAAATTAGGCTAAAAATTTCACAATGTTTGAATTGCGAGGTACGAATTTACCTCACAGAAGCTAGCTCTGCATAAGCAACTGATGGATAGGCTAGCCATCTCACTGATAGAACTATTAGCCATTTGGCTTGGCTATCAAACGACAATAGCCAAGCCAAATAGCGGGTTATAAGACAGCAAGCTGCCAAGTAATTGGTTATGAATATAGCCGTTCTACTAGAACCAAGTGAATCAATGCTACAATATTTCCCGCAAAGTAAAGATGGTTGGGCGGCCAGCGCTTTCTCCATGTTTAAACTGTACGGATTAAACCATGCAAACGAAAATTTCTGCCAGTAAACTCATAGCGGGTATGTATGTGGCTGATCTTGATCGCCCGTGGATAGGCACGCCTTTTTGGCTTCAGGGTTTTCTGATCGAGAACGACGAACAACTCATGCAGTTGCAACAGTATTGCAAATTCGTTCTGGTTGATCCGGGGCTCTCGACGCCGAATGCACGCAACGCGATATCCGCTTATGGAGAAAAATCGGAGGAAAATAAACCAGAATCTGCCCCCCCTTCTGATAAGCAGATTGCAGATGATGGCGAACTCAAATTAGTACAGCATTCCTTTATTCCTGCCACCGTCAAACTAACACCGTTCCGCAACATCGTCGCCGTCGAAGCAGAACTTGCTCCGGCTGGAGAGACTTATACTCACACAGCCGAAGTATTGAACGACCTGGTTAAAGACTTGGCGATCGGCAATCATCTCTCCATCGAGTCAGTTGAAGTCGTGATTCAGGATATGGTGGAAAGCATGGTGCGCAACCCTGACGCGCTAATGCTGGTCACACGCTTGCGTCAAGAGGACGAAGTAGCCTATGCGCACGGACTCAGTGTTGCCATTTACCTGGTTGCGCTGGGCAGGCATCTGAGCTTACCCAAATATATGCTCGAACAACTTGGCACTGTCGGATTGTTGCTTGATATTGGAAAAACCCGCTTGCCGCGTGATCTTTTCAAAAAGGAAGGCCGACTGACTTCGGAAGAATTTGAAACGATAAAAAGTCACGTGCCAATTTGCCTTGATATCCTTAAAGATGCACCTAATTTGCATTCCGATATTCTGGAAGGGATTGCACAACACCATGAGCGAGAAAACGGAAGCGGCTATCCTAATGGCTTATCCAAAGGCGAAATCAGCCTGTTCGGACGCATGGCTGCGATCACTGATACATTTTCCGCAATGACCAATCCACGTCCCTATGCAGAAGCCGTTCCTGCTTATGAAGCCCTGCAGACGCTGACTAACTGGGGTAAAGAGTTTTTTCATGCCCCTATGGTCGAACAATTTATTCATGCAATCGGCATTTTCCCGGTTGGCTCCATGGTTGAACTGTCAACGGGCGAAGTTGCCGTCGTCATCAGCCATAACAAAGTACGTCGACTTAAGCCACGTGTACTGATCATAAGCGACAAGGACAAGACTCCGGCACAGAGCCCAACCACATTAGACTTAATGCACCCGCCAGCCACCTACGAAACCATACCATCCATTCTAAGTGGGCTGCCAACCGGGGCTTACGGCCTCAATCCGCGAGAGTACTATATGGGATGAGCGATCAACGTCCGCTTCCCCCACATCCCTCCCCCGCTACTGCGGTGCAGCATCAGTTACCCCACAATCAACTGGTCGATTTTCTGCGTCGTGAAATCAAGAAAGTCGGAACCGGCGCAATCGCCGTGCTGATCATGGAGTTAAGACTGGCAAACCGCATGGATGTTCTCACCGGCAGCATTTCCATGCAAGCAATCAAGCGTTACACCGATCAGCGTCTCGATCAACTGCTGCGCGTTTCTGATCGCTACACAAATTTTTCCGGCGATCAAATATGCCTTGTGCTGCCCGGTCTTGTTAATAAGGATCAAGCCGTGCTGGCAGCGATCAAAATTATTTCCGCATTGCAAACACCCTTCACCATCGACGAATATCAAGTCAGACTGCGGCCGCATATCGGGATTGCCAGCTTTCCCGAACTTGGCAGTGATGCGGGTCAGTTGCTGATGTATGCCGATATCGCATCACGCATCGCTGCAACCGATGAGCAGGGGTATCACGTCTATCGGCTCGAAGATCATATCGAAACTGAATACTATAGCGATCTCAGCATTGAACTTGGCAATGCCATCAAAGCAAATGAGCTGCGTGTTAACTACCAGCCGCAGATCGATGTCAGGACAGGGCGCTGTGTTTCCGCTGAGGCGCTGGTGCGCTGGACTGCACCGGGACAACGTGAAATCAGTCCGGGCATTCTAGTCAACATTGCCGAGAGCTGCGGCCTGATTAACCCGTTGACTCTGATGATACTGAATACTGCATTGCGCCATACGGCCTCTTTCTCGGCAGCCGGGGTAGACATTGGAATGAGTGTCAATCTTCCGCCAAAAATGCTCGAAGATGTGGAGCTTCCGCAAATAGTCCAGCAGGCACTCGACATTTGGGGTGTAGCCGCAAGCAACCTCACCCTTGAGATCACAGAAGGTTCGATAATTAATAACCCATCCTCACTGGCGATGTTATCCAGCCTGCGAGAACTGGGTATAAGTCTCGCAATTGACGACTTTGGTACCGGCTATTCCTCTCTGGCCTACTTAAAAAAATTCCCGGCGCAAGAACTGAAGATCGACATTGTTTTCGTTCGAAACATACATAAATCGCGCGGCGATACACAGCTCGTCCGCTCCATTATCGATCTGGCGCACAATTTTGACATGTACACTGTGGCTGAGGGAGTGGAAGATCAGAAAACATATGACCTATTGCAAGAGCTGGGCTGCGACGTGGTACAAGGCTTCCTGTTCAGTCAAGCGTTGCCCGAGACACACTTCATCGACTGGTATCGACAGCACGCCTGAGTTATTCATTCTGGGTGAATGGAATATTCTATGGCATTCTCTTTAATGCACGGATATAGAATAACTTTATTATGCAACTTGGCGTCACCTTCCCTAGTCGAACAACCATGCGGAGCCAACCAAAAAAGTGAAGTGCAAACCCCAACATGTTTGAGGCTATCAGCAACTAACGTCGTTTAATATAGAAATAAACTTCCATTCACTATTCCAAACATTATGTTCCGGCTAATCTTTCTGTTCCTGTTGTTGTGCGCGCATACAGGAATCGCCTATTCAGAAACACCTCAATTCTTTTTACCCAAAACCAGTTTAGATCCAGCAGACCTCGCAGTCATCGTCAATGACGAAGATCCACTAAGCCGACAGATAGCTGAGTATTATCAAAAACGCCGCAACATTCCCCAGGAGAACCTGATCCACGTCCGCTTTCGATCAAAGGCTGGGATCATGACCCGAAGTGAATTTGCCCGCATCAAAACTGATGTTGACAGAAAAACGCCGAAATCGGTTCAGGCATTTGCACTTACTTGGGCGACCCCCTACCGGGTTGATTGCATGTCAATCACTGCGGCTTTTGCATTTGGCTTCGACGAAAAATTTTGTTCACACAAATGCAGCCCGACCAAACCCAGCGCTTATTTTAATTCTGCCAGCACGACACCGTACACCAACTTCAAAATCCGTCCGACCATGGCACTGGCCGGACTTAACTTTGACAGTGTCAAGGCTTTGATAGACAGGGGAATCGAAGCAGATGGCAGCCATCCTTCCGGCACCGCTTATTTGCTCAGCACCAGTGATAAGCCGCGCAATGTGCGAGCAGTCACATATACCCATTTGATCCAGACATTTTCGAGCATGCTCGAAATGAAATTGATAGAAAGCGATTTCATCAAGGATAAAGATGACGTGCTATTTTATTTCACCGGATTGGTAAACATCCCCGACCTTGGCACCCTGAAATTCCGACCCGGCGCCATCGCCGATCACCTGACTTCCTTCGGAGGGCAACTCACTGACAGCGGCCAAATGAGCAGCTTGCGCTGGCTTGAGGCGGGTGCGACGGGAAGTTATGGCACAGTGGTTGAGCCGTGCAACCATCTTGCCAAATTTCCTGATCCGGGGGTGGTGATGTATTGGTATCTGGCTGGGAACTCCCTGATAGAAGCCTATTGGAAAAGTGTACAGTGGCCGGGGGAAGGTATATTTATTGGCGAGCCATTGGCCAAGCCCTATGGCGGATACAGCGTGCGGACTGAAAATGACGAAATCATCTTGCGCACCCAAGCCTTGCCGCCGGGGACTTATGGTTTGCTCGGGGCTAATTCTGTGGTTGGCCCCTACCAACCCGAAACCATCACCTTCTCCGTACATCTCGGCATGAATGAACTCCACTTCAGTCGCTTGGATAAGATGGCTTATTTTGTGGTTCGTATTCATTGAGTGTGCAATTGTCCGTCTTCAGCCAACCACATTGCAGCCGTTCGTGATTTAAGCAAAACTCAGGTCTCGGGGACTTTGTATTGATAAGAAGAAAATTGCATGAACTCAAAATTCGACTCAATCTTTTATCTAGTTATACGATGACTGCTATGCTCCGCCATTAACAATAAATAAATCATCATTACTGGCGGTCGGCTCTAGCGAAGAAGACCTCAATTACTAGCTCCAATCGCCCCCACCACCATCGGAACTGTTATCGGCGACACTGGAGTTATCACTCCAGGACGAGTTATCTGCGATACCGAAATCTGAGCCTCCCATGTCATTAGCGGAGCTCCCCCATGAGTCCGCAACCGGGGTCACATTGTTAACATCGCTACGCCCACCATCCATGAAGTGATGTGCCAGCTCTTCTCCTGCCACCATACCAACACCAACCGCCGCGCCGGTAGCAAGCCCCCCCATAATTCCGCTGCCCATCCCGCCACCAACAGGCCCCATAGGCGCCATTCCACCGCCATAGGGTTGCATGGGAGATGCAGAACCATTTTGCATACCCGGTTGGTAGTTGCTTGGGAAAGTGGAGGGATTACGCGAATTCATTGCCCGCATAATAAATACAATAATCGCGATTAAACCGAATCCAAGGAATAACATTCCCCATGGAAAACTGTTAGTCGGCGCAGCTTGATAGCTGTTGACAGGCGACTGGCTGATACGATGGGTATCGGCAATCCGCATTTTTAAGTCTTGCACAGCTTGCGGATTGGCGAATGATAAATCAGGCTTCAAACGTTCAGCGTTTTTCAGCTCATCTTCGGCTTTGCCCATTTGACCTTGCTTGGCCAAAATTTCTGCTTCCACAAAATGCGCCTTGGCACTATTGGGATGTTCTGCAAGAACTTTGTCCATCATCCTTTGCGCCTCATCCATTTTCCCTGCATGGGCTGCCTGATAAACTTGATCCAAGGTTGGAGCATCATCCGCAAATGCAACTTCATTCGAGAAGAATATTGCCGCCAACAAAATAAAGCCGTAAGTTACATTTTTAAACATTTAAAATCCTCCGTTAAACTCCGACCATATATATGGCCAGTCTGGTTATATACAAGAGTAAAGTTACAATTCTTATATTTATGCTTGGCGCGTGCTGCCTGCTTGCGCCTGTATGGAAAAATTTAACTGCTGGGAGACCGCACAATGACTAGAAAGTTCAACGGCGGCTTAAGACTGGGCGGCTCAGCCAGTCGATGACGAATTGAAAGCTGTGGCCTCTCCCTCAACAATCCAAAATCATTTTTTCATTGATAACCCCACAAATAACCCTATATCCTTCAATGTGATATGGTTAATGACCTAGTATTCTACTCGGACAATTCGTGATAAAGTTTGTCTGGCTTGAGTGAAAAATCATGACAAGCCGCAACTCCAGTTCACATAACTTCATAAGGAAATTAACCATGGGTTTAACCGAAATAGTTCTCCTCGCACTGCCATTGTTCGCTGCCTTCGTCGTCGTATCAGAAGACAGCAAGGTAAATAGAAAGCAATAGGCCCTGTTTGCTGAGATGATCCCCCGGCAACTTTGGGGGATGAGCGCTCCCAAAAATATCTACATCCGCATGCTCAAAGTTTGAATGCATTTAGTCCAGTACAACCAATCAGCCCTTCTTCCTTAATTTCAATATACTGAGTTGCCGCTTCAGTCCAAGTGCCGCCATCGCGTAGCCACCATCACTTCCATCAACAAAGTGTAGATGATTTCCAGCATAAGATTGCACTAAGCAGGTTACCAGCGCTTCTCGTGATTTATACATTCCGTACACCAGCCTGCCGTCTTCGTATTGGGAATCGAGATAAGCCTCAAATTCAGCCGCCTGCGCATCGTTACCATCAATGACCATGCGTAACATGCCATCAAATTTACGAAAATCAGTATTCTCAACAACCTCGGTACGATAATGACTCCATTGCGTGGTTCCGGTATCCAGATTACGGGTAAAAAAATAAATTCCGACGAGATTCGTGAACAGCATCTTAATGAAATAACCAAGGCGTTCCCACAAACCCGAGCTTCCCGATCTAACTCTCCACTCGTAACTTAATAATTTCGGATTAAGCGTCAGGTACATTTGGTTAGGTCGCAAGGGATGGTAATCCACCACATCTCCATAAATGGAGTTTATTTTTTCAGTGACTGCTTTATAAATTTGCAGGTTAGTGTCAGGATCATCCGACATCGCGGCAACCAGCAACGAAAGCTTGTGTCCGTTAAAACTCGGCACTCCATGCCATCTGCATTCAAATCCTTCAAAGTTTGCCTCTGCAGGGCCCTCATCCTCACGCACAGTCATCACACCGGCGCCGCCAGATGCTTTGACCAATCGCTCCGCTTCCTCCCATCCACGACCGGAGAATGTCGACTGCGTTGTCTCAGAGGACAAGCGAATTTTTGCCACGTTTATCCAGAAACCCTGTCTGACAAGGTCGCCAACCTTTACCAAACCTACACGTAAGCTAAGGCCAAAGCTTGCGCGTGATAGCTTTTGTGAACCACGTAAAGCCAATATTGCGCTCTGTACCAAACAATCTGGGATAGCGAAAGTAGCGCCATCACCTCCGAATACAAAAGGGATATCGACGCTTCGATCGACATTCACCATAGCCGCGATACAGGCAACGCCTATGGTATTAACCTTCTTGTAATCTCCAGCCTCAATTGCCTTGGTCGATCCAACCACATCTGCAATCACAATCCACCAATCTTCTGGGAGAGCGACATGCAACCTTGTTTGAATTGCCTCGGAAAAATTCTGTAGTGCTGGCAGGTTGCTGTAGAAATAACGGTTATCGTTCAATGCAAGGCAGGCTCAAAGTTAAATGCTTATAGCTGGCATCGTATCACCAATTTACTGACGGTTACTGCACGACGGCCCATTATTTGAAGCGACCCACATCGCGTACCCACACTCAGCGGCCAGTGGCAGTCAAAGTACCCATGGAGTACGCGCCGTAAGCGGTGCTTGACTGAAAAATAAATCTTGCAGTGCAAACTAAATAATTCTATAGCAATGCAAGATATACGCGATGACGGCCATAATCACATTCACGAGCAACACCATCGATAGCATCCATAGTATCGTGCGCAACCAACTGGCTTTCTTTTTATGCGGATTTACAACTGGATGCTTCTGCTCTCCGACCGCTTTTTCCTGATCCAAAAGTGGATCATAAATCTCTGCTTGCACCTGCGCTTCAGTCATTACTTTCTCCCTAATTCAATTGCTAGCCGAATAATGCTCTACTCCAAAACGCCCAACCCATCCATCCTTGGCGTGCGCTTCGATTATGATTTGATGCAGTCCTTTAGGAAGATAAGGAGAAATATGCAAATTGATACTAGTGCGCGAGGCGGGTGCCAATTCCAAATTCTCCGCTTCAAGTTTATAGCTCCCCTCTGGAATTCCCTTTACGGATAGTACAAGTTGCGCAGGCGCATAAATTTTGTTCGACACTTGCACCCTGTATTCGCTGACCGTCATCCCAGAAGAATTATCCGATTTATACGCAACTAAACTGTATGGGGAATAATGAGTGAACCCCCATGTGAATAAAGAGAATCCGATTAAAAAAAGCGCACCGGCCCAGCTTAATCTTGAAAATAGTTGGTCTACATTGTCACGCCAAGTATTGGCGTGTCTTTGTTCGCCGAATTCGAATTGCAACAGCCCGCGGCTTCCCTTTGGTTCATGCAATTTGTTACATGCATCTATGCATTCGCCACAGTTAATGCAGCTATCATAAATCTTGAATTGAGTCGGGTTGAGATCAAGGAAGCATGAGGTCTCACAATAGTTACACTTGGCGCAATCGCCTGAGCGGCTGGAATCGTATTCCACATGCAGAGTCTGCTTGGTCTTGAAAATGTGTTGCCACATTCGGTACAGGCAAAAGTAACGGCACAGGATATGCCGGATCACGGCGACATCCAGGAAGATGGCAAACACCACGACCATATACAAATAATAAGCAAACCTCGGCAAGCGTGAGTCCGGCTTGAACACAAGCAACGACCAGACCGCATCGGGAGGATAGAAATACAGGAACGGAACAATCGCCAGAACAACCGAGACACCCAGTATGCCGATCCCCAAGGAAAGCCAGTTGGCGGGTTTATTCTTGGATGCAGCGACCTTGGATTTCTCGCTTTCGATGCTCACGCTGGCGCGCTTACCTAGCAGCCTGAAAGTCAACATATTGGCCCATTCCGAGACCGTATTCTGCGGACAAGCCCAGCCGCACCAAACCGTTCCCAAGGTCGAATAAGTCATCACCGCACCGGTGGCCAGCATGATCCAGAAGCCCAGCACCAAGTCAGAATCTGACCACCATATCTGGCGACCAAGAATCACAAAATTCCCCGCTTGCAAATCAATTCGGAAAAGCCCGGTAAGCGGGATCAGTACAATCAACAAGAGTGCGGCTATCTGTATCGCTCTTCTTTTCCAATGATATTTTGGCGATGTGGTACTTTCCACCTTGATTGGAATTCTTGAAATCGACTCATTAATTTTCATGATTTATCCTTACCATACTGGCAGACAACCCCATGTAAAGAATCCGCACCTATTAATCCCACTTGTCGAACCATTGATATATCACCCCGGTGCGCTCGAGTATAAAGAATACTGCTATACCAATAATGATCCCGGTCATAAAACTAGCAGGCAGAGACATGATTTTCCTCCCTTGTTTATATGCAGCAGAAAGGCGCTGCCCCTTTATTGACCTGTTGAAAATGTAGCGCCCCTGACTACAGCGCGGGCTTTACATTACATTGCATCAGCCTGACAATACATGTACAGTTAAGCAGATAGTCTTTTGTACTGTACTGGCTCATTTACCATGACAATTATCAAAATAGACCCAAGCGACGACTTGCCGCTCATTTATCAAATCACCAATGGCATCAAAGAACTGATAGACCATCAAGGGATTAGAAGTGGCGCCCGCATGCCTTCCATCAGAAACTTTGCGAGTGATCATGGCGTAAGCCGCTTCACAGTGGTACAGGCGTATGACAGGCTGGTAGCAATGGGGTACCTTAATTCGAAGCTCGGGTCTGGTTTCTATGTATCAGCGCGTCCCAACAAACCCCATGCTCCCATAGCAGGCATCAGCAAACTGGATGATTCCATCGACGTGGCTTGGCTGCTGCGCAATGCACTGGAAGACCGCACAAACAAGAACATGCCCGGTGCTTGGTGGCTGCCCGCATCGTGGATGGAAGAAACCGGCATACAAAAATCCTTACGGGCGCTATCCCTGAAACACGGCGAATTCTTTACTGCTTATGGAACGCCAGCGGGTTACCAACCGTTAAGAGAACTGCTGCAAGGCAAGCTATCCTCAATCGGCGTGACCGCTGAACTTTCACAGATTGTGCTCACCTCCGGTGTTACCCACGCGATGGATCTCATTACCCGATATTTCGTGCATCCCGGTGATGCAGTATTGGTGGATGACCCCGGATTTTTCATTTTGTTTGGCGGCTTGAAATCCTTCGGCGCCAAGATTATTGGCGTGCCGTGGAATCATGATGGACCGGACATTCCTGCCATGGAAGCCCTTATCAAGGAACACCATCCGCGCATCTTCTTTACCAATACGGTATTGCATAATCCGACTGGCGCCAGCATCAGTCAAAGCGTGGCTTACCGTATGCTGCAACTGGCCGAAAAGTACGACATGATCCTCGTTGAGGATGATATATATGGTGACTTCCACCCATCGAAAATAACCCGCTTGGCCACGCTTGACCAACTGGATCGTGTCATTTACGTCAGCAGCTTTTCCAAGACGCTTTCTGCCAGCCTTCGGGTCGGCTACTTCGCCTGCAAAAAAGAGTTGGCCCAAAGCCTCTGCGACATGAAGCTCCTCACCGGCCTCACCACTTCAGAGGTGAGCGAGCGCATCATCTATCAACTCTTGTCCGGCGGATATTACCGCAAGCATCTTGAAAAATTGAGACTCAGATTGCAGGAAGCCAGGGCCACCACCATCGCAAAACTCGAAAAATTAGGTTTCTCAACCTACCTCGAACCGGAAGGCGGCATGTTTATCTGGGTAAAGTTAAACGACGCAATCAACATGACGGCCTTGGCGGCGCAAGCGGCTAAAGCAGGCGTTATGCTCGCCCCCGGCAATGTATTCCGTCCACATCAGGAACCCTCGCCCTGGCTCAGATTTAATGTTGCCCATTGTGAACATGAGGCAACTTTTGAAGTGCTTTCCAAAATAGTCGGGGGCATGCGTGAATGACCTCGCCTACACTCGCAACCGGACAGGAGAGAAGTTAGCCCGCTAAAATCAAGTGGATTTAATCCGCATTGATTTGGCATACAGCGCCATACTCGTTCGCGTTCGACCCGAACCGGTTATAGAAATTTCTCCAAATACGGTCTCCTACTACGACCCAGAGAGTTCTTCCTGTATCAACCAATTGTCTCCAGATTTCATCAGCAGCAGCGTCTTGTTGGATATGTCCTTCAGGTGGCTGGCGCGATATGATTGTTTGAAGGATACGCTGGCGTGGCTGTCATCAATAAATTTTACCTTGGCATCGCTGATCTCAACCTTGATGAACTCGGGCTTGTTGATGCGATCAATACGCAGTGCTTCCCAGTCAGTACGACTGGTATTGCCCGGAATTTTGAAATCCTCGGCGTAAAACGCGAGGTAACCCTTTACATTTTTGTCCGACCACTCGGCGGCCCATTCATGCACCATCTTCAGCACGTCATCGCTGTTGTAGGTATCTGTGGGTTTATGCGCACCGGTCGGTTTCGGCGGTGTTGTTGCAGGCTTAGACGGAGTTGCAGTTACAGCCGAAGCTATTTTAGCTGTCGAGGCTGGAGAAACTGTATCCGCGTTTGGAGTCGATGCCGCAATGATTGGTGGATTGCGGGTTGCCTTCCCTGCTATTCTAACTTGTTCTAGTTTGGCCTGCTCCGCCGCCAGAACTTCCGGCTTAGACATTTCTGCGTATTTTCCCCTCCACTCCCGCGTCAATGTCTGTGCTGTTTCAATTTCCTGGGGAGTCATTTTTGATTCAACCTGGCTCAAGTGAATCATGGATTGTTCACCCGCAACCATTCCTGCCAGACTGAACCATTTATATGCCTGCACCAAGTCCTGATTGAAACCATCACCTTTGGCGTACAATAAACCGAGATTATATTGCGCTGGCGCATTACCCTGTTCAGCCGCTTTTGAGTACCAATTTATTGCCGCCGCATAATCTTGCTTAACCCCCTGCCCGGTGGCATACATCACGCCAAGACTCATCTGCGCCTGCTGATTACCTTGCTCTGCCGCCTTGCCGAACCATCGCGCAGACTCTTCATCGTTTTGTGCTACACCATGCCCTTGGGCATACATCACACCAAGATTGAACTGGGCTAAAGCATCGCCCTGTTCAGCCGCCTGCCTGAACCATGAAGCAGATTCCTTGTAGTCTTGCAACACGCCTTGGCCCTTGGAATACATCTCGCCAAGTTTTAACTGTGCTTTCATATAACCCTGTGCAGCCGCCTGACGATACCGCGAAACCGCCTTTGGGTAATTCTGACGGACACCCTGTCCCAGCTCATTGATCATGCCAAGATTGAACTGTGCGATTGCATCACCCTTGGCCGCGAGCGGCATAAATTCCTTAATCGCCGCGCGGTAGTTTCCACTTTGGTACGCATCAACACCCTCACCCAAACCTGCCTCTGCTACCGCGCAAGTTAATAAGAGCATCGAAATCAAAATCAGCCTGAAAAAATAATTAGTGCAAATCATGAGCGTTACAGCTATAAATTTAAAAATTAGATACGCACGTAGCATAAGTCCCTGCCCAGCATTGTCCTCAGGATTTCAAATCAAGTTAGGTTTATTCAAAACCGCATTTCCAGCATCGATTTAATTTCACTGGCTGTGGGTAGCATGTTAGCTGCGATACGTACAATTGGAATTCCAGCGGCTTGCAACGCTTCGTCTTTCGCGTTATCTGCTTTTTTCCTGTCCTCTTGTTCGTGCGTTTCTCCGTCAAGCTCAATGCAGGCGAGTACAACAAACGATTTATCACAAATAACAAAATCAACACTTTTGCGGCTCACCTTGTTGAACCATGTTTGCCAGTTATCGCATTTTTTTACACCTACAATGTCTGCCAACCTGACCTGTGCCATAACGTAGTGCTCTGGCATGGCTTCAATCAGCCTGTGAAACAGCACTTGTTCCTTTTCTTCCAATAGAGTCCTCTTTTTGAAGTATGGCGGCTTATCATTTTGGCTTCCGGCCTTGGCTCTTTTGTCTGCTACTTTTTTGATGAGCACAAAAACAATAAACACTATTATGATTGCCAGAAACTGCATTTTCATTTTTTAATCCTATGTCAAATGAATGTATGGAGCAGATTCTACTGGCATTGAGGAAATCCACGAAGGAATTAAATAGAACAATTGCTAAAAGCATAAATACCTTAAAACCACTGGAGGTAACAAAATGAAACCCGCCGAAATAGCCAATGCCGTAAATCAACACCGTCTCGCCGTACTCAAGAACAATGCCGAACGTGCCAAGCGGCTGTTATAAAGATGAACAGATCAAGAAGGGGCAGGACGATTTACGGAAGTCACGCGGAGGTGGCGACCGTGATTATTCGTTGATCGGGTAGTTTTTTAATTTCCGGTTTCAACCTCCTAAGCGGTCGCGTTTCTGATCTTGTAGGATGTGGTGAGCTTGCGAACCGCATCCTACGGGCTAGCACCATTGACGCTTAGGATGTACTTCAATTCCAAGGTTTTCTAGCCTAGCCACTTCTTCCTTTAGCTCAGCTACAGCTTTGATGAGCTTTTTCCCTTTTAAATTATGATATTTTTCAGTTGCATCTACTATTGAAATTAGCCTCGGGGTTGTATTGACAATATGCCCACATGGAATGAGTACAACTATATTTCTCTGAGGCAATATTTCTTTTTCGGGATTATCTCCCAGAATCATTGGGAAGAAAATTTCATTTTTTGAATCTTTAGCCTCAATTCGTTCAAGATAAATAGTATCTTTCGTTGGATTGATAATTTTTATCCAAAAGACAACGAAGTTGCCTACGCCATCCTTGTTGGGATGATAGGCTAAACCGCACTCCAGCTTTAACCTTGATCGACCAAGCACTAGCTGAGCAATACTAATTACTGCTGAAAATGGAAGTTTGAGTAGAGTTTCAATCATGCGATTGCTAATTGCCTAACAGTTATTCACCAGACCCACCGGTCTGTACTATTAAAAATAGTGTGGAAAGCATGTTTTCAATAACTAATGGATTCATTGAAGCTCACCGAATTTATTGTTCCTCATATGGATAATAGTACGGATCGGAGCGAATGTCTCGTTTTGGAAAGAAATGCGAAGGACGGCTTATGGCAGCACATCTGAGACACTCAGCTTAGTCTATTTATCGCGACAACTACAAATGAATAATTGTAGAAAAACAAAAGACCTACATCGCTGTAGGTCTTTGTATTGGTGGGTCGTCGCGGACTTGAACCGCGGACCAAAGGATTATGAGTCCTCTGCTCTAACCAACTGAGCTAACGACCCGTAAAAGTGATTGTGGGTTGCCTCAGCTCTCGCCGTCCAAGAAGCTCTTCAACTTTTCCGAACGGGATGGATGACGCAGCTTGCGCAATGCCTTGGCTTCGATCTGGCGGATACGCTCGCGGGTGACGTCGAATTGCTTGCCGACTTCTTCCAGAGTGTGGTCGGTGTTCATCTCGATGCCGAAACGCATACGCAGCACTTTTGCTTCGCGCGGCGTCAGGCTGTCGAGAATATCGGCAGTGACGTTGCGCAGGCTTTCGTACACCGCCGCCTCGACGGGCGCCAGGGTGTTGCCGTCCTCAATGAAATCGCCCAGATGGGAATCGTCATCATCCCCTACCGGGGTTTCCATCGAGATCGGCTCTTTGGCGATCTTGAGGATTTTGCGGATTTTGTCTTCCGGCATTTCCATCTTGATCGCCAGCGTCGCAGCGTCCGCTTCCAGGCCGGTCTCTTGCAGTATCTGGCGTGAGATTCGGTTCATCTTGTTGATGGTCTCGATCATGTGCACCGGGATGCGGATGGTGCGCGCCTGATCGGCGATGGAGCGTGTGATCGCTTGACGTATCCACCAAGTAGCATAGGTCGAGAATTTATAGCCGCGACGGTATTCAAATTTGTCCACGGCTTTCATCAGGCCGATATTGCCTTCCTGAATCAGGTCGAGGAATTGCAGGCCACGGTTGGTGTATTTTTTGGCAATGGAAATTACCAGACGCAAGTTGGCCTCGATCATGTCGCGCTTGGCGCGGCGTGCCTTGGCTTCGCCGTTGGTCATCTGCTTGTTGATTTCTTTCAGATCCTTGATCGGAATTCCTACGCGCTGTTGCAGGTCAAGCAATTTTTGCTGCTGCTCGACAATGGCGTGCTGAAAACGCGCCAGCGTTTCGCTGTATGGCTTCTTCGCCGCCACTTCGCGCGCCGCCCAATCAAGCTGCTCCTCATTGCCGGGGAAGGTCTTGATGAAATAAGGACGCGGCATCCGCGCCTTGGTGACGCACAATTCCTGAATGTTGCGCTCATGACCGCGCACCTCTTCCACCAAGTTGCGCATCGTTTCGCATAACGCATCCACCTGCTTGGCGGAAAAACGGAACTGCATCAACTCGTTGGAAATCTGCTCCTGCAGCTTGTCGTACGGCTTGCTGCGATAGCCATGCTTCTCATACGCCTTGCCCATTTTCGTGAACAGGTCGGCGATAATGGCAAAGCGTTCCAGCGCATCCACCTTGAGCTGAGCGAGGTTGGCTGCAGCAAGAGCCTCGCCATCATCGCCGTCCTCGTCATCTGTGTCTTCATCTCCCTCAGCTACTTCATCGCTGAGGGACTCCTCGGCTTCCATACCATCCGTCTCGACATCGATAAAACCGTCGATCACTTCATCCACGCGCAATTCTTCACGCGCAACCTTGTCGGCCAGCGTGAGGATTTCTGCGATGGTGGCTGGGCAGGCGGAAATCGCCTGAATCATGTGCTTGAGGCCTTCCTCAATGCGCTTGGCGATAACGATCTCGTCTTCGCGCGTGAGCAAGCCCACCGTGCCCATCTCGCGCATATACATGCGCACCGGGTCGGTGGTGCGGCCAAACTCGGAGTCCACCGTGGACAGCGCCGCCTCGGCAGCTTCCACCGCATCTTCGTCGGCCACCACGGGGGCGGCATCCGTCATGATCTGGTTTTCGGCATCCGGCGCTTCATCGCACACGGTGATGCCCATGTCGTTGATCATGCTGACCACGCCTTCGATCTGCTCGACTTCCAGCATCTCGGGCAAGTGATCGTTAATTTCGCCGTAAGTCAGGTAGCCGCGCTCCTTGCCCAAGACGATCAAAGTCTTCAGGCGCGTGCGGCGTGCCTCGACATCCTGTAGTTGCTCTACCGGAGTGACAATCAGATTGGCTGCTGCCTGTTTAGCGTTTGCCGCCGCCTGCTTGGCACTGACGGGTTTTTTCTTGTCTTGCTGAGTCGCCATAATCGGTGGATTCCCAGATTAAGTTAATTGGTGCGGATTAATGCAAAGATAGCTAATACCGCTGAAAAAGGACGCGGATTATACCCGATTTTTCAAAATCTTTCCTTGGCTTAGCTGCGTGACTGCAATTGTCGATAGCGTTCGCGTTCTTGCTCATTCAGCCCCTGCACGGAGCCGCCTGCCTTGGCAAGCAACGCCTGTGATTCCAGCTTGCTCTGCTCCTCGCGCTGCTTGGCTAACATACCGTGGAATTCTGCTGCCACGTCAAACTCCTCGCCCCACTGCATGATATCGGCTTCGGCTGATGCCAGCACTGCTTCATGCGGTGTACCTTGGAATTGCTGGATAATGGCGGCAGTGCTGACGGCATAATCCTGCTCGCGCAAATAGCCGACCAGCGCCGCTACCGTTGCGGCCTCATGTCCTTCAACGCCCCATTCGACTGGTAATTCGCGCGCCAGTTCCGGCTTTGCCAGAAGACAGCGCAGCAATGCGCGCAAACCGGGGAATGCATTGCGCGCCGCCTTTTGCGGCGCACGACGCGCAGGCACACCAACCGGTTTGATGGCGTACAAGCCCTCCAACTCAGCCTGGGTAATGCCCGCCAGCGCCGCCACCTCCTTGCGCAGCAACAGCGCGGTAGTGGGCGCCGCAATGGCAGTCAGCAAAGGCTTGGCGCGCTCCAGCAAGGCGCTGCGTCCTTCCTGCGTCTTCAAGTCAACCTGCGCGGACAGTTCACGCAACAGGTAGCCGGACAGTGGCAACGCTTCCTCGCCCAGCAAATGTTCAAAAGCCTCTTTGCCATGTTCACGAATATAACTGTCAGGATCATGCTCTGTAGGCAGAAACAAAAAGCGCAACTGCTTGCCGTCCTGCAAGTGCGGCAACGCATTCTCCAGCGCCCGCCAAGCGGCACGGCGCCCGGCACTGTCTCCATCGAAACAGAACACCACTTGCTCGGTCAGGCGCAGCAGCTTCTGGATGTGGAACGGCGTGGTCGCCGTTCCCAGCGTAGCGACCGCATACTCCACCCCGAGCTGCGCCAGCGCCACCACGTCCATGTAACCTTCCACCACCAGCGCCATTTTCTCGGCACGAATGGCTTTTTGCGCCTGGTACAAGCCGTACAGCTCGCGGCCTTTTTCAAACAGGGGGGTTTCCGGCGAGTTGAGATATTTCGGTTCGCCTTTATCCAGCACCCGCCCGCCGAAGCCGATGACTTGACCGCGCACATTGATGATGGGAAACATGATGCGGTCGCGGAAGCGGTCGTAGCGCTTATCCTCATCACCGGCGATGACCAGACCGGTTTCGTTCAGCGTCGCATCCTGGTAATTTGGAAAGGCGGAGGCCAGATTCTGCCAGCCTTCCGGTGCATAGCCGACGCCGAAACGCGCCGCGATCTCCCCGGAAAGGCCGCGCCGCTTGAGGTACTCAATTGCACGCGGCGCTTGCTTGAGCTGGTCGCGGTAATAGCGCATCGCAGTTTGCATCACCTCATATAAATCGGGTGCGACCTTGTGTTGTACCTGCGTTGAAGCTTCCTGCGGCACGGTCACGCCGATGCTGCGCGCCAGCTCTTCCACCGCATCGACGAAACTCAGCCCGCCGTGCTCCATGACAAAACCGATGGACGTGCCATGCGCGCCGCATCCGAAGCAATGATAGAACTGCTTGCTCTGGCTGACGGTAAAAGAAGGGGATTTTTCGTTATGGAATGGGCAGCAGGCGACATAGTTGGCACCTGCTTTTTTCAACGGGACGTAACGCTCGATCACGTCCACGATGTCGAGGCGGTTGAGCAAATCCTGAATGAAGCTTTTTGGAATCACTCCGGCTCCGCTCCCGCTTGAATTCTGTTGTTGTTGGGTTACACCTGCAAGGGGTAGGCCGTGGTTGTAAGGAGCTAAAGCCCCAACAACACACGCTCCGCGATAAAGCTGCTAACCCAACCTACGACAAACGCGCCTTTACCAACGCAGAAACCTTGCCCATGTCCGCGCGCCCGGCCAATTTCGGCTTGAGCAAGGCTATCACCTTACCCATTTCCTGCGGTGACTTGGCGCCGCTGGCGGCAATGGCCTCAGCCACGGCAGTTGCCACGTCATCTTCGCTCAGCGGCTGCGGCATATAAGTCTGCAACACGTTGATTTCGAATTTTTCGGCATCGGCCAACTCTTGCCGATTTGCTGCTTCAAATTGGCTAATGGAATCGCGCCGCTGCTTGATCATCTTTTCGATGATCGAAATCACATCTGCGTCGGACAGTTCAATACGCTCATCCACCTCGCGCTGCTTCATGGCGGCGAGCAGCAGGCGGATAGCGCCGAGGCGCGCCGTATCCTTGGCGCGCATGGCTGTCTTCATGTCTTCGGTAATTTGCAGCTTCAGACTCACGGGCACCTCATGGGAACATCAATCTTGCGGAAAAACACAGACTATGCGTTGATGCGCAACGCAACCGCTGAAGATCAATACAGCTTTGGAGGCAGAACTTGGCTGCGCAGGCGCTTGTAGTGGCGCTTCACGGCAGCAGCCAGTTTGCGCTTGCGTTCTGCGGTAGGCTTCTCGTAGAACTCACGGGCACGCAACTCGGTCAGCAAACCGGTCTTTTCCACCGAACGCTTGAACCGGCGCATGGCCACTTCAAACGGCTCGTTTTCCTTAACACGTACAGTTGTCATGAACAAACTACCCTTCAACAAAAAAATAAGGGCGCGATTCTACCAAAATACCTCACCACTCCACAACCTGAATTTAATATGTCGCTTGACGCCATAGATGGCATATGTCATGATACGCCATAATGAAGGCGACGCGAGCATTCTATGATCGAAGTGAGTACCCGGATAGCGCTATCGTCGAAATGACGATCTGGTGGGTCTCGGAACCTGTTTTGGGCAGCGCACACTTCTTCAAGTACAGCCTGTTCTACGGCTATCCGGGCAAACGTGTTGTGGGATACGACAACGAGCGCGGAAAGAGTGATCACCGGCATATCGAAGGGTTCGAAGAACCGTATTTGTTTTCGACCGTAGAGGTCTTGGTTGCCGATTTTTTGTCCGATGTACGACATGCGCGAGGTGAATTATGAGCGAAACAGTTAATCTTCACGTAGGCTCCATTGAAGAAATGGGGAAACGCTTCGTCGGCGCTTGGCATCGGCTGGAGCGTGACGAGAAGATCAAAGAGACAAATCTGACTTTCTTTAGTCTGGAGACGATGCTGTCGACGCTTTCCCCCAAGCGATTGGCACTATTGCGATACGTTCATCAACAACCTGTTCCTACGATAGCCGAATTGGCAAAAGTTCTCGGGCGGGACTACAAGCGAGTTCATGAAGATGTCTCGACGCTGGCTCGTGCCGGACTGATCGTGCGGGACGAAAACGGTATCCGCGCGCCCTATGATAGCGTCCAAGCTACGGTATCGTTCGATGCATAAATAATGTGTGAGGTACGGCTCTAGCTTGGGAAGCTAGGGCCGTACCTCACTATTTTAATAAATACATTTGCAGCACAAGGTTATCCCGCAAGTGGGCAAGGGGGAAATCGCTACGCGATGACAGCGCTCAGCGATGCAACAACACTTCCAGCACAAATTTGGTACCCAGATAAGCCAGCAGCAGGAAGATATAGCCGCTCATCATCCAGTGTACCGCCTTGCGCCCGCGCCAACCGTAGAAATGGTGGCCCATCAGCAGCGCCGCGAACACACTCCAGGAAATAAGTCCGAACACAAACTTGTGGTTGAGTTGCCACGGCTTGCCAAACACCTGCACGGAAAACACCACGCCGGAAAGTAAGGTCAGGGTAAGCAAGATGAAGCCCGCACCGATGATGCGGAACAATAGCTTTTCCATGGTGAGCAGCGGCGGCAGGGCTTGCAGCACGCGCGGCAGCGTTGCATGATGCAGGCGTTTTTCCACCAGTGACATCAGCCCCGCGTGCAAGGCTGCGATGGTAAACAGGCTGTATACCAACATCGCCGCCATGATGTGCGCGTCAAAAGCGAATGAAGTATTACTCAGTGTATGCACCGCAGGAAACAAGGCGGGCAGCACCGAACCTACCGCCGCCAGCGGCAACACCAGAGTTTGCAGGCTGGCAATCGGGTAAAAGAAACGCGCCACCCAATACACCAGCATGGTCAGCCACAGGATCAGCGAAAGCACATATACCAGGCCGAGATTCATTTCCCCGGCCATGAACAAAGTCTCGTGCAGCAGATAACCGTGCAACACCAGCGGCAACAACACGGCATGCCCAATCGGCCCACGGCTCAATACATCCCCATTCCCGGATGCCTGTGCGCGCAAAAAATACACTGCCAGCACGCTATAGGCAAGAAAGGTGACCAAATAAAGGGGAAGGTTAGACATTTTTATGCGGGATGTTTTAGACTTAGCCAATTCTACACTATCTACCCCAACGGGAAACAGGGACACCACCATGCTGGATAACCTCACGCAACGCCTTTCCGGCGTCATCAAAAACCTGCGCGGTCAGGCGCGCTTGACCGAAAGCAATATTCAGGACGCGCTGCGCGAAGTACGCCTGGCCTTGCTGGAAGCCGATGTGGCGCTGCCCGTGGTGAAGGAATTCACGACTCAGGTGAAACAAGCCGCGCTCGGCGAGGCAGTCATCGGCAACCTGAATCCGGGGCAGGCGCTGATCGGCGTTGTGCACCGCGAGTTGACCAAGTTGATGGGTGAAGCCAACGTCGGTATCAACCTCAACACCGTGCCGCCCGCTGTAATCCTCATGGCCGGTCTGCAAGGCGCGGGCAAAACCACCACCAGCGGCAAGCTGGCCAAACTGCTGCGCGAGCAGATGAAGAAAAAGGTGCTGATGGTCAGTTGCGACGTATATCGTCCCGCCGCCATCGAGCAACTGCGTACTCTGGCGCAACAACTGGAAATCGATTTCTTCGCCTCCGACATCAGCCAGAAGCCGGTAGATATCGCGCTGGCGGCACACGACTACGCACGCAAGCATCACCACGACATTTTGATCGTGGACACGGCCGGTCGACTCGCGGTGGATGCCGCGATGATGGAAGAAATCCAGCAACTGCATGCCGCGCTCAATCCTATCGAGACCTTGTTCGTAGTGGATGCGATGACCGGGCAGGACGCGGTGAACACCGCCAAGGCTTTCGGCGAAGCCCTGCCGCTGACTGGGATCATTCTCACCAAATTGGACGGCGATGCGCGCGGCGGTGCGGCGCTGTCGGTGCGCCACATCACCGGCAAGCCGATCAAATTCGTCGGCGTCAGCGAAAAAATGTCCGGGCTGGAAGCCTTTCATCCCGAGCGCATGGCCTCGCGCGTGCTGGGCATGGGCGATGTGCTGTCGCTGATCGAAGATGCGCACCGGGGAGTAGACCAGGCCGAGGCCCAAAAACTGGAGAAGAAGCTCAAGAAAGGCGAAGGCTTCGACCTCAACGATTTCAAGATGCAGATCGTGCAGATGCGCAAAATGGGCGGCGTCTCCGCCATGATGGACAAACTGCCCGCGCAACTTTCCCAAGCCGCCGCAGGCAGCAAAGTCGATGATAAATCCATCAACCGACTCGAAGGCATCATCAACTCGATGACTCCCGCCGAACGCACCAAACCGGAAATCATCAAGGCTTCGCGCAAACGCCGCATAGCGGCAGGTGCGGGCGTGCAGGTGATGCATGTGAACCAACTTCTCAATCAGTTCGAACAGACGCAGAAGATGATGAAGATGTTCAGCAAAGGCGGCATGGCAAAGATGATGCGCGGCATGAAGGGAATGTTGCCGGGGATGGGACGCTAAGCTTTATCAAATTACACTATGAACTTAGCCACGGATTAACACGGATGAAACACAGATTAGCCCTTAAAACTTATCCGTGTTTCATCCGTGTTAATCCGTGGCTAGTACTGCCTCTTTAAACTCAGCTATCCAAATTACCATGACCACCAAAGCAATCATATTCGACGTGGACGGCACACTGGCCGATACCGAGGACGCACACCGCATCGCCTTCAACAAAGCTTTCGCAGAAAACCATCTGGACTGGAATTGGGATGTCGCGCTGTACGACAAACTACTCAAGGTAACCGGGGGCAAGGAACGTATCAAATATTTCGTCGAGAGTTTCCTGCGGGACTTTGAAAAGCCGACCGACTACGACGGCTTCGTCAAACACCTGCACATGGTCAAAACTGGACACTACACCGCCATGCTGGCCGACGGTCACATCCCCTTGCGCCCCGGCATCAAGCAGCTAATCAACGAGGCGCGTGCGCACGGCATCCAACTCGCCATCGCCACCACCACCACCCCAGAGAATGTCTCCGCACTGCTCGAAGTGGAACTGGGCAAAGATTGGGAAAGTTATTTCGCCAGCGTCGGCTGCGGCGATATCGTGCCGCACAAGAAACCCGCCCCCGATATTTACACCTGGGTATTGGATCAACTCAAGCTCGAACCACAAAACTGCATCGCGCTGGAAGACTCCAACAACGGCCTGCGTTCCAGTCTCGCCGCAGGCATCAAGACCTACATCACAATTAACCACTACACCCGCAATCAGGATTTCACCGGCGCAGCGGCAGTATTCGACGACCTGAGCGACCTCAATACGTTTTACCATACAACCGGCTTGCCACTTTCCAAATAGCCCATTTGCGTTTAGGATGGCTTTCGTAGTGGGGACGTAGCTCAGCTGGGAGAGCGTCGCGTTCGCAATGCGAAGGTCGGGAGTTCGATCCTCCTCGTCTCCACCAAGAATACGCAGCGCTCTCAAGTTTTGTGCGGCAGCGCGCTAAAACCTGTCTTTTCCAAAAATGGCCGCCTGGCCCTGCTTCACGCTGTGCATGAAATCTTCGCCTTATGTACGATAACGCACTGAGCAAGTCAGGCTTAATCGCCATGATGTATGGCGGCGGTCAATCAATACTCATCCGCAGACTCAATTTGACAACCCGTGGTTCGCAAACGAAAGAAAACATTTCTTTTTGTGCAATATGAATGTTTGAGCAGAAAAGGTGTTGCTCTCGCTTGCGTGATCGTGGCCTATCACCGACTACTTTACGAGTTTCATATAGATAAGCCATGCCTAAAGAAATCCGTGATCCTTCCATTTTCACCCCCGCAGTTACATCGGCGGGTGAATCTCCCTTGAAAACCACGCATAAAATTCTTGCTTCGCTTGCCGGAGCGGTACTACTGGTTGCGCTGGGGGTAGCGGTGTCGTTCTGGTCTTTCCGACAGATTGACGAAACCTCCGAAGCACGGAGGCATACCTTTATTATATTGGACAGCGCAGACGAGTTATTGTCTGCATTGAAAGATGCCGAAACCAGTCAGCGCGGCTATTTGTTGACCGGTGATGAGGCGTTTCTGGAACCCTATTTCACAGTGCGCAATGACATTAGTGGTCATCTGGAAGAATTGCGTCGAATTACCTTGAACAGTGCTGCCCATAAACACCTGGATGCAATGGCTCCGCTGATAGATGCTAAATTGGCAGAGCTATCGCATACCATTGAGTTGCGCCGCAACCATGAGATGACTGCCGCGCTAGAGGTGGTACGCAATGGACAGGGCAAGCAGTTGATGGATTCGATTCGTGCCGAGATGAGTAGCTTCAACCAGATAGAGCAAGACGCGCTGGTGCAGCACGAAGCGGAGTTCCAATCGAACATGCGCCTTCTGTTTACCCTCATCGTTATCGCCAGCCTGTTCACGCTTTTATTTGCACTGGCCTTCACCTATTTGATTTACCGGGGAACACAGCAGCGACTCAAGGATGCGGCTCATCTCGAAACACTGCATTTACTCAAGATTAAGGAGGAGTCGAATCAACAACTGCAGCAAGTCAACATGTCCTTGCAGGTCAGCGAGGAAAAACTCGCAGTTACCCTCAACTCGATTGGCGATGCAGTGATAGCCACCGATGCAGAAGGGCGCGTGACGCTCCTGAATCCGCTTGCCGAACAGCTTACCGGTTGGAAACAGGTGGAGGCTCTCAACCGCCAGGTAGACGAAATTTTTAACATCATCAACAAAGAAACCCGGCTAGCCGCCACTATCCCGGTCAAATCTACCTTGGCGCTTGGCACGATACATGGCCTGGCCAACCACACCGTATTGATTGCGCGCGATGGTGGCGAGTGCGATATCGCCGACAGTTGCGCACCGATACGCGGCCGCGACAATCAGGTGGTCGGCGCGGTGCTGGTGTTCCGTGATGTCACCGGGGAATATGCGGCGCAAAAAGTCTTGCACGACCAGCAGTTCTACACGCGCTCGCTCATTGAATCCAGCATCGACGCGCTGATAACAACTGATTCATCCGGCATTATTACCGACGTCAATCAACAGATGGGGGTCCTCACCGGTTGCACGCGCGAGGAACTGATCGGCGTCCCGTTCAAGAACTATTTCACCGATCCGGAGCGTGCCGAGGCAGGCATCAAGCGGGTGCTAAACGAAAAGAAGGTCACTGATTACGAACTCACCGCGCGCGCCATGGACGGCAAGGAAACGGTAGTGTCCTACAACGCGACCAACTTCTATGACCGCGACGGAAAACTACAGGGCGTATTCGCCGCCGCGCGCGATGTTACCGAGCGCAATCGCCTTAATCAGGTTTTGCAGGAGAAGAATTCGGAGCTGGAAAGCGCCAAGTCTGTGGCGGAAAAAGCCAACCTGGCGAAATCCGAATTCCTTTCCAGCATGAGCCATGAGCTGCGCAGCCCGCTCAATGCCATCCTCGGGTTTGCCCAGCTGATGGAGTCCGATATTCCGCCGGCAACCCCCTCCCAGATGGAAAGCATCACCCAGATTCTTCAGGCAGGATGGCACCTGTTAACGTTGATCAACGAAGTCCTCGATCTCGCAAAGGTCGAGTCCGGACATGCGCAGTTGTCGCAGGAGCCTGTGTCGTTGGCAGAAGTCATACTTGAATGCCAGAAAATGATTGCGCCACAAGCGCAACAACATCGCATCCGTATGATCTTTCCCCTGCCCGACAAAGCCTATTACATCCGTGCTGACCGGACCCGCGTGAAGCAGGTCCTCATCAACCTACTTACCAACGCCATAAAATACAATATCAAACAGGGTACGGTCGAGGTGACATGCGCAGAAAGCACGCCGGGATGCATACGCGTGAGCATCAGGGACACCGGCGCAGGACTCTCTCCGCAACATCTGGCTCAGCTATTCCAGGCATTCAATCGCCTCGGACAGGAGGCTGGCGGCGTGGAAGGGACAGGCATTGGCCTCGTGGTCGCCAAACGATTAGTCGAACTAATGGGGGGAGCAATCGGCGTGGAAAGCACCCTCGGGGTAGGCAGCGTATTCTGGTTCGAACTCCTCACGGTTGCTGAGCCACTCCTTTCCGTGGAAGACATCGACGCAGTGGCATTAATCCAACCTCATGTGGCCCGCAAATCGGGGCTGCATACCCTGCTCTATGTAGAGGACAATCCGGCGAACCTGAAACTGGTCAAGCAAATCATCGCGCGCCACCCGGATATGAGCCTGCTGACCGCTGTGGACGGCTATGGCGGCATCGAGATTGCGCGCGCATCCCAGCCGGATGTAATCCTGATGGACATCAATATGCCCGGCATGAATGGTTACGAAGCCCTTAAAGTCTTGCAATCAGACCCAGCCACGGCGCACATTCCTGTCCTTGCTCTCACTGCCAATGCCATGCCACGCGATATCAAAAATGGCCTGGAGGCAGGATTTTTCCAATATATCACCAAACCTATCATGGTCAATGAGTTCATGGAGGCGCTGAATGTGGCGCTGGAATTTGTGGAACACAAGGTCGGCCATACGCCAAAATTTGTGGTGGTACAAAAGCCATAAAGGCTAGGAATTTTGATCAGGTTTGTCATCTTCTAGTGGTCGCTGTAATCAAATTTTAATTGACCATTCCAATAATATTGTTATTTCAACTCCCTGCCTGAAGCGACGCTATAAATTTGCTTTGGCAATCACCATGACGATTTGTCAGGATTCTGTTAGTATTAGCATGGGTTTATGCAACGTGCGAATTATTCTCATAATTTATCCATGTCCACACCGATACTCGTAGTTGACGATTCGCCAATGGCGCGCAAGGTACTGATCAAGTCACTCCCTGCCAGCTGGGATGTGGAGATCAGACAGGCCGGCAATGGTCAGGAAGCATTGGACGCTTATCGTGCCGGCCAAGCTGAGGTCATGTTTCTGGATCTCACAATGCCCGTGCTGGACGGTTACGGGGTTCTGGAAGCACTGCAGAAGGAAGGACTCAACAGCTTCGTGATTGTCGTGTCTGCCGATATTCAACCCATTGCTCAGGAGCGGGTAAAAAAACTTGGCGCCATGGCCTTCGTTAAAAAACCGGTTAGCCCCGAAGTGATTGAGTCCGTTCTCAAGCAATACGGAGTCGTGCTATGAGCGTCGCGCCATTAACCGAAGATCAGCGGGACGCGATGCAGGAAATAACCAACATTGCGATGGGTCAGGCTGGCTCATTACTCGCCACCCTGCTGGGAACATTCGTAAATCTTTCTGTGCCGCGCATCAATGTGCTTGCGCTGGCAGAAGTGGGTGGTGCAATCAGCTCCATGGTCGGCCACGACATTAAGGTCACTGCAGTGCGTCAATCGTTTCAGGGATATCTACAGGGTGAAACCATCGTTATCTTTGGCCAGGATGGTTGCAAGGAACTGGGTGACTTGATGGGCTACGACGAAGTGCTGAATCGCACAGACGAAGTTGAACTGCTGCTTGATGTCAGCAATATCATTGTAGGTGCATGTCTGGGGGGAATCGTCGATCAAATCAAGAATCTGACTGAAGCTCAAGGCGCTGGGGCACTCACCTTTTCCGCACCCTCGTTGATGGCTGAGGGCGTGTCGGCCGATGCACTGATCAATCCGGAAAAACTTAGCTGGACTCATGCGCTGCTACTGGAAGTAAACTTCACGCTGGAGGGCCGCAACTTTATTTCCCATCTGTGCACACTGATGCCGGAACGTTCCATCGAAAAGATGCGAACCATACTCGACGAATTCATTGCATCATTCTGAAGTCAACTAATTCACCTTGAGCACATCTGCAAAAAATGTCCTCCTGCCCGACTTCATTGTCACTTGGGTGGATGTCGGGATATTTGTGGTAAATCGCGAAATGGAGATCACGCTGTGGAATAACTTCATGGCCAACCATAGTGGCCACAGCGCGGATGAGGTGATAAGCAGAAACCTGTTTGAGTGCTTCCCTGAACTTCCAAAAACCTGGCTCAGCAAAAAAATTCAGGGGGTGTTTTTACTCAAGAACTTTGCGTTTACCTCGTGGGAACAAAGACCCTATCTGTTTCGCTTCCAGCACAACCGCCCGATTACCAGCGGGATAGATTATATGTATCAAAATTTCACCTTCATGCCGGTGAAAGACGAAACGGGAGAAGTCGACTCGATATGCATCACGCTGTTTGACGCGACTGATATCGCCATTTCCCAGACCGCGCTGAAAGAGGCGATGGAATGTTTGAGCGAGAACAGCAATCGCGACGGACTGACCGGCATATACAACCGTCGTTATCTCGAACAACAACTTTCCGCAGAATTCGATAGCTGTAAGCGGTATAGCGGCCAGTTTTCATTCATCATCTTCGATCTTGATCACTTCAAGAAAGTTAATGACACCTACGGGCATCTCGCCGGGGATGAGGTTTTATGTGTTGTATCTCAACGCATCAACAGCCTATTACGCACTGTTGATGTGCTAGGTCGCTACGGTGGCGAGGAGTTCGGTGTAATACTCCCTTCCACCCCACTGGAGGGTGCTCTTGTCTTGGCCGAACGGTTACGGCAAGTCGTTGAGCAGGAACCTGTGATATACAACGAAATTGCCATTCCCGTCACCGTCAGCATCGGAGTGTCTGAATTTGAACCGGGAACACCCAAGTACGATCACCTTATTCACTGCGCAGATCTTGCACTTTATTTTGGTAAAGAAAACGGGCGAAATCGGGTTACCTGCTATACCCCGGAACTGGAACCAACAATATAGGAATTCGTACTGATTGTGAAGACAGAAAGGGTGGGTAGATTTTACACACTTTCGGCCAAGGACGAACGCGTCGTATTTGTTCACTCCGGTCGCCTTCCCACCACCCAGTCAACACAGCACTATCAAGCGTTGTGAGAATGCAGTAAGCCATCACACAAATCTGACATCCTTATTTATGGATGTCACGACAGGCTAGCATGGCCACCAATTGTTTTTCTTTGTCTCGATCAAAGCCGCATTCCACCTGACGCGAAGAATTTTCATAGGTGCCAAAAATCATGTCCCAAATTGGCAGTCCATAGTTATTCGTATGCCTATCGCGCTCGTGATGGATGCGGTGCATCTCGGGTCGGACCAGCACGTAACCTAACCAGCGGGGGGTGCGAATATTGGTGTGTTCCCATAACTCAAACACCCCGACCCAAATGGCCACCCAAACTGCACCACTGATATTCAATCCAAGAAGGCTATAAGCTACAGCATTGACTATCAGAGTGTTGAACAGAAAATCTGCCGGATGGCAATAAAAGGCTGTTAATGCCTCGATGCGTTGCGGACTATGGTGTACCTGATGAAAAACTCGCCATAGAAAATTGCTGGAATGTCTGGCTCGATGCCACCAATAAACAAAAAATGTTACGCACAGATAACCAATAAATCCGCAGAACCAACCTGGAAAAGCATTGAGGTATTCGCTCAACAGGCGGGACAACCTTAAGGATTTAAGGGTTGACTCAAAACCGTTACCGACCAAGGCCGTCAATAGTACGCCTGCCAAAGCCAGTCCCAGTGCCCGGATTATCCAAAGCAAATCAAGTCGGTATTTTTTGTTGGGCCAGCACCATTCGATGGCGGTAAAAAAACATGCGGCTAATGCACTGATGAATAGGGCGAGATTTTCGGTTACTAATTGAGAATACATATTGAGTTTCTTGACGAATTTTCAGCCCTGACGATCAGCTCCGACACTGACCCACGAACTGGGGGGTTCTTCATTTCACTTAACGTTCATCACACTGACCAACTTTGCGCGCTTCGGCGTTACCGCTCATCTTGAAATCTCCGCCCGGTGCGTCTTGATTCCCACTGACGGTTATGATGTAACGCATGTCGAATCTATTGCCGTTTAAACTGGCGTCGCCTGTAACTTTCATCGATGCCAATTCAGCCGGCATTCCTGAAGTCTTGCAGGTCATGGAGAATGTCATTGCCGAAACGTTACCACTCTTTTGATCAAATATGCAATTTCCAAGGCCGCCGAGCATTTGAGAAGGATCTACGCTATTCTTTGGAAAACAATTTTTTTGCGTATATGACGCGGGCTTTCCGTCTGGCCCAACTGACGTTGAAGTCACTTCCCAAAGGTCTCCGGCAAAAACCGGCAACGCTATAAAGACCAACAGAAGAAAATTTATATTTTTCATAATTTACCCCACCGAGAATAATATTCTAGTGCGTAATCGAATCACCGCTGCCACAGAATATGAGCATCTTCCAAAGGAATGGACACGCCATCGCGGTGTGGTATGAGTCGCGCCGTATAGTCCGATGCCGGGCGCGATGCAGGCACGCTTGCACGATAAGCGTAGCCATTTATTGCGCCCACCAATTTCCTCAAGCACTTCATCTCCACTCGTTCCGGCGCGCTTCCGTCAGCCCCGTTAGCATAAAGCTCGATCTGCACGTCTTCCGGGTCGAGGTCATCGAGATATATCTGAACCTCAAATACGTGTTGCTCGCCATCGGTTTCAAGCTTCATTTCGCCGAAGCGTAGCCCGGCCCATTTTTGTTTCAGTGCGTGCTGCCAATTAACCATATCCACACCGATTGCGCCTTTATCGACGGCCCGCGCAAGGTAGTTTGAGGCCGCCGGGAGATAATATTGCTCGGTGTATTCGCACACCGTACGATTGGCACAAAAACGCGGCGCCAACTGCGCCATACTTGCTCGCATCCGCGCCACCCATGCACTGGGAATACCTTGATCATCGCGAGTATAAAATTCGGGAATCACCTCGCGTTCGAGCAGATCATAGAGAGCGTCAGCTTCGACAGCGTCCCAAGCGGGATCGTTATCATGTTCATGCCCATCCCCCAACGCCCATCCCACCTCGGGTGTATAGGCTTCCGCCCACCAACCGTCCAACTCAGACAGATTGATGCCGCCATTGACCAGCACCTTCATACCGCTTGTTCCGCACGCTTCCCAAGGACGTCGCGGCGTGTTGAGCCAGACATCTACTCCCTGCACCAACTGTGCAGTCAACTGCATGTCATAGTCACTGAGGAAGATTACATGGCGGCGGGCCTCTGGCCGCCAAATGAACTGCATCCATTGCTGAATAAGGGCCTGCCCTGCCAAGTCTGCTGGATGAGCTTTCCCGGCCATGATGAGCTGCACCGGGCGTTGCGGATTAGTCAACAGACGCAGCAGTCGTTCCGGATCGTGAAGGAGCAAGTTTGGTCTCTTGTAGCTGGCAAAACGGCGGGCAAAACCCAGCGTCAACGTGTTGCAATCAAACAGATGCTGCACGCCATCAATCGCATCGAGCGATCTACCTGAGACGGTCAGTTGCCGAGACAATCGCTCCCGGGTGTATTCAACAAGAGACTTGCTGGTGTCAGTCCGAAATTGCCAGAGCCTGGCGTCGGAAATGCCACGAATATCCTGCTCCATATTCTCCCCCGGCCCCAGCCAGCGATCTCTGCCACAAACCTCGGTCAACAGATCATCCGCTGCTGCAGAGTCCCATGTCGGCATATGAACTCCGTTGGTGACGTGACCGATAGGCACCTCCTCCTCCGACCAGTGCGGAAAGAGAGGCCCAAACAGGTGTCGGCTCACTTGTCCATGCAAACGACTCACACCATTGACTGCCCCACTTCCATGGATCGCCAGGTAGGCCATGTTAAAAGGTTCCGTCGAATCATCCGGATTCTGGCGGCCCAAGGCCAGCAAATCGTGAAGTGTTATGCCCAGCTTCTGTTCGGCATACCTGCCGAGATATTGTTCGATGAGTGCTGGAGCAAAACGATCGAAACCAGCGTCTACCGCCGTGTGCGTAGTAAACAGGTTGCCCGCTCGCGTAACGGCCAGAGCCACGTCAAAGGATTGCCCTGTTTCATCCATGAAGTTGCGAACCCGCTCCAGCACGGCGAAGGCCGCATGACCTTCGTTGAGGTGACAGACTTCCGGTTTAAGACCGAGCGCCGCAAGCAGTCGCCATCCACCAATCCCGAGCAGCAATTCCTGTTTGAGTCGCAAATCCGGCCCGCCGCCATAAAGTTCGCTGGTAATGCCTCGATGCGCGGGGTAATTCGCTGCGTCATTGCTGTCCAGCAGGTAAAGCTTCACGCGACCGACCTGAACCTGCCAGGCGCGCAGCCAGACCGAGTAACCGGGTAACGCGACTTCTAATCGCAACCACTCCCCATTCGGCTTGCGCAACGGAGTAATCGGCAATTGTCCGGGATCGTTATAGGGGTAGATAGCCTGTTGCGCGCCATCCTTGTCGATCACCTGGCGAAAATAGCCTTGCTGGTAAAGCAGCCCCACGCCGACCACCGGGACACCCAAATCGCTGGCGGCTTTAAGTTGATCACCGGCCACGTTGCCCAGCCCACCCGAGTAAATGGGCAACGCTTCGCTCAACATGAATTCCATACTGAAATACGCGATACAACTCAGATGAGAATTCGGGTAGGTTTGCTGAAACCACGCGGGTGCTTCTGCCACATCTCGTCTGTTTTGCACCAGATCGTCAACAATTTTTCGGAAGGCGGGATCGGCTAAAACCTCCTGAATTTTTTCGCGCGAAACCGTCTGCAAGACAACCCAGGGATTTTGGGTCAGATCCCATAGTTCTGAATCAAGCTGCCGCCACACTTGGTCGGTGGCATGATTCCACGACGAACGCATATCCAGCGCAAGCTCGGACAGGGAATCGAATCCCTCGATGTCCGTGCATAGATAAGGCACGTTATGATTATCGGGCATTATTAACGGACTCATGTTGCCAATCTCTTTTCGTAGAACTGACGGTCAAACACTTCAGGAGACAGATCGAGTACATGATATTCCCGGCGCATCTCGAATACCACCTCGTTCGCATCTGTCACTTTGCTGCCTTCACCAATATTGGATTGTGCCAACTTCCATCTGCCGCAATAAGCGCGTCAGCTTGTTGCGGCCCCCAGCTGCCGGGCCGGTATGGGTGGGCACGATGGTGCGTGTCGAGGACTCGATTGACCACCGCCCAAGCGGCTTCAACTGCATCCTCGTGGGTGAAGAGTGCACCATCGCCAGCCATTGCGTCACTCAGGAGTCGCTCATAGGGTGTTTCCCCTCCCGGCCGTTCATCCAACAAATAGAGCTCGCGCTGATCACCGATGAACTCCTTACCTGCAAGTTTAACGCGCGCGGCAAGGGCAACGGCAGAATTGGGGGAAAGCCGGAAGCGCAGATAATTGGCTCGCCCAACTTCCGGCGCTGAATCATCGAACAGCCTTTGCGGTGGGGGCTTTAATTCCACCAGCACCTCGGCCGCTGTTTCAGCCAGACATTTTCCGGAACGCAGATACCACGGCACCCCTTGCCAACGCCACGAGTCGATAAACAACCGCAAGGCGCAAAACGTCTCGACGTCTGATCCTTTCGCTACGCCCAGCTCTTCCCGGTAGCCATCATACTGGCCGCGCACCACGTCGTCCGGTTGCAAAGGACGCATGGCCTGAAACACCTTGGCTTTCTCGCTGTGGACAGCGCCAAAGCCTTGGTAAGCGGGGGGTTCCATGGCAAGCAGCGCGACTATCTGGAACAAGTGATTCTGGATGACGTCGCGCAAACAGCCGGCGCTTTCGTAAAACGCGCCACGGCCCTTCACGCCAAAATCCTCGGACAGCGTAATCTGGACGCTGGACACGTAGTTGCGGTTCCATATCGGTTCGAGGAAGGAATTGGCGAAGCGGAAATAGAGGATGTTCATGATCGCCTCTTTCCCGAGATAATGGTCAATGCGGAAGATCGAGTCTTCCGCGAACACCGACTGTGCAATGCGATTAAGTTCACGCGCCGAAGCCAGGTCGCGTCCGAATGGCTTTTCAACGATGAGGCGCGCTTGGTCAGACAATCCCGCAGCCTCGATCCCTTTGATAACCGTAGCAAACAGAACCGGTGGGATGGCGAGGTAGTATGCCGGACGTCGGGCATCGCCCAGCGCCTGCTTGAGCGCTTTGAATGTCTCCGGATCGTTGTAATCGCCGCCCACATACTGGAGCAACGAAAGAAGGTGGTCGAGAGCGGCTTGGTCATTGATCTTGCCAGCTTGCTTGATACTGTCCGTCGCCTGTTCGCGCAGTTGCGCCGGACTCCACTTCCGGCCTGCGACACCAACCACGGGCACGTTGAGAACACCGCGTTTGACCATCGCGTAGAGCGCCGGAAAAATCATCTTGTGGGTAAGATCGCCGGTCACGCCGAAGATCACCAGCGCATCAGCCTGCGTCGTGCGGCTATGAGTATTGTCCATCTATGTACTCCTATTTACTTCTCATCATACCCGCCAACGGCTTTTTTTTCGCAGAACAATTACTGCATAAACCATCCGTGACTGACCACGAGAGATTGTCCGGTCAGCGCATTGGTCGGGAATGATGCGAACATCAACGCCACCTGCGCGACGTCGGCTGTGGTGGTAAATTCTCCGTCTACCGTTTCCTTGAGCATCACGTTTTTAATCACCGCCTCTTCACTGATTCCAAGCGCCCTGGCCTGCTCGGGAATCTGTTTTTCCACCAGCGGCGTGCGTACAAAACCTGGACAGATGACGTTGGCGCGAATGTTGTGCTTTGCACCTTCCTTGGCAACCGTCTTGGCCAACCCGATCAGGCCGTGCTTGGCGGTAACGTAAGGAGCCTTCAGCAGAGATGCCTCCTTGGAATGTACCGAACCCATGTAGATAATGCTACCGCCTTTCTTGCTGGCGATCATCTGCTTCATGCAGGCGCGTGTCGTCAGAAAAGCGCCGTTGAGATGGATATCAAGCATCTTTTTCCAGTCTGCGTAACTGAACTCCTCGATAGGATGAACGATCTGAATACCAGCATTGCTGATCAGAATATCAATGTTACCAAAAACTTTTACCGCTGCCTGCACGGCGGCTCCGACTTGCGTTTCATCGGTGACATCCACCGCTATGCCGATTGCTTTGCTGCCGGATTTTTCGATCTCGGCGGCGGTGGCATCGGCGCCCTGCTGATTCATATCGGCGATCACGATGTTCGCGCCCTCACGTGCAAATTCAAAAGCGATCTCCTTGCCGATACCGCTGGCCGCACCGGTGATAAATGCTACCTTGCTCTCAAGTCGTGACATGATTTACTCCTTTTCCGGTACAAGATAATCGTATACAACTTCGCCCAAATCGAGCGTCAAATCCGCAATAAAATGCAGGGCAGACTCGATTTTTAACACCGGCAAATCTGCCACCGGTGCGAGCGCATGCGGATGCAATTCCAAAGAACCGGGCGCAGTCCAAGCACCTTTGAGCGTCACTTGGGTTGTGTAATAGCGCACCAGTTCACAGATGCGCGCCGAACCGTCGACGTGCGGAATTATTTTTAACAGAAAATTGGGTGCGGCGAGTGCGGCCAAAACTGCGGCGTGATCGACCATGCGATGCTTGAATCCCATCGTCGCCTTGGCGATGCGCACTTTCCCATAATCAAGCGTGCCCACCAGCGTATCAATCTCTGTCTCAAGAATTGGCGTGGCAAGTTTTTTCGGAAACCCCCACAACTCGCGCCCACCCGCGATGGGTGGATGATCATTCAGGTACATTGCATGCGCGTAGTTGCCGTTCACACCACGGAAACTTACCGGGATGACCTGACCGGATTCGGTGTAATCGCCAAAGCCAGTCGAGTCGGGCATGCGGATGAATTCAAACTTCACCAACGGCTCTGAAATTTCCAACGGCTCAGGCACAACCGCGCGTAGCGCATCCATATCCGTGCGATAGGTTATGACCAGAAATTCGCGATTGGTGAATCGGTAAGGGCCGCGCGGGAATGCTGGGCTGGTCAGCGGCATTGCGAAGGCGTTGGCTTTGATGTCTTCGATTTTCATTTTTCTGGAATCCTTGTGTGTTTGCTAAGTTGGTCAGAGTGGCAGAGCCAGCATGTCATCACGTATTCCCATAGTCTCGTCGCGGAAGATGCGCGGATCCATCGTCTTTAGCGTAGTCGAGATTGCAGGACGAAAATCCATCTGGCCCATGATGTCCCGTTCTAGGTCGATGCCAGGAGCGATCTCGATCAGTTCCAGCCCAGTCTCGATCAGGCGGAAGACGCAGCGTTCGGTAACATAGAGAACTTGCTGGCCGCTCTTGAAAGCGTGCTCGCCACTGAAGGTACGCTGTTCGACAACGTCAACGAATTTTGTCAATTCGCCTTCCTTGAGAATTTTCAAGTTGCCATCGGCAATCGCCACAGCCAGATGGCCAGCGGTAAACGTGCCTACGAATACCACCTTCTTCGCATTCTGGCTGATGCTGATGAAGCCGCCGACACCGGCTAGGTGTTGGCCAAACTTGCTGACATTAAGGTTGCCACACGCATCAGCCTGAGCCAGCCCTAGAAAGGCGATATCGAGCCCACCGCCGTCGTAGAAATCGAACTGGTAGGGTTGGTCAATGATGGCTTCGGCGTTGGTGGCGGCACCGAAGTTCAGCCCGCCTGCCGGAATACCACCGATGACGCCGGGTTCGGCGGTGAGCGTCATCAGATGAATCATCCTTTCTTCGGCGGCAACACTGGCAACGCCCTCGGGCATACCGATGCCCAGATTAACGATGTCGTTGGTTTTGAGTTCTAGCGCCGCGCGGCGGGCAATGATCTTGCGCTCGGAAAGCTCCATGGTCGGAATTGAGGAAGTTGGCACCTTGATCTCGCCGGAAAAGGCAGGGCTGTGTTGTTCGAGGAAGGTCTGCATGTGGTACTCGGGTTTCTCGGAAACCACCACGCAATCGACCAAGATGCCCGGTATTTTCACCTGCCTCGGGTTGAGCGAGCCGCGCTCGGCGATACGCTCAACCTGAACGATAACGATCCCTCCAGAGTTATGTGCGGCCATCGCGATAGCCAGCGCATCCAGCGTCAGCGCCTCCTTTTCCATCGTGATATTACCATCGAGGTCGGCAGTGGTACCGCGAACGACACCGACATGAATGGGGAATGTTCTGTAGAAGAGATACTCCTCGCCATCGATGATCTTCAGCTCGACGATATCTTTTTTGGTGATGGAATTGATCTTGCCACCGCCATGGCGCGGATCGACAAAAGTACCGAGACCGACGCGCGAAAGCAGCCCCGGCCTGTGCGCAGCAATGTCGCGGAAGAGGTGGGTAATGACACCCTGTGGCAAGTTGTAGGCCTCGATAAGATTAGTGACCGCAAGGTGCTGCAGCTTCGGCACCAGCCCCCAGTGGCCGCCGATGACACGCGCCACCAGTCCTTCATGACCCAAGTGATTGAGGCCGCGTTCCTTTCCGTCACCCTGTCCGGCTGCGTAAACGAGCGTGAGATTGCATGGGCTTCCTGCCAGCGATTGCGTGTCGGCACCAAGAAAGCGCTGCTCCAGCGCGATAGCAATATTCTCGGCGAAACCGATTCCTACAAAGCCGCCTGTAGCAACCGTATCGCCGTCACGGATCAAGCGCACGGCATCGGCAGCGCTGACGATTTTGTTGCGCTTACCGATCAATTGCTGCGGGTTTATTTGAAGTGGCATATGCCTTACCGAGGAGTGAGCTCATAGCTCGAAATATGGCGAATTAACCAAATGAATCATATGGAAATTAATCTTGCGCCGTATGTTCGGTGCCACACATAGCGCGGCCTATGTTCACCGACATGTTATGTGCGCTGCCGAACAGATAGCCTCGATAGGAATGGAAACAATAGGCAACCAACAGATGAATGTGAATTTTGGAGATACCATGAGTAAAGCCAGCATTGTCGGTGCATATAACACCGAATTCGGAGCCTTCGTTGTCAAGGACAAAGCCACCGGATTGATGACCGATACGAAGACCTACTACGACCTTCTAATTGAAGCCGGACGCGGTGCTATCGCCGATGCCGGATTAGAGGCGAAAGATATCGACGCGATTTATGTGGGTTCATCTTCTCCGTCCTTATTCGTCAATCAGGAGCATGTTGCACCGATTGCTGCGGAGATTGATCCGGCCTTGCGCTTCAAGCCGATGACTCGTTGCGAATGCGCCTGCGCCTCGTCATCGGTGGCGCTGTACGACGCCATCTATGCCATCGAGGCAGGGCGCGCCAAGCATGTGCTGGTGATCGGAGTCGAAAAAATGAACCTGCTACCGACGCCCCAAATGACGCACGTTCTGGCCTGTTGCTCGCACTGGCCGAGCGAAGGCTCCAAGGGTTGGTCATTTCCTATGCTGTTCGCGGCGTATGCCAAGGGTTATCAGGATCACTACAAAATTCCGGTTGAGGAATTCGAAAAGATGTTGTGGACGGTTGCTGCCCTCGGTTACAAAAATGGTGCGGAGAACCCGCTCGCGCACATGAAACATGGGCCCGCGTCCGTCGAGGCGATCATGAAACTTAACGAGCTCGATGCGCGTGGTAAGTGCCATAACATGATGATCGCACCGCCGCTGCGCCTGCACGACTGCTCGTTGGTATCGGATGGCGCAGCAGCGTTGGTCATCACTCAGACTACCAATGTTAGCGACAAAAATCGCGCTGTTGAAATCGCTGGCATCGGCCATTCGGTCGAACGGCTGCCGGAGAACGTGCGTCCCAATATGCATGAGTTAATGGCTGGCAAAAACGCTGTAGCGAAAGCTTTCAAGGAAGCCGATATTACCGCAGCCGATATCGACCTAGCCGAAGTGCATGATTGCTTCACCATCAACCAGATACTTTCTACCGAGGCGCTCGGTTTGTCCAAAGATGGTCGCGGCGGCTACGACTACCTTGACGGCCGCTTCACACGGGATGACAAGGTGGCAATAAATCTGTCCGGCGGATTGAAGGCTAAGGGGCACCCGGTGGGCGCGACCGGCGCCTCAATGCATACCTTGATTTACAAGCAGCTCATCGGCGAAGCAATCGGCGTGCAGGCAAAGAAGGCGGACATCGGCGTGGCATTCAATGTCGGCGGCTCTTCAGTCACCAACTGCGTCACGGTATTGAGAAAACTATGATCTGGCTGCGAAAGGGCAATGATGAAAAACATTATCTACAACGACATGGAATTCTCGATAGACAAAACTGGCAGCGGCTGGAATATCACCCGCAAGCTGCCGGGCGGAGCTATCACCGTGGTTGGCGCGGCTCTGTTTGCGGACTTGCCGGATGACGCTGCTGAAGCGCGTGCCCAAACGCTCGTCAAGACAATTTTCCCGGTCGGAATAAAAATTGTCGGGCCCGATGTAGCACACCCAAACATGGTGGGCGACCTCAAGATCGTCGGTCCTGACGTAGGCCATCCGAATTTCGTTTATTGGGACAAGAACAGCACGTCCTTTGCAAATTGACTTGAACGGGTGCATGCGCATATTAGGTTATGCGATGAATCCGCTAACCCAATCGACAAATGCCGCTCCCACCAAAATGTCATTTGCAAATTGGAAATGACATAACGCATTCAACCAAAGGAACACATCATGGAAATCAAAGGTAGCGTAGCACTCATCACCGGGGGCGGTAACGGCATCGGCGAGGCCGTGGCCAAGTTCTTTGCCAAGCGCGGGGCCAAGGTTGTCATCGTCGATATGGTGCAGAAGAACATCGACCGCGTCGTCAAGGACATCAAGGAAATGGGTGGCGAAGTGATCGGCGTTCAGGCCAATGTCACGAGCGAAGCCGAAACGGCGAAATTCATCAAGGCGACTCTGGAGGCATTCGGCAAACTCAATATCGCCGTGGCTTCGGCCGGTATTATCCGCGATGGCATGATGCTAAGCCTGGATAAAGAAACCGGCAAGGTATCCCGCAAAATGGGTCTCGACAAGTGGCAGCCGGTGATCGATATCAATCTGACCGGTACTTTCCTGACGCTGCGTGACGCCGCTGAAGCGATGGTAAATGGTGGCTGGGAAGGGCTGCTGGTGCCGATCTCCTCTGTTAACAAAGTTGGGCAAGTCGGCCAGATCAACTATTCCTCAACCAAGGTTGCCGCTGCCCTTTTACCCAAGATCATCATCGGTGAATTTCTCATACGCGGCATCCGTAAAATTCGTTGTGTTGGCATTGCTCCGGGCTATGCCGCTACCACTTTGCTCACCGGGATGAATCAGGATGTGCTGAAAGCACTTCTTGCGGATGTGCATATTGGCCGTTTGGTCGAGCCCGACGAGATTGCGGCCTTGATCGGACATTGCGTCGAGAATGGCGCGATCAACGCCACTACCCTCGAAATCACCGGTGGTCTTTGCTATCCGAATGGGATCGCCAAGTAACGCACTACTCATCCGGGATTGATACATACCAACTCTTGAGGCAAGATGCGCACTTGGGATTTTCCCAAGTCGATTTTGTAGATATATTAAAGAACGAGAGAGTAGGAATGGGCGCTCAGTGGAAAGTCAGACATAAAGAAATTGCAGCGAATGCCAAGGGTAAAATTTTTGGCAAACTGTCCAAAGAAATCATGGTTGCCGCGCGCGGAGGCGCCGATACAGACATGAATTCTCGCTTGCGTTTGGTGGTCGAGCAAGCTAAAAAAGCCTCTATGCCACGCGAAACCTTGGAGCGCGCGATCAAGAAAGGCGCAGGCCTGCTCGACGGTGGAGCGAATCTGGAACGGCTTGTGTACGAGGGTTTCGCGCCACATCGGGTACCCGTAATCGTCGAATGCCTGTCGGACAATATCAACCGCACGCTTTCCAGCATGCGCGTATTATTTCGCAAGGGGCAGCTTGGCGCCTCGGGTTCGGTGGCATGGGATTTCAACTATCAGGGGCTGATTGAGGCGACGCCGAATTCCAAAGAGGCAGATGCTGAACTTGCGGCCATTGAGGCGGGCGCCCAGGATTTCGAGCCAGCCGAAGATGGCGCAACCTTGTTCATCACCGACTCAACCGATCTGGATGCAGTATGCCGTGCGTTGCCGACACACGGATTTTCCGTACAGTCCGCCCAGTTAGGCTACCGGCCAAAAAATATGGTAGTGCTAAATGACGCCGAGCGCGAAGAGGTTGAAGCGTTTTTAGAAGCAATTGATGCGGATGATGATGTGCAAAATGTCTATGTGGGACTGGCTGGCTAACGGAATCATGAATTACAATTAGCACCATACTTTGGAAACGGTCTTTTGCATCCATGCTGCCCTGCTTCGTAATCGCCATTGGTCATGCCAGTCGGGATCGGCCTCTGCGCCACCACCGGTGTCCACAACACCAAGGATTGCGCAATTGCCGGGCGACAAAGGGTCACATCACAGCGCACATTGATGTCGGCTGTCATGCTACTGTCATAATTCTTTCATACCATCGCAAACTGCCTGAATATAAATACGATGGAGAAAATGATGACCGCAAACATTCTGCTGGTGGAAGACGAACCCGCAATACAAGAGTTGCTAGCATTCAATGTTACGCAATGTGGTTACCGCGCTATCCAAGCGCTTGATGCCGCCAGCGCCATGTCGCACATCAGCAATGCGTTGCCTGATTTAATCCTGCTCGACTGGATGTTGCCGGGTAGCAGCGGCATTGAGCTGGCACGCCGCCTGCGTGCCGACCAGCGTACGCGCAACGTTCCCATCATCATGCTGACCGCGCGCAATGACGAGCGCGACAAGGTGCTGGGCCTGGAGTCTGGTGCGGATGATTACATCACCAAGCCATTCTCACCGCGCGAATTGATGGCGCGTATCCGCGCCGTGCTACGCCGCCGCGCGCCGCAGATGAGCGACGAAACGGTATCTGCAGGCGGGCTGGAATTGTCGCCCACCACGCACCGCGTTAGCGCCAACGGTGCAATGTTAGACTTGGGGCCAACTGAATTTCGCATTCTGCACTTCTTCATGACCCATACCGAGCGTGTTTACAGTCGTTCGCAACTGCTCGACCAAGTATGGGGAGACCACGTGTTCGTGGAGGAGCGCACCGTAGATGTGCATATCCGCCGCTTGCGTCAAGCGCTTGAACCCTCCGGCCTTGATGGGCTCGTGCAGACCGTACGCGGCAGTGGCTACCGTTTTTCGTGCGCCTAACAAACTACCTCCTTGTTATCCATCATCCTGCACGCCGTATAATGGTGTGCACAATTTTACAGGTTAATAACCGTGTTTGATTTCTGGCGGCGCGCGCTGGCCTTTCCGTTCATTCTATTTTTCTGCTTACTGCTGATGTGGGCAGTGGCAGGTATTTTGCCTGCCGCCCTTTTTTTTGCGTTGGGGCTATTAGTGTATTGGACATTTTTCTTGCGCCAGCTGGCTGCGCTCGACCACTGGCTGGACGATCCGGAAGTGCGTGTAACACCCGATGGTTCGGGGTTGTGGGAAGATGTCTTTGCGCGGCTGAACAAGATGATGCGGCTACAGCGCGAAGAGCGCGAACAAAGCACTGCCGCGTTGCGCCACATGGAGCAGGCTACGTCAGCGCTGCCGGAAGGGGTAGCCATCCTGAATGAGGCCGACCGCATCGAATGGTGCAATCCGCTCGCCGAGCAACATTTTGGTTTGGATGGCGTGCGCGATGTCGGTCAGCAGATCACTTACTTGGCGCGTCAACCGGAGTTTGTGCAATACCTCTCCACGCGCGATTTCAGTGAGCCATTGATATTGCGTGGCACCCGCCATGATGGCTTGACGCTTTCCATCAAGCTAATTCCCTACAGTGCGAACAAAAAATTGCTGATCAGCCGGGACATTACCAGCTTTGAACGTATCGAAACCATGCGTCGTGATTTTGTCGCCAATGTCTCACACGAGTTGCGCACTCCCCTGACGGTGGTGAACGGCTTTGTCGAAACCATGAGTGACATGCCCAAGCTGGACAACGACATGGCGCGCCGCGCGTTGCACCTGATGGGTGAACAGACCCACCGCATGGGGCATCTGGTAGATGACCTGCTCACCCTTTCGAAACTGGATAACGCGCTGAACGCCCTGCAGGAAGAAACCGTGCAAGTGCCGGTCTTGCTGCTCAAGCTGTATGAGGAAGGGCTATTACTGAGCGATGGAAAACATGACTTGCAGCTGGAGAGGGAAAGCGATTGCTCCCTTCTCGGCAACACCGAAGAATTGCGCAGCGCTTTCAGTAACTTAGTATCCAATGCCATCCGCTACACGCCGCAGGGCGGCGAGATCATATTGCGCTGGCAAGAGAAAGACGGCCAACCGATATTTAGCGTACAGGACAGCGGCCTCGGCATCGCGCCGCAACATATACCCCGCTTGACCGAGCGTTTCTACCGTGTGGATCACAGCCGCTCGCGTGAGACCGGCGGCACTGGCTTGGGGCTGGCTATCGTCAAGCATGTGACCATCCGCCACCAGGCACGGCTGGAAATTACCAGTGAGGAAGGCAAGGGCAGCACCTTTAGCATCGTGTTTCCGGCCAAACGCCGTTTGCCATCGCCGGAAGAAAATGCCGATTAAAACCAAGCTTGGCGAGACGTATCCCCTCAAGTTATTTATCGCTGCCCTCCCTTAAGGCTGTCAGGCTTCGGGCAGATAACTAAAGAAATCAACGGACTTGTCGATAACTCTTGCAAGAGAGGAGCAAATCATGGACTTGATCGGCAGCATTAAATATATTGGGAATAGGACTGGTGGGCGCAAACCCAACCAAGGTAAGGAAAAGCCTGCACAAAAAAATAACCGCAACGGTGCCGTGGGCGAAAAGGGCACTCAAGCAGATTCCAACTCTACTCCTACAGAATATGACACCCGGCTTGGGCGAAAAATAGATACCACAGCCTAGCCCGGCCCGGATTAAGTTATGTCCGGTTATTGCATGGGATGCCCATACATGTGGTGCATTTCTTGGCGCGCGTCCTTCAGTTTGGCAAGTTGCTCAGGTGTAAGGATATCTTCGATGCGGTTCTGCGTATCCAGATAAGTTTCAATCATCTGGCGCTTCAAATCAAAAACCTTCTGGTATTCTTTTCCGATGGCTGCTGGGTCGCGTTTATCGGCTTCATAAAGATCGCGTAGCGTTGCCGTCTCATCGTTAATCAAGCCCAGCGTAGCCCAATTATTGTGCTTGAGTTCATCGGACAGCTTGTTGATTTTCGATTGCTGCTCTTTGGTAAGCGCAAGCGCCCCGAGCAAGTGCATGTCGGGTTCCATCATCATGTCAGCGCCCTGTTCTCCCATCATTCCATACCCGTGATGGTCGCCCATGTCATGCTCCGCATCGCATTTGTCTTTTGAGTTCGCCATGTTGTGGTCATGCTTATGCCCTGATGGGGTGGCCGTGGCGGGTTTATTGGCGGATGCCTTGGCAGCAGTATCATCGGCAAACGCGGGTGCTGCAACAACTGCGGAAAGTAATGCGACAGCAATGATTTTTTTCATGGTGTGACTCCTCGATTTAACTTTGGTCGATTTAACTTAAACTTAGACCGGTTTTGCCTGCCGGGAAAAGCGCAGTCTATCATTATTGAGTTGGCCGTAAAATGATTGAAACCCATCCGAGCTGCCTGTCAGCCTTGATGAGAAATTGCCATTCTGTAAAATCACCGGGAATGGTTCGGCTTCCATTATTACCTTCATCAAAGGGGTTTATGAACATCACCCGATTATCAACCTGCATCGCCGGAATCATAGCGCTAACGCTGTGCGCCGAAAATTCATTGCAGGCAGAAGAGGCGGCAACGAATACCTACACCTATAGCCTTCCTTCCAACAGCATCAATCTGTACCCCGACGCAAGCTGGTTACCGAGCACCTATCGGCCATACTATACTGATTTGGGGCAAACCATCCAGAACTACACCCAGCAGTCGCTTGACCGTAGTGGACTAACCAATATTACCGTCAGTGTTCAACTCGACGCAACGGGAAATCCACGAGTCACCCTGACCGGTACCGACCTAGATGCAATGCAAGCATTTGCCGCAGTACAACAGGTATTTCTTGACGGGAAGCATGCCGCACAGGGACTCAACGGCGTTCAAAAATGCCGACAAACGAATGGCTGCTGGGACCCCAATCCCAACGCTCAATATCCTTGGGCCTTCTTCCTGCCCCTCGGCATGGCAATGATTAACCAAGCGGTAGTGAATTTCATGAACTATCCTCCGGCGGTTTCACTCGCAGGGTACGACTATCTAGCCAACAACACCATAAAACGCTGGTCAAGCGTTCTCGCAGCAGCGGGTATCACCAACCCCGTTCTCTACGAAACCATTGTTGACGGACGCCCTATTGCTGCTGCGGGAACTGGGCAATCAGACTATTTGCCCGACATTGATACCTACTTCAACTCTCCGGGGAAGGAGTACGTTACTCCGATGCTTTCCCTGCTTGTCGCCTCAAGCAATGCGACATATAGCAAAGCTGTCGTTGTTCTTGGTGCTCCGGCGGGCGATGTCTGGGCAAAAATCATCGGTGCCTCCAGCGTGAAACCCGGCGATGTCGGCACGACGAATGTTATTGATCCCGGTAAAAAAACCAACTGGGTTGCTGGCAACCACCCGAACGTCACCTCCTACCAATGCTGTCCGGGAGATCCTAGTCCAGACTGCCAAGCCAGCAGCAGCCACCCTGCCTCCACCAATCTCCTTCGGGACGAAAAAATTGACTTGATGGTTGCCTGCATTGAAAAGGGACTTGGCGAAAACTCTGCTGCCGACATCATCAAGCTCAAGGCTGAATGCACAGCAGAGTGGAACTCCAGAAATATTCCTTCAAAAAGCCAGCAAGCTCTCTGTATTCGGGCAAGGCTTGACTATAGTTGGAACGGCATCGGAAACTGTAAAACAGCGGCAGATGCACTGGCATTCTGCAAGAAGCATGGCGACAACGCTTGTGCGAGCACTCCCCAACAGTCCATCTACAAATGCAGCGAGTAATTCTCTGTCACCACCCGTCCGCAACTTACCTTTTCGGACATCCGAGCTGACGCCTTTAACTCCCTTAGCTAGTGCTTGCTAACTCTATCAGCTTTTCCCGCTCTGTGCTCCAGCCCCAAGGTAGCGAGTGTTCTATCCCGCACGGCATGCAGCAAGGTCTCATTCTCGTCCAGTGATTCACCATACGAGGGAATCATCTGTTTTAATTTGCGCTTCCAATCAGCACTTTTTACCTGTGACTTGAAGCATCGCTCGATCACTTCGATCATCGCCTGAACCGAAGTCGAGGCACCCGGAGATGCGCCTAACAACGCTGCGAGTGTACCGTCTTTGGCGGTAACGATCTCGGTGCCAAATTCCAGTCTGCCGCCATTGACATCGCACCCTTTTATGATCTGAACACGCAGTCCGGCTGAAGCCAGTTCCCAATCTTGCTCTTTTGCCCCTGCATAAAACTCCTGCAAACTTGCCACGCGATCCTTGTGCGTTTTGAATGCCTCTGTAACGAGATAATGGGTCAGCTCAAGGTTATCTCGTGCTACAGCGAGCATGGGCTTGAGGTTATTCGATTTAAGCGAGGAAAACAGATCCAGTACCGAGCCACCTTTCAAAAACTTGGTAGTAATACTGGCGAAGGGCCCGAACAGCAAAGCCGGTTTTCCATCAATGATACGCATGTCCAGATGCGGCACCGACATGGGCGGCGCACCCGTCGGCGCTTTTCCATAAACTTTGCTGGTATGACGCTTCACAATGTCCGGATTTTTGCAGATCAACCATTGCCCGCTCACCGGGAATCCGCCATAACCCTGGCTTTCTGCAATTCCTGATTTCTGCAACAGCGGAAGTGCGCCTCCACCCGCGCCGAGAAACACGAAGCCTGCATCAATGGTATTGCTGTGTCCGGTATGATTATCTTTGACCCGCACATGCCATCGTCCATCCGGGTGCTGTTTCAAGCCGGTAATGGTGTGACCCAGTCTGAGTTCAAAGGTGGAATGTTTGGTCATCGATTTGACCAGCTTGCGTGTCAACACCCCGAAATCAACGTCTGTACCATGTTTGACCTGTGTCGCTGCGACAGCTTGTCGGGAGTTGCGATGCTCCATTACCAGCGGCATCCATTTGCGCAAGACCGCATGATCTTCGCTGTACTCCATTTCTTCGAACAAATGATGGGTGCGTAAAGCGTCATACCGTTTACGCAGAAAAGCCACATTTTGTTCGCCCCAGACAAAACTCTGATGAAAGATCGGATTAATGAATTTTTCGGGTGCAGGCAAAACGCCATTTTCGACCAGATAGGACCAGAATTGCAGCGACATCTCATACGCCGAGTTAATGGCCAGCGCACGGCTGATATCAACACTCCCGTCCGATTGTTGCGGGGTGTAATTTAGCTCGCAATATCCGGCATGGCCCGTTCCGGCATTATTCAATCCGTGCGAACTTTCGTGAGCGACCTTGCTCAACCGCTCCACCATCATGATTTTCAATGAAGGATCTAATTCCGCCAATAATTTGCCCAGTGTGGCACTCATCACACCCGCACCGACCAGCAATATATCTATCTTTTTAAGCGACATGGTCGATCATTCCTTAATGCAATTTAACTACCGAGTGGATTTCCATCCGGATATTCATAATCAACCATAGATTACCGATGCAAATTTATTCCTAGCAGATTAATCTGACGCAACACTCAAGCCGTATAGCTGATGCGCACGTTTTGCGTATCCAGCAATTTATTTAGCCCATCAATTAAATCGCTGTGCAGTGTGACGCCCCATTCTTCGCCCAGCCTCAGTTGGGCGTCGGCTACTACATTGCGATAGCAGATCACTACCGGACATTTGCCGTCACGATAAGGAGTGAGCAGCTCTTTCAGCCGCGTCACGCTGATGCGATTATCCGTGGAAACGGCAAGCTCCAGATGTTTGGCGAAAGTAGAACGCGCCGAGGCGATGTCAAATAATTCTTCGCCGCTGACGCGCATGTTGCCGGAATATTCATCCAGGCTGGCCTTGCCGCGCACGATCAACAATTCGTCTTCGCGTATCCACGGGCGGCTGCGTTCGTATTCTTCATTGAACACGGTCACTTCGATCTGCGCGCTACCGTCGTCCAGTGTCACGATGGCCATGCGTCCGCGCCGCGTCTGCTGGATGCGCACGCCGGACACGATGCCCGCCAACACCACCGCCACCCCGCTGTTGCGCCTGCCATTGCCATTGTTGTTACTGCTTTGCCCGACGAGTTGCGGCGTCACGTCAGTGAGTTTCAGCTTGATGAAGTTTGCCAGTTCCGCCGCGTATTCCTGATAGGGATGGCCACTGAGGTAATATCCCAGCGCGAGTTTTTCTTGCTGCAATTGTTCGCGCACCGGCCAGCGCGCCACGTTGGCCAGCATCACCGGCATGGATACGCTTTCGTCGTCACCGAACAGGCTATTCTGATTGGCTGCGCGCGCCTGTTGCTCGGCGCTACCGAGTGCTGCATCCAGCGAAGCCATGAGTTGGTGGCGATGATCCGAGATGGTATCGAAAGCGCCGCCACGGATCAGCGCCTCGATCGCGCGGCGGTTTACCACGCGCTTATCCACACGACAGCAGAAATCAAACAAGTCGCGGAACGGCCTTTCTTCGCGCACCTTGACGATGTTGACGATGGCAGCTTCGCCCGTGCCCTTGATCGCACCGAGACCATAGGCCATGGTCTTTTCATCGGTCGGCGCGAAACGGTAGTCGGACGAATTCACGTCCGGCGGCAAGACGCGCACATTCTGCGCCAACGTGTCGATGTAGGCGATGTGCACCTTGTCGGTATTATCCATGTCCGATGACAGGGTGGCGGCCATGAATGCCGCAGGGTAATGCGCCTTGAGATAAGCGGTCTGGTAGGACACCAACGCATAAGCGGCAGAGTGCGACTTATTGAAGCCGTAACCGGCGAACTTCTCCATCAGGTCGAACAGCAGCGTGGCCAGCTTTTCGTCTATGCCGCGCTTAACCGCGCCGTCCACAAAGATGCTGCGCTGCTGCGCCATCTCGTCGGCATTTTTCTTGCCCATCGCGCGGCGCAGCAAATCAGCGGCACCCAGCGAATAGCCGCCGATGATCTGCGCGATCTGCATCACCTGCTCTTGGTACACAATCACGCCGTAAGTCGGCGTCAGCGAAACTTCCAGATCGGGGTGGAAATAGTCCGCCTTGGCGCGTCCGTGTTTGCGGTTGATAAAGTCTTCCACCATGCCTGATTCCAGCGGCCCCGGACGGTATAGCGCGACCAGCGCCACGATGTCCTCGAAGGTATCCGGTTGCAGGCGGCGGATCAGGTCTTTCATGCCGCGCGATTCCAGCTGAAACACAGCAGTGGTGTTAGAGGCCTTGAGCAGATCGTAGGTCAGCTTGTCGACGAGCGGGATAGCTTCGATCGAGAAGGATTCCTGCTGCGGCATCTGCCGCACATACCTCACCGCCCAATCGATGATGGTCAGTGTGCGTAACCCCAGAAAGTCGAACTTCACCAAGCCGATTTTTTCTACGTCATCTTTATCCAGTTGGCTAACCGTGCTGTCGCTGCCTTCGGCGCAATACAGCGGGCAAAAGTCGGTGAGCTTGCCCGGAGCGATCAGCACGCCGCCTGCGTGCATGCCGACGTTACGCGTCAAGTCTTCCAGCCGCCCACCCAGTTCCAGCAGTTCTTCCACGCCTTCTTCGCTATTGATAATCGCATTGAATTCCGGCTCCAGCTCGCGCGCTTTTTTCAGCGATACCGGCTTTACGCCTTCCAGCGGAACCAGCTTGGAAAGCCGGTCGCACAGGCCGTACGGAAAATCCAGCACGCGCCCGACATCGCGGATCACCGCCTTGGATGCCATGGTGCCGAAAGTGACGATCTGCGACACGCATTGCGCACCGTACTTCTCCCGCACATGATTGATTACCAGCTCGCGCCCGTCCTGACAGAAGTCCACGTCGAAGTCGGGCATGGATACACGCTCTGGATTGAGGAAACGCTCGAACAGCAGCGCATAGCGCAGCGGGTCGAGATCGGTAATACCGAGGCTGTAGGCCACTAGCGATCCTGCGCCGGAGCCGCGCCCCGGCCCCACCGGCACGCCGTTGGGAAACTCCTCGGAGCGGTAGTCCTTGGCCCAGCGGATAAATTCCGCCACGATCAGGAAGTAGCCGGGAAACTCCATTTTTTGGATGGTATTGATTTCGAACGCGAGGCGCTCGGTATATTCCTGCATTTTCGCCGCGCGCTCGGCCTCGTCCGGGAACAACTGCACCATGCGTTCTTGCAAGCCGCGCTCAGATTCCGTGCGCAGAAAATCATCCAGGCTCTCGCCATTGGGCGTGGGGAAATCCGGCAAATGCGGCTTGCCCAGATTCAGCGTGAGATTGCAGCGCTTGGCGATTTCCACACTGTTCTGCAACGCTTCCGGCAGGTCGGCGAACAGCGCCACCATCTCGGCCTGCGTCTTGAAATATTGCTGTGCAGTGAAATGGCGCATACGCCGCTTGTCATTCAGCACATAACCTTCGGCGATGCACACGCGCGTTTCATGCGCCTTGAAATCGTCTATGCTGAGGAACTGCACCGGATGCGTCGCCACCACCGGCAGTCCGAGTTCTGCCGCGAGTTGCAAAGTTTCGCGCAGATGCGCTTCCTCGCGCGCAAAGCCATTTCGCTGCACCTCCAAATAATAGCGCCCCGGAAACAATCCGGCATATTCCTGCGCCAACTGGCGCGCTGTTGCTCCGTTGCCGTTCAGAAGCGCCGCACCCACTTCGCCGAAATGCGCGCCGGACAAAGCGATCAGACCGTCGGCGCCCTCACGCAACCATTGCCTGTTGAGTTCCGGGCGACCGCGATACTGATTCTCCCGATAAGCGCGCGTAAGCAAATTGCACAGGCGCAAGTAACCCGCATTGGACTGGCACAAAAGCAGCAAACGGAACGGCTGATCGCGTTCTGCAGGATTGCTGACAAACACATCGCAACCAATAATGGGCTTGATGCCGCTACTGCGCGCCGCCTGATAAAATTTGATCAGGCCGAACACATTGTTGAGATCAGTCAGCGCCAATGCAGGCATGGCGTCCTGCTTTGCAGCGGCGACCGCTTCCGGAATGCGTACTATGCCATCGGCGATGGAATATTCGCTATGCAGACGCAGATGGATAAATGAGGGCTGTAGCATGGTGACAGGGTGGCAATCTCAGCTTGGATTTTACCACCGCCGCTGCTGCGAAAAATTCAAAGTTTCTTCTGCTTGAATAAAAAACGAAATACCGTTTTTTATGGGGAACTCAATCATCATAATTTATGACATTTTCACGTAAATCCTGCGGACAGGTTGTGAAATTACGCTGCGTGCATTGTGACAGAAGGAGAATATAGCGCTTTGCACCCTGCGCTACAAACAACTTTCAAAAATTCACGTTACCGTTTGACTTCGCAGGTTTTTTTAAACTATAGTTCGCCTCATGCAAACAGAATTGAATGTATTGGAAAGCAAACTGGCGCAATTGGTGCAATTGAGCCAGCATTTGCGCACCGAAAATCACCGCCTGCGTCAGGATTTGGCAGCCGCCTTGAGTCAAGGTCGCCAGTCCGACGATAAAATAGAGGGTGCGTGTGCACGCATCGAGCACCTGTTGGCACAGATACCTGAAGAAGAATCATGAGCAGCGATAAAGTTGATAAAGTGAAGACTCTGGATGTCACCATCCTTGATCGTGAATTTCGCATTGCTTGCCAGGAAGACGAGCGCACCGAACTGCTTGAGGCAGTTGCTTATCTCGATAAAAAAATGCGCGAAATTCGCGATCTGGGCAAGATCGTTACAGTGGAACGCATCGCCATAATGGCTGCCTTGAATATTGCCCACGAGCTACTGAATACGCGGCTTGGCAGCGGTTTTGACATGGGTGATTTTAAGCGTAGAATGAATGCCATGCAGGCAACCATCGATGCGACGCTCGAGGAGCAGGATGAGTTGTTTTGATGGTACTACTAGCCATCTGACTAACCCAGCAAAATACGCTGGCTAAGTCATTGGTTATGAGGTTTGTCCCCTGCGGTGTTCGTCAGGCTCATAATTCTTTGAACCAATAAGCTTTGCTTAGGTCGCGCCCCTTGCTGTTACTGTTGTGCGCATCCCTTGCGGATGTACCTGATGTAACTGGGAACCGGCCCTCTTGAACCCAGGTTCAAGACATTGATCCAACGGCACAGGCGGGGGACTTTATTCAAAAACAAACCCGGCACAAAATTTTCTTGTGCCGGGTTTGTTTTTTGGAGTTTCGCGTTAGCGATTATGGCTGATAATTGACGCTGACAAATAATCTACGTCCCAACGGGTTGTACCCGTAAATATTGCTGTCATTCTGGTTGGTGAGATTATCCGCACTCATCAGCAACTTCCACTTCCAGTTGAAGGCATAACTGGCAGTCAGGTTGAACACATTATAACTGGCCAATGTTTCAGGTGTAGTTATGAACGTGGTCGGATCAGTGAAATTATCTTGACGGCTACTGCTGTATAACCATTCCCCGCCCACCTGCCAGCTACCCATTTGTTGTGTTATACCAAAACTACTGTGTAACCGGGCATGCCGCACCAAAATCTGGCCGGTACTGTCATCACGGGGGTCTTGCGATGTTATAGCCGCCTTAACGCCGGTATTGCCAAAGTGGCCTGCATAATTCAACTCAGCGCCACTAATGCTCGCCTGGTTGATGTTAACCACCGTCGTTCCTGCACTGTTGATGGCGATCAGGTCATTAATGTCGTTGTTGAAGTACACGAGATCAACTCGCTGCCCGCTTTCTGCATAATGAATGCCAACCTCGGCATTGTGCGAGCGCTCCGGTTGTAAATTAGGATTTCCCTGATAGCCATAGAATAAAGGATAGTACAAGTCATTAAAGGTCGGCGCCTTGAATGCCGTTGAATAGCTTGTCGTGGCGCGCCAGGATTCGTTCAGTTTGTACCCATAACCGAGCAAGCCAGTATTGGCCGTGCCAAAATCAGAATAGTGGTCCTGGCGCAGATTGGCCTGTATCTGGTGCGCGCCGAAGATACCTGTGTAGCCGCCAAACAGGGAATTCACAGAACGTTCGGTATTGGTATACAAGGTATCACTCGCCACTTGCTGATTCAAATTCTCTGCCCCCAACAACACGCTATTGTTTGCATCAAACCTTAGATTATTTTGCCAGGTAAGTTGGCGGTTGGTGGTTTCAAAATGATAGCCATTAACCAAATCGGGTAGGCCATTCAAATAGCTCTTGGAATCGTCCACTCCCTCGGCCAATTGCAGCTTGCTTGTCCAAATCTCATTAAGGCGATTGTCTGAGGCTATAGAAAACTTGCTGATTGTGGAAGTAACGGTATTCACATCTGTGACCGATCCATATGGGTTGGCGTACTGAGCGTTGCCTTGACTCTGAAACATGGTTGCGGAAATGCTGTTGTCCGTATTAATTGCATGATGCACATTGGCAGAAACGCTATTGTTGTCATAGCCATCCTTACTCGGATTCGCCGTAGGCATGATGGCAGCGTTGATTGCGGGCACACCGTCAGTTCTGAGCCTTGAAACCTGCACATTGAAGTCCGTCCCATCACTTTTCCCGCCAAGTCCGGCAGACGCACGAAGCGTATTTTGTGAACCCACTCCGGCGCTTGCATTAAAAGTCGGCTCGCCGCTACCGCGTTTGGTGAAAATTTGTACCACCCCGCCGATGGCAGAAGAACCATATAAGCTGCTGACATTGCCTCGCACCACTTCAATGTGGTCAATCTGATCAATCATCAATTGATCCAGCGCGGTTGAGCCGTCCGTTGCGGAATCGATGCGCACTCCATCTAGCAGCACCAGCACTTGATCAGAATTCGTGCCACGCATGAACAGGCTGGCATGCTGCCCGATCCCACCTGATTGAGCAATCTCTACTCCAGCTACACTTTTTAATATGGATGGCAGATCAGGAGCCTGCGAATTGCGGATGTCTGCGGCGGTTATCACCGTAGTGCTCGACAACGATTGGTTGAGCGGCTGCTCAGAGCGAGTGGGAGTTACTATAGATATCTCTAGCGGACCATCCGTTTCTGCATGAGCTAGAGGGATTAACGCGCACAACACGGCGGCAAAAAAATGGCTTCTGATTTTCATTGAAATATTTCCTGAAAAATTCCAAACGTCCCCGTTGGAATGTTTAAACACAGGAAATACAGCGGAAGGAAACAATGACAGCGAGCTTGCGCCGACAGTAATTGTCTGCCGTCCATGCGCCGCCCGCAGCATTTCCCGACTTGTGGAACCTGACGGCTCCTGCATCAAGGCCGGTATCCGGGCTCACAAGACCAAACGCATCGCCTTCCCATGATTGCTCACAGTGGCGTAATGATGCATCCACACTTGCTTACCGTTGCGGGGGCAGCACAGGCTTCACACCTGTTTCCCGATTATCCAAGCAAAATATTGCTCGGCACCTTGAAGCTGGCGCATTATATCCTGTAACTGCCCGCAGTTAAAACCAGAGCACCAGATCAAGGCTCAAGCCTTCTGTATCTAGTCTTTTTCTGATACAGTTACCCTACTCTCAATATTGAGTGGGCGAAATGCCCAAGGAAATTCAAATGAAGCTATTACAAAGTCGGGCATGGATGATTGCGGTTGGCCTGATGCTGGCCATGGGCGCGACGCGCTTTAACCATTTCGGTTCGGCCTTTTCCTTGCCGGATGCATCATGGGCAGTGTTTTTTCTGGGCGGCTTATATCTGGCCCGATATGCTCGCGCCTCCATAGCGGTTTTCATCGTGCTGCTCCTGCAAGCCGGTTTGATGGATTCTTATGTGACCACCGTGAAAGGCGTCAGTGACTGGTGCATAACACCTGCCTACTGGTTCCTCATCCCGACGTATGGCAGCTTGTGGTTTGTCGGCCGCTGGTTTGCGCTGCGCCACACCGTGGAAGGCAAGGGGCTGGTTTGGCTGGTCGTGCTGGCATGGGCCGCGAACAGCTTTGCATTCTTTCTTTCCAATGCCAGTTTCTATTGGGTTTCCGGGCGCGTTAACGAAATGACCGCGACAGAATATGCTTCACGCGTGTCCCAATATTATGTTTCCTACGTTTCCATGTCCATGCTTTACATTGCATGTGCGGTCGGGATTCACATGCTGCTCGCCGTTCTGGGCAAGAGTAAAGCACATCCGAATCCTGTGTAGCTAAATCATCGCTCCCACGCTCCGCGAATCAGCGCACCGATTTGCTGGCCGGCCTAAAGAATCTACCTACAGGCAGATGCATCGGGATGGAATTCACCGGTATTTATCACGAGCTATTTACTAACATTTTCCACAAGCTCGGCTTCATCGTTTTTGTGCTCAATCCCAAGGATGCCCGTCATTACGCTGATTAACACCTTGGAGTGTGTGCCTCGAAC
>Ga0302277_1000082_pt1 | contig 71477 bp, 64 predicted proteins | sample III_Bog_N3_1_FD_198759 | JGI IMG/M metagenome (GOLD analysis project Ga0302277, IMG submission 198759) | Peat permafrost microbial communities from Stordalen Mire near Abisko, Sweden - III_Bog_N3_1 | ecosystem: Environmental > Terrestrial > Soil > Wetlands > Peat | place: Sweden: Abisko... | reverse complement strand
CCTCAAATGAGCCAAATTCCGAGCGGTAAAGGCGCAAATCGCGAATTTTGGCCAAGGCTTTTGCGACTTTGATGAACCCTTTCCAGCCCGTCGAGATGATCGTCTCCAATTCAAACAGCTGGTTGCGCTCGTTGGAATCCAGGGGTTTCGGTGCCGCTGGTGGTGTCGTCATTGTCACCATGATGGCGTCTGGTGCTATGTCAGTGCTTTTACTCATGAGTTTATGTTAGGTGTTGATTATTATAGTATTACTGAGATTTCGGCTGTCTTCGTATTTCCTGAATCGTATGACCGTCATTACTTTCTCCGGCGGTTGCCCGATTAGCGCGCAGTATTCTGCGAGGGTTTTGCACATGGCGCCCTCGGCCACCAGACTCTCCGAAGTCATGGTGTTGAGCGGCTCGCGCGTCGGACAGGCGGTCAGTTCGAATCGGCCAATGACTACCCCGCCACGGTACAGCAGCTTGTTCGAAGCTTGGTGAATGCGGCGGCCGGAATCCCAAGCGTTCTGCCACTTCTTCAGTGTCCGATCGGTCCAGTCCCGCCGGGTCTCCGTTTTGACGCCGGCGAGAAACTCCTTTTGGGTCTTGGCAAAGGAGATGGTCATCATTTTATATGCCGCAGATATCTGTGCTGACCCGGGCATGTTACGTAGGGCTCGCCGGGAGCGGTTGGATTCAACCACCGTCGGTGAAGTTTTAGATTTAGTATTCATTTTTATAGTTGGTTGGTTGTGCGGGAAGACAGGTTGATATGCCTGCCTTCCCGCACACGTTACGTCAGCGTTGAGTGAATCCATCTGGGATCTCCCGGGTGCGCCATTCCTCATCCCACTCGGCCCAATCACCCCCGTGGCGATGGTTTAACTCCAGCGCCTGACCGTTGAACACGGGATTTTTACCGAGCTGTTTCAGGAAGAAGGCCGTCCCGGCCTGCCGGCATTGCTTGCGCAGGTTGAGCGCCCATTCCACGTGGAACGGCGCGGCTAACACATCGCTACCACCGCCTGCAATGCACCAATCAATCCCCGATAGATTCAGGTTCAATTCACCGAACATGGGCTCGCAGGAAAGGCCTTTGAATTTGCTCGGAACTTTCCGGAGCTCAGCCACACGACCGACGGTAGCCATGGACGTGATGGTTGTCATGGCCACCAGGTTGTCCGGCCATGTAATCCCCTTTTTCTGTAGCCAGCTGCCAAAACCAGCCATGCGGGCCGGGCGTTTGGTCAACCACAGCCACAAATGCCGGCGGCCATCCTCCGAGTTGACCACATCGATGATCTCAGTTTTCAGGTATTCGAAAGGAATGCTTTTAGACAAGGCATCGCCCATGTCTGACACGAAGATCATCCGCGGTGCCCCCTTTAACCAAGGCTTGGATTCGCGGTCCGCAGCCGATGGTTTACCCCAGCGAGCGGCGGCAGCCATACGACCCGGAAACAATTTGGGCTGGGTGAACTCATCGGCATATCCCTTGTGACCAGCCCGATTCGTGCCCAGCAGGCCTGCGTAGCATATGCATGCTACCCGAATGACGTTCACTAGCTCGTCGTATGCTGCCTTACCGAGGGTGAACTGCTTGGCCAGCTTGCCCGCAATTTCCTCACGATCAACGTAGATCTCCGATGTCACACGATCGCTGAAAACCGACGCCACAACCTTCCGGACATCCTCAACAGACTGACCGTTGGTCGTTGCAACAATCGCCGTCACCATCGAGGCCTTGATTTTTGTCGGAGTTGGCCATAGCTCACACCCGTCACAACCCATTACTAGGTTAACCGTATCATCAGGCCATTGAATATTTGTATTTCTCATAATTTTGTTCGTTTTGTTTGTGCTTGTTGATGTTTTTACTTCAGAACTGGGTTGAAACCCGTTGGTATTTGGCCATTCGACTGCTCTGAATCAGGTTCCGAATCCTTGGGTACCTGATATGTCCGTACTAGGGTCACGTTTTTGGGGTCGACCACGATTTCCGACTCCTGGCGCCCGGTGATGTACGCCAGCACATCACCACGACGGCAAGTGCCTAACCGTCACTGCTTCACCGGCGGAGCGGGTTTGTCATTCGGGAGACCGTTTGATGACGCCAAGCCTTTCGCCCGGCCCGTCGGTCCTTTACGGCGATCCAGAAAGCCATCGTGCTCGGATGCACTGGCCGTGGTGCTTAGCACCGGGGCCGGAGGCATCCGTGGAACACCCCATCATTGATCAATCTTAGTAGGGTGCCTGGATGGTGGCGCCCGGTGTCTGGGCGAAACATTGGATGGTGGTTGGTGGTGGCGAACGTCATCCTGATAATTCGCCGCCATGGCTCGAAGAGCCGCGCGGCGCATCATTATATGGGTAAAGGAACGCCGCCTTGCGCGGTACGCACCTGCGGCGCAGATCTCTGATAGCCCCATCGGCAGATCCTGTTGAACGTCGGTCACGCCTGCGACCGGCTAAGCGACGAAAGCTAGTGGGGTATTGCGCGAAAGAATTTCGGCGGGTTTTCCGTCCCCTCGTGAATCCATTGAATGACGGAGCCGGCGTTGGTGACAGTAGCCAGCGAATTCCAACTGGTCAGATTGGTGGAAATCTGCAGCGTGGCCTGTCCTCCCACTGGAATCTTCAGATTCCACGTTTGATTAGTTAATTGGGCATGGTAAGGAGCAGAACTCACAAAAGTTAAATGGATGACGAGTGAATCATGGTTTATTTTCGTGACAACGGGGGAGAAAACGAAGTTTGTCGAATTATTAATAAAACCCCAGTTTTGATTGTTAACAAATACAGAACCGTTGTCATCAGTGGCCACTACGATCCCCATTTTGTGAAAGGCAATTTTGATGGGCGGCAAGATAGTTCCAGGTCCTTCGCCATTCGTATTGCCATTCGCAGTGGCATTGTTCAGCCACTTGGCTGTGCCTGTGCGAACGATCATAGGAATATATGTATTGGTGTTGTTTTGCCCATTGTCGGCGGCGCAAAACAGGAAATCCGGTTTATCAATTGTGCGGACAAGCTGTTGCCGCATCACGATATTGTTTTTTAAATAGAAATCGGTAAAGCGGTACGTATACGGCAGAAATATATTAAACGGTCCCTCAGACGGCTGACGGACGAAGGTGATTTTTTCCACTCCAGGACGCCAAGCTCCATCAACGATCCTGGATTTGTCAAACCTGGCGAAATGAACACCTGGCGGCAGTGTTTCATAATCCACATTGCCCGCGCTCAAAAGATAACGTAATCCACCGACGTCATCATAGGTCAAGCCAGTGTAAAAGCCGCCGAAATTCAAGACTGCGCCGGAGGCGTTTTCAGCCACAGAATAGTTAAAAGCACCAGTTTCATCTGCGGGATTTGAAAAAACTCCATTTTGACCAGCATCGGAGTAAATATATGCGAAGTAAAGAATGTTGTTAATGTATTGTGAAGCGACCAATGTTTGCGGATCAAAGTTTCGCATAACGATAAAATCGGGAATAAACCAATCCGGCCACAAGGACTCTGAAAGGACCGAATTAGGCGATAATCCATATAGAGAAGGAGAAAAGGCTGATGTCCACTGTTTCATGACAAAAATGTCGCGGGACGGTTGCGCCAAACCAAGTTGCTCCAGCAATAACGAAAGTGTCTGTGACTTTAAATCGGTTATGTCCTGAGCTTGGGCCGCGAAATTAATCTGCGTTGAATTAAATGGATAGTTGGTCAGCTCAATTCCAGATGCAGGCGGTAGATCGTTAAGAATTTGGATGGCGCTTTCGACCGCCGCGACGCCGTTGGATCCAAAATAATCCAGAAATGAACGGTCGAAGCCGTACGTGATAACCGGCACATTCCAACGATAACCGCTGCCAATGTCCATCGGCCCACCTATGTCACCCGGATAAATCACGCCGTTTGTCTCCTGCATCCAAGGAGCGACCGGCCCCAGCAGGGAAAATCCATAAGACGACGGCGCCATTTCAATCAGGAAAATAAAGATGACCGAGATGGTTATTTTTTGAATGTTTTTCATAACCAGAATTCTGTTGAACGATGAATTAATTCCCCGCCTTTAATTCCACCATGTCTTGTGAGTCGGCTTCGCGCTGGTCGGCGGTTCAAGTCGTGACTTCCCATTAGGTTTATTGCCCACGACCATCGTGGGTATTATTTTGATTTTCCTAGCTCACATCAGGAATGTAAATCTTTTTCCAGTCCACCCTCGGCATCCCCCCCCCTGGCGACAGGAAGTGCGACGGACTCCTTTGGTCGGACAGTTGTCATCGGTAGGCCAGCCTATAAAGGCAACTCTTTGGTGTCGAATTCTGACGGTTCCGTACTCCGCATATTACCCGAACATCTTGCGAATACGACCAGAACTCAACTAACCGCCAGAAAAACGAATGCGAATACGAATGACGCCGCTGATGGAGTATGCGTCGATTGTAGCTCTGATGACGACACGACGACACAAGCCCGGGATAAAACTTGTTGATTCTTCGCTATTTGGTACAACAGGCTGGTGAAGTCAGTTGTGCGGCCAAAAAAACCAGGGTGGAACTCATCATTTCCTGGCTGGGTTTGCCATTATACTTTACTCATCTTCTTGTTCTTGGCGGTGGCAGCAATGCGATGTCCGGCTGAATCTAGCCAACCCGTCTCCGTCATCAACGTTCTCGTGCTTTATACGCCCCAGGCCTGCGCTGGCGCTGGCGGAAAAGCTGCCATGCTTCGCGAGATCAACACAGCCTTTATCGAGGCAAATACTGTCTTTCAGAACAGCCACATTAATGCTCGCGTTCATCTAGCAATGGCGGCTGCGATTAACTACGTGGAATCCGGCAGCGTTTCGAACGATCTCGCGAGACTTTGCAACCCCGGGAAGGGAGTTCTTGCTCAAGCACACTTGCTACGGGATTCAGTTGGCGCGGACTTGTTGTGCATGGTCACGGAGACGGGCGATGACTGGTGGTTTTATGGTCTTCAAGGGCCGTCAGTTGAAAATGCATTCAGCATCATTCGACAACCATTCCTGACCGGTGGCTATTATTTTCCGGTTGTATTGAGTTTTAATTTCGGCTGCCAGTTGGAGCGCCCTTACGCGGACAGTGTGGGTGCCTTCCCGTATGCGTATGGCTACTCTTTTACGACTGGCGACGGTTATTTTAGCACGGTCGAAGCCTTTTCCGGACAACGCCTCCCCTATTTTTCAAATCCTGACATCTTCTTCGAAGGCGTACCAATGGGGATCCCAGCGGGTTCCCCCGGAGCCGCTGACAACGCCTTGGTAATCAATCAAACGGCACCGACGGTGTCTGCATTCCGCGGCCAGGCCACGCTGACTTTTCCGCCGAGTGTGAACATGGTCGCCCCCTTTGACGGGCAACTATTCTGGGCCGGTACAAATATCACGTTGGTGGCCAACGCGACGGACGCTGACGGTGAAGTGGTTCGTGTGGATTATTACGCGGGCACAAATTTACTGAGCTCCTCCACAGCAGCTCCATTCCGAGCCTCGTGGTCAATGGTGCCAAGGGGGCAATACACTTTGTTTGCGGTGGCAACCGACAATTCGGGGGCTTCGACGATATCCGATTCGATTCGGGTGACCGTGGCGCCCAGCAATGATGATTTCGTTGCGCGCGCCCGCATTGTCGGCACCGCCGCCACGGTGACTGGCGACAATACACTGGCCACAGCAGAACCGGGGGAACCTGACCATGCCGGTTTTCCTGCCGCGCATTCCTTGTGGTGGACCTATACGGCCTCGGCCGATGGGGTGGTTATGCTGGATGCCACGGCCAGCAGCTTCCCAGCCTCCCTGGACGTTTACACTGGAAACCAGTTAACTGCCCTCACGGAGGCCATCTCCACAAGCAGTTTAACTGAAAGTGCGGTTCGTTTTCAGGTTACCGCTGGCCAGACGTACCAAATCGCCGTGGACGGACCAAACGGTCAAACCGGAACCATTTATCTTCGCCTGAGTTTCGCGCCGTTGCCTCCCAATGACAATTTTGAGCAACGCCAGCAGTTGGGTGGGAGCATGATTGCGATAAAGGCAAACAACAGCGGAGCGACACGGCAGGCCGGCGAACCCAACCATTCGGGCACGCCGGGCTGCGCGTCACTTTGGTGGACTTGGACTGCACCTGAAAACGGAGCCTTTACGCTTTCGGCCACCGACACTGCCGGTGAGAACATGCTGGTCGGCGTATATACAGGGAGCTCGCTGACGAATCTGAGTACCGCTTCCATCCAATTTCAATACCCCTCCTCATTTTTTGTCCCGGTTGCGCAAGGTGTGAGTTATCAAATTGCCGTGGACAGCCCGATTGACCCATTGCAGCCAGGACCATTTGAACTGAAGTTGAATTTCACGCCTGAACCACGGAATGACCATTTTGCCAACCGCACAAAGATTCAAGGGACGTGGATCGCTTTGACTAACCCAATTGCCGAGGCGACTATCGAATCTGGCACGCCAGTCAACAATGGCGGCTGGTTACCGTCGCTCTGGTGGTCATGGACAGCCCCCATTTCAGGATACGTTTCGATTGCTTGTCCCACCGGCCAGTTCATCGATGTTTTCACTGGAACAAATCTGACAAATTTGACAGGAGTTGTAAGCGGACCGTCGGTAAACTTCGAAGCGACGGCAGGCACGACCTACGCGATTGCCGCGTCTGGTCTGGGTTCAACCGTTGAATTGCAACTGGTGGTGTCAACGATCCAGATCGGGGCCCCCACCAACGGAGCGACTTTTTTGGCGGGCCAGAATGTCAAGCTAACCGCCACCGCAACAGCCAATGACGGAATTTTGCGCCAGATGCAGTTTTTTCAGAACGGTGCACTCATCGGAACGGCGAAGCACGATCCTTTCCGAACCCTCTGGACGAATGTCCCAGCAGGAGGTTATTCATTGACCGCTGTGGGCACTGACGATTTTGGACGCAGCCGCAGTTCTCCGCCCGTCAACATTTCAATCCAAAATCCGTCAATTCAAATTCCAACGCCGCCCAATGACAGCTTTGCCAACCGGACCCGGATTTATGGGGCCGGAATCACATTGACCAACTCGGATCAAGGAGCCACTTGGGATCTAGGTGAGCCGCCGATTGATTTAACCGAATACAACAATTCTATTTGGTGGTCCTGGGCGGCTCCAGCATCGGGGCAGGTGACGATCTCCACCACAACACCCTTTACCACATTAGCGGTTTATACCGGCAATTCACTCTCAAATTTAGTGACGGTCACACAGGGCTATCAGAGGGTTAATTTTGAGGCCACCCCGGGCACGACATATGATATAACCGCGGTTGGTTATCCGGGCGATGTGGTGCTGCAACTGGTTCTTTCCAATCTTCGCCTTGTTGACCCCACCAACGGGCAGTCATTCGTAGCGGGAACCAACATCATAATCCAGGCGACCCCTACTTCCACCGAGCAACCCGTCCAAAGAATTGAATATTTCCGGGACGGTACATCGCTTGGCATTATTAGCATGCCGCCATTCGCGTTCACCTGGACGAATATAGCTGGTGGTGACAGCACCCTCACGGCAGTGGCAACGGACACCTTTGGTTATGCCAGGAGCTCCCCTGCCATAACCATTCATGCCAGCCCGCCGAATGATGAATTTGCCAATGCCATTGCTTTGACTGGTGATTACGTTCACGTCGCTGGCTCAACCGCCGGTGCCACGATTGAGCCTGGCGAGCCCCGACAACCCGGCTTGGCTAACACGGGCAGCACCGTCTGGTATTCCTGGACGCCCACAACGGCGGGACTCTACTCCGTCGCGGTGAATGCGAATCTCAACTGGATATTTTTGCTGGAGGTTTATACCGGGTCCTCCCTGACGAACTTGGCGCTTCTCGGCGACCCGAATATTTATGGGACAGCCACATTCCTAGCTTCAAGCGGCACAAATTATCTGTTTCAGGTTGATAACGGCGGTAATTTCACTTTAGACATTGCACCTATCCCGGCGAATGACAACTTTTCAAATGCGGTCGTGTTGGTCGGCACGAATTTGACTGTTACCGGAAACAACCTGATGGCCGCAGCTGAACCGGGCGAACCAAACCACACAGGCAGAAATCCCGGAGGTCACTCCGTTTGGTATACGTGGACGGCACCACTCCCCGGCGTGGTGACGATCACTGCCATCGGGACCAATTTTACACCTGTCGTCGATGTTTATACCGGCACAAACCTTACCAGTTTATCCTCCATCGGCACCAACAGTCCCTCTGAGGTTTCGTTTATCGCAACTGTCGGCACCGCCTACCAGATTGCCGTGGATGGAAGTGGCGGATTCTTTGCCCTGAACCTTTCCATGATGTTGCCGCCGAGCAACGATGATTTCGAATCCCGGTTTTCTTTGAGTGGAATGAATCCCGTAGTTCAGGGAACCACCTACCTCGCGACCTTCCAGCCGGGTGAGCCGAGTTTTTACCCTTGGATTGTGAATAGCTCGGTTTGGTATTCCTGGGTGGCTCCGGCCGATGGCACCGTTTGGGTGCATTGTCCGAGTTGTCCTGTGGCAGTTTATACCGGCACAATTGTTTCTAATCTGGTGGTTGTCGCTCCGCCAAGTCAAAGTTCATTCGCAGATTTGGCTTTCACCGCCACCGCCGGTACGGAATATGAAATTGCCGTTGCCGGTGCATGGTGGCTGACGAATCAGTTCACGCTATCACTGGTAATGCCCAAAGCGCAAATCGCCAGTCCCACGAATGAAACCGCCCTCCCGGCGCCAGCCAGCTTTGAAATTGTGGCCCGCACCATTGACATTGATGGAGCAGTCGTAAGCGTCAGCTTTTTTGATGGAACCAATCTGCTCGAAACCGTGACGAAGGCACCTTTCCAAATGGATTACCTCAATGTTCCGGCCGGCAGCCACCTGCTGTCAGTACAATCCATCGATCAAAATGGCCTGACCACCTCAAGCGAACAGATTGAAGTCAGAGTCCAACCGCCCAACGACAATTTCGCCCAACGGATCAGCATTCATGGGACAACCAGCAATTGGGTGGCGGACAACAGTGGCGCGACCACAGAACCCGGTGAATATCTTCCAGACGGAGCCAGTGGCAGAACCCTTTGGTGGTCTTGGACGGCGCCGACCAACGGCACCATGATCATTGACTCGGCGGGCTTTTCAGCATCGAGCGGATTGGCAGTGATACCCGCTGAGGCAGGTGTACCTGCGAATTTGCCCGGAACGAAAACCTCTCGTGCCAATGATGTGATATACACGGGAGGGGGCGGTGGGCCACCCGGACCGACCAGCGGTCCGCTCGTGGCCATTTACACCAATGCGAGCCTCACCAATTTGGGCCTTTTCGCAAGCAATTCCGGGTATTTTTTAACGGGCCTTGTTACAAGAGACCCCGCCACTGGAAATGCTACATACAATGGAGTGTGGTACGTTTTGCCTTCATTTGCCTTGCCAGTATCGGAAGGCCAGACCTATCAGATTTCTCTCGACGGCGTAAACGGTAGTTTTGGTGTTGCCTCGGTAAATCTTTTGTTTACTCCGGCCCCATTGCCTCCCGCTAATGACGATTTTAGCCAGAGAATCACGCTTCTGGGCGCTTCACCCAGCACCAATGGCACCACCGCGGGGGCGACTCGGGAACCCGGCGAACCCAGCGATGGCGCTGATCCCGAGGCCAGAACGGTTTGGTACACTTGGACGGCACCGGCCACAGGAGTGGTTCAGGCTAATGTGAGCGGCGATTCGTCACTTGCCATTGCGTTTTATGCAGGCACCGACCTCGCCACACTGATTCCGGTTACATCCGGGTTTGATTCAACCTCATTCTACGCGTTGGCGGGCACAACCTATCAGATTGTTGTTGCGGGTCCCGACGGCTTGGAGACCAGTTTCACGCTGTCTGTGCAAGGACCTCCAGACCCCCCAGCGATCAACCCGACGAACACAATCCAACTGCCCAACGGTGCTTATCAAGTCGGTGTCATCGGTACTGCGGGGCAGAGCTTCATCGTCCAGGCTTCGTCAGATATGCTGAATTGGGTCACCATCCGAACAGACACCCTGTTGGGTAGTTCGCTCGAATTCATCGACTCAACAACCAAAAGATTCGCCAAAAGGTATTACCGGGTTATTCCACTTGATGGCGAATTTAACACAGAGGCATTTGCCATCGCCTCCTTGGGAATGCCGATCCCAGGAAGTTTCTCGGTGTTGCTTTCCGGAACACCAGGCCAGCCTTTTCGGTTGCAGGGTTCCACCAATCTGCTTGATTGGGTCGACGTCACCAGTGGTATTTTGACCAGCCAAATACTCCAATTCATTGATGACACCACAAAACACGACCAGCGGTTTTATCGCGGATCGACCCAATAAATAGATTTACGGCCGGGGTGACAGACGGCTTTGGTTTCGAGGAAGGAAAACTGTAGAGAACTCACTTTTTTTGAATGGGAAACCGAGGGTGGCAATAAACGTTACGACGTCGATGAATTCATTGAGTTCTGCGACAGCCATACACCAGGATAATCCAGGCCCAGTTCGCGCGCGAGAGGACCGGACGTGTGCTGTTCCTTTTCTATTGGAAGCCCAAGGATTTTGCCGAGGCGTTCGGGGAATATTCAGTCTGTTTTTAGGGATCGAATTCCAGATTTCGTGAACCTACGGGATTGACGTAAAATTCAATCCGGACACCCGCCATTTCTTGGTCTTTGTAACCGGGATATAATTCCAATATATGAAAATGTCCATAGACCTGCCCGCCACGGCTCTTGAGGTAGTATGTCAGGATTGAATCTTTGGAATCTCCTTCAATTTTATACTGCCGCTGGTAACCGCTTTCAGGCGCTTTATTTAGAGGATTAAATGGCCGATCGGCGTTGACGTTTTTGGGTGGATAGCAGTGCTCGCAACCGCTTGGTGGTCTGCTCACGGTCGAGGCGGCTGGCGGCCACGTCCAGCGTCAACGCCTCCCACGCTTCACCGTCTAGTTTTTCTTCTGCCAACAAATCGTTTTCGCTCAGAAACACCAAGCACGTCGCCACCGCCGTCCGCTTGTTGCCGTCCACGAACGGATGATTACGGCACAGGTAAAACAGATAAGCCGCCGCGATCTCCAAAGGTTCGGTGAACAGCGGCTCGCCCATCATGGTGGCCTGCGGCGCGGCCACGGCCGATTCCAGCAACGACACTTCGCGCAAACCGGCGCCGCCGCCATGCGCCGCCAGCACTTCGTGGTGAATGGCCTTTACGGCTGCCACCGTGGGATACACCAGCGGACGCTTCATGCCAGCCGTCGAAACAATTCGGCGTTTTTCTTGATCAAGCGCTTGGCCGTGGCCGCCGCCTGATCGGGCTTGATGACCCGGCGCATGGGCGTCAGCACAATCGAACCGCCTTCATGCACGCTGACGGACACCTGATCGCCCACCTTGATGCGCGCCAAATCCATCAGGGCCGAATCGAACATCAGTCCTTGCGAATTGCCAATCTTCGTAATGGTCTTTGTCATGTCGTAAAACTATGTTTTACCAACCGTTCTGTCAAGCCAGGGCCCTTTCAAAGGCGGGGTCGAGGAGGGTGAAAGGAGGCGGCGGGGCAAAGCTGGCGGCGTTGTCATTTGTGGGAGATTTAACGGCTGAAAAAATCTCGCACGCTGGTCACGGCAAAATGTCTCCGTTCCCTCTCTGCTCCGTTGTTATGCTGAATTACAGGAAATTCTTTCGCGCCCGGTTGACGAGATTTGCGATCTGCTTTGCTCGGAATCAGACAATGCCCAGCGGTTGCGCCAAAATTCGCCCTTCGCTGGCGTACTTCCGCCCGCAGATGTCTGGGAAGTCAAATCCAGCTTCCACCATCCACCGACAACAGCTTGACGTACTTTAATGTTTGGCTAGCGGCAGTTATTTCAGTTTGTTTGCAGATCGATTTCGTGGTCCATCGACGACTGAACTTGCTCCATTAATTCCTGGTAGGTCGGATAATCGTTGGCATTATACCGGCCGGTCGGCCTTTGGAACTGAAAAGTCATGAGCAAGTTGCCATTCTGCAACTGTTGCGTGGCTTCATAAGAAATGAAACGCGCATCAATTTTGTCTTGTGAATCTGATTTTGTGATCACGCGATAGCCTTTTGGCATATCGAACTCAACCTGACTATGTATCTGGAGCGGGGAATCTAGCTCGAATGGCGTTGACCGGTTATCCGCAGGATCTGTGATTAAATAATATCTCTCGAAACCTGCGTAAAGTGCTCCCGTCAGACCAGTTGGAATCTGATGAAACCGGCCTTTAATGACGTATGTGAAAGTAATCCGCAGCGGCCGGCCCGGGGATTCCAATTCCTCGATGTCACAATTGGTCATCACGACACTGGTAAGCCCCATATCACGTTGCATGGAACCAGATCTGTCGGCCGGTGCGATATTTTGTAAATAATCACGTAAATAGGATCCAACCACTCCAGTCAGGGTGATCGTCTCTTCAACTTTGAGGTCGGACGATGCTACAAGGCTGGCGTGCTGCTTGACATTTATGCATGAAGCGTCAATTGGGTATGCAGACAACTTTGTGAAATGAGGCTGTGCTGGGTTCAAAATAAGCGCCTGTTTTTCAGCCAGCCCGACTGGCGGGTTATTTGAAAGGTCTGACCCCTTATCCGTGGTGTCGATAAACTTCTCACCCTTTTCCAGTGACAATTCAACAATCATGTGATTGAACTGATCCAGCGAAGGCAGGTCTGTCTGCACCGGATCATCAGTGGAAATAAGGGCTAGATTTGCCGGGACGCCAGCGTATTTAAGCAGCTGTTGGAGCAGGACGGCGTGGTCTTTGCAATCCCCATAAGCATTGTGAAGGGTGTCAGCAGCTTTTTGTGGAATTCTGGAATGACGTCCAAATTCGATGGCTTTGTATGTGCAGTTGGTTTGCACAAACCGGCTCAGAACGGCAATCTTTGAAGAATTGTCATTTAGGCCGTCAACCAACTGAAGCGTCTTTATCCTCAAATTATCGTCAGGCTGAATTCGGTCTTTGATGGACGCCAAATAGTTTCTGGCAAGACCTTCCCAAGACCCGCTGCCATCAGCGATCCAGAGTGTTGGTAAATATGTATCCGACGGTGGTTGCAGTGGTTCTGACCGGTCGACCATGGGATTGGTAATTGACCAATAAATGCCATCTCCAATGGTTTCACGCTGAATACCCGGCGTTGAGCGTATTTTCAAACCGGCTACATCGCCATGAAGATACGTCCCGCTGATGAGAACGGGATAGCCTTTAGAAAAACAATGATTCAGAAATGGAAATTCATCCTGATGACCGGCCGACCTTCGCGTAATGACCAAAGACAAATCGCACCCGGGCTGAAGGCCGGCTATAGGGATGTTCAGGGTTTTACGCTGGCTGACATTGTCATTACCGACATCATCGATCACATAACAATCTGAGGATTTGATAGTAGTGAGAATATTGCCGGAATTATCAAGAACTTTTGCGCCATTGACGTAAATATCCTCGCTCAAAGGGTCAAAAGTCATTTGATACGTACTGAAAGCGGCCACACCCGAAGCATCCTGTACATGAATCAGAACATAAGTTGAAACTTTGTATTCGCTGTTTGTGTCGTAGTGTATAGCCTGATAATATTGCTTATAATAAGCGCCCGAATCCAAGGCGAATTCTTTTCCGGCGATTGCATTTGCGCGATTAGTAAGATTTACCGGAAGTAGAACCGGATCAATTGAATCTTTCAGCATCGAATTGTTGCCTTCGCCAAGCAGTCCGCTGACGTATTGTAAAGACGAATTGACGTCGTCATTTGAGGGTTCTAGCTTGGCCGCTGTTTCGAGCGAAACCTTGGCATCACGATACCATTTCAGGTTAATTTCACAGCGCGCCTTCAAATAATATGACAGATAGGAATCCTTATCATCCTGCACCAGTTCCTTGCTATAAGCCAGCGCCTCGTTGGGCATGCCGGCATCCAACATAGTATTAATGAGTTGGCGGGTGATTTTGGAATTATATGGAGCATTGTCGTGTTCCGTTTTCAGAATGTTGACGGCTTGGCTATCATCTCCCTTTCCCTCGTAAATTGCGGCTTTCAACAAACGGATGTTCAGCGAGTCACCAGCCAAGAGGTATGTCCCCACTTCACTCAAAGCTCGGTCAAACTGTCGGCTGCTGATTAACAGGTTAATATAATCTTTGAAATCATCATCGCTTCGATAACCGTTGGAAAACAGTTTGCAGTAATTGGTTGTGGCCTCTTCGACAAGTGAGCATTTTGATTGAAAATAGGCCTTATAGCAGAGGGAATCCGGCGAATCCAAAATTGATTGCGGTTGGGAATTAATGAAATCTAAACCTTCCTGAGGATGGCCAGCGCGACAAAACCCCAGAAGCAGATTATTGATATAGATCGTATTCGTGCTGGTTACGCTGATGGCTGCCCGAAAAAAAGGCAGCGCGTTTTCATAATCTTCTTGATTGAAATAGAACAGGCCGGCTTGATTTAGAATATAGGCCTGATTTTTAAGGTCTTGATCGCCAAATAGCAACTGGTTGGTGAACGGCGGCACTTTTGGCGCCGAGAACCTAACCCGATCCTGCGCATCATTTAATATTGCATCGGCATTTTCTTCGTTGCGGATCGTCCACGCCGCAACGAAATAACCAAACTCTCCGGAGTGAATTATTTTAAGACGATAACGGTAGATCGTACCGTCAATGGTTCGCTTGTAATCCATCTGCAATCCTGTGACACCAGCCTCATTTTGAACTTGTCGGTGGGTGAAATCATTGTCTGGGTAGGCGATATTCATGATGCTCAAGAACCCGGCCGCCAGCGCTTCGATGTCAACCGCATTCGTTCCCAGCCATACGGGCGTAACAGTGAAGCAACTGTCGCCTTGTGACCCGCCGAATTCCGCATTGGGAAAATCTGTCTTTAACGATGGAAAACCATGCCAGGCCGAGTTGGCGACCTCCACGCTGTAGAAATGTGATGGCGAGGTATAATTCGTGGTAAAACCAGCCGATGTTGGCGCATAAATGCGGTTCGGGTCAATCACCTCGAATCGAGAAAACATCTGACGCGCATCGTTCTCAATGAGCTTCCGGTCGGCTATATCTCCGTAAGCCACCAACTGATAGGCGTAACCGTTCGTTGCCATAAACCATTGCTCATAATAAAGCGTTAATTTGCTAGCCTGCGCCTCATATTCTACCAGAATCCCATCCATATTATTTACCTTGAGCGACGTCTGACGGAATATCTGAAACGAACTGGCGGCAGATTGAACATGGGCTTTTCCAAGTTCAGCCAGTTGCGTCGAATTCATTTTTGTGGTGAGTGACTCTGGGATAATCATAAAGTAGGCCTCCGGTGCCTGTCGCATGAACGATAATTTGGCGTCCTTATTTAGTCCGCTTAAATCAACAGTAACCCAAGGGTGCTCTGGCGCACGAAAACGGAAATTGCAGTCGGAAAACTCCAGAATCCTACCCGGTCTTCCTGGAACTTGTTTTATATTATTTTCAGCTGATCTAATCTTCAGGCCGTGTATGAGGTTCGAGAACCCTATTAATATCATCAAAATCGAAAGGGTCAGCGCCCAAACGGCTTGGGCTCGCCCTTGATTGTATAGGCCCGACTTCCGGGAATATTCCCACAGCCCTTTGATGCCAACCCCCAGAGCTAGCGCCGCCAGGGTAATGACGATAACAAAATCCAAGAAATTGAGGATTTGGAAATGCGCCGAGCCACCGAACAGCCTTATGGCGACTCCCGAAAGATACGATCCGCACAGGGACAATAAGGAGAACATGAGGGCCAGCGCGCATTTACGATTCGTGCCAGGGCGCCGTGAAATCTTAAGGCACTTGGGCACCCCATATAGCAGGATGATTAAAGGAGCGAACAATCCTCCCGTGATTCGCCCGACGGTTTCACCATCAATTTCTCCCAACAGAATCAGTGGTTGACTATACATTTTATAGCAGTCCCGATTTTTTGTTAAATTGCCAGTCCAAATGAAAACTGTGTACTAAAACTTCTTCATGGTGAACGGTGCCAATTCGTAGGACAAGCAGATTTCGGACGACGGCTTAACACAATATTTTCCACTTTTTGAGATCCCCGGTGAACTTTCTGTTGGTCCTACAAAGACTTTAGTTTCTGCGCAAAACTTCCGGTTTCAATAGTTTGGCGCAATATCGCAGCAGCCAGCCCTAACTGCGGAGCTTGCCCCCCTAATCGGGTCAAGGCGCCACACGCTTGAAAATGGGTTGCAGCCTGCGATGTTTTGACAGATGATTACAGGGTCAAATCGGCTAAAATGAAGCACTTTGAAACAGATCAGGTCAGTTTAGAACTGGGCCAACGGGTGGCGGAGCGGTTGCACAGGCAACCGGAGCTGGTGGAGTTTGCTCGCGCCAACCTCGCACGCTGGTCACTGCAAAACGCCTCCGTTTCCTCCCTGCTGCGTTGCTATGCTGAATGGCAGGAAATTCTTTCTCGCCCGGTTGACGAGATTCGCGATCTGCTTTGCTCAGAATCAGAGAACGCCCAGCGGTTGCGCCAAAATTCGCCCTTCGCTGGCGTGCTTTCGCCCGCAGAAGTCTGGGAAGTCAAATCCCGCTTCCACCATGCACCGGCAACAGCTTGAACACATCATCCGAGCCGCCACTGGCATCACTGGCGCAACGGAATTTGTGATCATCCACGACACCAGAAGCGTGCGTGGCTCGAGATGTCTGGATTCTAAAGGGAGCTTGTTTGGCCGAAGGCTCATCCCAGAAAACCGACGTTGTCCCCGCGGCCGATGCTCACGTCATTATTGATAAGGGTGTCATCGATTTTTGGGTCCCCTCTTCGCTTTCGGTTCACCACCAGTGTTCTTCAAAAGCTCTCCCATGGGCAGGGCAATACTCTGGCGGTTGGAGGTGTAGTGATTGCTGGTGGTCCCAATGTCGGCGTGACGCAATGCGGTCATGGCTGCGTACAGGCCATAGTGCTGATTGATCACGCTGCCAAATTCTTTCCGCAGTGTATGGAGCGGCTTGTCCGATTTGATGCCCTTGCTGCGGAGCCAGATGTAAAGTTTCTGGTACACCGGTTCAGCACGGTAATAGCGCAAATCAGCATTTGGACGCGATGGAATGTCGGATTGAATCACGAAACCCGCACCACCCGGCGGCTTCAACCTGGCAATCTCCTCCCCCAGGGCGGGGTCGATTTCCACGCCGGCTTCGCTCTCTGCAGACTTCACCCCCCGATGTTCCGTGGCCGACACTTCGATGATTCCCTTTTCAATTTGGACATGCTTCCACTCCAAACCGTCGATTTCACCTTTTCGCAGCCCAGCACCCAGTGCGAGTAGAAAAGCGAGGTACGTTGCCGACTCCGTGTCGGCCAGCTCATTCTTCGCATCAATGAAGAGCTGCTTTGGGTTGAGGTTGCTGGTGTATTTCGGGGCCCGGCCCTTCTCGACCTTCACACCTTGGAATGGCAGCGGATCGGGCAGGCGGATCTTCAACCGGGCTAGCCATTTTTTGGAGAAGAGGGCGCGGGCACAACGCAGGTACGAATTGGCGGAACGGACGGCGCTCTGCCGGGCCTGCGGATTCACATCGTGCTGCTTGATATATTGCACGCGCCAGTCGTCCAGCCGGTCGGCAGTGATGGTCGATAATTTGACGGCCTCAACTTTTTCCAACCATACGGACCGTTTATTGTCGCGGTACGAATATTTATCCGCGCCATGGCCCGGTTCAAAAATATCCGCCACGATGCGTCGGAAGTAGCTCGAATAATTTCTAAACGTTTTCGGTTTCAAACCGGACTTGGCATCAACGGCCGCCAAAAAATCACCGACGGTTGGGTCGTCGCGGCGGACGACCATCTCGGGATTAAACTGCGCCTCCGCCTCCTCCCAGCCTTTGGCCACAATGTTCAAGTAGATGTCACGTGCCTTGATGGCGGCGGCGTCCTTGTTGTTCGTCCCCAGCGCAAACCCTTTCCGTTTGCCCAAGTGCTGAATTCGGATTGACCACTCGCTAACCTCGACCAGCTTGCCTTCATGCGTGTAGCAACGCCGCTCCAGCCGCGCCTTCCAGAAATCGGAATGCGTCTTGGCCACTCCGCGCCGGGGCAATTCAGCAGGTAGAATCTTGGCCACTTCTTGACCACTTTTTAGGTTTTGACCGACGGTCTCAGGTTGTTTCATGTTGCGTCAGAAAGTTACGGATACCCTGTTTCTACTGCCAATAATACACATCATAATGCAACTTGACGCAACCTAATAAAATCGGCAACATTCCAACTACGGATCAGCAGGTTATAGGTTCAACTCCTATTGGGTGCACCACTCAAAGCCAATAACTGCAAGGCTTTGCAAGGGTGCTTCTCCCGCCAGCTTCCGCAGACAAAGTCGCTGTAGTCCAGTTTGTAGTCCACTACTGGAAAACGACGCCTTCAAAATTTCAGTTGCAAATCGTTACAAAACGAAAAATGCAACATGAAGAAAGAAATCATTCCCGTCAAAGGAACGTCAGCCGTTCCCCGGTTCCAATTCGTTGAAACCGGCCTCTACCGCAACATCTCCAACGGCGTTTATTTTGAACGCCCCAGCATCAAAGGCCGGCGCACTTGGCGGTCACTCGACACCGCCAATTTGAAACACGCCCGCGAAGAATTGTATCGCCGCCGGGCGGGAGTTCGCGCTGTTGAGGTCGACAAGGCAAAAGCGGCCGTGACCGCGGGCGACATTGTCCGGCACTACCAAAAAGCCGGTTATCCGGACCGCCAGAAACAACCCCGTGTTGGTCGCACCCTGGAAATGGAAACGCGGAATTGTTCCGTGCTGCTGAAGTTCTGGGATAAAATGCCGGCCACAGACATCTGCCTCGTCGAGTGCGACCGCTATCACGCGTGGCGGAGGAAGAACGCCACGAAAGGGCGCGGCGACCGGGCCGTGGACATGGAAATGAACACCTTGAGCAATGCCGTCCTCTGGGCCATGCGGTGTGACCTCATCCGTCTTAATCCGCTCAACTTTCGGCGTCCGCGCTATTGCTGCGCCAAAAATGTCCGGCACTGCCGGGAGTTCATGCCGCACGACACTGATGCGCTGCATGAAATCGCCGCGCTGTTGTTTGCCGATCGGCGTGCCGAAGCGATGGGCTGGCAAATGATGTTTGAAGCATTCACCGGTTTGCGGACGTGCGAAGCATTGCGAATGCGGACGGACGCCCAACCGTTTGAACCGGGTTACGCTCGGCGATCAATATGGCACATGGCCCTGTGCTGTTCGGTTTGAGGACAAGCCGCTTACCGTCTCCCATATCTGCCGGCTTCCTGGAACCATTCCCGAAGCCAAACTTAATTGGATGTCATTAAGCCTCCATGATTTCAACCGGAGCGTCCGTTTTGGCCGTTTCACTTTGCATAGCGAAAAACGCACCATTTTCTTTCGCTACACCTACCGCATCATGCCGGTCATTCCGCTCCATCTGCAATTTGATGAGGCCATGCGCACGATCCACTACGAGATGAAAACCTTGGGCCGGCTTATCATCATGGTTATGGAAAAAACTTCCAAACAAATCGAGTCCGCCGCGCTTGATTTTGAGATTTAGAAAACTACGAACTTGCTTCGCATACCAGCTTCCACCTCTGTATGTGCCCAAGGCTTCACGCTGCTTCTTGACCGTTATCGGCGCTCGATCATTGGCAGGAAATAAAGATAACAGAAGAAACAGATGGTATTGCTCATAGCCCTCGCCGCTTGCGGCTTAAAACTGAAAATCAGAAGATGTGTTCGACCTGTAATTACTTTTACTTGGGGCATGAGCAAAAACCTGTTTTTTTGCTGATATTCCGTCATCAGGTTTGAGGTGAAAAATTCAGTTTTTCATGCCCGAGTGGCGGTCTAATATTTTCCCGATTTTGAAAAAATTATCCCACCTTTTTGTAGACCATTTGTAGTCCACCTCACTGCCGCAGCAGTAAGTCCGCAGAAAGCCGCACGCTTGACATTGCCAATGAATATGCAATAATAGCCCGTAAACATTGACGATTAGCAGCTCGGAATCGTCTACGGATCAGCAGGTTTCAGGTTCAACTCCTGATGGGTGCACCACTTTTGGCTTCGGTAAAAAGCTCGCTTTTAAAGGGGTTTCTCCTAGTTTTCGCACTTTCTTCAGCGGGTTGCTTTTTGGCCTTTTGGGCGTAAATTTCACCTCGGCATCTGATTTCATGCTTCTCTTATGACAAGGCTCGAAAAAACCTCCGGCGTCCGCAATCTTTACCGCGACACCGAATCCAAGCTTTATTTCCTCCGCTCCCAAATGGGCGGCGGCAACAGCTTCCTGCCCCTTAATACCACGCGCAAGGAAGTCGCTATCACCAACATTGAGGAGTTCAAGGCCAACCAGTTCCGACAGCGTCACGATATCCCGGACAAGAAAAAGCAGAAACCCTCGCCATTGATTGGGTTGATCCTCGACAAATATCGCGAGGCCTCATACCCCGACAGCAGGCAAAAGGAGCGCGACAAGGATTCCAGCTATTATCATGGGGGAACATTTCCGGTCTTTAGTTGCATTTCCACCGGAATCGGTTGAGCACATTACGGACGAGCAATACCTACGGAATGTGGTGGATACCGTTTACCGTTCACGAAAATCGCAAATACAGCAGTAACCTTCTGCGGGTGATTGAATTAATTTAGGGCGAGCTTGGTGCCTTGCTCGGAGGGGCTTGAGTGCGTAATGGCCGAACGAGAAACCGAACGGGGGGCGGATTTTCTTTACCTGTTAGCCGCCCGCAAACACCGGAAGAAAGTTCGCCTCGGTCAAGATGCGTGCCACCTCCGCCCGTTTGTCTCCCTGAATCTCGATCTGGCCGTCCTTCACCGTGCCGCCGGTGCCGCAGGCGCGCTGCATCGCCTTGGCCAGTCGCTCCTTTTCCGGCAGACCGATGCCCACGAAGTTTTTCACCACCGTCACCGTCTTGCCGCCACGCCCGGCTTTCACCCGAAGGATGTCCACCCGACCACGATGCTTTCGCGCCGGTTTGGCCAGCGGTGTGATGCCCGTTGGTAAAGTTTCTGGTGCCGGTGGCAGACCGTCGCTGGACAATGAAGCAAATGGATTTTGGCTTAAACTCTTTCCACCGTCGGTGGCGATGCGTTTAGTCATGATGGTCAAATAGGTAGTGCTGTTGATTCACCGCCATCAAACCCGGGCGAAATCGAAAAATCCACGCCGGGCTTCGGTGTGGACCACTTTGACGCGAACATGGTCGCCCACGTTCTCGAACATATCATCAAGCAAGACTGTCTGTGAACGGAAGATTGCCCAAGTCGAGAATGGACCGAAATTGATCCAATTGAATTGGGATCGTATTTTATCATCGCTACCGTTGGTGTTCAGAGCGTTACGCCGGGATTCTTTTCGTAGGCGGAACCCATGCGGCAGAGTTCATCCAGCGTTTCGGCAAACAAATCGAATAATTGTTTCAGCCGGTCCACGTCCTTGATGACCCCGGTCACCTGAAAATATAGTTCATCCACGTCCGGCGGGAAGTTTTGGCCGCCCCAGAACCGGTTGTCATCATCCTTCACACAAAAATGGATGTCCGGCTGGGCGCTGATGAGTTCGCGAAGTTTGGCATCGGCAAAAAGTCGGCGTAGCTTGGCCTCGTCATTGCCCTTGATGACGAAATCCGCGTCGAACTGCGGGTCGCCAATGTCCACATCCTGCATCCCGAGCCATTTGCCGATGTCGCTGAAGAAGCCGTGCCGGTAGATGGTGAACTGGAAGCCGTCCGGGTTGACATACGGTGCCCGCAGGCGGGTGTAGGTGGTGGAGGATTTGCCGGTGGATACGGTGTAGTTATCCAGCGTGACAATCCACTGGCCATGCGTGGCGTCCACCTTGCTGCTGCCGCTCCAAAAACCACCCTCGGTCATATTGCCGCCAACCGCGGCAGCCACCTGCTGCCAGATTTCATCGCGGCTGGGTCCAAACAGATCGCGTAAAAAGCTCATAATCTTAAGATCGAATTTAGCGACTGTGCCCGATGGTCGTCCATGATAATTGGGCGAAAGAATTGGAATCGGCGCGGCCCGGGTTTATTGGGTTTGGCGAAATCGCCCGCCTGGAGGCGGGTGAACGCCCTGAATCTGTTTCCGGCATTCGTGCCGGGGGTGGATGGCGGGGGTCGGCGTGGAAAGCAGGCCGTGGGTCGGCTTCTTTTTACGTGTTGGGTGTCAAACTGTGAGCCGTTGACATGCCGCGCAATCCATTCATCGACTGCCGAGGTATTTGACCAGCGCTTGACCGCCGGTGAATGGCCGCCCAACGCTATTGTGGGTTAGGATGACCGCATGACGTGGTCGACGGTGGCGGCATGTTTGGAGAAGGTCATAGCCTTGGCCGCCGCCCGGAATTAACTCAGTCCCCCATGGGAGACAAGGTCACGCCGTTAGTCTGGCCAGCAGCCTGAAAAAACCGGTTCTCCGTCCGGTTGTTCTTCACGGCCTTCCGGCATGGATGTTTGGATGGCCGGAATCGCCCTGCGGGCGGGTAAAGCCCGGATCGGCATCAAACCCCAGTTTTGCATTATGCCCGTTCGGCCGAGGCGTTTAGACCGCTCCTTGGTCAAACCAGCGAGGTTGTTCCCAGCACAACAGCCGCCCACGTCGTACGTTGCCATAATCGCAGCCGGAGCGGGAAGCTTAAGGGCTGAATGCCAATGTCCTCAATTGGGGACGCCAACGCCTTCTTTAGGAGTTTCACAGACTGTGCTATAGGGGCGCTACGAAGTCCGACACTGTCAACCGGGTCCAAATCGAGAACACTAGATTTTCCCGTTGCCCCATAAAAGCTTGCTGTCATATTTTATGCCGAGGCATGAACATATTCCACGACGACCGAAATTATTTTTCCAACCTTCAGCGTCACCCGGCGACGGTAGGGGCTGAATGATGAAAAAAATTGCGATTGTCACGCCGGAGCTTGCTGGCCTCTATAAAAATGGCGGCATCGGGACGAACTATTTCTTCCGCGCCAGATTTCTGCGAAGCTATGTTAATTATCAGGTGACCATTTTCTACACGGGAGCCTGTTCCCCACATGAGGCGCAGGCGTGGCGGGAACAATATGGCTTGACCGGGATCCGGCTTGAAATACTGCCGGATTTGCCGGCTGGCAAGGACTGGGACTCGTTGCATCAGATGGCCATGATGGTACACCAGAGGCTGGCGGCGGAGGCGTGGGATGAAATCCATCTTCCCGAATATCTGGCCAACGGTTTTGTCTGCATCCAGGCCAAACGCGCCGGGCTGGCCTACCAAAACACCCGGCTGGTGGTGTCCATGCACTCTTCCTCGCTTTGGTGCCGGGAGGGGATGCAACAGTGGTCCACAGATCCCGAGACGGACGTAAAACTCGATTATGCCGAGCAATACTGTTGCGAAAACGCGGACACGCTCATCAGCCCATCCCGCTTCCTAATGGGCTGGGCGGAACGCCGCGGCTGGCGGCTGCCGCCCGAGCAGGTCTGGCTGCCGCATTTGTATGAAACTCTGGGCGACGGTAACCCGCCGCTGGCGCAACCCAATCCCCAGCACCTCATATTTTTCGGGCGGCTGCAAACCCTCAAAGGCATTGGCATTTTTTGCGAGGCAATTGGGCGGCTGTCAATGGCCGGCCAGGCACCGGCTCGCGTGGAATTTCTCGGCAAGGTTGGAGGACACGAGGGCCTGCCGGCGGACCGATACATCCGCCAAATGGCCACACATTGGCCGGGGACAGAAATCCAAATCCTTTCCGACCTTGATTGTTTTGGGGCTATGCAGCACCTCCGCCGTACCGGCGGGCTGGCGGTGATCGCTTCGCTCCGCGACAACCTGCCTTACACTGTCATCGAGTGCATCCTCAACGGGGTGCCGTTCATCGCGTCAAATGTGTGCGGCATCCCGGAGCTGGCCGACCCGCGCGTGCTATTTGCGCCCGACGCCCGTTCCTTGGCGGTCAAGATCGAGGAATTTTCAAGGGTGACGCCGGCAACGAAATTTATCCACCCGTACCGCGTTGAAACAGCGCGTGCAGCGTGGGAAAAATTCGCGGCCACGCCATTCGTGGGGGCGACCACGCCCGCCGTGGTGACCGGTACAACCAAGGTCAGTGTCTGCGTCCCCTTTTTCAACCACGCGGAATACTTGCCGGCGGCGCTGGCCTCGCTGGGCCAACAGGCCTATGGAAATTTCGAGGTAATCGTGGTGGACGACGGCTCTACCGACGCCGAGGCGCGCGAAGTATTTGCCCAGCTGCAAAATACATACACCGCGCCGAAATTCCGGTTTTTCCAGATCGAAAATGGCGGCGTCGGCGCGGCCAGGAATTTTGCCGCTGCCCAGGCCACAGGCGACTGGCTGGTGTTCATGGACGCAGACAACGTGGCCATGAAGAGGATGCTCACGGCCTTCGCTTTGGCCATGCAGTTATCCGGTGCGGACTGCGCCACATGCCATTTCGCCATCTTTAGGGACGCCGCCGAGCTCCAGCAACCGCCTACCCAGACCAATGCGCCTTTGGGCCAGTGCCTGGAGGCCGGCTGGCGGGTGAATGTTTTTGGCGACGCCAATTTCATCGTGACCAAGAAAACCTTCACCGCGCTGGGCGGTTTTGCCACCGACCGCAGTGCGGTGGAGGACTGGCAGTTCCTGGTGCGGCTGGCGCTACGCGGATTCCGCCAGATTGTCATTCCGGAAAACCTCTATTGGTATCGGTTCCTGCCCGGCAGCATGATGCGGAACGCCGATGAGTACCACTTCACCCGCACCATTTTTGAAACTTACCGCGAAGGGCTGTCGTCCTGGCCGGCGCGGATCATTGAAAACCACGTCTTCGGGCCGTTTGCCAGCGGCAACGTCATCATCAACAACCACTTCATCTTGTCCAACCGTAAACCTACGAGCAACCGCGGCCGACGTGCAAAATTCATCAAGAAACTCCAGAAATCCTGCGTCAAGCGGTTGTTGGAATTAGCAGAGTTTGTCGCCAGGCTCTAGCCCGGCAGGACCTGCGTTGCCACCGGTGAAAATCCGGAGCGCAACCTCAGATGCCGGGCAAAGTTCTGCACTGGTCGAGTGAGCTTGTGCCGGACCCACTGCCAGGCGAAAGCCGGCGATCGGATTTGGGCCATCATGACGGACGTGACCGGGCCGGCCCGCCGGCCATATTTTTTACGCAAATAATAAATCTGGGAAAACCACATCCGGTCGGTGGCGGCCAGCTTTAACCAAGGTTTGGCGCAATAACATTCCATGAACATAAGCTGCTCGTCCTCGACGGCACCATTGTTTGCACGCCGCGCGGTTTGCTGACCGGAATGGACCCGCCAGGTTGCCAAGTCTTCCGCGAGATAATAGAAGTCACCCCGTTCCAGCAAATGGAACCACATTTCAAAGTCCAGATGGCCGGTAAAACGAACGTCAAAACCACGAGCCGCCGCGCTCTGGCGAAACATGGCCAGCGTAGGCTGGCCAATGAGGTTGGTGTTTTGCTCCAGGCTGGCCACGATTGTCTGCCGGCCATTGAACAGCCCGGAGACCTTGGCAAATATGGTCGGACTGGATTTTGCCCCGGTCAGATGTTGTCGGCAACCCACCAATACCGCCGAAGGGTTTGCCTCCAGCGCCGCCGCCATTTTTCGGACAGCCGAGGGCACGAGGAACTTGTCGTCCGCGTGGACGAACTTGATGAACTCGCCACGGGCTTCCCGCAAGCAGGCGTTATGGTTACCGACCAACCCGAGGGTTCGGGGATTTTGCCACCACCGGAGCCGCGCATCACGCGTTGCGTATTCCTTGATGATTGGCACGGTGCCATCGGTTGAGTTGTCATCAGCAACCAAGATTTCCAAGCCGGCATAGTCCTGTGCCAACACGGAGTCGAGGCATTCGGCCAGATGCCGCTCAGAGTTATAGGTCGGAACTAGGATGCTGACTTTCACGCCTCAATGGTATCGGCGCCACCCCCTCGCCGCCTAGTTTTTTCACGACCTGCGGGAAAGTATCCGTCAATTATTCCAATTGCATTTGTGGGATGCGGGGCAACTTTACCACGCTGCAAATGCCAGCCACCAGCCCGTAACATTTACTCGCCCGCACCGGCGATCAGCAACTGGCCGAACCGCTCTTCTGGGCGGTGCTCAAACACCTGCACACCTTGCAGCCCGACTTCGGTGGATATTTTCTGGCGATAGATTATAGTGCTCAATTTCTGTATGTGGATGTCACGGGAGTGATTCATATTTTTATGAATGGTCAAAGTAGTGACCATGCCGGTGATGGCCAATGGTTCTATTATCCGACCAATTATTTCTTCGGACAATTGCGCTGCGTTTCAATATATAATCTGGACAACCTAATTGAATATCGAATGTTCGATCGACATTAAAATGGCTCAAACATGACCAGGATTGTCCCAATCCGGCATTGTAGCAAATAGCCGTTTTGTGCATGATTAATTCGTTGAAAAAAACAAGTTCATGAGCACTTCACCAATAAAACCGTTGTCAAATCGGACACCAAAACTGGCTTTATGAAGTGCAAATCCCACGGATTTTAAAAATAGCACATGGAGTTTTTCACGAACAATAACTGCAGCCAGTCAAAATACCTGGCAAGGATTTTTTACCCTCTGGTTCTGGGCATTGCCTTGTCCGGTATTTTGAGCGGATCTGCCTATGCCCAGATCTCCAACCCGATTGTTATCGAAAACCGGTTGACGGGCAGCCCACCGAGTCAATGGCAGATTTCCGACGCCGGCGACGCGACCATACAAGGGTATGCGACGGACATCAGCGTCACCAATGGCGGGACGATTTATTTTAAAATCAATACGTCAGCAACCGCCTACACCATCAAAATCTTTCGCCTCGGGTATTATCAGGGCAACGGAGCCAGGTTGATTGCATCCATTAACCCCTCGGCCAAACTACCCCAGTCTCAACCTGCACCCATCACTGACTCAACCACGGGTTTGATCGATTACGGGAACTGGGCGGTATCTGCTGCCTGGCAGGTTCCCACCAATGCGGTTTCGGGAATCTATCTTGCCAAGCTCACCCGATCCGACACAGGCGGAGCCAGCCAGATTGTCTTTATTGTCCGGAATGATTCCAACACTTCGGATATTCTCTTCAAAACGTCGGATACGACTTGGCAGGCTTACAACGCCTACGGGGGAAACAGCCTTTACGTCGGCAGTCCGGTTGGGCGCGCCTACAAGGTCAGCTACAACCGCCCCTTCGTCACCGCCAGTCCCACTGCCGGCGGCACCAGCGGGAACACCGAGCACGACTGGCTGTTCAACGCCGAATATCCGATGATCCGGTGGCTGGAGGCCAACGGCTATAATGTGACCTACACGACCGGGCTTGACGCGGATCGCCAACCCGGTGCGTTATTGCTTCAACATCACTTGATAACCAGCCTCGGTCACGACGAGTATTGGTCTGGAATGCAGCGCACCAACTTTGAAAATGCCTTGGCTGCCGGGGTGAGCCTTGCTTTTTTTAGCGGCAACGAGATGTCATGGAAAATCCGCTGGGAACCCTCCATTGATGGTTCCAATACCCCTTTTCGCACGATGGTCTGTTACAAGGAATCGCTTGCGAACGCCAAGATTGACCCCAACCCGACTTGGACGGGCTACTGGCGTGATCCGCGATTTAGCCCGCCTGCGGACGGTGGTCGGCCGGAAAACCGGCTCACGGGAACGCTTTCGGTGGTCAATGACAGCGGCACCTCATATACCATGCAGGTTCCAGCCCAATATTCCGCCAATCGGTTCTGGCGCAATACGACTATCGCCTCGCTTCCGAAGGGTGGCACGGGTAATCTTGGTGGTGGAACACTGGGCTACGAATGGGATGTCTCGCCGGACAACGGTTTTCGCCCGCCGGGTCTGATGTTTTTGTCGTCGACCACCGTCAGCAACGTCCCCGTGCTGCAAGGCGACGATTTGGATTATGAATCTGATGTTGCCACTCACAACCTGACTTTATATCGCGCTCCCAGTGGCGCCTTCGTTTTTGGTGCCGGCACCTGCCAATGGTCATGGGGGCTGGATACCAATCATTACGACAGTTATTCCTCCTCGACTCCTCCCACCAGCGTTGCCATGCAACAGGCCACGGTGAATTTGTTTGCCGACATGGGGATCCAAGCGGCAACCTTACAGGCGGGATTGGTCGCGGCAACGGCCTCAACCGACCACACGCCGCCAACCGTTACCATTCTCACTCCGGCCTCTGGCGGGACGATTTCATTAGGCACACCAACCCTCATTACGGGCACGGCCAGTGATGTCGGCGGTCACGTTGCCATTGTGGAAGTTTCGACGGATGGAGGAACGACCTGGCATCCGGCCACCGGTTCGACCAACTGGACTTACACTTGGATGTCTCCACAAGCGGGTACGGAGACCATCATGTGTCGCGCGTCCGATGATAGCGGAAATTTGGCCTCCCCCGTTTCCGGTCCTACCTTCACCGTGGTCGGTAGTGTTGGAACACTCTGGCCTGGTACGGCAATTCCCAATGTAGTTGATTCCGGCCCGGACAACTCCGTCGAACTGGGCGTGAAGTTTCGCTCCGACATTTCGGGCAACATCACGGGCGTCCGCTTTTACAAAGCCAGCGCCAATACTGGCACCCATGTCGGCAATCTGTGGACCAGCAGCGGCACCAGCTTGGCCACCGCCACCTTCACCAAAGAAACCTCCTCGGGCTGGCAGCAGGTCAACTTCACCACACCTGTGAACATCACGAGCAATACTATCTATGTGGCCTCGTACCATGTCCCAACCGGTCACTACAGTGAAGATGATGGATATTTTGAGCCAGCCGGGGTGGATAATCCGCCACTACATGCGCCGTCCTCCACTGAAGCCGGAATGGCCGGTGGCTTGGGCGTCGGCAACGACGTATATGCTTACGGCGCGATCAGCACTTTCCCCACCAATGTCTGGGGTGCCGGCAATTATTGGGTGGATGTCGTGTTTGCTACCAACACTTCTGCCCCTGTCATTACCACGACCCTGTTGCCGAATGGCGTCGTCAATTCAAGCTATTCTGCAAATCTGACTGCGAGCGGGGGAAAAACGCCATACTCCTGGTCAATCAACAGCGGGAAGCTGCCTTCCGGTCTGGCGCTTAACCCCACAACCGGTGCCATCAACGGCACGCCCACGAATGCCGGCACTTTTAGTTTCACCGCCAAGGTCAGCGATGCCGGCACTCCGGCAAAAACGGCAACCAATGGCTTGAGCATAACCATTTCGCCCCTATCGAGCCTGTTCACCATCTGGCCGGGATCAGCCACACCCGTGGTCGCAGATGACGGCGCCGACTCACCGGTTGAACTGGGCGTCAAGTTCCGTTCTGACGTTGCCGGCACCATTACCGGAATCCGGTTTTACAAAGCTGCCGCCAATACCGGAACCCATGTAGCCAATCTCTGGAGCACTAATGGCACGCTGCTCGCCTCAGCCATGTTCACTAACGAATCCGCCTCGGGTTGGCAGTTGGTCAACCTGGGCACACCCGTTAGTATCAAGTCAAATATTGTCTACCTGGCTTCGTATCATTGTAATATCGGGCACTATAGCGAAGATGACAATTTCTTTACCTCAACTGGGGTTGACAATCCGCCATTGCACGCCTTGGCGAATGGCGTGGCCGGTGGTGACGGTGTCTATGGGTATGGTGCCAGCAGTTTGTTCCCCACAAATACCTATCTTTCGGCCAACTACTGGGTGGATGTCAGTTTTTCCAGCAACGCCGTAGCGAACAACGCCGTGGCAAATAACACCATCCCTGTGATTTCTGCACCACAAATACAATCCATAACGGTCCAAAACGGAGTTGCCATCCTAACTTGGAGCTCGGTGTCGAATGAGTTTTATCAACTCCAGTCTTGTGCGGCAACTTGCAGCACGAACTGGATCAATATCTCACAGGAAGTACAGGCCACCGGACCGACCGCTGTTGTCACTAATGCGCTCAACGGCTTAAACCAGCAGTTTTACCGGGTCATGGTTGTGCCATCACCTTGAAACGACGTACAGTTAAAGATATTTGTCCTGATTAATGGTTGTGCCAGTACGTCTTTAATCATAATGGCTGGAAGAGACGACAAAACCATTCGCCAATACTTGGGGCGCAAGAATGCCCGGCGTAATGGTTTTACCAACACAGATTCAAAAGATGCTGGTTTTATTACCAGCGCCAGGCATTGGAGAACTTCGGGCTGACTTCCAGCGGCATTTAAAGTTTTGGCGCTTGTGCGGGCAGATCGATTGAAGCGGACTTGGGTTCATCGTGCCACATCACTTCGAAATAGCCGATCATCATCTCCTCGGTGCTCTGGAGCCCGAAGAAGACGCTCTTGGTGGGGTCGGGGTTGTTCTCGTTGGCTTTGCTGTTGTCGTAAGTGGCAATGGCGCGCAGCCGCGTCCCTTTCGGCAGGAAGCGCGGTTTGGCGAGAACGTATTCCACCTGCCACTCGAAATCCCATTTCGGCACGTCGAGCAAGACCTCTTGGCTGCCATCCGGAAATTCAGCGATGTAACGGAAAGATTTTCCCCGCAGATGCATGTGTGGACGCAGTGAAAACAGCGTGGCGTCGCGCAGCAACACTTTGGTGGACGTCACGACGTGCGCCGGATCCCCGGGTGGAATCATGAAGGTCACATTGGCGAGCGAGCGGGAGTCCACCGGTTCCGTAGGTGGTTGCTTGGCGAAGTGCAGGCCGAGCATGGTCTTGGATTGGTGCGGGGTGCCATCGGGCGTGTAGTGAATCTGCATCACAATGGTGGCGCCCGCGGGCAACAGCTTGGCCCGGCCCGGCGGATAAATCAGACCTCGCCCGGCGGCCATGGTAGTAGCAAAGCTGCCGTTGAGACCGCCGCCTTGGTCCGAATCGGGCGTCCACGGCCGGACTGCCCCGGCGGGAGCGGGGGCGTTGTCTTCGATGAAAATGAGGACGTGATGCACCACCTGTGGCGAAGTGGAGATGATCTGCGTGGCGTCCACCCAGCGATCTTCGGTCAGGTGCGTCGGAATGCGGACGTAGCGATACGGCATCTGGCCTTCGGCGGCGATGTCGGCGGGTTCCGTCTCATATACAACGTCGGGTTTGCCGATATCCCACTGCGGACGCGGCGGGACGGGGGGCAGCGCTTTGGCCACCTCGCCAGCTGGGGTCCCAGTTGCGACCCATTGCTTGATTCGCTCGATATCGGCGGTAGCGAGCGATGGGTCGTTGGCAAAATGGCCGTATGCCGGGCTCGCGCTCCACGGCGGCATACGCCGCTCATCCACCACCTCGGCGATCATCCGCGCGTGGCGCCGGGCGTTTTCATACGGAACCACCGAGAACGGCGCATAGCCTCCGCTCTGATGGCAGTCGGTGCAATGGGCGCGGAAGATCTTTTCCACATCGCCGTAAAAGACCGGCGTGTCCTGCACTGCCGTCACCGGTTTGCCTTTTTCGATCGCTTGTTCCTGGCTCGTGGCATCCACCATTGGGGGGCGTTTGACTTGATCCGGAAGTTGGGTGGGCTCCGCCTGAATCGCCAACTGAAGGCTAAAGACGGCGGCAATAATGTGATGATGGGCTGGTTTCAAAGTTTTGGTTATTCCGCCTTTGGTTCCGGGCTGCTGGCCAGGTTGTATCGGCAGACTTTCACGCGGTCCGGTGCGGGTCCGGTACATTGTGCTCCATAAAGCAATAACTGATTGGCAATTGCATTTTGGACGCTGCACGGTTCAGCTTTGGTTAAATTGTTATTTTGGCGCGGCAACCTTTGCCCGGGATTCAATGAGGTATACGGACTAGCCCCCTGGCCGGTTACAGAACGCGAGCGATTTGTTGATTGTTGTCGGCTGAAGCACCGTCGGATCGCTACAAAGGCGAGTTGTATCGTTGGTATTGCTGTCTCCCGGCGGAGAGCAGCCGGTCGACAGCGACGGGCCGGGCATTGAAGATTGCGTTTGTTCACCCAGGTGGAATTTTACGTTCTAACTATTATTTACATGGGCGGCCTGCCATTGTTTTGTGGCAGCCTCGTCCTTTTGCGACCATTGCCTGATAAGATTTTCAATCGCCGCCGTGCGCAGCGAACCCGCCGGAATTTGCGCCACCCATGCTGCCGCCATTTCCGGCTGTTGCTGCGCCCAGCGTTCCATAATGGACACCACCGTATCGTCCTGCAAACGTCCGGCTGGCAGTTCTTTGACGACCAAGTTCGCAGACGCACTCGGGTTCTTCTCCGCCCAAGCTACAGACTCGCTCGCCAGCACGGTTGCCCGCAATGGTCCATCCGGAATCTGTTCCGCCCATGCCAAGGCGTTGGTTGCGTCGCCTGACGCCCATTCCATCGCCGCCCGCCGGATCAGTTCATCACTTTGTGAATCGGCAGGCAAATTAACGGCCAGTTGCAACGCCGTCATCGGACCAGTGCATACCGCCTCGTTCGCCACGGCGGCCAAGGCGCGATTGCGTTCACCTTCAGCCTTTAGCAATTGTCCCCAGCAGATTGCGTTGGTCAATTGACCGTTGGCCCAGGTAATTGCCAGGGCGTCCAAGGCACTCTGACGTTGGTTCCCCACCGGCAGGTTATTGATCGAAGCGGCCAAGTCTTGTGGATTGCTTTCCGCCCAAAATCGAAGCAAGCGCCGGTCGGAAAAACTAGGGAAACAATTCACCGAATAAACGGCGGACGGACGGACGGCCCATTCACCGGCCGGTGGCCGGAGGAACGATTCAGGGCATTACTTTGATGACGCAAACGTCGTGCGGCGCGACCCGGTCAGTGAATTGCTTTTTGAATTTTCCAAGATTGCTTCCGGCCCACAAATCGCGAACGACATGCTGACGGCCGCGATATCCGAGGTCGGCCCAAGTAACGGTGATTTCTGCCGGGACGTCGCCCCGATTAAAGAGGACAACGGCCCGGGTACCATCCACCAACAGTTTGGCCCAGACTTCCGTGTTGCCGGCTTTGCTAACACGGACGCCTTGCCGACCCGCCGGATCCTGATCCATGGCGATGAGTTCCCGATTAGTCAGGATGCTTTGGATTTCCGGCCGCATGAATCGCACATCGTTGCCGGTGATAAGCGGCGCGGCGAGAACGCACCACAAACTGAAGTGCGCTTTGCATTCGGTGTCAGTCAGGCCAGAGTTGCCGACTTCCAGCATGTCGGGATCGTTCCAATGGCCGGGGCCGGCAAACGATTCGAGGCCGGCCTGCAAATCCAGTATGTGCGTGAAGCCCATGCCGCCCCAATCACGGCGACAGTCCCAGCAATCTTGAATGTCGCTGGTAGTGCGCCAGAGGTTGCCAACATTCGCGCCCCAGAGCCACGGCTGGCTCTGCCCCCATTCACAGATGCTGAACACGATGGGCCGGCCGGATTGCCGCAACGCGTCGCGCATGCGGGAATACGCCTGTTCGGCGGGTTCATCCGCATGGTTGCACCAGTCATATTTCAAATAGTCCACGCCCCAGGCGGCGTAGTTGCGCGCGTCCTGAACTTCATGGAATAATCCACCGGGCCGGCCAGCACAGGTGTTGGTGCCGGCACAGGAATAGATGCCAAATTTCAAGCCCTTCGCGTGGACGTAATCGGCCAGCGCCTTGATGCCGGACGGAAAACGCACCGGGTCGGCGAGGATGTTGCCGGCGGCATCACGGCCAACCTGCCAGCAATCGTCAATGATGACATATTGGTAGCCGGCGGCTTTCATGCCGTTGGTGGCGATGGCATCGGCAATGGATTTGATGAGCCCTTCGCTCACGTCGCAACTGAACTTGTTCCAACTGTTCCAGCCCATCGGCGGCGTGAGGGCGAGATTGTCCGACGCGGCCTGGCCCGGCATGGCTGACGACAGCATTAGAATCAAGACCGCGATCAAAAATCGAAACCTGCATTTGGACATGCTTCAGCCTAGGATTTTGGCGGAGCCTTGTCCAGCGGCGGTGCGGAAGCCATCCGCCTCGAAGGGCAAGGACGACTATTGACCGACGGGATCCCGATGCGGTCCCGACGCGGGCTTTGAACCGGTGGCCGGCGATGGTCTGGATCGGGCAAAATACGGATTGACCCGGACTTGCCAACGCGGATCTTTTAGCCGAACCTGAACCGGCAAACCATGAGACTCGTCCCGCTTTTATTGCTGCTGCTGCCCGCCGGAGTGCAGGCGCAATTTATTTTCACGACCAACAACGGGGCCATCACCATCACGGACTACACCGGACCCGGCGGGTCCGTGATCATTCCCGGCACAACCAACGGCCTGCCGGTCACGACCGTCGGGGTGGGAGCGTTTTATGACACAGGCGTGACCAGCGTGACGATTCCCAACAGTGTCACCAGCATCGCGAACGAAGCGTTCAATTACTGCCTCGATCTATCCAGCGTCACCATTGGCGGCGGGGTCACCAACATCGGATCCTATGCGTTCGTTTACTGTTACAGCTTGAGCACGGTTTACTTTCAGGGCAGCCCCCCGGTGGTGGATTCATCGGTGTTTTCCAGTTCCAGCGGGGCAACCGGCTACTACGTGCCCGGCACCGCCGGCTGGGGAAATTTCGCCCTGACTACCGGGCTGAACATGGTGCTATGGAATCCGCAGGCGCAAGCCGGCGCGGGTTTCGGGGTGCAGGCGAATCAGTTCGGGTTCAACATCACCGGCCCCACCAACCTGGCCGTCGTGGTGGTCGCTTCCACTAACCTGGCGATCCCCAACTGGGTGCCGCTCTCGACCAACACCCTCACCGGCGGCTCGTCTTATTTCAGTGATCCCCAATGGACAAATTATCCCCGACGTTTCTACCGGTTCAGTTCGCCCTGAGCCACGGCGGTTGCGGAACAGCCGAAATGCTGCAATAGTCATTCACCAATTTCAACGAAGGAAACATCATGGCGCAGGCAATCATGGAACCGGAAAAAGTGCGGCGGTTTGCCGAGGAACTACAGCGCTTCAATAGCGACCTCGAGAACCGGTTGATTCTGTTGCACGCGCGGTTCACGGCGCTCGGCGACACTTGGTCAGACCAGGAGCATGAGAAGTTCTCCGAGGAATTCAAACAGACGATGAAGGCGTTGAAGAAATTTGTTGAGCTGTCCAAGGAACACACGCCGTTCCTGCTGCGGAAGGCGCAACGCATCGAGGAATATCTCAACCAGCGCTGAGCATGGCGGACAAAGCCCAGATCACTTCGGTTGAGGCCATTGAGTCGTTCCGGGCCGCCCTGATCATATTTCTCGGCCAGGCGCGACCCGTGCTGGAGGAGGTCGGAAATGAGTTGTCGCGCACGCGGGTCTGGCTGCAAAATGACCAACGGATGTTCTGGGATCATGAACTGCGTTCCCGCTCGCGACGACTGGAGGAGGCCCGGCAGGAGTTGTTCAACGCCACATTGTCCCACCTGCAGACGGGCACCACCGCGATGCTGCAACTGGCGGTTCAGCGGTCGCAACGCGCCGTCAACGAGGCGGAAACCAAGCTGAAATTTTTGAAGCGGTGGGATCAGGAACTGGAAAACCGCGCCGCGCCGCTGATGAAACAAACCGAACAGTTGCACGGCTTCCTCGCCATCGACCTGACGCGCGCCGTTGGCTACCTCGACCAGGCGCTCCGGGCCCTAGATGCCTACCGGAACATTGCCGCGCCCCGTAGCACCATGGTGCCCGGCGGCGAACCGGAAAAAACGGAGGTGCAACCATGAGCCTGAGCGGCAACAAAGCCCGGCTGGCCGGCTTGACCCGGGACCTCCTGCTCCAATGGGACGAGACCAAAAATTTCTGGCGCGACGCCAAGAGCGAGGAATTCGAACGCAAATTCATGGTAGAACTCTCCGCCCATGTCAACCGTTCGACCGTGGTCCTGGAACAGCTGGAGGAGCTGTTGAAAAAAGTGAGGACCGACTGTGAATAACCAGCCTAGCGTGAATGAAATGATCGCGTTGCTGGACCAGCTGAAAAGCACCGTCCACGAATTTGTCGCGCGCGAGGAAAAACTAAACGGCGAATGGCGGCTACAGTCGTCCACCGAACTGAACACCTTTGCCGCGCGGAACCAGGCGCAGGAAACCGCCGCCATGAACCGGGAACTGGCGGAGGAAGCCGCCATGGAAGCGGAGACGGAGCGGCTGCAGGCGCGGTTTGCCGGCCGCGAGGTCCGCATCAGCCGCAGCTATGCCTCCCTCAACCGGCGGGTGACCGCCGCCCTGAGCGAGTGCGACGCCGAATGGCGGGAACGAACCCAGCAGGGCGTGCAGGCGGCGGAACTCCGCCGCGATGAGCAGCTGGCTGGTGCCACGACAAACTACAATCTTTTCCAGCAAAACCTGAGCGCCGCCGGCGGCGGGCTGGCGCAATTGGAAAAAGCGGTGCTGGGCGCCTTCCGCGGGTACGGAAAATTCCGGCGGCTGCTCGCCCCATCCAGCCCGTCGCCAGAGCCGAACTTGGCTCTGGATCACCTCGTTCTGTTTCAGGAACTCCAGCAGCTCCAAGCAAAAACCTCCACCGACTTGCAGCGATTCGGAAAATTCCCATTGCCGAAGCTGTTCAAAATCCTGCCCGTCTGGCTGGTGGCCGGACTGCTGCTGGCGGGCGCGGCGGCGGAGCCGGTGTTGACACATTTTCACCGGTATGACGTCACCCCGGTGGAAGCCGGCCTCGCGCTGGGGGCATTTTTCCTGGTCGTAATCGCTTTTTTTCTGGGTGGCCGCGCCGCCGCGCCGCAGGCCACGGCCATCGCCGCCGGGATCGCCCGGATGCGGCAGCTGTTTGACGCCTGTGTCGAAAAATCCGGCGGTCATCTGCAGGCGGAGCACGAGCGGATCAAGCAGGAATTTGAAACCCTAAAGCAGTCCTTCAACCAGGAATGGCGGCAAGCCGTGCGTGACCTTAGCCAATCGCGCAGCAACAATTCGACGGTAATCAGCGATAAGGCGGCGCGCCTCGGCCAAAAAAACGAACGGTGGCGGGACGCCGAACTCGACCGGATCCAACAACGCTACGCCGCGACCGTGGCCCGCTTGAAGACCGAAGACGCCGCCCAGGTACGCCAGATCGCCGAAGCCCACCAGACCAAATTAGCGCAGGCCGAAAACGATCATCAGCGCCGCTGGTCGGAGCTGGCCGCGGACTGGAACCTCCGGCTCACACCGTTATGCGACCAGTTACGCGCGGCCAATGATTCTGCGGAAATACTTTTTCCGCCGTGGACGGCGGCCGCCTGGCAGGACTGGAAGCCGCCGGCAGAATTTCACAACGCCGCGAAATTTGCTCAGCTGGAGGCGGCCGTGGAAAAATTTGTGGACGTCCTGCCCAAGGATCCGCGCCTGAAATGGCCCGGACCGGCGGCGGTTTCCGTGCCGCTCGCGCTGGAGTTTCCGACGCAGGGCTCCATCCTATTCGAGACCGGCAAAACCGCCGGCGACGAGGCTTTCGGCGTGATCAACAATCTCATTTTTCGCCTGTTGTCCGCTACCCCGCCCGGCAAACTGAGCTTCACAATTTTCGATCCGGTCGGCCTTGGCCAGAATTTTTCCGCGCTCCTGCATCTTACGGACTACGAGGAAAGCAGTCTCAACAGCCGCATCTGGACGCAGACGGCGCAGTTCGAGGAAAAACTCGCGGAACTGAACGAGCACATGGAGAAGATCATCCAGATGTATCTCCGCAACGAATACGCAACCATAGCGGAATACAACGCGCAGGCCGGCAGCGTCGCCGAGAAATATCATTTCCTGGTCATCGCCTCGTTCCCGGTCAATTTCAGCGAGACCGCCGCGCGCCGGCTCCGCAACATCGCCGCCAACGGCGCGCGTTGCGGCGTCTTTACGCTTATCCACTGGGACCAGCGGAACGCGTTGCCGCCGGATTTCGTGCCGGACGAGCTGCGCAAAAACAGCGTCGGGCTCGTCCGCCGCGACCGCGGTTTTGAACTGGCCAGCGGGCAGCCACCGGGCGTGCGGCTGGTGTTCGACCCGCCGCCGCCGCCGGAATTTGCCACGGAATTTCTTCAGCGCGTCGGCGAGGATAGCAAGGACGCGAACCGCGTCGAGGTGCCATTCGCCCAGATCGCACCCGCCGATTCAGCCCTCTGGACGGAAGCCACGGCGGAACTGTTGCGCGTGCCGATCGGCCGGTCCGGGGCGACGAAACTGCAATATCTTGAGATCGGCAGCGGCACCCGGCAGCATGCGCTGATCGCGGGCAAGACCGGTTCCGGCAAGTCCACCCTGTTCCACGTCATCATCACCAACCTTGCGCTGCGTTGCAGCCCGGAACAGGTGGAATTTTATCTCGTCGATTTCAAAAAAGGCGTCGAGTTCAAATGTTACGGCAGTCGCCGGCTACCGCATGCACGCGTTGTGGCCATCGAAAGCGACCGTGAATTCGGCCTGAGCGTCCTGCAGCGCGTGGACGATGAATTGCGCCGGCGCGGCGATCTGTTCCGTAAAATTGGCGCACAGGACCTCGCCAGCTATAAACGGGCCGGCGGCACCGAGGCGGTGCCGCGAACGTTACTGATGATCGACGAATTCCAGGAATTTTTCACCGAGGAGGATCGGGTCTCGCAAGGCGCGGCGGTACTACTGGACCGCATCGTCCGGCAGGGCCGCGCGTTTGGCATCCATGTGCTGCTCGGTTCACAGACGCTGGGCGGCGCCTACACGCTGGCCCGCGCGACCATCGGACAGATGGTCATTCGCATCGCGCTGCAATGCAACGAGGCCGACGCCTACCTGATCATGGACCAGGACAACCCGGCGCCGCGTCTGCTGTCACGGCCGGGCGAAGGCATCTACAACGACGCGGCCGGCGCGCTCGAAGGCAACAGTCCGTTTCAGGCCGTCTGGCTGTCCGACCAGACACGCGACGGTTACCTCGCCAAAATCCGCGAACGCGCCGACCAAACCGCCGACCAGTACCCCGGCCCGATTGTGTTTGAAGGCAACGCGCCGGCGGAGGTGCGGGAAAATATTCCACTGCGGCTGGCCTTGCAAAAACCGGTGGCGCAAATTCCGGTTCAGGCCGCGGCGTGGCTCGGCGCGCCGAATTCCATCAAGGGCCCGACCGAGGCCGTTTTCCGCCGGCAGAGCGGAGGCAACCTGCTGGTCGTCGGCCAGAGCGAGGAGCGCACCACGACAATTCTGGCGGTAGCGCTTGTTTCGCTGGCGGCCCAATTTCCCCGGGGCGCAGTGCGGTTCGTGGTGTTGGACAGCATGCCACCGGGCTTCCCCGAACGCGAATTGTTGGCGCGCATCATCCATGCGGTTCCGGCCGAAACGGTTTTGGCTGGCAACGGCAATCTCGCGGAAGTGATGGCCGGACTGGCGGCGGAATTGAAACGGCGCGCCGAAAACGAGGCTTCCGGTCCCGAGATTTTCGTGTTGATCCAGGGCTTGCAGAATTTCAAAAAGCTGCGGCAGGAGGATGAATTCAGTTTTTCCGGCGGCGACACCGCCGGTTCGCCCGCCGCCACCTTGCTGAACCTCATCACCGAAGGCTCGGCGCGCGGCATCCACATCATCGTCACCTGCGACACCTACAACAACGTCAGCCGTTATCTCGGCCGGAAGACCCTGAGTGAATTTGAAATGCGCGTGGTATTCCAGATGAGCGCGAGCGACTCCGCCAGCCTGATCGACGCGCCCGCCGCCAGCACGCTCGGCCTGCACCGCGCTTTATTTTATAACGACCGGGAAGGCCGTCTCGAAACCTTCCGCCCCTATGCCCAGCCGGATGGTGGTTGGATCGAAGACCTTGCGCGAAGCCCTGGCTTCATCTGACTCCGGGTGAGACTGGGATCTCCATGCGGACGAGTTTCTGTAGAAAGACCCGCCGGATTTGGGCCTCTTCCAAATCAGCTTGCCGCGCCCGCCGATTCGCGCATAATTTGGTGCTGATAGCCGGTCTGGTTCCCATTTTCTCACTGCCCGGATGGCGCAGGGGAAAACTTTTACAACGTAGGGTGAAACCGTCAGTTCCGGAAGTACTATTGAATGAGCGGAAGGGTGGCTGAGTGGTTAAAGGCATCTGACTCGAAATTTGCGGCCTCTACTTCAACTTCAATGTAAATACCGTAAATACTGGGCATATCCCGCTTCAGCCTCCGCGTTAGACCTCCTCCAGAACCCACTTTTCGACTCTTTTTGACTGACTCGGGGTGCAATTTGGGGTGCAATCTGGTTTTACGGCTTCTGGAGTTCTCCTGCGTATGGCGCATTCAAAAACGCCGGAAAATGATGTTTTCAAAATATTAAGGGCAACTGTCGCCAAGTCAGGTGCCGTTTATGCACGGCGATAAATTTTGATGTAAGAAACCCGCCCCGCTTGTCGTTGACTAGGCTGGGTGGCGGGATGGAATCCGCTGCCTGACTCCTAAACCTGAGTCCTTTCCCTTCCGGCTTGATTAGCTGGAAGTGGTGTCAGGTCCTCGTTGGGTGTGCGTTCTCTGACAACGTCGGTTTGGTTGATCATGACGCATTCACAGCGCCGCCAGCGAACGCCTTCGAGCAGCAACTGGTGGAGAAAGGGCAATGTTCAATGAACAACTGCTCAATCGAGGAGGAACTGGTGGTTTACACCGTTCCGGAAGTTGCGGCGATATTGAAAGTCTGCGAGAACACTGTTTACCGATTGGTCGAGCGGAACCACTTGAAGACCTGCTGTGCCTTACGGCTCAAGCGCGTCAGTAAAGTTGAACTGATTCGGTTCATCCAGGCCACGACCGGCCGTTACCAGTAAGCAGTGGTTGAGTGGATAGTCAAAATTCAACGCATCCCAAAAGGCATCGGGCCTCAAAAACCCGGTGCCTTTTGTTTTACCTTTCATCCCACCACGACATGAGACCGTGAGACCGTGAGACTCTGAGACCGAGTTAGTGCTTTTTCAGATATTCAATGACTGCACCCTGGATGGCCGGCAACGCAGCTTCGACCGCCGCCTCATTTTCCACATGCAAACTCATCACCTGCACGGATTTCCCTGCTTCATCGGCCAAAACCGTGAGCATCTTGTTGTCGGTATCGTAAACCACCTTGAATGCTGGCACTTGGCCTTTTGCTGACCAGTCTGCGGTCCATGAGGTTTTGTCATCAGAATTCACCGAAAACACCAGGCTGTTGGTTCCAAACGCCTCTTGTATCTTTTGTACAGCATGGGGGCTGAATGACGGATTGTTGGTGACCGTTGCGGTGCCACCCCGCATCAGTTCGCCACCCACGAATATTTCAGCGAACTGCACTGTAAAATGCGGTTTGCTTGGCGTCTGCTGGGCAATTTGCGAATTTGTTGATCCACCGGGCGTTTGATTATTTGCCATTGTGGCTTCGGGGCCATTCGCCGGAAACAGATAGCGGAACATCAGCATAAACACACCAAGCGTACCGGCGAGCGCCACGAGCAACATTTCAGCGGCACGTTTGTTGTATACGCCGATGCTGCCGATTTGGAGTCCATACTTTTCTGCTACTTCATGATGCTTCAAACGGTGCAGGTGCAAGTCCATGAATATCTGCGCATGTTTCTTCGGCATCTTGGAAATGGCCTGCCACAGCGTATGCTTCTTTTCTTTAGCCAGCAGAACCTCTCCCGGATGCAGTTCTTGGTCGGAGGGCTCGAATTTCGGACCATCTTCATCGCTCGCATCGCCATGAGTGACCGACATGTCCTCGAAGTGCTGCAGTTTGTCCTCGTCCCGCTTGTCGGTTTTTCTGGCTTTGAGTTCGTCTTTTGCGGCGTTACGGGCAATTTCAAAAAGCGTATTTCTCAGCGCCTTGGGATCTTTTATGAGTTTGGGGTATTTCTCCCGCACTTTCAGAAAGGCTTTGTTGGCGATCGAATTAAAATCTTCGTCGGCCAATCTGCCAAAATTTACCTTTAAAACCCTGGTGGTTCTATCCAGTAAATCAGGAAGAATTTCCAGCCACTCAATTTCCTCGGCGGCCACCAGTTCGGAAAGTTCCTGAGCCCTGCCGGTCAGTTCGACCCAGTTGGCAACTTCCGGCGGTGCGGCCAGCAGTCTTTCAATGGTGTGCCGTACCGTATTGTTCAAATCATGCTCTCCCAGCGCCACTTTACGGCTGCGGAGATGCTTGTAGATTGCCTTTTCCAACGCCACCAAAGCCGTTTGGCGCATATTTTGGTCCTCAGACCGGTATTGAGCTAGCAAATCGCCGTCTGTGGGCAGGTCTGGAATCATATAAAATATTGTCAAACCCTAGTAAATGCAGGGGTTTTTGCCAATTTAAATTATTTTCCGTTTTCCTGTAAGAAACCCGGCCGGCCTGTCGTTGCCTATGGTGTAGAGCAAATGAATAACGAAACGACAACGAAAGCAAATCCGGTGAAATCAAATACCAGTTCTAAATTGAACACTGATCACAAAGGAATTTGCCAGGGGTCCAAAGTTGTTCAAGTGCACTACACCGGAGATTCAGGTTCGGTCTCCACTAACCAACAGAACCTGTCAGATGAACAATATCAACATCTGGCATTGCGGTAAAACCGCCGGCCACAAACCGGCACAACAACAACAACAACAACAACAACAACAACAACAAACAAATGAAAACAAACATAAACACAAATGGTGCCGCTGCTAGCAACGGCAAAAACAACATCAACGTGGTTCGCAAAGCCTTCGGTGGCTTCAGCCAGCCGCAAACCCTCGCGGAGGGCGAGTACGCTGCGGTCATCACCAGCATCGAACAGGTGACTGGCACCGACAGCAAGAACAAGCCGGTCCACTTCATCGAGATGACGGTCTCGGTGGAGAGCCAGAGCAAGTCCTACTCCCTGAAGCGCAGCTACAACATGGGCGAGAACGGCCGTGGCGCGGCGCTGCTCATCAACGACTACGACGCGCTGTTTGGCACGAAGCACAACCGCTACGAGCTGTATAAGCTCGATTGCGGCAAGTTGGTGAACCTGCCGGTAACTGTGGTGGTTAGTCACAACAATGCCACCAAGGTGCCGGTGCCGGTGATCAAAGAGTTCATGCCGGTGGTTCAAACTCAGCCCGAAGTTGCAGCTGAATCTGCTACTGTGGCTGCTGAAGTTGCCGCCGAAGCCGCTCCGCTCGCGGCCTAATCCGCAACACCTCAACGGCCGGGGGAGAGCAAACTCCCCCGGCCTTTTAACAAACAAATTAAACCGCACAAAAATATGAATACGTCCTTTCCAATTCAGATGCGTTCCAAAGTCATTAACTTTCCGGTGCCGAGCATTCCGGGTTTACCAGCGATTGATAACGTCAGCCGCCTGATCGAAAACACCCGTATGTCCAAGCCCAACGAACTGGTTGAGGGCTTGATCCATCAGGGAACCAAAGCCGTATTGGCGAGCGGCAGCAAGGTGGGTAAAACTTGGATTCTACTGGATCTTGCGTTGAGCGTGGCGTCCGGCACACCTTTTCTGCGCTGGCCCACAACAGCCGGTCGAGTGTTGTTTCTCAATTTTGAGATTCAGCGAGTTTTTGCCCGTACTCGCTTGGCAACCTTGATGCAGCGCCGGGGCATCGATAAAGCAGACAACCTTGATATTTGGAACCTACGGGGCAAGACGGCTGATTTTGACGCTCTGGTAGCCAACATTATCGAAGCCACCAAAGACAAGAACTACGCGTTGATTGTGCTAGATCCGATTTACAAGGCCATGGTGGGCAAATCAGAGAACATGGCTGGTGGAGTCGGGGCGCTTTGCAATCAATTGGAACGCCTGGCTGAAGCCACCGGTGCAGCCATTGTGTTTGCTCATCACTTCACTAAAGGCCCCGCCAAGAAAAAAGCTGCTATCGACCGTATGAGTGGAAGTGGTGTGTTTGCCCGGGATGCGGATACTATAATTACACTTACCGAACACGATGCGGGCGAGAGTTGCTATACTGTTGAAATGACCTTGCGCAATTTTGCTCCCCAGGAACCGTTCGTTGTGCAGTGGAATTATCCGGTGATGATGGAACGCGACGACATGGAACCGGATTTGAACGAGGAAGTAGCTAGCGAAGATCTTCATGGTGTGGGCCAGCAGATGTACGACATTCTGAAGCCGCAGCCCTTGAACCATGCTGAGTGGCAATCCAAGTGTGCTGCGGCAAACATCTCGCGGGCATCGTTTTATCGGGTGAGGCGCATGTTGCTGGACGACGGCTATCTGGACCACGACCAGTTCAGCAAGTTGTGGAGCATTCGCCAAGTTGCTAATGCCGAGAAGCCAGGCAAAACGCATGAGACGGATGAGACTGCGAGACCGTGAGATTGGCGAGACGGGTGAGTAAAACCGCATCGGATTTTCTGGTGCGGTTTTACTGTTTCTGAGGTCGACCGCGTAAAACCGAAATACGTGCGTTTTTTGCGGATGGGGTCGCTGGCGAGAAAGAATTGAGGGTTAATATGGGAGCTGTTCACTGCAAAACCAGACGTCAAGAAAACCGCGACTGCGTAAAATCGGATATGAGACGTTTTGATTTTCAAGAAATCGGAATCGAGAGGTGCAGGCTGCCATAATATTTCAAGAAAAACATTTGCCGGCTGTAAGAAAACCCAGCTCGATGTCGTTGTCTAGGTTAAGGATCAACAACGATCCGAAACAACATAAACAAGCACACAACAATGAAAGATAAACACACGCACCATCATAAAACAGCGCAGGGCAATATCAACAACCTGATGCGCTCGAAACCATCGCCAGAATATAGCGATGCCGAGACCCAAGCCGTACTGGTCAGTTTATTGGATACTGGATGGGTAGAACAAGTGGGAAAAGACTCCTATCGTGCAAGCACAAAGTTAATATTGCTTGGCCCACTTTATGATAATGTTCAATCATTCCTAGAGGCAAATAGTGAGGCTACCTACGAAGATATCCAGACCGCCTTTCCGAATGTTGCACCAGAGACATTAAAAGATGTTCTCAGCATTAATAGCATTGTGCCTGTATTGAACTGAGCCCCTGCTAGCGCCCTGCATGCCAAGTGCAGGGCGCATTTAAATCATGGACCAACTCAGAACAAATGCTTTTTCCAGTTAAAGGAAACGCTGTACATATTTCGATAGGTACGCAAGACACTATTCACGCCCATCATTTACAACGCTTCCATGATTGCTTCTTTTTTCTTGTTGACACTACTGATAGTAATTGATATATAACAGTTACAACTCTATATAAAAGAGTTTGCTCCAATAAACTTCAAATGGTGTAGGTAAGGTTGGTTCGATTTCTTCAAAACTAGAATTGTCTTCGAGCGGATGGCTGCCTCGGTCATGCACTGATTGCGTGCGTAGACGGTGGATACGTTAGTTCCCCACAAAATCCTGATGCCCGGGATAATGGGCCTATAATATACTAGATGAATATTTCAATAAACGCGGCAAATAATATCGCGGATCTTCGTCAGCACTATAAAAGTCTTAGTTCCGGTCAAATCTGGCGAGACACAGACAACCGCCGATCCAAACGCTACATACTAATACTGGTTTGTCAGAAGGGTGTCGTTATCTGTCAATCCCTGGATACCGGCAAGGTCTCAGCCATAAACCGATTTGGCTTTACCGGAAACTCACCTCGCTATTTGTACCATTGCGATCTGTCCACCATAAATGTCAGATCACGGTTTAATGTTCACGAACACCTTCTTCGCAGCTACAACAGCATGCTTATCACATTTTCCAAGAACTAAACATATGAATACTTCCAAGATTATATTAAAAGTTCCGGCCATCAGAACGTTCGATCTGCCCGAAGGTGTCTTTCCGGGTGTGCTGGTTGCTATTAAGCCGTTAGCTAAACAGACTAAACAGGGCCCGCAAAACTGGATTCGACTGGTGTTCGAACTAAAGGTGCCTGGTTTTGATGGTCAGATCTCATGTGCCGGCCGTAACTATTTGCTTGATCTGCATCCAGGCTCTGATCTGCGCAACTTCCTGGATGGCTGGCTGGGCGATGATTACTTTGCCGGCCGATCAAATCAGGAGTTTGATTTCGATACGTTGCTGCACAAAGAGGGAAATGTATGTTTATCGCACTCGCCATCTGAAATGTATAGCAAGCCCCGTGTTCGTATAGATTGGGTGCGTCCGGCCATAGCTATAGCCAGGGAGCAACAGGTATGAACATCAATCTTGAAAAACTACGTTGCCAATGTCCGCTTCCGGTTTTGATGAACCGTCTGGGTTTTGCTCAGTTTGCCCGGCGTAGTTGTCACAGTCCGTTTCGTAATGACAGCAATGCCTCTTGGGGCATATTTTGCACCGAGGATGACAAGCGCTGGCTATACAAAGATCTTGCTACGGGTGAGACTGGCGACGAAATTGCCTTTCTGGCCCACGTACACAAGCTCAATTGCAGACGCGATTTCAGTCAACTGCTGCGCATATACAAAGAGGCGGCAAATCGCATCACCTTGGGCCAGCCATTGGAGGTGTATCCCAGTGGACCGGCCAAACCCAAAATCAACACCAGTTTCCTGACTGATGGTACCAATGAGCAATTGCAGATTCTGAGCCGACTGCGTGGCATCAGCTACGACGGCTTGCACTTTGCCCGGCTGCGCGGAGTATTGAAATTTGGCTTTCTCAATGATTTTGAGCTGTTCGCCGTGCTCGACAGTTCTGGGTTGCTGGCCGAGATCCGCCGTTTGGACGGTTTGGAGTTTCCGGCAACAGGTGGCATTGTGGGGCGAGCCTGCAAATGCCGCAGTCTTCAGTACAGCCGCAAGAACTGGCCGTTGGGGATCATCGAATCAGTGGGCAGTGATTGTATAGCGCTGGTCGAAGGAATGCCCGACTTCCTGGCTATGCATCAGTTTGTGATCGAGGAATCGGCATCACAGCGAGTAGCGCCGGTGGCCATGCTCTCCAGCAGTTGTGACATTGCTGCCGAAGCGCTGCCATATTTCAACGGCAAACGCATTCGCATCTTTCCCCATCAGGACACAGCTGGCATCACTGCGGCCGAACGCTGGGGAAACCAGCTGATTGCCGCCAGGGCCACCAGCGTAGATTATTTCAACTTCCACGCCTTCAGTGGCGATCTCAAAGATCTTTGTGACTATAACGGCTATCGGGAAGCAGCCGGCATTCGACACCCGCTTCTCAATTATTAAACATATGACACCCAATTATACAAATCCCATAGTAACCGAAACCGCCACCCTGCGTGCCGGCATCAATAGTGTGGCTCCGCTAACCCCAACCGGACACGATTATGGCCAACTGCCGCCCTTGCCCGAGCTAGAACCGCCTCCAGTTGCCCGTACGCTCGACAAGTTTCAACGTCCACCAGCCAATGATTCCGAGGAACTGCTCAAACATCGCTTTTTGTGCCGTCGAGGTGGTTTGTTGCTGGTCGGACAGACGGGCATGGGGAAAAGCAGTCTGGCGATGCAATTTATGATAAAATGGGGACTTGGACACCCGGCTTTTGGAATCGAACCTGCACGCCAGATCAAATCTCTGTTGATCCAAGCTGAAAATGACGACGGCGACCTGGCTGAAATGAAGTTTGGCGTGTTCAACGGGCTGAACTTGAGCGAAGCCGACCAAGAAGCGGCCTGTAGAAGAATATTGGTAAAGCAGGAATGCAGTCATACCGGCGACGAGTTGTGTAGTCGGGTTTTGGAACCGCTGTTGACCGAGCATAAACCTGATTTGCTGTGGATTGATCCGGCACTTGCGTATATCGGTGGTGATATGAACAGCGCCAAGGATGTGGGGCAATTTTTGCGACATGATCTGGCCCCGTTGATTGCCAAGCACAACTGCGGGGTGGTAATCATTCATCATACCAACAAAATTAGCCGAGACCCCGAAAAACAGTTGGTGGATCCTGCGTATTTGGGGGCTGGCAGTGCTGAATGGATCAACTGGTGCCGCTGTATGCTGGCATTGCGAAAAACTGATGTGGACAATCTATACGAACTGATTGCGGCCAAGCGTGGAGCCAGGTTGAAGTGGAAGGCGGCAGATGGGGAAAACCTCGTCTTTACCCGCTATATCGGCCATTGCAAGCGTCCGGACACCATCTGCTGGACGGAAATGGCCATTGCTGACGCCGAAGAACTGCGCGCCAACAACGGCAAGAGTGTTGATGACGTGCTAAAACATGTGCCCCAGGATGCTCTGATTGCGAAAGACCAGCTGATCGAGACCTGTCAGCATCATGGTATTGGAAAAAACCTGGCTCCCAAGTTGATTGGCGAACTACAGGCAAACGGCAAGATGCTCGAATATCTGGTGCCTCGCAAAGGAATCCGGTCCAAGGTGCTGTTGTCACGGCAACCCATTACTATAGATAGCAGCTGGACTTTGGACCTATTTATACAAAACAGCCATGGTCATTACTCCGTGCCAAGACCAAATGACACCCCAAAAAAGGAGCTGTGAAGGAGATAACCCCGGATGATCCCAACCCCCATTTTCCCGGTGTTTTTAACCGGGATTATCTTGAGATGAGAGGATGATCCCACCACCCCTATTCTCTATAGGGGTGGGAACATCATCTCTGGCCATTTTATGAGCTTTTCTTTTGCTTGGGAACATCATGGACGCGAGTGGGATCAAAACCCGTTTTTGAGAGCCCAGCCAGATGTTGAAAAACCATCGCCGAGAACACCAGATTTAATGCAGGCTCAACCAACGGTCCAAAACTATAATTACCGCGTATCTATACAATTGCCATCGCAAGAGGTTCAGCCGGTCAACCCGAGGCTGGTGATGATAAACGGACCCACGATTGCCAACCACCCAACGCCATGAACAGTCAGCCACACCAATCGCCACCACAATACTATAACAACCCAGTCAATCAGTTGAATAGCCATCCAATTATGCCGAACCTACATCAATCAGTTCAGCCGACCTCACAATCAATCGTTCCTCATTCTGGCACCAACAGATGGTCGGCAGTGTTCGACCTCCCCAGCAGGCTCCAGGGCGTCAGCACGGGCCATTCAAGAGCGTCAGTACAACCAGCCCAAGCAAACAACAGTTAACCCCCCACAATCAAACATATGAATAGCAACCCAACTATAGACCACCCAACCAGTAACAATACAAAGCAATCAAAGCGCAAGTGTCAGTATTGCGGCCATACCCTAGCCAAATCCAAGTCACCCAAACAACGTGAACCATCTTTTCAGGAATTGGAACAGATGCAAAGAGCCGCACTGATGAATCTGCCTAAAGAGGACGGCAGCTGTGGGGTGTATGCTGAAGATGAAGAATTACTGGCATATCTAGGCACGCTCATGACTCGCCGGGCTGCAGTTCCGTATCAAGGTCCGGTCAATCAACAGGCAAAGATATAACTGACAGACCGGAAAATATAACAAGAGTGCCTTCTATATGAAACCATCATCACATCGCCTGGCTGGTCATTTAAGCCCCCGAGCCAACCCAGAGCAACAACAGACGGTCCAGCCAATCCAACGTCAGGAAGATGCCCACATCTTCAACAACAGGCCGTTTGAAACCAGCATCACCAGACAATAGATCACCGCACACAACCAACCGATGACAACCAACAAATGTATGGAAACCCGAGCCAACTATACTCAACCCTCGTCAATTGGAGAACCCAACCAGCATCCATTTAATGTGGACGATGATGATTTGGTTCTACAATCAACCCAGCAACCCACTCCAGATGACCCGGAATCGTTGTGGTTAGACCGTTGAAACCCTAATGAAATCGATTGTGGCAACAATTCTATGAATTCCCAGCACCACCAAACGGCTGCAAACACTGGTCTTTGTGCCAAAACTATAGTTATTTTGAACGAAGTTGGTATATAAGATAAAGACCGAGCCTATCAATACAAATGAACCCAATTGAACAACAAATGGAGCAATTGTCCGAAGCCCGCCAAGCCCACCGAGAATCAGAGTGGCGGCTGAACTTCCTCAGAACGACGGAATCAGAACCGCCCAAACAGCCCTCAGAACAGGAGATTTTAACATGGAATCAACAGCACTACCCATCAACGCGCACCTGGAACTGAATCTGCCAGGCCATGGTCAGTTCAGTCAGCATGCTTTACGCCCACGAGCCCAGACCGCCAGTGTATATTTTGCTGAGATGTTCCCAGATGCCGCCAAACAGTACGGGTGTCCTTTTGTGGAGATCAGGGACGTTCAGAGTGATGGCAGCTTAATTGTGACGCCGGTTTCGATCAATGTGGACTTCTTCGCTGGGGCTCTGGGTGGTGATCGTAGGCTGGGACACTCAATTGTATACTACGAGCCCGAAATGCAGTTTTACTATAGAGAACCGCACTTGCAGCTATATAAAACGACCGCCGCCGAGAAGCTGCAGAACTTTTACCGTGGCTTGCTTCAACGAGCAGCCCAGGAATTGCCGGCTGAGAACAACCGATTGAACCTGTGCATTGAGTTCAGATCAGACAGAACTGCCAAAGCCGTCGTCCAGAGAGCCAAATCAATATTGGCAGCAAATTCATCGTTTTTCAACGCAACCAGTCCACACCAGCGCATCAAAGGCCCAGAATTACATGAGAGACTGATGCGAAAACTAGTGGAAACCATGCTCGAACCCTGCCAAGACAGCATTTTAACCATGACCCAGGCCTACAACGCATTCTGCAGACTGGTTCAACAGAGTCAGCTAGGCCCCATGAAGCGTTCCATGTTCAAGATCACCATGCGAGACCTGGTAGCACAACAATTCAGACTGGGGCTGCGAAGAGACGTTCCTGACAGCCAAAACAAGCAACAGGAGGCATGGAAGGGGGTCAGGCTGCTGGAATGTGAAACTCTGGCGGCATGATGGTCCGGACTGGATTTAGATCCTTTCATAGAAAATGACCTTCCCCCCATTAAACGAAGTCATTTTACTGAACTGATGAAGCCGTTGATGAGGGAGAAGTATGGCAGTCTTCGCAATGATCTGGTAGTGGATGGACGATATCAGCGAGGTTGGAAGGATGTGAGACTGGTTGGGAAGTGAGTCTGGGCCGCTTTTGGGTCCTGGGCTTGGGTTTGGCAACATTCAATGAGTTTTGCATAACGGGATGGGGAGAGGCTGGAAGGGTGTCAAAATGCTCCAGTCCAGTCCAAATTGAAGTGGTGGCCGAGTAGAGGGTTTGGGTTGGGCTGGACATTCAGCGCGGCGAAAATGCAGCCGCAGCTACCAACAAAATCTTGTTTTTTATCGTTTTCATAAATTCCCACCCCGAGCGGAATGATTTCAATCCTGACCGGTGGTTTTTAAATCATCTTCCAATAATGAAAACATCGTCGCCAAACCCAAATTCATTCGTGCGATTTGGCCCGGAAGACCAAACTACAAACGCCCGGGAGCGTCCATTTGCCAAAGGCAACAAGCCGGGATTTGTGGCATCTTTTGTAAGTTCAAAATGAAGCGGGGTTCCCCACGCATCTCGAAACACTCCGCCTGATGAATCAAAATTTTTTAATGGGCGAGGATTGTCCAGTTTAGCGGTCAAACACGATGTCAATTTATGATTAATGGAAAAACTATTAGTCTGCGAAACTAAATCAGCTATTAAATGCTGTTGATCTGAAATATTAAGTCCTAACGCATCGAAGTCGTCCAAAACACTTCCGATCAATAAGCATGTATCGTTGTAAGGTGTCTTCACGGGCTTGTCAGACCTCAAGGATAAAACAACAACAGCGACACCCAATACAGATACCAATATCCCTACAATAACTAACACCTTTTTATTCATTTCCGGTTTGTTCCTGAAGCAATAATAATACTGCTCCATGCTTGGTAAATATTGACGGAGCCATAAACACCAGTAAACCAACCACGGGTTGATACGCTCTTTTCCCAAGGGCTATATGAATAACCCATAAGGGTTGCCATTGCAGGACTGTAAGCATGCTGATTAGCCGTTTCGCAACCATACGCCATTAGAAATGCAATCCCGTATTGCGTCTGTCGTCCAGCACCAAGAGTTGAAGATGCATTGTTCTGATCGTTGAAAATAAGATTGCCAGCCCCGCCTCCATGTCCAGCATATGCAAATCCATAGATGGTATCCGATGCAAGATCACCTTGCGCAACGCCGGCGCTCGAAGGATTGTTTAACACAACATTGAATCCATCGGATTTAAAACCAGTAGCCATGCTTTGCAAGGCTCTTTGCCAAGATGGAATTGGCCCCATATAATCCCACCAATGCATTTCACCAAATTCAATATAAACTGTATTTGGAACAGTATATTTTGGGCACCAATCAATCGGTTCAGTTGGTGATGTTGGCATTCGGCTGCCATTCACCGGTTTTAGCCAACTTGAAAAATCTTTATCATCCAAGCGATACATTTGAGCGAGTGCAGTCACTGTATCGCCTTTGGCAGGAATGGCTGAAGCTCTGGCATCCCCATTTCTGTTAATTTCCCATAATCCCAAAGCATCAATCCAATTTATCCCATCATTTTTAGCGAACGCATACAAATTCTGTCCCCCAGTCTCCTGCGCTGGATCACGGCTCGCCCAGCGTCCAATGGACGGATCAAAATAGGCTTGAACTTTCAGCGCGGCGAAGAACGCAACCGCAGCCATCAGTAAGATTTTATTATTTATCGTCTTCATGGCATTTGGCCTTGATGGTATAAATCAGATTTTAACGGAATGACATGGCGAGGAACTTTTATTGACCTTCCCCTTTTGGCAGGGAATGTCCCCTTCCTCCAATTGAACAAGTCGGGGGTTCGCCGATCTTTCCAATAGAGTAAGTTCCGCCCTGCGGACACACAATGGTTCGAGAAATATAAGGTCTTATATCATCCCAAGTCGGAGAATCATTTGTGGTCTTGCCTTTTTCGATTTTCCACTGATTTTTAGCGGCGTCAATTTCCCGCAAATTATTCAAACAAGCGTTGGATGCTGTCTCGGAACGCGCAATTAAAAATGCTCGAAGCCCCGCAATCAGAATGGCTCCCAACAAGACCGATGCAATAATTATTAAAAAACGCTTCACAGGAATTACCTAGAAGTTGATGGCCCTGTCCAACTCTTTGATTTCTTATTCCAAGTCCAAATTAATTCATTTGAAGTTCGATAGCTTGCGTGTAAATACCCACCTCCACAATAAATGTATATCACATAAGCATCCATTGCTATGTGGTAAGGATCGCCAGCACCCGTCCAAGCCCACATACCTGGGTGAGCGGATTTTGTATAACTATCGCCTCCAGGATTATAGCCGTAATCATGGAAATCTGCACCCAGCAATGCTTGATTAAAAAACCCAGCCTCATCATGGGCAGTATAACAATCCCACCATTCAAAGCTGTAAGAATTGATGCAACCATGCTTGTCAATCTTTGTAGTTCCAGTCACAGATGCACTAGAGCCAGTTCCTGAAGATGTGCCGCTTATTTCAACCCCAACGTAACTAGGCACATTCGGACAGCAGCATGAAATCTTATTGACGGTCTGATCCAGCATTTTGACGCGATTTTGAAAATCACTAAACTTTGAAAGACCGAATTCATCTAAGTTTCCAATTGGGTCATTGCTGACAAAGCCATATAAATTCAATTCTCCTGTGTCTTCGCCGGCTGGATCACGGCTTGCCCAGCGTCCAATGGACGGGTCGAAATAGGCTTGAACATTTAGCGCGGTGAAGAAAGCAACCGCAGCCATCAGTAAACTTTTATTTTTCATCACGCGATGATGATTTATTGCAGCTTTACATAAAATAATTTGTATGCCGAATAAAGAACAGCGACTCCAATCATAAAATACAAACTTCCCCCAGCTATGCTCACCAATATTTTTGGAAAGAGGCTGGCATTGTGCAAAAACTTTTTCCAAAAGACGACGATTCCACAAACACCGAATATAATTGGTATCGAATCAACAAGAACAGGCAGGATCAAATAAATGCAGTAGAAAACAACAGCGAGAATGGGTTTAATGCCTCCTTGCTGATCAACTGTGCGAGACAAAACAAATGCCACAAAAGCATAAATCCCCAAAACACCTACTAGGTAGCTCATCAAAAATAGATGTAGCGCTTTCATTTTAGACTGCATAAGGCAATTATTTTCCGCAGCAGTATTTCATTATTTGCAATGTCTTCGTTGTGATAGGCTCGACCGGAAGAATCAGAAGACCTGGATTGCCGCCTCTTGCATCGCCAAAATGAACCGTGCTTCCGTTGACAATTAAGTCATAGCTTGGAAACCACTTGGTATGACCAGTGACGGTTAATACTCCCGCTTTGATATCAAAATCTAGATTGTAATCATAATGAAGACTTGGAGTCGCCCATGATGGAGTTAATGGATTTGTCAAGGTCGCATCCATCGAAACAGTTATTGTGCAACCCGACTTGCTTATTGAAGCTTTTGACGGCGGCGTGTCTGATGCTGATTTAGAACCACCCCAATAATCTACCCTCGAAACCCCAGCACCGGTTGAATTGTCAATAACCAACGTTTGAGACGGGTCAGTGTCAATTACAACATGATTCCATCCTCTTGCACTGCCAAATTCTGTAGGTGCCGTGCGTCCGTCTCCATACCAGGTTGCAAACCAATGAAACGGCGGGTCTGGGAATATGAATGTCGTATATGGAATATATGCCGAAGCCCAAATATCAAATTTCTCTTGCCCAAGTATATCCTCGCCATTTACGGGGTCATTTTGGACAAATCCATATAGGTTTATGCCTCCTGATTCTTCAATCGGATCGCGGCTTGCCCAGCGTCCGACGGACGGATCAAAATAGGCTTGAACATTCAGCGCGGCGAAGAAGGCAACCGCAGACACCAGTAGAATCTTGCTTTTTGTCGTTTTCATCTATTTGTTGTTGAATATTGTTGTCTGGCAACATTCGTCTTGTCCGCAGGCTCCCAACCATTTCCCACCTTTACGTTTCCATTGCTTTCCATTAATTCGTCGATAATTCGTAAATTATTAACAGCAGCTTCAGAGGATGCTTTTGAATGATATGCTATGAAATTATTAAGGATTAAAATTATCCCTACAATCCCAACAATCAATAGCATCAATTTATATTTCCATTTCACAAAAGGAAATCTAGTTATTACTCGAGACCGGCCCTGTCCAGCTTTGGTGAAGCAAACTCCAAGTAAACTCCAGATGATTAGAAGCTTTTTCCAGCTTGGTCTCTATTTTTCCACCAATGCACCGTTCAAAAATCACAACAGATGTCATATCCAAATGATTGGGATCTCCTCCGCTGCCCGTGCCACCATTGAATCCCCACAAAGCGGGTGTTGCGGTTTTAGAATATTTGATGCTACCAACAGACCATCCACGATTGTTTTTATCCCCTTCATCATGCCCGCTGTAACAGTCCCACCAATAGTAAGTCGTATTGAGTGGGCCACAACAAGAACTACCGACGCAATTTCTCCAGGACGAATAACCAAATACTGTATCAATGCTGAACCAGCCACCACTAGACACACCGCCGGAAATGCTATATGTATCTTTTTGATCTGTGCAAGTGCATGAGCATTTAATGTTGGCGGCAGCGATTGCCGCTTTGCGCTGCTCGTAGTCATTTTGAACGTCAGCCGCAGACATCATCCCGAACAAATCGTATCCGTTGACGCCATCGTTTGAATTAAAGAGGTAGAGTGGAGTTTCGTCCCTGCAAAGCGATTGTTGTCTCGTGTCCCAAGAAGTTCCCAATAACGACTCCGCACCAGACACGGTATAACTGTCGGGATATCTTAAAAGATGTGAGCCTTCTTCATTAATAGAATCGCGACTCGCCCAGCGTCCGACGGATGGGTCGAAATAGGCCTGAACAGTCAGCGCGGTGAAGAACGCAACTGTAGCCCACAGTAGAATTTTCTTTGGCATCATTTTTATGCTTCTCACCCTCTTGGCTGTATAATTTTAATTCTTACCTGCGGCATTGCCAACGGCAAATCAATCCAAGGCTATTTTCAAAAAATTATCGCAAAATAGCGCAGACGAGAAAAAACAACATTATCACCATTGCCATTGCTCCCACCCAAAAGCCTAGCCGATCTCTCTCGATAAGAGATAAAATCAGCGAGGCTAGCGTTAAAATAATAAATCCACCAAAAGTTATCTTGTCTAACCAATGAGGAGTAGCCGAGGTAGCAAAAAGCATACTTAAGAGAAATAGCCACGCTAATACGCCTGCAATTATAGATTTTCGACGCATTATATATTTCTGGTTCGATGTTCTTTTAGAAGCCATGAGGAGGCGCGTCCCAGACGTGAACATACCCGACAGAAGCCCAATAATATCCATTCTGCGAAACAAGATTATACCACGGAAGCACGCCGCCGAAACACTGAACCATTTTGAGACCGCCTAATTTATAGCGCATCACACTCTTGATGTTTGGCCGCAGACCGAAATTATCTGTCGTCTGAAGTGTCCCAGGTTGGTTCAAATCTCCATCTGCTATATTTTCAAAGCCAAAAATATTAGGGGATGAAAGTTGATTAAGCACAGTTACTGAATCTACATTTTCATTGTATAAGACAAAATATCCCTGTGAAGTAAATTTATTGATCTCTCCCTGTGAATAAGGCCACCAAAACCATTCAGCATGAATTGGCTTAAGAAAATCAATGTAAACTGTATTGGGAACCGTGAACTCATCACACACTTTTACCTCACTGTTTGGTTTCCAAGTCTTTAACCACTGCTTGACATCCGTGGAATCTAAACTCACTAAAGTGGCAAGATCAGAATATGAGTCTCCTTTTTTATCTGGAATAACAATCGCCCTCGGCTTGCCATCTCTTTTGCCATTTTTCCAGTGCCAAAGTCCCATCAAGTCTAGCCCATTTATTCCATCATTACCGACGAAACCATAAAGATTCAGCCCGCCTTGTTCTTGAATCGGATCGCGACTCGCCCATCGTCCGACGGACGGGTCGAAATAGGCTTGAACATTCAGCGCGGCGAAGAACGCAACCGCAACGGCGAGTGGAACCACATTTTTTATCGTCTTCATGGCTGTGGTGCTTTTGTAGGAACGATTTCAGACCCTTCTTGTGGATTTGTCAACTGAAAATTTAATCCAGTCGTCGCGGGCGTTTGCGGGACGATTTCAAGCTGGAACGGCTGGCGTGTCGCCGGTTGCTGGTCGAGCGGGCTGCGCCGGGATTGAATGGCCTGAACCGTCATCTGCTGCTGGTCTTGCTGAATGAAAAAATCGTCTATAGTTTCCTTGATTCGTGACTGTGGCGCGTTTTGCTGATTCAAACTGGCAATCCGGTCTTGAAGTTCCTGCGTAACGAGTCGGCCACGCCACGGCAAAGGCAAATCTTGCGGGCGAATGTTCGATTGTGGATTTTGCCCGAACGGCACGGGCGGCGGCTGAAATTGCATTTGGTTCATCGCATTCTGTATTTTGAGATTTTGGAGCCGGGCTTCTTCGGTGGCATAAACATTCATTTCCTCAACCATGTCCCGTTCGTTGTTCAACTTTTGGAGCCGGTTCACAAGTTCCGGCGGAGTGGATTGCCAATACTGCGGCGGCACGAACTCGGCAGGCAGAACGACGCGCTGTAATTGAGGAAGAATCTCATTTTCCAACGGCTCCTCCGGCTCGGCTGTTTGCAGCAACCGCACGGGCGGCGGGACCAATGAAACGCGGAATACAACTTTGTGGGTGTGATTTGTCATCCGCACCGGCACTTCATCCGAGTTGTGGATTTGAAGGATGCCGGTGTCGGTGTCCCTCTCCTCTGCATATTCATTCACTTCATTTTTCAAATTGGCTGCTGCTCTCTCAATTGCCGCAATGTCCGTGCTGCGATTCATGAATGAAAGAATCTCCGCCTGCCGGTTTTGAAAATAATCGAGAGCATCTTCGGGAATGGGTTGCGTCACGACGGCATCCCACAATTCGTCCCAACGCTCGGCTTTGTGAACGTCGTCGGCTCGTTCTTTTGCCATTTCCATAATTCGCTCCAATACGGGTGTGGACGGTAAATAACGACTCGCCGCTGCCCAACTATCCGCCGCTTCATCGAATTTTCTCGCACTGGTAAAATTCATGGCGCGCATGGTCAGGAATGCACCGAGAATTTGTTTATGGCTCATCGGTTGCAAATACCCGTAAGTTTTTATTTCCTCGTCCGTGAGCGCGTGCGGCCATTTGCGGTATTCGTCGTCGGGGTGCGTGATAAATCCCTCGCCGGCTGCGTCCACATTGAGATGATTCGTGCCTTCTTCGTAACGAAGGTAAAGATGTTCTTCGGCGGACGCCAAATCTACCGGATAACCGAGCCGTTGCGCCACCGCCACATACAACACGGGCAATGACGAGCAAGTGCCGTGTCGTTCGCCACCGAGCAGTCCGTGAATGAAAACATCCTTGGAGTCCGCAAAGAAAACATTGTTCGATTCGCGCTGGCCAAGCAGTTGCGGGATGGCGCGTTCGGGGTCATAATGTGCGTTGAAATCTTCCTGCAAAACGGTGGCGAGCATCATCATCCGGTAATACGCTACCGAATTGTTGTAATCTTCGGGATGGTTAAGAAAGCGGTGGTAATTCCGCATGGTTTCGTCCTCAACATGCCGCGTCCATTGACCGAGCGTATCGAGGCATTGCTGGATATCCAAGTCTTCAGAACCACGCAATCCTTCGGCGCACAGCAGATTCATCCGCGCAACATCGCATTTTTCCAGTTGCGCCGGTGTCAGCGCCAGCAGTTGCGTCAAATTTGTTGGCGTGACTGAAACGTTTGTGTACGCAACCGCGTTTAAGCTGACAGCATTTATGTCGGCCAAAGCAACTCCCGCAAAAAACACTACCCACAAGATGAAAACCGTTGGCATACGCGAGTGGTTTAACAGGCAAAGGGGCAGAAGGCAAATTATCATATAAATGACAGGCTTCGCGATTCGGCTTCGATTGGACTCGCTCTAAACGTAGTCGAAGCCCCCTGTCTTTATTAGTCATTCATCGTGCTGCTGTAATTAATCATTGGTGCCGATAAGAGGAATACGGTGACAAAAGCAACGCAACTGTCTCTTTTTCGTGACAAATAAAAAAATATTCAAAATGTTCTTGTAAATTATTTTAACCGGAATTATAAACGGAAAAGCCATTGAACCGCTGGGTGTTTTAGGCATTTCATTGGACTGGTTGGTATGGGTGGGTATGATAAATAAAACAAAATGGAAACGGTTTCCACGGCCGAGGCGTTTTAGCGGCTGGTGGTTGGAGTGTTTTTCTCCTCGGTCTATTTCTTCCGCACTGGTTCCGGTTCCTTATTTCCAAGTATGAAAACTTCAATCATCGCCATGGTTGTATTGGCTTTAGCATCAATGAATGTGATCGCACAGTCCAGCACCCAACTGGCTGTCCCAACCCAGGCAACAGGAACGAATGTGCCTGCTCCCACGCCCTATCAAGCAGTGGATAGCGGTCCGAATCATACGGTGTGGCAGCGACTGACATATGAAGTAGCAGCGAATGGCAAAATCGTTTCTCACGTCCATCAATATACCGAACTCGCTACCGGTTTGCATTATTGGAGTGACGTGACTTCACTTTTTCGGGCCACCTGATGTGTTAGTCTGGGACGCAAGAAAGGACCAGACGAATGAAAGGCAAAAGGTACACGACGGAAGACAAGATTCGGATATTGCGGGAAGCGGATCGTGGCGAGAAGAGCATCCAAGACATCTGCCGGGATGAAAATCTCTCGGTGGTGAGCTTCCACCGATGGAAGAAGCAGTTTGGGCACATGGAGATTAACGAGGCCCGCCGGCTCAAGGAGTTGGAGCGGGAGAACAGCGAGTTAAAGAAGATGCTGGCGGAGTCGCTGCTCAAAAACCGGGTCTTGGAGGCCGTATGCGAAAAAAAGCTGTGAGTCCGGCCCAACGCCGGACGTTGGCCGAACAAGTGGTGGAGGCCGGGCTGTGTTCGCAGCGGGCGGCGTGTCGGTTTCTCGGACTGGCCCGTTCGACGTATGGCTATCGGGGACGAGCACCGACGGCCAAAGAAGAACAGTTAAGGAAACGGCTGCTGGCACTGTCAGCCGAATATCCGCGTTACGGGTATCGCCGGATTGCCGCGCTATTGCGCCGGGAAGGCTGGACGGTGGGCAAACGCCAGATTCAACGGTTGCGTCGCGCCGAAGGGCTGCGGGTGCCACCGACGAAGCGGAAGCTGGTTCGCCGTGGTTTTTCCACTGGGTTGCCGACGACGGCAACGCATCGGAACCATGTTTGGACCTGGGACTTCATTGCGGATGCGACCGTGCGTGGCGGATCCCTGCGGATGCTGACGATCCTGGACGAATACACGCGGGAATGTCATGTGCTGTGGGCGGAGCGGGCGTTGAAGTCGGCCGATGTCTTGGCGTGGTTGCAGAAGGCGATTGCCCAACACGGAGCGCCAGAATATCTGCGGAGCGACAACGGCTCGGAGTTTATTGCCAAGGTTGTGCAACAATGGCTGAAGGCCAAGGCTATTAAAACGATCTACATTGAGCCCGGCAGTCCGTGGCAGAACGGGTTTGTGGAAAGCTTTCACGGGCGGTTCCGGGATGAGTGCTTGAACCGGGAACAACTGTGGACGCTGACGGAAGCACGCGTCGTAGTGGGCAACTATAGGCAGGAATACAATCAGGTGAGGCCGCACAGCCGGCTGGGCTATGAGAGCCCAGCGGTTTTTGCGGCGCGGAGCTGTCCATCCCCAGCTCCGGTCGGGCTACGCCCTCCCTCCGCTGGGGATGGACAAAGAACAAACAAAAACATAACCTCAACCATGTCCCAGGACTAACTCATGGACTGGACCAGAAAAGTGAACCCGGTCACGGTAGCCGGACAGCAATTTGATTATGCGTTTGACACGATTGGCAACCGCTTACAGACGCTGGCTGGGGGCGATGCCACCGGGGCAAACCTCCGGCTGGTCAATTACACGAACAACATTTTGAATCAAGTCATCGGCCGGGATGTGCCCGGCGCTGTGGACGTGCTGGGCGCAAGCATCTTGACCAACACTGTGTCCGTCAACGGCCAGACAGCGTATCGGAAGGGTGAGTATTTCCGACAACAGATCACGGTCAACAACACGGGCACCGCATTGTGGACGAACGTCACGGTTTCCGGTGGGCAGACGGTGAACGGCAATACATACGTGGCGAAGCAGCCGGAACAATTTAGCTATGATGCGGATGGGAACTTGACCAATGATGGACGCTGGGCCTACACGTGGGACGGTGAGAATCGCTTGATTCAAATGACGGTCAATACCAATGTCGGTCCCCAATACCTGCTCAAGTTCGCGTATGACTCCAAAGGGCGGCGCATTCAAAAGGTGGTAACGACCAATGGCGTGGCCATCAGCACGAACAATTTCCTATATGACGGGTGGAATCTGATCGCCGAGGTCAGTCCAAATAATTCTGCGATTCGCACCTACGTTTGGGGTAGCGACTTGTCCGGCTTGATTCAGGGTGCGGGCGGGGTGGGTGGGTTGCTGGAAATGAGCTATTACGGATCTGCGACGACGAACTGTTTCCCGGCGTTTGACGGCAACGGCAATATAGCGGCACTGATCAATGCTGCCAATGGAACGGTTGTGGCCAACTATGATTACGGTGCGTTTGGCGAGCCAATTCGTTTAACCGGTGTTATGGCCAGAAACAACCCGTTCCGGTTCTCGACCAAATATGACGATGACGAATCTGATTTGCTTTACTATGGGTACCGTTTTTACAAGCCTAGTACGGGTACTTGGCCAAATAGAGATCCGTTGGATGACTTATCTTTTCTCCAAGCACAGTCCAAAGGTAAAACATGGGAAGTTCAGAAACATTTGAGAAAAGAGGCGAAGCTTCCAAGCTATTTATTTGTCAAGAACGACCCGGAATCAAAAGTTGATACGTTTGGTTTATTCGGACTACCGGGAGGCAATACGACGGAATTTAGTTGGAATCCGTCACCGTGTGGAAAAGATTCATTTACAGCCTTTATCCAAGTTGGTCTAGGTGGAAGCACTTTCTTTCCACACCCATTTGTGGACGATGGCACTCACGGCTTAATGAGTGATAAACCGACTTGTCCACCACTTTACCCTAATGGAGGGTATCCCGTTACTGGTAACGGCGATGGCAATGAATTTGATGACAATGCAGGTAACAATGTGGGTAAAACTTGGGGACTTACAGGTCAGAAATTTGAAGTTTGCCGGGTTTGCCTGAAACCTTGCTGCGGTGCCAACCGAACAACAAGAACGACAACTCCATTTACTGGCTATCAAATTGTGAGCGTTGGTCCGTGCCGCATTTATACAGTGACAGGTGCTGGAGGTAGCATAGACCTGAATGATCCTGGAGCCGCTGCTCAGTCTGACAGTGCATCTACCGATTTCAATCAAACCTTAAGCACTGCTTATCCAAAGGCCTTAAGCGGTGGTTGCATCCAATGCAATAAATAGCATTTGGGGTGGATAACACTAAATAGTTGAATGAACCATCAGAAACATACTGCCGTGTTTGATAGGATTGCTGTGTTTATCATAGTATTTGCGGTAGTTTTATTGTTCTCGTATTACTTACTTCGTATAGGTAATCATTCGAACAGTAATCCTGTGGTTCAAAAATCTCGAAAAGCCTTACTGATTGGGAATGCGCTTTTGCACTATCAAGAGGATCACGCTGGCCAATGGCCAATCCGATTATCCGATTTAGTTCCGCGTTACATTCCTTCCACCAACGCCAGTTGTTTTTTCTGGCCACAAAAGTCAGAGGCTGCGGCTAATTCAATTTCCGAAAATCTCTTTAGCGAGATTGATAATAAAGGAATGTTTGTCTATTTAGGAGAACGCGGTTTTCAAGAAAATCTCGTTTTATATGAGCGCATGAATCTGTGGCCGCAAGGTGAAAATGCGGCAAGTGTGGTGACATTAACAACCAATTGCATTGTAATGCGAGTGTCTGCTAAAGACGTTGAAACCCGGCTCTCGCATTTGCCTTCCGTTGGAACAACCCCGTAGTTATTTTCCCAGACATCGGACACGTTGCAGGCTGATTTGAGGTGGGACGCCTTACTCCTTACGGGATAAGGGACTTTTTCAACCGCAGGCGGCAACGATGATGACAACGGAGGCGACAACGCACCGGCAACGGAGTTGGCAACGCGGCGACGCAGCCGTTGACAACGTGAAATGCACGTTGAGGCTCGCCATTTGTTCGCTTCAAAAATCATGTCAGACATCTCTCCGGGACGAAGCTCGGTGAACACCAGCCGGTGGCCGGCGGCAGGCCCGGTCGCAAATCTGTTGCCTCCGTCTCCGTGGGGGTTTTGCGCATCGTGCTGGAGTTGGACGGCGAAGTCATCACCAAGGCGGATCCGCCTATGTTGCTCGTGCAGGTGCCAACCCGCGGGTTCGCGGACGTGTGCTTACAAAACCGCATCGGGTCTGGGTAACTGGCCAAATAGGGATCCACTTGCGGAACGGGGTGGATTAAATCTCTATGAGTTTGTTGGAAATAATTCTATAAACCTTGTTGATACTGATGGGCAAGTAACAACATCTGGATCCCCAACGAGCCCTGCGCCTAGGTTTTTAACTCGTTCTGTATTGAGCACTAAGATTATTCCAATTCCATTTCTATGCTGTGTGACAAGGGTAATTATTGATTGGCAGATAAATGTTACAGATGCAGCAAATAATCCAGTTCCACCTAATACATCATCAACAACAGTAACAGAAAATCCAACTATTCAATATAGCCAACATCTTCTAAGTTTTATTCCGCAGACAGGAACAGCCCCAATTCGTCCCGGAGGAATATTTTATGATCAAACAGCAGCTTCGTTCTGGACCTGTTCTGGCCCAGCATACGTAATGATGAAGAACGACATAAAAATAGGAGCGTTAACAGCAACAATTTATACAAAATGGGGTCCCGCTGGCCTTATTTATGCTAATTTGCGTGTTCCATTCTTATGAAAAGACAGATCAACCGACGTTTGGCTTATAGCATACTTTTGACAGCCGCATCCCTTTGTATTTTGTCGCATATAATTCAATGCAATGGGATGCTTCATACTCGGTTTAATATGCTTATGCGAGGGTATGTTTTTTGCCATCTGGAACCTCCAAATAAAGATAAAGTGAATCCAATAGTTGACCAAGTTGAGTTTGTTAGTTTTCTAGTTTATAATCGCGGACGGTATGTGGGCTATGTGAACCCTTATGGAGAATTTAGGTTGATTTCAGACGGTCATAATTATGATCTTGCAGACTGTCAAGAGGCTACAACTATTGCAGCTTTGTTTATTCGGAATGGGCTTTCTTTCTTATCTCAGTCGCTATTAGTATGAGGTTGTTTTGGTTTGCTTATAAAAAGTGAACCCGACACGCCAATAGTACGCGAGGTGCCAATGAAAACTAAACTCTAAAACAGCTTCTGATACGAATAAAATATAAAGACTAGAAAAAGCATTTATTATATTGACGGCTGTTTGGGCTGGTGAAGGCGGATACCAGCCTATGATGTACCACGGGCGCGCGCGGCCTGAACGAACTCGTCTTGTCTGCGCTGCCGCTGCTCAAAAACCGTGAGGTCGAGGATGAAGGCGTTGCTGACTGTCACAGCATCAGCTTCAAATCCCAAAGCAAAAAGCCACTCTGCCAAAAGAGTGGCTTTCACTGTTATAATCCCTGAACTACTTCTTCGCAGCCTTGATCTTCGCCCATCTAGCTTTTTGAGCTGCGACAATTCTGGCTCTTCCCTCAGCACTCATTCCGCGTTTCTTCTTAGCAGGTTTAGCAGCAACTGGTTTAAAAGCACCGGTCTTGGCTTTTGCAGCATTGTATTTAGCCCAGCGTATTTTCTGACCAGCCTTGATTTTGGCGATGTGGCTGGCTGAGATGGTTCGTTTAGCCCGTTTTGGTTTAGTCTCATCAGCGCGTTTGACTTTCGCAGCCTTTCTTTTGGCCCCCCGTAGTTTATTCGCAGCCCCGACATGAGCTCTTCCCGCAGCACTCATCCCACGTGTAGCAAGTTTCACAGCCTTAATCGGAGCAGGTATTGCACTTCCTGGATCTAACAAAAGCGCGAGTTGTATATTCAAGCCAGCGATCTTTTCTTGGAGATCAGCAGCGAGCCTAAATTCTTGTGGTGTGAGGTTGGATATAGACATGAAGGAAATTTAGTCAGGCTTATTAGAATCGTCAATCTAGAAAAAGGGCGCGTGACGAAATACATAAGATTTTCTGGTTATCTTCGGTTCCATATCTTGACTCCGGCAGCCGTCAAGCGATCAAATCCGGCTGGAGTTATTTTTGTCCCGTTTAATTCAAGTATAGAAAGTGACTTCAATTTGAGAAGCGAATTGACGGCGTCATCAGTGAGCGGCAGTCCATTCAGATGCATGTAGTTTAGCTTTTTAAGTTCGACTAGTTTTTGCAAGCCAGCGTCAGTAACCCGGGTGTTTGAGAGATGAAGTGTTTGCAAATCAGACATCTTTTGCAACCTAACCATGGTGCCATCACCTATTTCTGTGCCTTCAATCATAAGCCATTGCAAATTGGTGAGGGTGGACAATTGGGCAATACCTTTATCATCTATTTTTGTCCCATCTAGGCAAAGCCACTGAAGGTTGGTTAATGGTTTCAAATATTTCAAACCCGCATCTGTGACACGAGTGTGTTGAAGATCGAGGGTTTTAAGGTTGGCAAAACCTCCGATCACCTTCAGGCCGGCATCACCGACTTGGGTTCCGCCAAGTTGCAGGTCTTCGAGTTGTGAGAGGTCTTTAAGCTTGGCTAGTCCAGCGTCCGTGACGGCAGACCGATGGAATCGGAGATCGCGGAGATTCTTGAGACAGGCGATATGTCCCATTGAGGCATTATCGAAGTTTTCGTTTTGCTCGACCCAGAGTTCCTGAATATTCGTCAGGCCTTCGAGATGGGATAGACCGGCGCTGTTAAACGGCGTAAAGTCCAATATCACTCTGCGCAACCTTCTGAGTCCTTCGATAGATTTTAGACCTGCATCCGTCACCTCAAGTGGATGCATTTGACTAAGAAAAAGGTTTTCAAGGTTTGTGCATGCTGCAACATGGGCAAAGCCGGCGTCGGTAATTTTGATCGGGACTAGCCGCGGGTCAATGCCGAATGAATTCTCCGAACATTGAAATGAGATAGTCTTTAGCTCAGGGTGTACATCTAAAATGACCATGTCGGCATCTTCCGCATTGAAAATGAATCTAATTGAATCGCCTTGAATCTGATAGTGGTTTGGATTGGGAATGGCATCTGCGAACGCTGCATCCGTCGATAATAAATCCAATAGACACAAGGAGGTAAGGATTCGCGTTAAAATATTTGGTTTAATATTATTAACTGCATATAACCCAAGAATAACGCAAAGGATAGATTTCATTATGATGCTTGTATTCATTTATTTGGATTTCTTATTTAGTTTCTGGCCCACGAGCAGCGCAAACCCTTTTCTGATTCTCTGCCTGCTCCACAGATATGCAAGTCTGTATTTTGCGTTCAATCAGCACCTCCCCCTCCCCACAGAAACCTTAATAAAAGTGGTATCATATTAAGGTGACGGTCTAGCTTTCAGCTCAGACCATCAAATCACCTCGATCCAGCCCTCTTGATTCAGTTCAAGGGGGCTGCTTCGTTTCCATCACCCACTACAAAAGGAATCGTTATGTCCCCTCAAGCTGGTTGGATACTAAAAGATGAAATTGTCCCCAGGATCGCCGGAGCAGTTCCACGGTCAATCCTCTGCGTTGGTGCTGAAGATAGCCAGGAACTCATTCAAGACGGAATTTGTATGGCCGCCAAGATGATTGATCGGTTGGAACAGCAGGGAAAACTGGGCAAGGTCACAGCCTCAAACATCGCGTACTACACATTGCAGCACCTCAAATCCGGCCGTAGAGCAAACGGCAGCTCACGCGTTGACGTTCTTGCAACCGGAACCCAACTAGACGGCAATACAGAACTCCACTCGCTCAACGAAGTAGTCAGCCAAAGTGAAAACGGCTTTGAAATATTTGAACTCCAGGACGTCATCAGCCAGGGCCAAGAAGATCCGTCGACACAGGCCGCACGCAAGATTGACTGGGACGCGTTCATGGCTGGTCTGTCACGCATAGAAAAGCTGGTCGTGGAATTCCTGAGTGCCGGAAAAACATTGCGCGAAGCTGGTTTGAGTGTGGGCCTGAGCGATTCATCGATGCAGACGTACCGGAAGAAGATCGCTCAGAAATTGATGGAGGCGATGGGTACGGACATCTTGAAGGACATTGCTCAAATCCCTGGCTGGCGCATTGGCCTGGACTGCGAGCGTGAGCTGATGGCCTGTCGTGCGGACCGAAGGAATTAAAACGATGCATGAAAACCAAAACAAAATCATCGGATACCTAGTCTTCGCAATCGTCGCCTACTACATCCTGTCCGCCATTGTGCCGATATTGATATGGGGCCTGATCGGTTTGGTATTTTGGCGGGTTTATAAGGAACTAAACAAAGGCCGGTGAAAGGCCGGCCACAACCCCGCGCTCACATCATCATCCTGCATTCATCTGTGGCTTGGTCCTTCGGGATTGAGTTGCGGATGGGTGCTGGGATGGTGGTGTGGCACAGGGAACTTTACATCCAGGTTTTAGGTGTGAGGCTTATAACTGAACTGATAGGAAATTGCTTTTCATGCGGGCTCATTTGCTTGACGCTGCGCGGGTAGTAATTACGCTGCATCAGACCATGAAACCACTGACTCTTCTGTTGCTGTTGGCGTTGCCTGTCATGGTGCAGGCACAATTCACCTTCACGACCAATGATGGTGCGATCAGTATCGCCAAATACACCGGCGCGGGCGGTGCCGTGACGATTCCGAACATGGTCAAAGGTCTCCCGGTCACCGCCATCGGAACAAATGCGTTCTTTGGTTGCATCAGCCTGTCCAGTATTACGATTCCCAAAAGCATCACTAGCGTGGGGGATAATGCGTTTTCTTACTGTCTCAGACTTGCAAGCGTTGCGTTCGGTAAGAATATCACAAAAATCGGAAGTGGTGCATTCTTCGACTGCATCAATTTGCCTGACGTCACAATACCTGCCAGCGTCACCAGTATTGGGAATAATCCGTTCGGTTCCTGCTCTCAACTGACGGCCATCACGGTGGATGAATTGAATTCCGTTTATAGCAGTGTGGATGGGGTCTTGTTTAACAAAAGTCAGTCCAAGCTCATCCAATATCCGGGTGGCAAAGCCGGACCTTACACAATCCCCCAGAGTGTAACCACCCTCGATGGCTGTTCGTTCACAGCCTGTACTGGACTTACAAGTGTCACGATTCCAAAAACTGTTACTGACATGGGAATAGGCACATTTCATTTCTGTTCCAGCCTTAAAAATGTATATTTTAAAGGCAACAACCCGGGCCTAGATTGGGATTTATTCAGTTCTGACAGCAAAGCAACAATCAATTACCTGCCGGGTACCACGGGCTGGGGTGCGACGTTTGGCGGTCGTCCCACCGCGTTGTGGAAGCCGTAGCCGTGTAGCCGCGTTTGTGAAAACGCGGAATCGTCTGTTGCCAGCAAGTTGTCCGCGCTTTACCCCTGCGCGGTCCACCAAATCACGGTAAGGCCACATCGAAGATCCATTCTAGCCAGAATCTCCGCTGGATATAAAAATCTTCGGATTAGTTTGGTTGGTATGCTTATTGTCGGTTTGGCAGCAGGATTTGGCTGGGGTTATTGTAAAGGCCGGAAATCTGCGTTTTCATGCGGGCTCATTTACTTGATGCCGCCCGCGCTCCGGTTCAAAAGGCTTAAAGCGTAAAAGAACAAAAACTAAAGCACCCTCACACAACGGAACCCAATGACGGCGTCGGCATTGCTCGGGCCGTAGTAGTTGCGATAGGCGCACCGCGAGCTGCTGGCGAGCTTGTTCCAACCGCCGCCGCGCAACACACGGTAGCCCGATGCTGACCCTGCTCCCGTTGGGTTGTTTGTGGTCGGCTGACCATACGGCGTGCCATACCAGTCCCCACACCATTCAAACACATTCCCCGCCATGTCGTATAACCCGTAGCCATTCGGCGCAAACGAACCCACCGGACTTGTCGCCGGACTCGTTCCTCCGACACTCCCGACCGCGTTGTAACCGTTCGGCCCCAAGTCGTAGGTGTAGCTGGCGGTCGCTCCGTAGTAGTTGGCCTGGCTTTCTGAAATGCTGTTGCCCCACGGAAACCGCTGCCCGCTCAACCCGCCCCGTGCCGCCTTCTCCCATTCCGCTTCCGTCGGCAAGCGATACCCGTTCGTGGTCAAATTTTGATAAACCGTCGTGCCATTGTCCCCATTCGTGAACACCTGCGTGAACCCCGCATCCGTGTAATACACCGGCTTCAAACCCGCCTGCTGCGACCGCGCATTGCTCCACTTCACACAATCAAACCAGTCCACTGTCTGCACCGGCTGATTCGCGGCGCTATACTTGCCCGCACCCGCATTCATAAAATTGTAGCCGTGGCTCGTGGCAAACGCATACACATTCGTCCATTGCCCGTAGCTCACCAGATTCACGTCCATGTAAAATCCCGACACCGTCACATTGGTGGGAATCCCATCACTCTCCCCGTCCAGCGTATCCCCCATCGTGAATGTGCCAGCGGGGATCAGCGCCATGCCCGATGGTGCAGGCGGCAGACCGCTGGCCAAGTTCACCAAATACTGCCAAGTCGCCGGATCAAGCTGATTGCTCGTGATCCCGCTCAACTGGGTCAACGGCACCGTGCCCGTCAGGTTGCTGGCACTCAGTGAAGTCAAACCTGCACCGTTGCCGCTCAAGCTCCCAGCCGTTATCGCATTGGCCGTGAAATTCCCCGATCCATCCCGCATCACTATCGTGTTGGCTGTGTTCGCACTCGTTGCCGTATTTGCCGCACTGACTCCAGCTGCCACGCTAGTCGCCGTCTGCCCGCCAACCATGGCAATCACGGTTGCCGATTGCGTCCCCATCACATCCCCGGCCAATGAGCCACTGAAGCTCGTGGCATTGCCTGCCGTCGTCACATAGCCAGCCGTGATCGCATACGGCACGGCCGTCACCGGCTGGCGCGGACTCAAGATAGTGAATGGAACCAGTGTCGTTCGCACCCCAAACTCCAGCCACCGGGGCGCGCCAGCTGTAAACGGATCAGAACCAAAGTCTAGAGCGATGGTGAACAACCCGTTGGTCACCCCAACGAGAACAGAAGTGGGATTGTTGGTCCCTACCTGATTGCCGCTGCTGGCTGCATCCCACAGGGCCGGGGCTATTTCCGCCACACCAGTGTAGTTCGAGCCGCCGCTGTTGAGCTGTTGTAAACGGCGGCTGAAAAGTGCGGCGGGGGTCATGTGTGTGACGCGGCGGTTCAAAAGTGCGGCATCTTCATTAACCATGAAGCATGTATCGCAATATGAACGACTGGACTGAGATTCGCAGACGAGTGTTGGTGGAGGGCGTCAGCCGGCGGCAGATTCTCCGGGAGACGGGGATGCACCGGCAGACGTTGAAGAAGATTCTGGAACACAGTTCCCCGCCGGGCTACCGGCAGCAGCAGCCGCGCCCGCGGAAGAAGTTGGGGGCATTTCTGGAACGGATCAAACAGATTTTGAAGGATGATCAGGCCATGCCGCGCAAACAGCGGCACACGGCCAAACGGATTTGGGAACGGCTGCGGGAAGATGGTTTCACGGGCGGCTACACCGTGGTCAAGGACGCGGTGCGGGAACTGACGCAAAAAACCCAGGAGGTGTTTGTGCCGCTGCTGCATCGCCCCGGCGAGGCGCAGGTGGACTTCGGTCACGCGCTGGCCAACGTGAATGGCCAGCTGCGCAAGGTGGCATTCTTCGTGATGGCGTTGCCGTATAGCGACGCGACCTTCGTGATGGCCTTCGAGCGCGAATGCACGGAGACGTTCTGGGAAGGTCATGTGCGGGCGTTCGAGTTTTTCAAGGGCGTGCCCACGCGGATCACCTATGACAACACGAAGGTGGCGGTGAGCAAGATCCTCGGCAAGGAACGGCGTTTAACGCAGGGTTTTCTACAGCTCAAAAGCCATTACCTCTTCCAGCATCACTTCTGCCGGGTGGCGCGTGGCAATGAAAAGGGCGTGGTGGAAGGCCAGGTGAAGTTCACGCGGCTCAACTATTTCGTGCCCGTGCCGCTGGCGGGCGACATGGCCGGACTCAACCGTCATCTGCAGCAATGCTGCCAAGAAGATCAAACTCGCCGGTTGCGGGGTCAGACGGGCCCCAAGGCCGAGTTATTATTGGCCGATCAAAAAGCCTTCCTGCCGCTGCCGACCACCCCGTTCGAGGCCTGCCGCAAGTTTTCGACGGCGGCCAGTTCGCTGTCGCTGGTGCGGTTTGACGGGAATGATTATTCGGTGCC
>Ga0302277_1000080_pt1 | contig 71708 bp, 65 predicted proteins | sample III_Bog_N3_1_FD_198759 | JGI IMG/M metagenome (GOLD analysis project Ga0302277, IMG submission 198759) | Peat permafrost microbial communities from Stordalen Mire near Abisko, Sweden - III_Bog_N3_1 | ecosystem: Environmental > Terrestrial > Soil > Wetlands > Peat | place: Sweden: Abisko... | reverse complement strand
TGCTGGCCGACGGCACCGTACTATGGGGTCGCGGCGTGGGCGCCGTCGGCCACGCTGTCGGAGAGGTCTGTTTCAACACCTCGATGACTGGCTACCAGGAAATTCTCACCGACCCCAGCTATGCTGGCCAGATCATTACCTTTACCTTCCCGCACATCGGCAATGTCGGCACCACCCCCGAAGACATCGAGACGATCACGCCCGCCGCACGCGGCCTGATCATTCGGGCCGACATCACCGCCCCCTCGAATTGGCGATCCACCAAGCCTCTCGATGCCTGGCTGAAGGATTACGGCCTCGTGGGACTTTCGGGAATTGATACCCGCAGCCTAACCCGACGGATCCGCGACGGCGGCGCCCCCAACGGCGTCATCTGTCACGCCCCTGATGGCCACTTTGATCTGCCCGCCCTCCACGCCCAGGCGGTGGCTTGGCCAGGGCTGGCCGGCATGGACCTCGCCTTGGAGGTCAGTTGCCGCCAGACTTATGATTGGACCGAAACGCCCTGGCGACTCGGCGACGGATATGGTCAGCTCACCGAACCGCGCTTCCATGTGGTGGCCATTGATTACGGCGCCAAGCGCAACATCCTGCGGTGTCTGGCCGGGCTCGGGTGCCGTGTCACGGTGGTTCCGGCCACCGCCACCGCCGAAGAGATTTTGCGTCATCAACCAGATGGTGTGTTCCTGTCCAACGGCCCCGGCGATCCGGCGGCCACCGGCGTCTATGCTGTACCAACCATCCAAGCTCTTCTGAACACCGGCTTGCCGTTGTTCGGGATTTGCCTTGGCCACCAGATGTTGGCGCTGGCACTGGGCGGACGCACCGACAAGATGCCGCGCGGTCATCGTGGCGCCAATCACCCGGTCAAAGACCTCGTGACCGGCAAGGTCGAGATTACCAGCCAAAACCATGGGTTCATGGTGGTGCCCGAGTCTCTGCCCCAGGGAGTCGAAGTCAGCCATGTCTCGCTGTTTGACGGCAGCAACGAAGGCATCCGCCTCACGGATCGGCCTGTGTTTTCGGTGCAGTATCACCCGGAAGCGTCGCCTGGCCCCCAGGACAGCCACTACCTGTTCCGGCGGTTTGTCGACTTGATGGCCAGCCGCCAGTAAGACCGGCGAGCCATGGCACTGATACATCGCCGGTCCTCGGGCCGCGACGGCGGCCCGGCGTCTGAGGGCAGCCTTGATGAGTCAACATCAAGGCTCGATGGTATAAGATCGGGGCGCCTTTCTGAAGCTCACCCTGTTTCTGCCCTGTGCGGGCCCAAACAGGGTGGTTGCCTCGTCGCGGTTGGCCGGGTCATACTCTTGGGAGGGTCATAGGGGCGATCGAACTTGGGATGACTGGCAATGGCGGCTCGGACGAACGGCAAGATTGGTTTCGCCCTCGGCGGGCTTGGCGGCATCAACGCCCATGGTGTTGGTTTCCTGGAAGCGGCACGAGCCCTTGGCATTGAGCCCGACTTTGTGACCTGCTCCAGCGGCATGATTCGCTGGGTCGCGGACTGGCTTGAAGAAAAGCCGCTGTTGCCCCGCCTGGAAGAGCAATTAGGCCTGGGGAACCGCTTTCCCCCGCCATTCCACTGGATGAATACTCTTTGGATTGCCACTTTCGGAGATCCAGCGACCTTCCGGCCGGCCGTCTGGGAGTATTGGCGCCGTTGGATGCAGCCCGTGGATTGGGCTGACGCCAAGACACTGCTGGATCGGCTCTGGCCGGCTCAAGTGTATGTGCCGCGCCGGGATCCCGAAGACTTGGCCCGAATCGCTTCGGTCATGAACGCCAGCGCCATTCCAGTTGCGTTCAATAGCGTTCATCCGGCCAGCGGACGCGAATATCTGCACGTGAATCCGGCGGCTCAGGAGGCTCTGGAGGTCAAAGTTGGTGCCATCGGCGATCCGGTTAAATATGTTGCCATTACCGAATCAGCGGTGCGCGGGGCGTTATGGCTGTATTTTTATGGCTTTGACGACAATATGAACCCGGATGGGTTGGTGGATGGCTCTTACCATCGGCAGTTCATCGCCAGTGAATTGCATGGCTGTGATCGCATTTATCTGGCCCGCCCCCGGAACAGCCGGTGGGATGGGCGATTACCGCAAAACTATTTTGAGGTTCAGGATTTTACCACCGATCACGGCTTTGATTCGGCCTATGCCGCCGAGCTGGCGGGCCTGCGCCAGATCAACCGCTTGATCGCCGATGGCAAGCTGCACGGCGGCGATTTTCATAGCGTCGAGTTGATCGAGGTCGAAGTGCGTCGGCAATATGGTTTCTTCGAACCCCTCGAAGAACGCAGCGTGTTTGATGAAGCGTTCCGAACGGCCTATCACGTCCTCACGAGCAAGGAATCGATGGGCTGAGAGCAACGCGACGTCACGGGTTCAAAGGGCCAACTGGCCCTTTGCGGAAGTGTGTGCATCCCACCGGGAAACGCTTTCCACCGGCCTGGTGTCGCTAAGACAGGTACATCCGTGCCTATCATACCATCGGGCCTTGATGGTGACACTCACCAAGGCTGCCCTCAGACGCCGGGCGGGCGCATCCGCGCCCTTGGCTTCGCGTCCACGAGTGGCTTCGCGTCCACGAGGACGCGGGGCCACCGTCGCGGCCCGAGGACCGGCGATGTGTCAGTATCAGGGCTCGCCGGTATCATACCATCGGGCCTTGATGGTGACTCACCAAGGCCCGATGGTATTATTCCGCAATCGGGATAACACGCTCGAACTTGGCCAGATTCATCGACCGCCGCACGTCGTCGCGGGCCCCGCGCAGCGATAGAGACAAACGCTTCTTGCTGGCAAGATCACGGGCAATCAAAAACATGCCCAACCCCGACGAATCCACGAAGTCCAATTCCGATAAATCGAACACCATCCGATGACCGCTGGGGCCATCGAACGCCGTCATCACTTGGCGGAACGTGTCATGATCGACGAAGGTCATCCGCCCACTGAGGGCGATCTCGGTCATGCCTGGCGCCTGGCGAATGCGAAAATTCATCGCGCCTTCAGTTGCCATTGTCATGAGGTCCACTCTCCAAATGATACAAGCCATTTCACAACTGGCTATGGGCTCTCACGCCCACAGACGGCGGTATATCATGAACCAGAAGCCAGATAGAACGACCTTAACGATGTATTTTTTATGACATATTGACAAATCACCGCTTATATGATCACTGACAAGCAATCTATTTACCAGTGAGAAGAAAATAATAGCCTCTAAAATAAGCTTGAATATCTTTTATTATATATTTTTGTTCTAAAATTCAATCGAATCCTCCTGATTCTATCTTAACCACCCCACCGTCGCGACATCTGACCGTACCTGCGCCATTAGCCCGCAATAGAGCCTCATTTCATGGTATGGTGCCGACGAGCCGCCTTCAGTCCGTACTTTCGATACCGCGAGGTCCGCATGGGCGTGGTTTCCGGTTTGGATGCTTTTCCCGATCGCCCGAGTCTGTGCAGGGACGCGGGGCTTTTTCGTTGTGAACCGGCACCGACGGAGCGGGATGGAATGTCCGACGGCGCAATCTCTGCGGAATTAGCAGCCTGTGCTCGGGCTCTGTTAGCGGCGGACTCCGCCAGTGCCGACGCAATCGCCGCTGTGGTGTTGGAAAGTGCCCGCCGCCTGACCCGCAGTCCCACCGCTTTGGTTGGCCGGTATGACCCCATCGGGCAAACGCTGATCCCGCCGGCCATCGCCGGAAGTGGCTGGCCCGAGTCGGCTCTGGCCGTGGTCCATCGGATTCGGGATGAGCGGCGCCCCTTAACCCTTGAGTCCCCCTCCACAACCGCCTCACCTTTTGACCGGCTGCTGGTGGTGCCCGCGCTGGAAAGTGAGACACCGAACCCCGAGAGTGTGGCCGGCGTGGTGGGTGTTGCCGGAGCCCGGCAGAACTATGACCATCACGACGTGGCCGCCCTTCGGCGCCTAGGCGAGCTTTACGCCCTAGCACTGCGCCGCTTGACCCGCGAAGCCGAACGGGCTTGGCTGGCTCGGGCCGTAGAACAGGCCCCGGTTAGCATCGTTCTCTCCGATTGCACCGGCACGCTGCGGTACGTGAACCCGGCTTTCTCGCACACCACCGGATACAGTCGCGATGAAGCCCTGGGCCAAAGCGCACGAGTCTTGAAATCGGGGTACACTCCACCTTCCGAGTATGAAAGGCTTTGGGCCGCTCTGGCCGCCGGTCAAGTTTGGCGGGGTGAATTCCACAACAAACGTAAAAATGACGAACTCTTCTGGGAAGCTGCGGCGATCGGGCCGATCCGAGACGATCAGGGCCGCGTGATCGGCTATGTTGCAGTTAAAGATGATATCAGCAAGCGCAAGGCAACAGAGATAGACCTGCTGACCGCCAAAGAAGCGGCAGAAGATGCCAGCCAAGCTAAGTCCACTTTCCTAGCTCATGTGAGTCACGAACTCCGAACGCCCTTAAATGCCATCATCGGCTTTGCCGAAATTATGGATCGACAGTTATTTGGTCCGGTTGGTGACAGCCATTACCGGGATTATGCCCGTTATATCGGAGACAGTGGACGCCATTTATTGGCACTGATTAATGATATTTTAGATCTGTCCAAGGTCGAAGCCGGACGCATGGACATGATCGAAGAGGCCGTCGACATGGTTGCCGCCATCGAAACCGCCTGCACCCTGTTGCGAACACGGGCCGAAGTCGGTCGGGTTCTGTTGACCACCAGTTGGGGCGGCATCGCGCCGCGACTGCGTGCCGACGCCCGGATGGTGCAGCAGATTTTGCTCAATATTATTTCTAACGCGGTCAAATTCACTCCGCCCGAGGGCCGCGTCACCGTCACCAGCCAATCCGATAGCCATGGCGGCCTCGTGATCAAAATCGCCGATACCGGCCCAGGCATGACCGAAACCGACCTATCCATAGCCTTGGCCCCTTTTGGCCAGCTCCGCACGCTAGCCGCACCAACCGAGGGTGGCTCGGGCTTGGGCCTGCCCTTGGCCAAATCGCTCACCGAACTCCACGGGGGTAGCCTAACCCTCGCCAGCCAACCCCAGGTCGGAACCACCGTCACCATCCGCTTTCCACCCGAACGAGTCGTCCCCGAAACCTCTCATGCCATCGGGCCTTGATGGTGAGAGGCGCAACCATCGGCCATCCGCGCCCCCGAACTCTGCCCGTTGCTATCCGGTCATAATCGCCCTGCGACGCACCGCTTCACCCTCAACGCGCCACCCCAGTTGGCACAGAGCGGCAGCGATCGCGGTCATGACCTCTACGGTCACATCCGGGTGTTGGACGGTATAAGCCACCATCAAATCCCGAATGCCAAGCGCAGCGTCTGCGGCTCCTATCCGCCGAAGATGCGCGATCTGACGAATCATGGCAGGCAAAAAATGCTCGAGATGCCGAGCGCATCCCAGATAGGCTGGCAAGCGCACGCTGCGCCAAGCCGCAGCCTGGAGAGCGTCGGAAACAGGACTATCATCCGTCACCCTAATCGCATCGTAAGGAAGGCCTGTGTGGGCCGCCAACGCTGCCGCCGCTGCAAAGTGCCCTCGCGCGGCCTCGGGCTCGTTCCGCAACAGCCGCAACACGCCGAGATTGTGATGGGCATCGAGACACCGGCTGTCGGCTTCAAGGGCGCGGGTGAAAGCCGCTACAGCCTGGTCAAAATCTCCGCTCCAAAGCGCGGCGTGCCCGAGATTAAAATACAACTCATACTCGAATCGAGCAGAAGTCAATTCCTCTAAAGATAGGGTTGTTTCAAAGAGGATCGGCATAGCTATTCGGAATAAAATCCAAACGCTGTTGACCGGCAGGTGTCAACACGGACTGAAACCGCCCCTGCTCGCGCCTGATCGTGTGATAAAATTGGTCAATATAGGGAACCCGTAACAACACCGGCTGATCCAAAGGCGGTGCGAGGTCGAACAAATCCTTCCGATACTGCTGTTGAACCGCCCGCAGAGACTCAGCAGGATTGGCCAGAACAAAGGGATCGTCGCTGCCGTGATCCCGGCGCTGGAGCAACAGGGCAAAGCCGCTGGTTTCTCCGGCGGTGCGCGGAATAGTCCGGGTTGATAGAATCTCGAACCCATGACGGCGAACCAACCAGGACAGATTTTCCTGGGTAAAGTTGCTTTTGTGGGTCATGAACAGACCATCGGTCCAGTCCACAATGTCCCACAAATCGGGCACCTCGAGATAAACCAGGCCGTTCGGCACCAACCAGTGATGAAGTTTAGCCAAGCTTTCGGCGGGACCATCCACATGTTCCAAGCAATGGGACAGCAGGATAATCTCCCAGGCTGATGATTCCCCCTCAAAGGTCTGAAGAACCGTTTGATAGACCGGAATTCCCAATGACTGGCGGATATAATGGGCCCGATCATTTTCGGGCTCCAGAGCTGAAACCTGATAACCGGCTTCGGCAAACACTTGAACCCCCGAGCCATAAGCAGCGCCAACATCCAACACCCGCCCCGTTGGCCGATGCTCTTGGATCAGACGCAGATAACCCCGGTAGCGGTTCCGCCGTTCGATTTCCAGATCGGGATTAAAGACTTCCAAAGACCCCGTGGCAATCTGAGCCCAACAGCGTTGAAACCAACGATAGGACGGCGACACCGAACGAAAGGCCAGCAGACAGGACCGACAGACCGCCGTGCTGTGAAACACCAAGCCGCTGGGCAGAGAAACCTCGACCAATGTCACCGTTTCGGTCCCGCCACACACCGGGCACGCGGCGGTGAAGATCAGGTCTTCGGCCCGAATGGGATAACAACGATGTTCTTCATGGCGCCCCTCCAGACAGTGCTCCATACGGCCCAAAACATGCGTCAAAGCGGAGGGGGGAGACGGCGCGGCGCTGGTCATGAGAATGGCCTTAGACAGTTCGGCGCAGTGTCTAGCAGACCTTGAGCCATACTCGCGCGATGGTGCATGAAGGCCGTCGGTTTTGTCAATGACTGGCCCACGCGCGTGACCAGCCCGCGCTCGGATGCGCCAGACAGTCCGATATCACCCCGTCACCAACCGATTTCGTCCCTCATTTTTAGCACGATAAAGGTTACGATCCGCCGCCTCGATCAAGGCCCCCGGTGTGATCTTGCCATCTGGCACCCACGAAACGCCGCCAATGCTAACCGTAATATGCTCGGCAACACTAGAAAAGGCATGAGGAAAACGATGATTACGGACTTCTTCGAGAATTCTCTCTCCAATATTAATGATCCCCGCAAGGTCCGCACCAGGAAGTAAACAGACGAATTCTTCACCGCCATACCTGGCAACCACATCGGGAGGATGACGGACAACATGAGTGATTGCCTCAACAATCATTTTAAGGCAAGTATCACCGGCAGGATGACCATAATGATCATTATAAAGTTTAAAGTAATCAACATCAATCAGAAGCAGACTGATTGGAGTTTTTGATCGAGCCGATCTTGTCCATTCAGTTTCCAACAACTCATCAAACCAACGGCGGTTGGCGGCTCCGGTCAAAGCATCAATACGAGACAGGCGGTTGAGTTCTTCATTGGCTAATCTCAGGCGATTCTCTAACATTTTATGTGCCGTGATATCGTGAGCAATCTTTGAGGCTCCAATAATATGGCCGTGAAGGTCTTTGATGGGAGAAAGATTAACAGAGACCTCGATAAGGTGGCCATCCTTATGTCGACGCACCGTCTCATACCGATAGACATTCTCGCCGCGAGACATTCGAGCCAACAGGCCTTGTTCTTCATCATAACGATCCGCTGGAAATATAATTGTCATCGGTCGTCCAATGGCCTCAGACGCCGAATAACCGAAAAGCCGCTCTGCTGATGGATTCCAACTGGTAATAATTCCGGACAGAGTTTTACTAATAATTGCATCGTCAGAATTTTCCACAATGGCAGACAATAAAAATTGCCCCATGACTATTATTCTCATCTGATGTACAATCAGAAAAATAACATATCCGGATATAATATAAGTTATTATAATCATAATTTGTTCAAATTTTAAATTAAAAACCCCAAAAGGTTCCATAAATAAATAACAGTTTAAAAAACTTCCTACAATAATAGCTAAAAAACACGGACCAGAGCCACACAATAAGGCAATAATTACTAAAGCTGGATAAAATGTGATAAATTCAACTCCACTATTAATTGGAAATGTCACAAATCTTATAGCAATAGCTAAAAAAAATATAGCCATTGCCGTTGGGTATCGTATCAATCTTGGCGCTGATAAGATTAGTATGGACCATGAGACAAGCCAAGATGGTTTATATTTCATCATTTGCATCTCCTTTACGATTAAAATTACGATTAAAATAAGGGTTTTTGGAAAATTCCAGCGTTGCAATCTATAATTGTCTTAAATTTTTATCCGAACCCTACATCCATTAATCGAGAATACAAGAAAAGCTCACAGCTTCCAAGTGTCTATGATCCTTGCTATCTCCCCATTGCAAGCCGTGGGATTTGGGACGAAGGCAGCCATGAAGGGGCAAATGAATCTTATCCTAGTCGGACTTATGGTCTGTCATACCATCGAGCCTTGATGGTGACTCATCAAGGCTGCCCTCAGACGCCGGGGGCGGGCGCATCCGCGCCCTATGGTATAACAGTCTTAACGACTATAAATATGGCGTAAATCCTGGTCATGACCCCCTACCAGCCTCTATATCTGTGGCGGAACTCAAGAATCACTACCGAAATGCTCCTATTTTCTATGTCTGGGGAGCACGAGACATAAAAATAAATGATCATCTCGATACCAGTTGCGCCGCCAATGCCCAAGGTGCAAACCGTGCTGAACGAGGGCTAAAATATTATCTTTATGATAAGACTCAACTTATGAATAGAAATCATCAAAAACTGGTACCGCCGCAACAATGTCATCATGATGTTAATTGCGTTTTTCCCGCCATTGCTCAAGACTTGTTTCCATGATGAAACCATGGCTGTCCAGTTTCGAGATGCCGTTGAAACGCTTTATTCACCTCGAGGATCACGCCCTCCCAGTCATCAGGTTGAGATTGGCGGAACAGGCGAAGAGACGGATACCATGGACTGTCATTGCGATCATGAAGCCACCGCCAACAGCCGTCGAAACGTGACAGAAGCCAAGCCGGCTTACCTTGCGCCGCTGCAAGATGAAGAACAGCCGTGTCAACCCCGATCACCAGATCAAGATTGGCAATTAAAGCCGCCGTATCCGCAAAATCTGTCACTTCTGGCATGAGATCAATCAGGTTCAAATCGGACGATACAGGCTCAAGTTCTGGCCTCCGATCTTTCTGGAGACTGACCCACTGAATGCCGGAAATCTGTCCAAGCGGGGCCAACCGCTCTAAGGCCAAGCTGCGGCGGCGATCCACTGCGGTCCAATCCGGCTGATGCCGGCGCGGATTACCGGCCCAGACCAACCCGACCCGTAGATCCTGGGTGGGCGGTAATCGCTCGGCCCAAACCGCCGCTAGGCCAGAAGGCGGTGCCAAATAAGGCGTATGCGCCGGCACTGTCGCTAATGTCGTGCCGAACAGATAAGGTAAACTGAGCAATGGGGCGTGAAGGTCAAAGCCCGGTCGTTCATCGCCCGGCCCGAACACAAAATCCAAGCCATCAAGCCCCTTCAGCAATCGTTTTAATTCATGGGGACATTCCAGAATCACTCGGGCGCCTCGCTGTCGCAGCATTGGCGCATACCGAATAAACTGGAGAGTATCACCAAACCCCTGTTCAGCATGAAGCAGGAGCGTCCGGCCCGTCAGATCGCCACCATCCCACCAGGGTTGGTGGAACGGTGGTGGCTTGACCGGAAAGTCTTTTATTTTCCAGCGCCATTCATATTCCCGGAATCCTGCCGCCAAGTCCCCTTGTTTTAATAAGACCCAACCGTAATTCTTGTGCGTTGTCGCATCGTCTGGCCGCAGGGCCAAAGCTTGACGATGGCACGATGCGGCTTCTTCTAACTGATTTTGTTGATACAAGACCAAACCAAGGCCAGCATAAGCCTCTGCAAAGCGTGGCCGCAGCGCCAAAGCCTGCTGATAATGCGTCGCGGCTTCGTCCAACCGGCTGTTTTGTCTCAGCAGATTCGCCAGATTGAGATGGGCTTCAGGATAATCTGGCCGTTGAACCAAGGCTTGACGTATCCAAAGTTCTGCGATTGCCTCGGCTCCCGTTTGAGCCGACAAAACCCCTAATAAATGTAAGCAATCCGCATGCCCAGGCTCAATCGCCAGCACCCGACGATAGATCTCTTCGGCCTCAGCCCACTGTCCGGCTTTATGATGCGCCAAGGCTTGGGCCAATAATGCGTTCATGCCAGACGCTCCTTACTTAACATGCTCAAGACCTGGGGCCATTTCGGCTTCGGCAATGGCCCAGGCGCGTAACGTCCGTAAATCCCGGCGCTCGAAGGCGACAGGACGGGCGGCGAGAAAATAGCCTTCGGGGCGATCCTCTGCCATCGATCCGATCTGGACAAGGTGACCTGCCGCGAGCGTCCCTTCGACTAGGCGACAATCGATAACCGCCATTCCCAATCCGGCCACGGCGGCCTCAATCATCTGACTTCTCGTTTCGAATGTCGTCATTGCCCCCCGGGGCGATGGAATGTCGGGTTGGTCAGCAAAGTATCGCCAGTCGTCGGGCCGAGACCGGGCAGCCAAAAGAGGCAGAGTATCGTGGGAGCGGTGCAGGTGCGGGCTGGCAACCACGATCAGGCGTTCCCGGAACAGCAGACAAGGCTCCAGTCCTCGCCAGTCTGAATCGTCTCGCCCCCAGCGAATAACACAGTCATAGGGTTCAACCGCCAAGTCTACTGTCCGAATATCGGTCGAAATCAAAATATCCACCGCCGGAAGTCTGGCACGAAGTCGGGGCAACCGGGGGATCAGCCAGAGCAGCGCAAAGGTGGAAATGGTCGATAGCCGGATCATCGATCGGGGTTTGAGAAGATCGGCAACGGCAGCATCGATGGCTTGAAAGGCTGGCGCAAGCCGGTCGGCAAACCGTCGCCCAGCCTCGTTGAGTGTGGAGCGACGCCGGTCGGCGAAAAGCGGCTGGCCCACTTGGCCTTCCAGCTCCGCAAGAATATGGGAAACCGCCGACGAGGTCACCCCCAGACGTTCTGCCGCACCCGAACGGCTTCCGGTTCGGGCCACTTCGACAAAAGCCCTGAGGGAGCGGAGGGATGGTGTTGTCACCATGAGATTACCTCATTTTGAGTCACAACTCCTCACTGGAATTATCAAATATAATAATATTTAATTATGCGATCGAATAGCCTTTTATGGAGTTTTTCTCATGATTCGGTCTTGGCGGTTCAGTCTTGGCGCGCTTGCTCTGGCAGCGATGAGTCCGCCGAATCCGGTCGCCGCCTTCACGTTGGAAAGTACGACGGTGGCGCCGGGCAAGCCCCTCCCCTCGGCTCATGTGCTCAATGGGTTTGGCTGCACAGGAAAGAATCGTTCGCCGGAACTGGCGTGGTACAATCCTCCGGACGGGACACGGAGTTTCGCAGTCACTGTGTATGATCCCGATGCCCCGACCGGGTCTGGATGGTGGCATTGGGTGGTCTTCGACATTCCATCTGCAATCAATCACCTCCCCGAAGATGCGGGAAGCGGTTATGGAATTCCCGTTGAAGCTGTACAAAGTCGTACTGATTTTGGCACAACAGGCTATGGTGGGGCTTGTCCGCCGCCGGGAGCCCCCCATCGATATATCTTTACTGTGTATGCCCTGAAACTGGATCATCTGAACCTAACCCCAGAAGCTAGCGCCGCCCTAGTCGGTTTCACGATTGGAGCCAATAGCCTGGGAAAAGCTTCTTTAACTGCGTTTTATGAAAGGTAAAACAATATGAACGAGCATTTTAATCTGATCGCTCGCTACAACCAGTGGGCCAACCAGACTCTTTATGCCGCCGTCGCAACCTTGCCGCCTGACGAAATTGCACGAGACCGCAACGGCTTCTTCCGGTCGATCCTTGGAACTCTAAACCATCTCTTAGTTGCAGACAGGGTCTGGATAGCCCGCCTCTCGGGCGAAAACTACGGATGGTTTACCGCCCTTAACCAGATCCTCTATCCTGAATTTTCCGAACTCCGTCAAGCTCGCGAGGACGACGATCGCACTCTTATCAAACTGACAGCCAATCTTTCCCTAACGGGCAATTTGACCTATACCAATTGCTGTGGTGAGCAACGCTGCGTCCCTATAAGCATTGTACTTTCTCATATCTTCAATCATCAAACCCATCATCGCGGACAGGTTCACGGTATGCTGAGTCAGGCGGGGAAGCAACCGCCACCGCTCGACCTGCTTTATTGTCCCTATCAAAACCTATAGTATCATCGCGCCTTGATCGCGCCTCTGGCTTTGCGCGCACAAACCGCGCAGAGCTGCGGTCACGGCCCGAAAACCGGCGATGGGTCATTTTTTCAGGGCTCGCCGATGCGACAAACCCCGGAAGCCAACCTTGACAGCGCCCGAAGCGTTTCCTATCGTCCGGGTATGGTTGGGCGGTTGATTGTTGCTTTTTTCTGTCCCTGTCAACCGGGATCGATCATCGGCTTTTTCCTAAGCCCCTTTGCCGTGAGGACCTCGCCTCATGCGGACCCCCGTCAGGCCAAACTCCGTCACGTCCAGCGGTTTGCGCGGCCTGTGGAACCAAGCCGCAGTCTGGATGCGACCGCTGCTTCTCGCTGTAGCCCTGATCCTTTCAGGAACGGCTTCCGGTCGTACCGACTCCCCCCCACTTCAACCCCCGACAACAGCAGCCGACGGCGGCAGTTGGATTGACGCCATCCTCGCGCCGCTCGGAGATCTGTCACGCTGGGTCTCGGGCCTTTTTTCCCATGACGAGCGTCTGGTAACCGACGAGATCGAGCGATTCAAACATAGCGTTGACACCGATCTATCGGGCTTTGATGCTTTGGTGCGGGAAGCCGGTTTTACCCTGGCTTCGGTTTCGGTGGGGGCCCGACTGGAACCCCAGATCAGTGTATCCATGACCTTCCGGCGACGCCTGGGGGAGCCGGAAAAGACCGCTCTGATGACCAAGATCACCGACCCTGCGGGTGGCGTTGACACCGTGCAGCGCAGTGTGATCATGATCCTGCTGAACGCCGCTGAATCAACCTACGCGGTTCGCAATGACGGCTTTCGGCTTAGTCAGGTTACCATTGATTTGGATACGATTCCCAAAGTCACTTTGACCATGACGCCCTTTTCCCATTGGCCGTAATGCCACCCCAAAAGACCGATGGTATGATACACATCGATCGAACGACTTGACGGTGCTCCACAAACCAAGCCAAGATTGTTCTTGGCAGGATGTCAGCTTTGATAGACTCTCTACGCCGCCGCGTTGCGCGCCAACGCTAGCGGTATCCGATCAGGTTGGATTGGATACCACTCTATCAGGTCGGAGCATGGGACATGACGGGACGGGTCATTCAGGGACGTTTTCTTGGACCAGCGGGCGACGCGGTGCGGGAAGGCCCGGCGCTGCCGCAGTCGTCATTCGACCGAACGGCAGTGGTGCAACCATCGGCGCTGGCTCGCCGTGACTCATGCCCACCGCCACCTCCCACGCGATTCGGACCTGGCACCGCAGGAATGCAAGGATCGGGTGGAGCCCTTCAGCGGCGCGCGACCGGCGGGCCGATGGTGGCGCCCAACGGTAGACCGTCGGTCCACTCTGCTCCGCCCGCGCCCGTGGGCGCGTTGCCGCGCGCCAGCGCAGCGGTGGCACAGCAGCGTCCGGGGGCATCTGCGGTACAGCGTACCGCCCAGGGCGAAGCGTTCCGAGTCAATGACGGTGTCTTGGGCAAGCAAGGGCCAGGCAGCGCTTTGCCTGATCGGTTGCGAGTGCAGATGGAAACGGCGCTGGGAAGCGACTTCTCTGCTGTCCGGGTTCATGTCGGCCCGCAAGCCGCACGCATTGGTGCTCTGGCCTTTACTTCAGGCAACGACGTCTATTTCACCCCAGGCCGCTATCAGCCCGACACGCCAACCGGACGCCACATCATCGGGCATGAACTGGCTCATGTGGTGCAGCAACGCCAAGGCCGGGTGCGCAACCCTTTCGGAAGCGGTGTCGCGGTGGTTCAAGATCGGGCCCTGGAGGCGGAAGCGGAGAGGACAGCCGCAACCTTCCTGTCCACTGGCCCGGCCCGGACTGCGCATGGACCTGCCACCATTCAGCCGATGATACGGAATGCTGTCTCTAAGCTTAAACGATTGTCGTCCGTTTCCAATAGAATGGAAATGATGCACGGCGCCAGCGAATCTTTCTTGTCATCTTTTTTTCAACTGGAACCAGATCCATACCCAGAAGCCCTTGAAGATTTTGAAAAAATTCATAACCTAAAAGATGTTGAGACTTATTACAGAAATAAGTTATTCATTGATTACAGATTTTATCCTAAAAATTATATATTTTATTCAACAAGCTCGGTAATTTCGGGGCTATTTAAATCGTCATCACGGCACGATAGAAAGCATATGTACTCCTTATTAAAAGAGTGGTTTGAAGAAGGCAAGATGTCAAAACAAATGTATAAAGATGCCAGCAGTATGATTGATGCTTACTTTAGATATGAATCATTCATGTCCTAGAGGAATGCGCTTTAACATTACAATATTAAAGCTGCACCCGCGCAAGCGCGGTCAGGGGTGACACGCCCATGGTGAATAGCAGTCAGGGCGTGCTAGCGATCTTAGAGTTCATTGGGAGTTCATTGGGAGCACCTTGTGCGCATGCTTCCGGGCATGATCAACGAGTTCGGAAACCGCTCCAATGCCTCCCGACGCCCACTATTTTGATACCATCGAGCTTTAATGAGTCACCATCAAGGCTCGATGGTCTGATACCGGCGAGCCCTGATACTGACACATCGCCTTTATCGGGCCGCGACGGCGGCCCCGCGTCCTCGTGGACGCGAAGCCCCCGTGTGACTTTAGGGGGGCGCGGATGCGCCCGCCCGGCGTCTGAGGGCAGCCCTTATCGGGCCGCGACGGCGGCCCCGCGTCCTCGTGGACGCGAAGCCAAGGGCGCGGATGCGCCCGCCCGGCGTCTGAGGGCAGCCTTGATAAGTCACCATCAAGGCTCGATGGTCTGACAGGCTTCTCAGTCTTCACCGACCAACGACAAAAAGGCCTCAACCACTTTCGGGTCGAAATGCCGGCCCTCCTCTTCACGAATCAGATTGATCGCCTTTTCTTTGGGCCATGCGGGTTTATACTGCCGCTCATGAATCAAAGCATCGTAGATGTCGGCTACGGCGGTGATCCGACCGGCAAGCGGGATGTCTTGGCCGCTGAGTCCGGCAGGATAGCCTTGACCATCAAAACGCTCGTGGTGGCCTTGGGCAATTTCCGCGCCCATGGACAGATAGGTTGGGCGATCAACCAAGCCGGCGGCTTCAGTCAAAATTGAACCGCCGACCGCCGCGTGGCGCTGCATGTTGGCGCGTTGATCGGGGTCTAGCGGTCCCGGTTTCTGAAGAATGGCATCGGGAATGGCCACCTTGCCCACATCGTGGAGCATGGCCGCCAATTCGATTCGTTCGATATAATCGTCAGTCAGGGTTTCGGAATAAAAGCCCAACACGCGCATACGCTCGGCAATACGGCGAGCGATCCGGCCCACACGCTGAACATGATCCCCCGTCACTTCGTCTTTGTATTCGGCTAACTTCCCCAAGGCATGCACGGTTGCCCGCTGGGTTGCCAGCAACTGCTCGTGAAGGTAAACATTATCAAGACCGATGGCGACCTTGTTGCAAAAAATCTCCAGCAATTGGCGATCGATCGGCTCTAGGGGCGGATGGCCGGCCAAATAAACCGCGCTCGCGGCATATTCCCGTGACCGGCAGATGATGACGCAGCGATCTTCCAGGAACAGATTGTACTGAGTCCGATGAGCGTCCAAAATTTCCTGGCAGATGTCTACGGACAATGCCTCTTCAATGGCGCGGCCTTGGTATCCCTCAAAGGCTCCGGCCCCGGCGACCACCTGGAAAGACAGGGGCGCGGTTGGGTTCCTGCGTGACCGGGTGGACGATGTGCAAAGTAAGAGGCCGCGAGCCCCAGGAATCAACGAGCGCAATTGCAGAACTACGCCTTCGATGAATTGGCCCATGGACCGCGCCTCGAACAGAGAGGCCGAAGCGTCAATAATCTTTTCCAGGCCGCGCCGACTGGATTCCAGGGCCGTGATGTGCCGGTAGGAGCGCAACGCCGTGGCGGCGGCAGTATATAATTTATCCGCCGTCAGTTCGCCTTTAGCCTTGTAGTCGTTGATCTCATACTGCTCAATGACTTGGCGCTCGGGCGCTTGGCCGGGCTGGCCGGTGCGCAGAATGATTCGGATCGCCAAATTGCCCAAGTCCTGACGGATGTAATGGGCCAGCCGAAGGCCAGCGTCATCGGTTTCCATCACCACATCCAGGAATACCACCGCGATATCGGTGTATTCGACCAAAGCCGCGCGGGCTTCGAGACCGCTATAGACGCTGAGGAACTCGACTGAGCGGCCATGATAACTCATATCGGCCAGCACCAAGCGAGTCACGGCGTGAACCTGCTGGTCGTCATCAACAATCAGAATCCGCCATGGGGGCGCCGATGACTTGGCTGGCGTCGGCGAGGACTCATCCTCTTCGGCAAACCACTCTTGGTCGACATCGTCCTCGGTATCCGCGCCGGTGTCGGTGTCGGTGTCGTCATGGACGTCGCACATCATGGGCCGGTTTTCCCCGCTCTCTTGCCGCGTGCCGTCAGTATCCGATATTGGGTCATTTAACATCAATGAGCAGATGCATCTTGGGGTGAATTTCACATTCCACATCGACGATGCCCGGAGTCTGCAAGACGATTGTCGCCTTCTCGCCTGGCTTTTGGGCGCCAAGGTCGAAGACGGCGGCTTTCGAATCCGAGTAGACATTGTGGGTCACGTCGTCTTCGTTGGAAAACACCACCCGGTCGCCGACATGAGCGGTTAGGGTTTCGGGCATGTAGGCTCGACCTTTTTGAACCACCAACCACTCTTCAGCCATCGCCACCGGGCTAAACGACAGCAGGGGAATCGCCATCACGGCCAGAGCGACGATTGGGCGCACGGGACTGCGGGCGCAGTCCGATATTGGCCCTGTATCGGTGTGCCGGCCCGGTGTTGGCATCACCTGAGCCCTTCTTTTGAACGAAAGTCTGTCCATGGACACCCCGTAATCGTTGATCGTGCCGTCAGGATCGCATCATACCATCGAGCCTTGAGATGTTGACACAGCAAGGCTGCCTCTCAGGACGCGAGACCCTTGCCACGAAGATGGGGGCCCCGGCGTCGTTGGCGGTCGCTAACCGCGAGGCAATCGGTTACTGTCCGCCGCGCCCAACTGTCTTGTGTCCTCGTGGTTATCGTCCCATGTCCCAGCCTCCCTTCGGTTCTTCGCATGCCTCTTCGCCTTCGCCCTCACAAGGGCCGTTGCGCAGTCTGTTGCCTTATCTGTGGCCGCGCGGTCATGTGGAAATGCGGGTGCGGGTTACGGTAGCCTTGATCTGTTTATTTTTGTCTAAATTGATCAATGTTTATGTTCCTGTTCTCTATAAGATGGCGGTTGATGCTCTTTCCGGTCACGGAACGGGCGCTGCGGCTCACCTGGAAATCGCTGTTCCGGTTGGAATCATCCTGGCTTATGGCCTGGCACGGGTAACGTCCCAAGGGTTTGGCGAATTACGCGATGCGTTGTTTGCCAAGGTTGGGGCACGGGCGGTACGGGCCGTGGCTTTGGGGGTGTTCCGCCATTTGCATTCCCTGAGTTTGCGGTTTCATTTGGAACGCCAGACAGGCGGCCTCAGTCGTTCGATTGATCGCGGAAATCGCGCTATCGAGACGTTATTGCGGTTCATGCTGTTCAACATTTTGCCGACATTGCTGGAACTCGGGTTGGTTACGGTCATTTTGTGGCAGATGTTTGACCTGCGTTTTGCATTGGTGACGCTGATCACGGTGGTGAGTTACATCGCCTATACCCTGGTCGTGACCGAATGGCGGACACGGTTCCGCCGTGAAATGAACGAGACCGATAACCGGGCCAACACGCGCGCCATCGACAGCCTGCTGAACTATGAAACGGTTAAGTATTTCGGTAATGAAGAGCATGAAGCGCGCCGTTATGACGAGGCTTTACGGAGCTACGAGCATGCGTCAGTCCGCAGTCAAACCTCACTGGCACTGCTGAATGCCGGTCAAGGGGTGATCATTGCGGTCGGCTTGGCGGTGATCATGTATATGGCCGGACAAGGAATTGTTGATGGAACGATGACGTTAGGTGACTTTGTTCTGGTCAATACGTATCTAATACAGCTTTATCAGCCCTTGAATTTCTTTGGCTTTGTCTATCGTGAAGTCAAGCAAGCCCTGGTCGATATCGAAAAACTCTTTCAGTTGTTGTCGGAAGACCGCGAGGTCATGGACCCTCCTGGTGCCCGACCGCTTCAGGTGAAGGGCGGTGAGGTCGTGTTCGAGGCGGTGACATTCGCCTATGACCTGCGTCGTCCGATCCTCAAGGGGCTATCCTTTACGGTGGGTGCCGGTCGAACCGTGGCCATCGTCGGCCCGACGGGCGCCGGCAAGTCCACCATCAGCCGGCTGCTGTTCCGGTTTTACGACGCTACCGAGGGTCGAATCTTGATCGATGGCCAAGACATTCGAACGGTGACGCAAGGGTCCGTTCGAGCCGCAATCGGCATCGTCCCTCAAGACACGGTGCTGTTTAACGACAGCATTGAATATAACATTGCGTATGGGCGTCCATCGGCCCATCGAGAAGACATCGAGGCTGCCGCCAAACTGGCCCATATTCATGATTTCGTCCAAGCTTTGCCCGATGGATACCAGACAGAAGTCGGTGAACGGGGCCTGAAATTGTCAGGAGGCGAGAAGCAGCGGGTGGCCATTGCCCGAACCATCCTAAAAAATCCCGAGATTTTAGTGTTCGACGAGGCCACCAGTGCTTTGGATACGCACACCGAACGGGAAATTCAGACCAATCTGCGCGAGGTGAGCACCGGCAGGACCACCCTCATCATCGCTCACCGCCTGTCAACGGTGGTTCATGCCGACGAAATCATTGTGCTGGATGGTGGGGAGATTGTTGAACGGGGCGCCCACGACGCCCTGTTGGCCCAAGGCGGCGCTTACGCTGCCATGTGGGCCCGCCAACAAGAGGTCGCCCCCCGCGAAGATGCAGGCGCAGGCCCCCCGATCCCGATTGCCAATCGATAACGCTCATTATGATGGTCCGATTGAACCTTTGGTGATTGACTAGAGCACCCATCCGACTTATGGTCCACCCAACGGCCATGCAGACGACCACGTCGGCCTCGCGGCCCCGTGCGTGTTTGCCTCGGTGATCCCGTAGCTCAGCTGGTAGAGCACTTGACTTTTAATCAAGTGGCCCTGGGTTCGAATCCCAGCGGGATCACCATTTTTCAAGGGGTTAGCAGCACACCTCGACAAGATCGCGTTTGCTGCCCCCAGCTGTAAAAACAACTCTCCCCCTTGATAATGCTGGGATTTTGTGCTACGGACACATTCGCGAGACACCGAAAAAAGTGTCGATCCGATACATTTCCGACACGCGGGGTTCGCAAAATGGGCTCCCCTATTAGCTTCCATGTCAATGGAGATGTGCCATGGGCTACGCTGAACTCATCGAAAAACTTCAGGCCCTGCCCCTGGAAAAGCAGGCTGAGGTGTTTGATTTCGTCGAGTTTCTGGCGACCCGATGCGGCAAGCCGGGGGTCGTGCCAGTCGGGGGTCAAGACCGGGACGACTGGACCGACGCGGACTTTGCTGGCTTTTCCCTGGCCCAAGCCCTACGGGGCATGGAAGATGATCCGGTCACGTACACCACCGATGATCTGAGGGAGCGCTGGCAATGAAGAAAGCCGGCCAGATCGTTCTGGTGCCCTTTCCTTACACCAACCTGTCGGGCGCCAAACTGCGGCCGGTTCTGATGGTGCGTCAGGCTTCCCGTCGCTATGACGACTGGCTGGTCTCTATGGTGTCTTCGCAACTCCAACAGGCCGAGCCAATCCTGGATGAAATTCTTCACCAGAACGATAGCGACTTCCCGGCCACCGGCCTGAAGGTTGCGAGCGTTGTCCGGCTTTCCCGCCTGGCGGTGATCGATGGCGGCATGTTGATCGGTTGCATTGGGGCCATCGGGGATGATCGGCTTGATCGCCTCCGCCGAAGGCTTGCGAGATGGCTGGTGGAGACGCCCTAAGGACGGCTACGGGAGTTTCCCCGGAACTATGCGACAATGCAGACGAAACGAGCCACTGGGTGATGGTCGCCATCGTCTGGTGTTGCTGGTCGGGTATTGTGTCCCCAGAACCTTCTAGCAAAGTCAGCTTGCCGGCCCTTCCTCAAGGCAAACCAGCCTTACGTACATTTCGTTTGAATCCCTCGATGCGCGCGTTTCGAGTTATAAGCATAACAAGCCGTGCTCCGAAAACCTAAAGACGGACGAAGATCATCCAAAGGACCACTATGGCAGCGTTCTCCGAAGAAGTGAGGTGGACCCTGCTGTTTGGACAGCGGTGGGGCGGAGTTAAGAGAGAGTCCCGCCGGGGTTCTGTGCGCCGATCAGCCGCGAAGCGGGTGGAGCGCTTGTTGAGGCTACCATCTCTTTTCCATTAGTCAAATCAATTCCTTCTTGTTGTGGTTGAGCCTGTGGGTATGTGGGCAAAGGCGAGCATTTCCCCATGTTCCCATGCTCTGGACTTACCGCTTCTCCGATGGTTGGCGGGAACATGGGGGAAGCGGAGACGGTCGGCGCAGCCGATTGTCCACATATCCACAGGCTTGCTCCGGCCTCGAATACTTCGCGAGGCGTCCGATAATCAAGTGCTTGGTGCGGTCTTTCGAAATTGTAGTGGTGAATATATTCTCCGATACCACTCCTTGCTTCAGCGCCTGTCGCATAAGCTTTTGTGAACACCTCTTCATATTTGAGGCTGCGCCACAAGCGCTCAATAAAGATGTTGTCCAGGAATCGGCCCCTGCCGTCCATGCTGATCGCGACGCCATGGCGGAGAAGCACGCCGGTGAATTCGGTACTGGTGAACTGACTGCCTTGGTCGGAGTTGAAGATTTCCGGGCGGCCGTAGCGCGCCAGCGCCTCCTCGAGGGCTTCGATGCAGAAGTCGGCATCCGTGGTATTGGACAGGCGCCACGAGAGCACACACCTGCTGACCCAGTCCATAATGACGACGAGGTACAAGAAGCCCTTTGCCATCGGAATGTACGTGATGTCCGTGCACCAAACTTGGTTCACCCGGTCAACCTTGAGGCCGCGAAGGAGATACGGATAAATCTTGTTCTCCGGATGCTTCTTGCTTGTATTCGGCTTCGGATAAATTGCTTCAATACCCATGAGCTGCATCAATCTCTGCACACGCTTCCGGTTGACGATCCGCCCCTGGCGCCGGAACCACTCTACCATCCGACGTGTGCCATAGTAAGGCGTGCGCAAATACGGCTCATCGATCAGTCGCATCAGCTCCAAGTCCGCCACGCTCGCTGGCGCCGGTCGATAATAGACCGTTGACCGTGCGACATTCAGGAGGCGGCACTGCTGAGCAATCGCCAGCTTCGGATGCTGCCGATCGATCAGGCTCAAGCGTTCGGCCCGACTCATCGACCGGGCCTCCGTGCCAAAAAATCCCGTTCCACGGTCAACTGGCCGATTTTTTCATACAGCCCTGCCACCTTCGCTTCATCCGCTTTGTCCGGGCTGGCCTTGCCCGAGTCAAACAGTCCGACCAAACCCTCAAGGGCGGCTTTCTTCCAGGCATGGATCTGGCTGGCATGGACACCGAACCGGCTCGACAGTTCGGCGACCGTCACGTCCTCCTTTATGGCGGCCAGGGCTACCTTGGCCTTGAACTCGGCGGTGTGCTTTTTGCGAGTCTGCTTCACGTAATGCTCCTATGGTTCTACCACTTATAGGAGCGGGGCTCTCTCTTCGCCAGCTGTCCAAAAATCGGGGTCCAGCTCAGTCTTCGCCGAACGGCAAAACACCCCCGAAGCCATCGATGACGTGGACAGCGAGGCCGAAGACCACGGCCTGCCCGGCTACCGCTATTTCGATCTGCTGAGATGAGCGGGGATCGGGTTACGGGTTACGGTGACAGTGCATTAGGTTACGGTGACAGTGCATTAGGTTACGGTGACAGGGTTACGGTGACAGTGCATTAAATTTCCAACTAGGTTACGGTGACAGTGCATTAAATTTCCAACTAGGGCATCTTTTTATTTGGCTTTGGCCCGCGCTTGGCTGGTTTGAGCGAGCGGTTGGACAGGGCCTCCAGCTTTGCGATGAACGCATCGTCACCGAGTGGACGGCCGATGCTTTCAGCATGACGCAAGCGGTCGAACGCCTCTGGGTCGGGACCGGTCGCGATGAGGTCGGCAAAGCGCGGATAGCGATCCAACACCGGAGCGACGGTAGTCACGCCATCTTCGCTCCCCAGCATGGCATGCACACTCGACCAGCGCCAATCCCGCGCTTGATCGACAAGGCCGGCGCGAACCGGGTTGAGGGCGACGTAGCGCAAGGCCGCGCAAAGGTGTGCCTCATCCAACGCCACCGAGCCAAACCGGCCCTGCCAGAAATGCCCGGTTCGTCGAAGCCGTTCATGGACGTGTCCGGCATAGCGGCGATGAACCGCCGCCAGGGCACGCCTGAGACCATCCTCGTCGGACGGCGTGAGGATCAGATGCACATGATCGGGCATCAGCACCCAAGCCCACACCTCAACATTGGCTGCCTTGCAGTTTGTCGCCAACAGATCGCGATAAAGAGCGTAATCGGCGTCGCCAAAAAACGTCTGCCCACGACCATTCCCACGTTGCGTCACGTGATGTGGTATCCCAGGGACGATAAGGCGAGCAAGACGAGCCATGCCCAAGCCTAGCTTGCCGGAGTATCGCTGTCAATAACTGCACTGTCACCGTAATCTTAAGTTTATGATGTTATTTATTAATTTTCGACATCCGCCTAACTTTTTTATGTGGTATTATGACCAGCCTAGCAAGGCCAGCAACGATCTGCACGGGGCTATAAGAAGGGAGAAGCGTATGTCAACCGAATTCGTTCTGTTAGACGTTTATAATTCTGGTACCTGTCAATATGATCCTTTCGGAGTAGTTGAAATAATTGATGCGAAAAGCGCAGACCTAAAAAAACATGACGTAATAAGTGTTGTAAATGTTATGGATGCGCGAGAATATAGGGTGGTTGTCGATGACGTGCCAACGATTCCATCGCGCCCACCTAATATGAGTGGTGACAGTTCGGATGTGGCATGGGCGCAGCATCTCAAGGGTAGGATTATCACGGAGTTGTGAGTGGGCCGTTGATCGGAATATGGGGTTACGGTGACAGTGCATTAAATTTCCAACTAAGGCATCTTTTTATTTGGCTTTGGCCCGCGCTTGGCTGGTTTGAGCGAGCGGTTGGACAGGGCCTCCAGCTTTGCGATGAACGCATCGTCACCGAGTGGACGGCCGATGCTTTCTTTCAGCATGACGCAAGCGGTCGAACGCCTCTGGGTCGGGACCGGTCGCGATGAGGTCGGCAAAGCGCGGATAGCGATCCAACACCGGGGCGACGGTAGTCACGCCATCTTCGCTCCCCAGCATGACATGCACACTCGACCAGCGCCGATTGCGGACACGCAGCCCAAAACTGACAGGTAGCCTGTCGAACACCACGCACGACGACAAGGCCAGACTCGCCACCCGTCCCCAAATGAGCTATGATCGAGGCATGGCAACCCCCGCCCCCAAGCCCCCGGCCGGCAACACAAACGACGAGGCTCTGGACGTCCTCCGGCGACTGGAACCTGTGCTGTCGAAACTGGACGAGCGCACCCAGAGGATGGAATCGGAGCAAAGGGAGCAGCGCAAGGATATCGCCAAGCTTCAGCAGGATGTGGCGCGCATTGATGGCCGGTTGATCGAATTGTCAGCCCGCGTGCCGTCCATATGGACCATCGCAGCCATGATCGTTTCCCTGTTCGGCGCCGCATTCGTGCTGATCCGATTCGCTGGCGGCCACGGGTGAGCCCACTGCCAAGTCCGGGTTTACACATTTTGGACACGCGCCCAACAGCGGCTCGCTAACGAGCAACAACGCGCCTTTCAAGGAGTTCTATTTGCAGACAATTTTGGCATCTCACCCAAAGCAAAGCGATATACTGGATCGCTCATATTCCCTCGTCATAAAATGCCGAAAGTGCTGTGGTAAACCAAAACAACTCTGCCTCACCGAACCCCCCCATCCAATCTGGAAGCGTCCTTCTGTTAAAGGTCATCTTTCGCAACGCATCGGCAAGGTGGTTCATTTTTAACGCAATTCTCGTTTCAAGATCAGCCCCCTCAATACATTTGCTAAGCCCGCGAGATAGCGACAAAAGTATTTCAAGGAATAAAAACGACGACGAGCCCGGATTATCCGGGCTGCCAATGAAATCCCAAAAGTCCATCCCAATTCGCCTATAGACACGCACAGATCGTGTCTCGCTATCAATAAGAATGCCTGGCCATTTGTGCCGATCTTCCTCCTCAAACCCGCCACCAATGAGTTTTGCCAGAATTTGATTCTCCTTATTATTTGTTGTTTTATCAGTTCCATACGTCAAACCAATAACCACATCAATTTCTTCAATACCCTGGGCACCAGCTTTCGATTGTGAAAGCCACCTCTTGTGGTTTTTCAAAATAGCGTCAGCCATCCCTTGCACCTGGGTATCATTTATTGTATTTGGTCCACTCTTAATAGACGTGAGAAACCGCTTTTTGCCAATTACAACCGATTTATCTATCTCTCTCCAAATTGAGTTGCTGCGTGTATTTGCCTTTTCCTCACGCGACAATCCCGTAAGTGCCGCAAATTCGCGCAGCTTTTCCGGGGGATCGTCCCATTTGTTGGTAGAATTTATGGGATAAGGGCTAACAAAAGCTGCTTCAACCGACTTCCCAAAAGAAGTTTCTAGGCCCATGTAGAGCTTGCTATCAAACAGAAACTTTCCAAAAGAATGATGATCGCGAAGCCCAACTGTACTTGCCGCTGTCATCAGCACATAAGGATTGGTGCGATAATCTGACAATCCATCGCGGCTCTCAAAAGATCTAGGAAGGTTATTGCTTATATATGAGCAAAGCACGTCCGATAAGCGATCAACTCGTTGCTTATCTACCTGAGAAAACTCGTCGGCAATTTGTCCTTGCAAAAAAACGTGCCTTCTCGACTTTAATATGTCAAATAGGCCATTTAGCCGTTGAGGTGGCTTGCTCTGACGTGGTTGTTGTTTCGGCATTTTATCCTCAACGAATTCGGCTAACACGCTTTTTGGTTACAGGGGCAGAATATGTTGCATTACCACATTCGCCATCATCTTCCCAAATAAACGTTTTCCCGTTCTTGAACCACTGACGCGTGCGAATGTGGGACTGTATGTATATAACCCGATAGGAATCCAGCTTACTTTTCTTTTCTACCCACCGATTTTTGGAGAGCGCGTCCATTTCTTTTGCAATTACGTCACCGGCGACCCTGCCCAGACGAACTGGCACGGCGTTACCTATCTGAGCGTATTGCTCGGGGGTCTTACCACAAACCTCCCAATCTGAAGGAAACTCCTGTATGCGCAAGTATTCTCGGAGGGTAAGAGCCCTAACCTCGGTCGGATGGCACAAAGAAGTGGATGCGTGATTTGGCATTGTGACGAGGGTTGGACATGGCAAATCATAGGACAGCCTCCTCCACCATCCAGAACGACCGCCTTTCGCATGCCAGGCACGTCCCATCGATTTCATTTGATCCTCAATCGAAAGGCTTCGCCAGTTTGATCCTTGAGGAACTTTCGCAAGATAAGATTTTTTTCTCGGACTAAAATCCATAATGACTGGATTTATTTCAGTCAGGCCACGAATTGCGTCTCCGAGCGTTGCCCATGGTTGAAGCTTTTTTTTCACATTCCAATCAAAAAGTATTTGTCCATCTTCAGTATCGTTAATTCCATGCGTTGGCTCCGAAAACTCAACCGAGGAATTGAATCGGTTGCCAATGAACAATGCTCGCTCCCTTAATTGAGGAGCCCCATAATTAACGGCGTTTACCTCAAATATATCCATATGGTATGAATATCCATTGAGGTTCTGCAGTTCATTGGCGAACGCCCTGACGACGGACCCGGGCTGTTCATCTTGCGAAAGAGGTGCGCCCCCCTTCTCGGGTCGTTCGGCGATAGGACGGTGCGATAAAGCCGCTGAAAGAAGTCCTCGCACGTTCTCCATTAAGAAAAACTTTGGCTGTATTACCTCAATCCAACGCAGAAACTGCCAAAGAAGGGTACCGCGCGGATCCTGAATAGTCCGACGCCGCCCAGCAGTGCTAAATGACTGACAGGGCGGGCCTCCGACAAGAATATCAACCTCACCTTTCTTCAAGCCAACGGCAGCAAGGACATCATTAGGGTCAATATTAGATACGCTCCCTTGAAAGATCTTCAGCGAACTGTGGAGACGCCCAGCCGCGTGGTTTTTCCGAATTGTATCGCAAAACGATGGTTCTATCTCTACACAAGCTAGTACATCGAACCGGCCTGTTTGTTCCAATCCGATATCCAACCCCATTGCGCCGGAAAAAAGGGAAATTGCCTTGTAACGATGGGTCATCTGTTTCCTCATAAGCGTCCGGACGGCATATCCCGTGAGCCCGCGCGGACGGACGCTTGCTAGCACCACTAGGTTGATCGGATATCTATAGCGTGTCAAGCCATTGACAGGCCACGGCTCGGAATCCAGGTTAACGCTCATTTTATTTGGAGCAGGGTAAGGGTGGATTACGGTGACAGGATTACGGTGACAGTGCACTAAATTGGGGGTTACGGAATTCTGGGATTACGGTGACAGTGCACTAACTTACAGTGACAGTGCACTAAATTGGGGGTTACGGAATTCTGGGATACCGTACCTGACTCTCGGTGAGGATGCCTTGGCCGAAGCCCGAACCGCTACCCAAGTCGATATCGAGCGACTGGGGCACTGGATCGTGGCTACCGGCGTCATTTTGGCCGCCATCCGGTATACCGCTGCACCCGTAGTGCTGCACCCGTAGTGTATAATTCACGGCACATCAGACGTTGCACGAATGCCGACATCACCGTGTCGTTCCCTCGCGTCTGTCTGGTCCGAAAACTGTGGGGATTGGTTTACGTGACTGGGGGGCTCGCGTATCCTGTTGGTGGGTGATGTGTTGACGCCTTGGGTTTGGGCGCTTCAGCGGCATGAACGGGTTCTGCCGGGCTTTCTGCGCTTTTCGGAGCTATTATGACAGATTTACTCTCAGTTCGCGATTTATCTGTGATTTTTAAACTGTCAGGTGCCGAAATTTCGGCGGTGCGGAAGATTTCATTTACTCTGAAGTCGGGAGAAACGCTGGCTCTGGTGGGGGAATCCGGGTCTGGTAAGTCCGTAACGGCGTTATCGATTCTGCAACTTTTGCCTTACCCGCTGGCGCGCCATCTCAAAGAGGGCAGTATTCGTTTTCGTGAGACCGAGCTGTTGGGCGCCCCGGAGCCGCTTTTACGGAGCGTCCGTGGCAACCGGATCGCCATGGTGTTCCAGGAACCGATGACCTCCCTTAACCCTCTGCACACCATCGGTCGTCAGGTGTCGGAAACGTCGATGGTCCACAAGGGGTTAAGTCGGTCTCAGGCCAACCGCCGAACCCTGGAACTCTTGCATTTGGTGGGCCTAGCCGAAGCCGAACAGCGACTAGGCGCCTATCCTCATGAGCTTTCGGGAGGGCAACGCCAGCGCGTTATGATCGCTATGGCCTTAGCCAACGAGCCGGATCTGTTGATCGCCGACGAACCGACCACGGCACTTGATGTCACCATTCAGGCACAAATCCTGGACCTGCTCAAAGACTTACAGCGGCGTTTCAACATGGCGTTGCTGTTGATCACCCATGACCTTGGCGTTGTCCGAAAAATGGCTAACCGGGTCTGCGTGATGAATGACGGCGAGATCGTCGAACAGGCAACCGTCGCCGACTTATTCGAACGTCCGGCTCACCCCTATACCCAACGGCTGTTGGCATCCGAGCCCAAAGGGCGCCCGGCCCCACCCCGCCCCGATGCTCCCGAAGTTCTGGCCGCCGAGCATATCAAGGTTCACTTTCCCATTCGGAAGGGCCTGTTTCGCCGAACGGTCGATCATATTCGCGCCGTAGACGGCATCTCGCTGCAAGTCCGGGCGGGTCAGACCCTGGGGGTGGTTGGAGAATCCGGCTCGGGCAAGACCACTCTGGGCATGGCTTTACTCCGGTTGACCCATAGCGAAGGCATCATCCGTTTTGATGGAACCGAAATTCAAGACTGGTCGAGTCGGCGGTTGCGGCCCTTGCGCCGACAGATGCAGATTGTTTTTCAAGACCCATTCGGCAGTCTGAGCCCCCGCTTATCCATTGGAGACATCATCGCTGAAGGGCTGAAAATTCACCACCCGAACCAAAGCTTGGCCGAACGCGAAAGGTTGATCCTCACGGCCCTGGACGAAGTCGGACTGGATACCGCCACGCGCTATCGTTATCCCCACGAATTTTCCGGCGGCCAGCGACAACGGGTGGCCATTGCCCGTGCCATGGTCTTGAAACCCCGTTTGGTGGTGCTGGATGAACCGACCTCGGCCCTGGATATGTCGGTGCAGACCCAGATTATTGAACTGCTCCGCGACCTCCAGGCCCGCCACGGCCTCGCCTACCTGTTCATCAGCCACGACCTCAAGGTCATCCGGGCGCTCTCCAACGAGGTCATCGTGATGAAGGACGGGCATGTGATCGAGCACGGACCAACGGAATCCCTCTTCACCACCCCGCGCGAGGCGTATACGCGTGCCCTGCTCGCGGCGGCCCTCGACCTCGAAACCCTGGGCGACACGACGACGCGCGATTAGGACCACGAGCAGGGTCAGGGATGTCAGGGTTTTTCGGGACTCACCGAGGGCTTTTCGCCAGACGGGCCAACATGATCCAGCGCCGCGATCAAATCCAAAAAGGCTTCGTCGGTTGGCGACCGAGTCTCTTTCCGAGCCGCAGCCCGGTAATAACTCAGCAGAAAAATCCGTAAGGCGCTGGTCAATCCAGTGCCGCTGACTCGGCGAGCATCGATCATCCGAGCCAAACCGGCCCGGTTAACGCCATGATCAGCGCAGATTTCATCAAACGCCTGCCAAAGCGGCGATTCAAGACGAGCCGACGTTCGCCGACCCCCCATTTCGAAATTGCGGCTGCGCAAAGCCGCGCTGCGGGCTCTTGTCACTGGACCACCAGCTCCGATTCGGCGAAAGACAGCAGAGAACCTTCGGCGCATACCGAGGTCCGTGGATTGACGCAAGACTCACCGTCCATGATCGTTCCCCGTCGTTTTCTCGAGACCAGTAGTAATATCCCGGCGCTTCATCGTCAATATGGACGGCGAGTTGAAAGAAGGCCCAATCATTGCAAGGGATCTGCTTGAAAATCGAGGCCGTTGGAATCACATCTGGCATGACCTTAATCCTACGATCTTGTCGGAAGAGGCCGATTGTCTAGCTTAACCGAATTTTTCTGCATATAAAGATATGCCGTTTGACCGATTTTATAATCATAGATCATGGTTTCATATTGCTTTTTAAAGACCATTACCCTGATAAAGGCACATACACTCGGAGCCTACTCAACCCGCGTTCGGGGCGGCACAGAAGATGAGGCGCTTTCGTCGATCAGCCGGCCGTGATTCCGACGCTCGTCGTGACCAGCCACGTCACTGTTCCGTAAGCGGGTAGACAACTGCAAAAACCACATGACGTTGCGATCAAGGGAAAATTTATCTCATTAGAGATTATCAAATTCGTCATTTATCGTATAAAAATAAATTTTTATACCGCTAAGGCTGTATTAAATTCGCATAATTAAGTCATTCGATTGCAAATATATCGATTCCGCGCTACGAGACTCTGGACTCGGTCATGATCATTGGTAACGACAACATCCATTTAGAAATAAGATTGATAATTAATCAATTTTATTTAGATTACAAATAATAATTATTCTATCAAAATTTTCCCGTCCTTTGATGCTATCGCCCGGCCTCCTCAAAAAATATCATAGCAGAACACCTCTGCCATCATACCTCGCGCCCGGCATGGTCTCAGCGTCGCTCTTATTCTACGGAACGATATCATTCGCAATCAGAGTAGCTTGACGTCCGGATCCAATCTCATCACCTTGGGCGCCAGCGGCGGCCCCCCCTCTGAACATGGCCGCGCCCCGGTGCCCGGTATGTGTTTAGAACGACCCAAAATTCTGATTGTCGACGACCGACCGGCAAATTTGCTGGCGCTAAAGACGTTGCTTGCCAAAGTTGACGCCGTGGTGATCTCGGCTGATAGCGGCAATCAGGCCCTAGCACGAACCCTTGATCACGACTTTGCACTCATGCTGCTCGATGTCCAGATGCCGGACATGAGCGGATACGACTTAGCCGAGCTCCTTCGGGGCGAGGAACGAACCCAACGCGTCCCGATTATCTTCTTAACCGCCGCTTACAAAGACAATACCCACCGGACTCTGGCCTACGATGTCGGAGCGGTGGATTACATTGAAAAACCCATTGATGAAGTTATTCTACTATCAAAAGTTCGAATATTCCTTGAATTGGCTCGCACCCGACAAGATATTGCTCATATTGCCGAGCAATTGGTGATTCAGAACCATCGACTGGAAGCCGAAATTGCAGGACACCAAGCGACACTCAATGCCTTGCGTGAGAGTGAAGAGCGGTTCCGCTTGGCCGTTTCCGGAACCAATGACGGCATTTGGGATTATGACCTGATCACGGGTCGCTGTACATACTCGCCGCGCTGGAAACAGATGTTGGGTTGGCAGGATGCCGAAATCTCGGAAAGTCGGGATGAATGGTACCGCAGAGTTCATTCGGACGATTTGGAAAAGGCCCTCACTGATATTGAACTTCATTTAACCGCCAAGACCCCGATCTATGAAAATATTCATCGGCTTCAACACCGTGATGGATTTTATCGGTGGGTCTTGGATCGTGGACGGGTGGTCCTGGATGGACGGGGGCGGCCTGCCAGACTCGTGGGCGCCACCACTGACATCACAGAACAGCGACGCCATCAAGTCCGTATCCAGCACCTTAACGACCGATTGGAGCAAATTCTGCGTTCGGTAGCCGAAGGCATCTTTGGCATTGACACCAGTGGCCGCATTACCTTCGCCAATGCAGCCATGGAGCGCTTGTCCGCCCGGCCCCGAAGCGAGATGATTGGACGTTCGGCTTCGGACCTCCTGTTACGTCGCGGGGCCGGAGCCGATGATTCAACCCTTGGTGAAGGATTGATTTGGGCCGCCTGCCATAGCAGCGAGCCACAGACGGTTCGCAATGACCTCTTGCGCCGTCCTGATGGCTCAACCTTGCCGGTGGATTATACGGCGGCCCCTTTGGCAACGGGCAATGTCGTGACCGGCGCGGTGGTGGTGGTGCGCGACGCGACCGAGCGGTTAAAAATTGAACTGGGCTTAGAGCAGGCCCGATTGGCTGCCGAAGAAACCAGTCGGGCCAAATCGGCCTTTCTGGCGATCATGAGCCACGAGCTACGGACCCCACTGAACACTATTCTGGGATTTTCCGAGATTATCCGAGACGCGGCCTTTGGCTTGACCGCAATTGAACGCTATCGTGAATATGCTGGAGATATTTTCGAATCTGGGTCTCATTTACTGGAATTAATCAATGATATCCTTGACCTGTCAAAAATCGAAGCCCATCGCATGGAAATCGAACCCCACTGGCAGGAACTTCGCTACACATTGACATCGATTATCCGGTTGATTCGTGATAAATCCGCCCGTCAAAATGTACATTTAACTGTTAATTTTGATCAAGACTTACCATTGCTGTATGCTGACGAGCGAGCCTTTAAGCAGATTATTTTAAATATCTTATCTAATGCCTTAAAATTCACGCCCCCGGAAGGTCAAATCATCATTCATGCGAGCGCCCGCCCCGATGGCGGCATCGCCATTTCAGTGACCGATACCGGCCCCGGCATTCCTCCTGAACAATTGGATCGCCTGTTTCTGCCCTTTGAGCAAATTGACAACCGCTACAATCGCGAAACCGCTGGCACTGGCCTCGGGCTGTCGTTAACCAAAGGCTTGGTTGAAATTCACGATGGCAGCGTGACGATTGAAAGTCTCCTAGGAACCGGAACCACCGTCACCATCAGCCTCCCCCCTGGCCCCGGCGCCAGTACGGGACGCACCAAGGAACTCGCCGACAACGCCGCGAGCCCCTGATCCGACCCGCCCAATATCCTTTTCGATCCGCTGGGTACGACCGTACATTCAGGGGTGGGTTGCAAGTCTGGCCTTGTCGGTATCGAAGCGGGACGTACCGAGCGGGCGGTGAACTTCGCGCATCTTGAGCTTGAGTTTGCCCGTCAAACCCGCCGCCTCTGTAAAGATAAGCTGCTGCCGACATCCGACTCGTGCCTCGCTACCAGGAGTCACAGAGCGAGTCATACCATCGAGCCTTGATGATGACTCATCAAGGCTGCCCTCAGACGCCGGGCGGGCGCATCCGCGCCCTTGGCTTCGCGCGCATGGGCGCGCGGGGCCGCCGTCGCGGCCCGAGGACCGGCGATGTGTCAGTATCAGGGCTCGCCGGTATCACAGGCACGCCCCAGCCAAGGCTAAGGCGTCGATTCTACGGATTCTTTTTACGAGAAAAAGTTGGCTGGGGCGGGAGGATTCGAACCTCCGGATGGCGGAATCAAAATCCGCTGCCTTACCACTTGGCGACGCCCCAATCGCGTCCGGGCCAACGTCGCCCGGACCGGGACCATAGGACGACATCGGGAGACATTTCAAGTCTTCCGATGCCCCCTCCGATCATTTTTTTTTGTCGAACCCCACGGCTCGCCGACCTTGGGCGTTACCAACCCGAAAGCCAAGCATAGCTTCCGGCAACCAAGGCCGTCGCCACCAGGCAGGTGCGACGATAAAGAGCCAAGGCTTCGTCAATGTCGGCGGCGGTGGCCCCTGCCCGACCATCGCCCATCCAGGCCTCGTCGACCTGTTCGCCGCCATAGGTCCGGGGTCCGGCCAACCGCAATCCCAAGGCCCCGGCCATGGCGGCTTCGGGCCACCCTGCGTTGGGGGAACGATGACGCCCGGCGTCCCGCCAAGCCGCCGCAAGCGCACCACCCGCCGAGGCTTCGGGAGTCAAGGCCGCACCCAAGGCAATCAGCAGAGCCGTCAGGCGAGCCGCTGGCAGATTCACCAGATCATCGAGTCGAGCAGCGGCCCAGCCAAACGCCCGATAGCGGGGTGAACGATGACCGATCATGCTGTCGGCGGTATTGATGGCCTTATATAGCGCAATCCCCGGCAATCCCCCCACCGCCAACCAAAGGGCTGGGGCCACCACACCATCCGAGAAATTTTCAGCCAAACTCTCGATGGCGGCTCTGGCAATAGCAGGTTCATCCAAGGACGCCGTGTCCCGACCCACGATCAGCGCCACCGCTCGCCGACCTTCGGACACCCCTTGACCGAGTCCCTCGGCCACCGCCGCCACATGCTCACCCAAGCTGCGTTGAGCCAGCAGTGTCGCGGCCAGCGCGGCCTCAATCAACCACCCCACCGGCACACCATCAACCGTCCAGCTCTGGCAACGCCAAGCCAACGGTACCGTTACCGCCAGCACCACTGCCACCAGCACCAGTACCGCCACGACCCCGGCCAACCGTCGGCTCTGCTCGCTCCAGGCTGGGCGGTTCAGGCTTCGGTCAAGCCACGCAATGATGGCACCAAAGACCATCACCGGATGCCCCACAGTCCGCAGCACCAATGCCGGATAGCCGATAGCCCCTTCGATAACCATAGCCACCGCCAGCACCGCAACGCTATGTTCCACCGCCTCCATCCCAACCGCCTCCCTCGATGTGTGCGATTATCGTTTGAGGGCTTCACCCCCTACCCCCCGGTCAGGGTGCAGCCCTGAACCCACCAAAGGCCGGCAGCCTTTGGAAATCGGGATAACCCATCCTTATCTCTTATCAACGTCCAGGCCACACCGTCCCCATGCCCAGCGCCTCCCCCCTTGCCGTCCCGCCCCCTACCCTCGCCGGCTGCTCGACCGTCACCGACCATGGCGGCGATCTAGGGGCCGCGCGATTGCGGTTTCGCGGAGCCCCCGAGCCCTGGATCGACCTCAGCACCGGGATCAATCCTTGGGCGTACCCGATTCCGCCCTGTCCTCCCGAGCTTTGGCAACGCCTGCCCGACCCAGCCACTCTGGAGGCACTCACCGCTGCGGCAGCCCAAACCTTCGGCGCGCCGAGCGCCCTGCATATCGCAGCGGCCCCCGGCTCCCAGTCTGTGATCCAGTGGTTGCCGCGTCTGCGCCCACCGGGGCGGGTCGCCGTGCTGGGCCCAACCTACGCCGAACATGCCGCAAGCTGGACCGCTGCCGGCCATCACGTCAGCCTGTTGGAGATGGACCGCCTGCCGAATCCTGTCGAACGCTTGTATCATGAATCCTGGGATACCGTGGTGGTGGTCAATCCCAACAATCCCGACGGACGAACCCTAGGCCCCGACCGACTGCGAGCCTTGGCGGCGACTCAGGCGCGCCGTCAAGGCTGGCTGGTGGTGGATGAAGCCTTTGCGGATCTGACTCCAACGGCCAGCGTAACCGCCGCCGTTGGCGCACCCGGTTTGGTGGTTTTGCGATCCTTTGGCAAATTCTTCGGACTGGCCGGACTGCGTTTGGGCTTCGCATTGACCGAGCCCGATTTGGCAGCGACCCTGCGTCAGGCGCTCGGCCCCTGGCCCGTAAGCGGCCCAGCGGCCATGATTGCGAGGCTCGCCCTAGCCGATCAGGCCTGGATTGCCGAAACCCGAATCCGGCTGGCCGCTGCCGCCGATCGCTTGGATCACATGCTGACACGCCATGGCTTGGCCCTGTTGGGCGGAACCTCCCTTTTTCGACTGGCCCGGACGGATGCGGCCCAAGCGCGGTTCGAACGTCTTGGCCAAGCGGGGATTCTCGTTCGCCGCTTTGACGCTCACCCCCATTGGCTGCGGTTCGGACTGCCCGCCGACGATGCCGCCTGGCAACGGTTGGAGGCCGCCTTATCATGACCGCACGACACCAAACCCCAACGCCGGCCTTGATGCTCCAGGGAACCGGCTCGGACGTGGGCAAGTCGCTGTTGGTGGCAGGCTTGGCGCGGGCCTTGACCCGACGGGGCCTGCGAGTGCTGCCCTTCAAGCCGCAAAACATGTCCAACAATGCCGCCGTCACCGCCGATGGCGGTGAGATTGGCCGGGCCCAGGCCCTTCAGGCTCGTGCCTGCGGAGTCGCCCCCCACACCGACATGAATCCGGTGCTCTTGAAACCCCAATCGGAAATCGGCGCCCAACTGGTGGTCCATGGCCGGGTCCGCGCCACCGCCGAAGCCCGGAGTTATCAAAGCCTGAAGGCCGGATTGCTGCCTTTGGTGTTGGAAAGCTTCGAGCGGCTGCGGACCGAGGCCGACATCGTCCTGGTGGAAGGGGCCGGGAGTCCCGCCGAAATCAATCTTCGTTCCGGCGACATCGCCAATATGGGCTTTGCCCTGGCTGCCCATGTGCCGGTGGTGCTGGTGGGAGACATTGACCGGGGCGGCGTGATCGCCAGCCTAGTCGGAACTCATGCCGTGCTGCCTCCCGCCGAACGGGCCTTGATCCAAGGCTTTATTATCAATCGCTTTCGGGGCGACGCCAGCCTGTTCGGAACGGGATTGACCGCCATTACCGAACGAACCGGCTGGCCTTCTTTCGGTGTGGTACCGTGGCTGGCCGAAGCCGCCCGCCTGCCCGCCGAAGACGCCATGAGCCTTGGCCGCCCTTCGGGGCGCGTGGACTCATCCGACACCGGAACGATTCGGATTGCAGTCCCGTTGCTCTCCCGGATCGCCAATTTCGACGACTTCGACCCGCTGGCCCAAGAGCCAAGTGTATCCCTAACCATGGTCCGCCCCGGCCAGCCCATTCCAACCGACGTCGATCTGATCCTACTCCCCGGCACCAAATCCACCCTAGCCGACCTCGCCTTTCTCCGCGCTCAGGGTTGGGATATCGATATCCTGGCCCATGCCCGCCACGGCGGGCAGGTCTGGGGGATTTGCGGCGGCTATCAAATGCTGGGGACGCGCATTGACGATCCCGACGGGGTCGAAGGCCGCCCCGGTGGAGCTCCAGGCTTAGGGCTACTCCAAGTCAGCACCGTCCTGACAGGCGATAAAATGCTGGTGAATACTACGGGAACCGATAGTCTCACCGGAACCCCTGTTGTGGGCTATGAAATGCATATGGGCCGCACCGATGGCCCCGATTGTGCCCGGCCCATGCTGCACTTAGCCGCCGGGAAGAGCACCGCCCCCCACCGCACCGACGGCGCCCTGAGCGCCGACCACCGAGTCGCAGGATGCTACCTCCACGGCCTGTTTCGCAGCGACGCCTTCCGTGCGGCGTTATTGGAAAGGCTCGGAGGCCGGGCGTCTTCGCTCACCTTTGACGCCAATATTGAAGCCACCCTCGACCAATTGGCCGATCACCTGGAAGCCCACCTGAACATCACCGGCCTGCTGGCCCTGGCCAGGGGACACCGGCAAGCCATAACCTCATGATACCAGCGGGCCTTGATGATAAGCATCAGTGTAGCCGCATCAGGGGCCGGGAGCGTTCTGAGTGAGAGCGCCAATACCGATGGATGGCAACGACGGTTTCGGGGATAAGCTCGGGGCCATCGGCTTCGATCTGTTCGCGCACATCGTCATCCACATGGATGATCGGCTGTTCGTCATCGTCCAACCAGAAAATCGCCAACGGAATCAAGATCGCGTTGTCGTCAGACGCGATCAGGCGGGACCATTCCGCCAATCGCAGTTTAATGCCGTCCAAAAAACCCTCGGCCCAGTCCGAGGCGATGGGCTCTCCATCCTCCATCCAAAAGACCGGCGTCACCAGTGGCGGATCGCGCTCCAACCCGCTCACGATCTCATCATATCGGGTCTGGATCGAGCCCGTGATCTGCTTGGCCTCTTTGGCGTTGCGAAATTGGGGATCCTCGCCTCCCCAGATCATTGGCCACCATTCTTCCATCGGAATGGGTTCTGGACCAACCGCAACCGCCGTCAAGAAACCGTCAAGGTCGGCGAGTTGCATGCAGTTTTCGGGGGAACGATCCGACGACAGGAACGCGTCAAGGTCATAAAAGTCCAATGGTTCTTTGAGCATGGCTTTTCCCGTGTCGGAGACGAAAGACGGCCCCATGATATCTTGCCTGGGATCATCCGCATAGCGCCTCTCCGACGTATATAGGGGAAGAGTCCCCCCTTTGTTGCCGGAGCCCCTGAAGCCATGACCATCCCAGTCCATCCTTCTCATCATCGTCCCCATGTCGAAAAGCATTTTCTGGCCTCAGCCATCGTCCGCGATGTGGTCATTGGGATGGCCGATGGCTTGACCGTTCCGTTCGCCCTAGCGGCGGGATTGTCCGGCGCGGTTGACTCTTCGGGGGTGATTATCATCGCCGGCTTGGCCGAAATTGCCGCCGGTTCCATCGCCATGGGCTTGGGTGGCTACCTAGCCGCCCGAACCGACCAGGAGCATTACGACTCTGAGCACCGCCGGGAACTCGGAGAAACACGCGAACTGCCCGAAGAGGAACGGCGCGAAGTGGCAGAAATTCTCGGCGGCTTCGGCCTGTCCGGTGAAGCCCTTCATCAGGTGGTAACCGCCATCGCCAGCGATCGTGATCGCTGGGTTGATTTTATGATGCGCTTTGAACTGGGTCTGGAACGCCCGGATCCTCGCCGGGCGCCGATCAGCGCCGCCACCATCGCTTTGGCCTATCTGGCCGGCGGCCTGATCCCGTTACTCCCCTACATGCTGACTTCGGCGATTCAGCCGGCCCTCTTGATCTCGGTGGGAGTGACTTTGGTGGCGTTGGCGCTGTTCGGTGCCGTCAAAGGACGCCTGACCGGCGTCCCCCCCCTCAAAGCCGGCCTCCAAACCGCAGCCATCGGCGCTCTTGCGGCGTTCGTCGCCTACGGAGTTGCACACCTGATCAGCGCCTAATGTCCCACGCTCCTCTAGGCGGCGCCTCTTGGAAAGGGTATGAAACAAGGATCGGTTACCGCTCCAAGGAGTCCCCACGATGATCTCCAGGCTTTTTGCTGTTGCTCTTGCCTTGGCTTTGATCCCGTCCACCCGTGCCGAGGCTGATCCTCTGGAGGCGTTCAACCGGGCCATGTTCGACTTCAACAACCGGGTTACCGATACCGTCATTCAGCCTCTTTCAAAGACACTGGTGGCCTGGATTCCGGCGTCGGTGCGTCAGGCGGGCGGAAATGTCTACGCCAATCTGACCGAACCGGAATTTATCGTCACTAATTTATTCTCGGGCCGCAACGCCGACGCTGGCCTTTCCGCCGAACGCTTTGCGGTGAACTCCACTTTGGGACTCGGCGGCCTATTCGATCCTGCCACGGGCCTGGGCTTGGTTCGTCGCGAAACCGAATTCGGCGAATCCCTCTGCGCCGCCGGCGTGCCTGCCGGTCCTTATCTGGTCCTGCCCCTGATCGGCCCGACCAATGTTGCCTCGGCAGGCCTGTTAACCGGCTTTTTTGCGGTCGAGTGGTACGCCCTGAGCCTGATTTCGACCCTGCTCGCCACCGCCGATTTGGTGGTGGATCTCAGCGCCTCGGCAGCCAGCTTGCGCCATGTCGCCGACCAACCGGATATGGCCCAATTGGACCCCTACCAGATCCAACGGGCCGATTATCTCGACTATCTGAAAAAAGGTTGCGGCAATACCGAGACCCAGGGTACCCCACCCATGGTTGCAACCAGCTCTCAAGCGGGCAACACGCGAACGGGCAACAACTGAGCGAAGGATTCCTATGGCCAAACTCGAAATCATCACCCGCTGTCCGGAAGGCGCAAGCCGGCCTCTGTCGCTCTTATTCGTGCATGGCTCCTTTTCCCACGCTGGCATCTGGGATGTAAACTTCCTCCCCTATTTTGCCGCAATGGGATATACGGCCCATGCTGTCAGTTTGCGGGGGCACGGCGAAAGCGAAGGCCGTCACTTGTTACCCTGGTACAGCTTGAATGACTATGTAACCGATCTGTCAGACACAGTGGAGCGCCTGGAGACCGAGTTCGGTCGACCGCTGGTCTTGGTTGGGCACTCCATGGGCGGCATGGTCCTTCAACGCTATTTGCGATCCGGGCGGGCTCGGGCGGCGATTCTGATGGCTTCGGTGCCACCCTACGGCATGTGGGATTCCGCTATCGGCATGCTGTTCCGTGATCCCTTGCTGGTGCATCAACTGGGAATGTTGATGACCTTTGGCCCAGGCATCGTGAATATTGCAGCCATTCGCCGTGCCCTTCTGTCCGATCGGGTTCCAGAGTCCGAGTTGGTCCGTTACGAGTCCCTCTTCCAGAGTGAATCGCAACGGGTTGTCATGGATACCCTGACCTTTGATCCTTTCTCATGGCGGCCTGACCCTTCCTTTCCGGTCTTGGTCCTAGGGGCTGCTGACGACGTCTTCCTGGCTCCGCCTCAAATCGAGGCGACCGCCCGCGCTTTCGGCACCACCGCGACGATTTTCCCCGACATGGCTCACGGTATGATGATTGAACCGGATTGGCGGCTGGTGGCCGACACCATCGCCAATTGGCTGGAGCAATTGTAACAAACCGACTCTCCGCCGTCCCTAGGCCGAATTGGGCCGAGTTGGGGACGGTGGAGCTTTGAGGTTGAACATCAAGGCCGCCGTCATACTCATCGAGCTTTCGTGTTGACACATTAAAGCGGTCCTCATACCAATGGCCCTGGACGTTGACACGTCCGCAGCGCCCTCAGACGCCGGGCGGGCGCCTCCCTTCTTAACAATAGTGGCAAAAAGGCCAGACCCTCCCGCCACCGGGGCCCGCCCGCCGCTCCCACTCTTGACCCAGTCGCCGGCCCGGCGTAATGCTCACTCGCGACCATTTTCGAGGAGAAGGGCCATGGAAACCGAAGATCAAATGGCGGGCAAAGTTTTTGTCGATGTCGGCGCCCTTGGCCAAGAAAAAAGTGACCTTATTACCGCGATTGATCGTTTTCAAATCGAGGCTATGAAGGATGATGTGCCAATTAGTGCCCATACAACCGAACTCATTACCACCGTTTATCAGCTTTTTCAATATGAAGAATATCTTATGGAATCAGCACGATATCCATTAGCCGATATTCATGCCATAGAACATAATAGAATTATCTCTGACTTGGTTAACGCGGCGACTCAACTTGATGACAGCGATCTAACGGTCAGCCAAGTTGCGGAAAAGCTCCGCAGAAAACTCCGTTTTCATGCTGATAATTTTGATAAAGTGGTTTTCGAATATCTCCGAAAGAAAAACGCTTCGTAATCAACCAACCTTCAAAGGCCGACGGACGCGGATGCGCCCGCCCGGCGTCTGAGGGCCGCTTTAATGTGTATGATACCAACCGGCTAGACAGTGATCTGTGCCGTTGGTATCGGCGGCGACCGCCGCCGCGCGCCCCATGGCGCGAAGCCAAGGGCGCGGATGCGCCCGCCCGGCGTCTGAGGGCCGCTAATGTATATTAGTCTTCGAAAGCGTTGCTCAGATCATTAACATGGGCGTCGCGCTCACCCAGTGGCTTCAAGTTGAAGCGATGTTCGAGAGTGGCCAGAATCGACGTGGTGTCATACTCGGTGTGATCAACAAACCCCTTCTTGGCCAGGGGTGAAACGATGATGGCGGGAATCCGGGTTCCAGGCCCCCAACGATCGCCCTTGGGCGGTGCCACATGATCCCAGGAACCGCCATTTTCGTCGGGTACGATAATAACCGCCGTGCTTGACCAGTGGGAACTGGTTTCCAACTTGTCCATAAGCTTGCCAAGATGTTCGTCGGCATCGGCAATCTCGGAATAGCCGGGATGTTCATTCAGCTCACCAATGGGCTTGTAAAAGACCACCGTTGGCAAGGTACCGTCGGAAATCGCACGCTCCAGATCGGTATAATCCTTGAGATGCGCCGTTCGCGCTGCGGTTCCGTCACCGAATTGCTGGAAATAAGCAAATGGCTGATGGTGAAACTGAAAGGACGGATCCGGATGACCGGCGACGGCATTGTTCCAGCCGCCTGAATACCAAGCCCAGGATACGCCTTTTTCGCTGAGTCGATCCCCGATGGTTGGCATCGACTGGGGCGGCAACAACGAGGTGGGATCCGTGATCTTGGGGTCATGGGGTTGAAACGAGGATTGAATGGTGTTGACGGCATATCCATCCGGGGTCACCACCCCGTCCTTGGTCAGTTCGCCATGCTCGTCAAAGGTTGCGATCAACCGCCCTGGAGCTTGGTCGTAACGGGGGGTACAGGCGCAGACCAGCCAGAAATGATTCAGGAACGAGCCGCCAAAGGCGCCCTGGAAAAAATTATCCGCCAGCGTATAAGCTTTGGCCAACCGTCCCTGTTCCGTGTTCGACGCGTCGTAATAGCCCATGGTCAGAGCCTTGGCGTCAGACCAAGCGACAAACAGGTCGTTCTTGCCGCCGTCGATTTGCCGTTGATTGGTGTAGAAGCGATGAATCAGATCCCCGGTCTTTTGCTGCATGGGAACATACTGGCCGATATCAAAAGGCCGATTGGGCAAGTTTGCAGGAAAGCGCGGATCCGAAGCCGGCGGTGTCTGATTGGTATCCATCACCGGCGGCAGCACCGTATAGGGCTTGCCATCGCGATCCACCTGGATCGCGGCATTGCCAGCGTTGGACAAACCATTGGCTCCCGGAAACAGGCCGAACATGGAATCGAAACTCCGATTTTCCATGTAGATCACCACGAAGTGATCGATCTTAGCCAAGGCGGGCTCTCCTGCTGGCGCAGGCAGCGGCGCCAATGCCAGCGCCACCACGCTTCCCAAGGTCAGCGTCTTCAACAATCGAATAGCCATCATCTCTCGATCCCTTTTTGGCGCCACGTTGGCTGTGCAGTCGATCATAGACATAGGGTTGCCGGTCTTACAAAAGCGTGACATTCTTTTGAAGACTCTCGGCGGTGCCCAAGCCACATCTCCTCCCTTTGTCTCGGCGCATGAGCGCCTTTCGCGGGGAACCGCTTGACAGTCCTCCCTCAACCAACATCCTCATCCTCAACCACAACACCCTGAAAAGGTCGCTTCCCCATGCTCATCGCTTTTGCCGAACCCAACCTGCCCAGTGGCGGGACGTTGATCGTGACCGTTGGCCAGGACCGAACCTTGGGTCCAGCGGCTCTCGAGATCGATCGGATCACCGGCGGCATGGTCGGACGGGCAATCGCGGCCAGCAGCCGCTTCATCGGCAAGAAAGAGGAACTGCTGGAAATTCTGGCCCCCGCCGGCCTTACGGCAACGCGGCTGTTGGTGGTGGGACAAGGCAAGCCCGATTCCTTAACCGAAACCCACTTCGAGGGCTTAGGCGGAGCCATCGTCGCGTTTCTCAATAAAGCCGGTGAAACCGAAGCCTACCTCCATTTGGATCTGCCCGCCGGTCCGGCACCATCGTTATCGCCAAGTCAAGCGGCGGCGGCCGTCGGCGTCGGCGCACAGTTGCGGAGCTACCGTTTTGACCGTTACCGCACCACCGAAAAGCCCGAACAAAAGCCCAGCCTGACCCGCCTGACCATCCAACTTTCGGACTTCGCCGCCGGGGCATCCTTGTTCGCCCAGTCCGAACCGATGCTAGCCGGGGTCCGTCTAGCCCGAGACCTGATTTCAGAACCAGCCAACCAACTGACTCCCGTCACCTTTGCCGAACACTGCACCGCCCTGACGACGCTGGGTTTAGACGTAACCGTTTTGGATCAAGCCCGGATGGCCGAATTGGGCATGGGCGCCCTTCTTGGGGTGGCACAGGGCAGCGCCCAACCGCCCCGGTTGGTCACCCTGTCGTGGCAGGGCGATCCCAACCCGCCCGCCGATCGCGACTCGCGCCCGATTGTGCTGGTGGGCAAAGGCGTGACATTCGACAGCGGCGGCATCTCGATCAAGCCCGCTGGCGGCATGGAAGAGATGAAATGGGATATGGCCGGCGCCGCTGTGGTGGCTGGAGTCATGCGGACGCTGGCCGGCCGGAAGGCCCGCGTCAATGTGGTTGGTGTGCTGGGGTTGGTGGAAAACATGCCTTCGGGTACCGCTCAACGCCCCGGTGACGTGGTGGTTTCGGCCTCGGGCAAGACCATCGAAGTGATCAACACCGACGCCGAAGGCCGCCTCGTACTGGCCGATGCCTTGTGGTACGCTCAAGAAACCTTCAAGCCCCGCCTGCTGATTGATCTGGCCACCCTGACCGGCGCCGTGATTATCGCCCTTGGCCACGAATATGCCGGCCTTTTTGCCACCGATGATGGCTTGGCTGATCAGTTGGAAGCTGCCGGACAAAAAGTCGGCGAAGCCGTGTGGCGTCTGCCCATGGGCGACCGTTACGACAAAGAGCTGAATTCCGACATCGCTGATGTGAAGAATGTTGGCGCGGGCCGAGCGGGCGGCAGCATCCTCGGCGCTCAATTCCTCAAACGATTCGTCGGCGAAATGCCTTGGGCACATCTGGACATTGCTGGAGTCGCCTGGGCTAAAAAGGATACGGCCACCGTTCCCAAAGGGGGAACCGGCTTTGGTGTTCGCCTGCTGGATCGCTTCCTTGCGGACACCGCCGAGAGCCAATCGTCGTCATAGCCCTGGACGGGCGCTCGCGTTCCGATTCCAACGGATGGTTCTCCATCCGTTGGGCCACGGATCACGGACGCCCCTGAGGCTCTGCGCTCACGTCAAAACCGGGAGACCGAAGCATGGCCCCCAGCCTCTATGACCAGGATTTTTACGCCTGGGCCAATGAACAAGCCGCTTTGCTGCGTGCCGGGAACCTGTCCGCCGCCGATATCGAAAACATCGCCGAGGAAATCGAAAGCATGGGGCGAGGCGAAAAACGGGAGTTGATGAGTCGCCTCACTGTTCTCTTGCTACATTTGCTCAAATGGAAATTTCAATCGGGATTCCGATCAAAAAGCTGGATTCGGACTATCAAAGAGCAAAGAATTGCTCTTATACATCATTTGATCGATAATCCCAGCCTGAAATCAAAGTGCAGTGAGGTGGTGAAGAATGCTTATAGTGTCGCATTGATTGGCGCTATTGACGAAACCAATCTTCCAGAGGAAGTTTTTCCCACAGAATGCCCATGGTTATTCGACCAGATCATGGATGCAACCTTTTGGCCAGAATGACGGCAAGGCTAAAACATCGATACCCCTTCATTATCATCTATCCCCGAACGCGACCTGTTCCCAAGCCAACAAGGCCCGCTTGCGGGCTGGCCCCCACCCGTAATGATGCAAGGCCCCCGAAGTGAGAATCACCCGGTGACAGGGGATCAAGACCGCGATGGGGTTGCTGCCCACCGCGCCGCCCACGGCTCGAGCGGCTTTTGGTTGGCCAATGGCGACGGCAACATCCCGGTAACTGACCACCGCACCCGCCGGAATGGCCGTTAGAGCCTGCCAGACTTTGATCTGAAAGGGCGTTCCACGCACCAACACCGGCACGGGCGGTTGGTCGAGCGAGGGTCGAGTCACTTCGAACGCCTGCTCCACCGCATCGCGGGTGGCGGCGGCATCTTCGACCCATTGGACCTCGGGCCAGTCCTTCGCCAACCGCTCCAAGTTCGCAGCGTCGCCGTCAAAACCCAGCCAGCATAAGCCAGCCTCGGCTGTCGCGGCCCATACCGAACCAAACGGACTGGAATGGCGCCCCCAACGAATCACCGACGTTGTCAAGGACAGCGCCGCCGACCACGGGATGACGGCTAATCGCGATGAGGGGCGCCACGCCCCGACAACGGATGGCGGGCGCAATCGCGCCAATAAAGCGTGCGGATCGGTCAGGGACAACGCCTTAATAAAATGACTCAACTCAATCCCAGCGTAACGACGAAACAGTGACTCCAGTGTTGTTGAAGCCAGCCCAAGGGATTCGGCAACACTAGCCGGAGTGAGCCGATCTTGATGATGAGTCGCAAGAAAGCTAACGGTGGCGGCGACCGTCCGGCCTTCCGCATCAGGATCGATGTCAGACATCAGGGCGCAGGCTCCATGGGGCTGGCTTCAAGGTGATCGCTTGGTCTTGGGACAACCAACCGAGTCATTCCAACAATCTGGATTTCTTGACGTGATTATGCTAGCACGAAACAGTCCGATAGTTACCAAAGAAAGAGAGTGATTTTCCATGGACCCATTTCCTCCTCTATCCATCGGATATCTCTCGGTGGCGCCGGGAATCAGCCTGCGCTACGGTCAAGCTCAAAGTCCAGTCGAGCCGACGCTTGGGACCATATTATTAATCCAGGGGCGGGGCGAATTTATCGAAAAATATTATGAAACAGCTCAAAATTTTTTAACCTTAGGATATCATGTTGTGACATTTGATTGGCGTGGACAAGGATTATCGAGCCGATTGCTAAAAAATAGACAGAAAGGATATATCGATTCTTATGATACTTACATTTCTGATTTACATTTTATAATTTTATCACTCATTCACAAATCAGAGAATCATTTTGTTTTGGCCGTTGCCCATTCAATGGGAGGCCACATTCTAGCTCGCTATCTTGATCGCGAACCCAATTGTATCTTTGATGGTATTATTCTTTCCGCCCCGATGATTGATATTGCTAAAAATAGATTTTCACGATACGGACTTTGGTCATTGTCTTTTTTAATGGTTGAGCTTGGATTCGGTCAATCCTACGCCGTGGGCATGAAAAATTATGGTGACGCTGACCGTGATTTTGCCAAAAATCGACGAACTCATGATCCAGTACGCTTTCAACGAGAAGTTACAGCCATTATTAATTGTCCCGATTTAGCCTTGGGAGGAATCACCTGGAGTTGGCTCTATGCGACTATGGTTTCAATTCTGAAATTACGACAAAGCGTTCGAAAACACCAATCGACCAAAATTCTTATTATTTCGGCTGGGGACGAAAAAATTGTCCGAAATCAGGCTCAAAAAGATTACGCAATAAAAAATAGATGTTCCCATATTTACATTATTGAGAACTCTTATCATGAGATCATGCAGGAAACAAATGAAATTCGAAGTCAATTCTGGGCACATGCGCTGAATTTTATCAAAACTTTGCCCATATCAATGATTAAAAAATAAGCAACAATTAAAAATACTCCCTTTTAAGAGCTCATAAACTCTTATGTAATGAAAAAAAACACCTCGTATCCGTTCGCTTAGGCCAACTCAAAAGCATAAAATGCTTAGAAAAAATCGCCGAATAAGTTATACCATGACCGCGAAGGGAGGAATCCGATGACCCGTCATGGCGCTAGGGGGCGACCGAGCCGGCCAAACGTTCGGCTTGCTGAAGGAATGGCGGTAGGGCTTATCGTGCTCCTTGCTTTAGCAACCACTCATGCGCGAGCCGAAGGGGTGCTACGCGTCCTAACCCAAACCAATATCTTTTCCACCATCGATGATAAAGGGCAATTGACAGGTTTTGAAGTTGAAATCGCTCGCGCCCTATGTACAACAATGCAAGTTAATTGCAATATCTCTCCTCTCCCATTCGCTGATGTTTTAGCTAATCTTGATAAGAAAAATGCTGATTTTGCGGTTGCCAGCATCTTAAAAACACCAGAAAGACAAAAAAAATATCTTTTTACGGATCGGTATTGGCGTTCAAGCTCTAGTTTCGTTGGAAAAGCCGGAACATGGCCCACAGGAGTTATGCCAGCATTAGCCGGCCTACGAATTGCTGTCAATGCCAATACAAAACAAGATGAATATATTCATAAAACTGTCTCTAATGGAATTGTTATAAGTTTTGCCAGTCCACATGATGCTTTAAGAGCCGTTGCTGACGGAAAAACTGATATTTGTTTAGTACCGACTATTTTTGCTTTGCAATTTATGATGAGCATAGATGGTCGAGAATTAGAAACTGTGGGAGAACCTGTCACTGAAGATGGTTTAGGTGGCGATGTAGCAATTGCACTTCCTCCTGGAAGTGAATCTCTCCGAGATAAAATTAATCAGGCACTACGAATTATTCTTTCTGATGGTCGTTACGATGCCATAAGCTCTCGTTTTTTACCATTCCGACTGTATTGAGGCACCAATGTATAGATTATTTATGATATCGTTCAGAGTTTTTTTTCTATTGATTCCAGCGCTTCCGGCATTAGCTGAACATGGATTCGAAGGTCAGATATTACGAGTGGTCGTTAATGACAATTCACCTCCATTCAGCCAGCGCCAAGCCGATGGCACTCTGACCGGGTTTAATGTAGACTTTGCATTAGAAATTTGTAAATTTTTACATGCTATTTGTAAAATTGAGACAAGGCCATTAAAATCTGCTATAGATAGCATTGTAACTGGACAGTTTGATATGGGATTTTCAAATCTTCTGTGGTCATCAGAGCGAGAGCGGCGTTTATTACTTTCAGTTCCATATTGGCGCTCTAGTACCAGCTTGATTGGGCGCCGTGGCATGCCCGATCTTGACTTGGCAGAAGCTATTCATAATCATCACATTGCGGTTTTACGTGGTTCGCGTCAATTTGAAGTTCTTTCTACATTTGAAGGATCATTAACTAGTTTAGTTCTGGTCGATACCTATGCAGAATTATGGCAATGTTTGCGCGATAATTGCGCTGATCTTGGCATTATGGCCACTTTAAATGCTTTACATTTTTTACTCACTGAAGATGGAGAAGCTTTTGAAACCATTGGAAATCCTCTAACTGAAAATGGATTAGGAGGATCAATTCATATTGGCTTTCCTCGTAATCGTTCTGATTTGAAAAATGCAGTAGATATTGCCATCATACATCTTCGTGATGATGGGACTTATCAAAGTATTAATCGACGTTACTTTTCATTTGACATTTATTGATTAATCATGATGACCATGACTTTTAAATTTTTTCAAAAGCAACCCTGGCTCCGATTAGAGCCGGCGATGCTGTGTGGCGGTTCTATTTTACTGGTTCTGATTGGCCTGTTATTCGTACTCATAGTCTACGAACAGCGTGAAGTGGAACAAGTCTCTATTGATAGCAGAGAAAGAGTGGTTCCTCTGATACTGGAACGTCAGCGAGCTGTGGTCAATCTGGAAAGGCTAAAGCAGTCCGGCGCTATTGTGCTTGCTAGCGAAGACCCCCGTCGACGGCGTGAAGCGACCCTGTCAGCCCAAGCCCTGGCATTTCATCCTTCTTTTCAATTTGACAAAGAGTTGAGTACACAAGTCTCGGCGGCCTATGCCGCCATTCGTCAAATGAATTTGCTTAAAGAGAAATCGGTAAGGCAACATCAACAAGCCGAAGTTTTAGCCGGAACAGCAGGCGAGATGGAGGCCAAGCAGACGGCAGTGGCGATTGATAAGCAAGTTTCTGATCTATGGTCACAAGCTTTAATTGGATTAAATGCTGTTGGAGATAAACTTCTTGTTAATGTTACAGAGTTAACTGCGGGTCGTTTTGCCATGATTCAAGAACATACTCAGCTTGTATCGCAAATTATTATCATAACATTTATTATTTTATTTATAATTTTCGTCAGTGTTGCATGGTTGGTTCGCCTACATATCGTTAGACCTCTGTTATTAGCAACAGAGGGATTACGTTGTATTGGTTCTGGATCAAAAGATGTTAAATTTCCAGTTGCAGTCACAAAAGAAATTGATAGTATTTTACAAGCTGTTATCCAGTTAGCAAAGCAAACAGAAGATTTACGTGTTGCTCGCGATCAAGCTGAAGAGGCAACACGAACAAAAAGTGATTTTCTTGCTAATATGAGTCATGAAATTCGAACTCCGATGAATGCTATTATTGGAATGTCTCATTTAGTATTAAAAACTGACCTATCCACTAAGCAAAGAGACTATATTGGTAAAATTTATGGCGCAGGCACTGCCCTACTTGGCATTATTAATGATATTCTTGATTTTTCTAAAATAGAAGCTGGGCATTTAGAAATTGAGCACGCTTCTTTTGAAGTCGAAAATGTAACAAACAACCTTCTTACGGTGCTTGCTCAACGCGCTTATGACAAAGGGTTAGAATTACTATTTGATATTTCGCCCGAAATTCCTCAAAGTTTAATTGGTGATTCCTTACGGCTCGGACAAATACTAACAAATTTATTAGGAAATGCAATTAAATTTACCGAATCTGGAGAAATTCACCTCATCGCAACGCTATTAAAACAAGTTGATAATCGCGTTAAATTAAAGTTTTCTGTTCGTGATACTGGAATTGGCATGTCTAAAGAACAAAAAAACCGTTTATTTCAAGCTTTTACCCAGGCCGACACTTCAACAACACGCAAATATGGAGGAACTGGCCTTGGATTGAGTATTTCCAAGCGGTTAGCTGAACTTATGGGTGGCAACATTGGCTTTGATAGCAATTTCGGTTTTGGCAGCACTTTTTGGTTTACAGCTTGGTTTGAAATATCCAAGAATGAGCGCAGAGCCATTCCCACACGCTTGAACGGCTTGCGGGTGTTGGTCGCTGATGATAACGACTCGGCCCGCCGAGTCTTGGAGGAACAACTTCTTGCCATTGGGGCGATTGTTGATCAAGTGGCTTCGGGACAACAGGCCATCGATGCCGTGAGGCGGACCGATTTAACCACGCCCTATGATCTGGTTCTGATGGATTGGCGGATGCCCGAATTGGACGGCATTGAAGCCGCTAAACGTATTAAAGGGGATAAGTCACTGATGGGGGCTCCGACGATTGTCATTGTTTCGGCTTTCGGGCGAGATGAAATTCATCAAGAAATTATGGCTGCCAATCTCGATGAATTTTTAGTCAAGCCGATCAACCAATCAATGCTAGTTGACACTCTTATTCGTATTTTTGCACCTGAATATGGAAGCTTAGAAAATAAAGCTATTACTAAAAAAGAATATAATTTATCTGGAATGAAAATTCTTTTAGTAGAAGACAATGATATTAATCAACAAATTGCTACAGAATTATTATCAAGCATTGGTGTAGTTGTTGATGCGGCAAATAATGGTCAAGAAGCCATTGATAAAATATTTTCTAATGACCAACTAAATAATTATGATGCTATTTTAATGGATTTACAAATGCCTATTATGGATGGATTTCAGGCTACCTATCGTATTCGAAGTGATTCTAGATTTTTAGATTTACCTATTATTGCTATGACAGCCCACGCTATGGTTTCTGAACGGGAGCATTGCTTTGCCGTTGGCATGCAAGAACATGTGGCCAAGCCAATCGATCCTGATCACTTATTCCAAACTTTGCAGCGTTATTTTAAGCCTGACTGGAAATGTTCTCCCTCTGCTTCCCTTTTGCAGCCACTCCCTAAACCCGCTGACCCTTTTCACATTCCAGGATTCGATACCAATGGCAGCCTAAAAAGAATTGGCGGCAATCTTAAACTGTATCGCTCGTTGCTGGCCCAATTTGCTGACCGACAGAGCCAAGCGGCTGAATCCATTCAGTTTGCCTTGACAGCATCCGATTTTCTGACGGCAGAACGGATAGCGCATACTGTCAGGGGCGTTTCCGCCAATCTTGGTGCAATACGTTTAAGTAAAGCTTCAGCAGCCCTAGAAGGTACTTTTCACATACAAGACCGTGAAGCGACAGAAATTGCTTTTAAAGTATTTAAGATTGAATTAGATAAAACTTTATTAATCATAAAAAAGGCATTAAAAGAAATATCAAGAACAACAGGTGTCGCACCAGATGAATTTGATAAAGAATTGTTTTTAAATAAGCTTCAACAGTTAAAAATTTTGATCACATCTTTTGATCCAAGTGCCTTTGATATGATGCTCGATATTCGGGATTCGTTAGCATGGTTTGTTTCAGAGGCCGACCTTCGCGCTTTGGAGGTCAAAATCGGTGATTTTGACTTTGATGCCGCTGCAATCTGTCTTATCGATATACTCAACCGACTTGGCGAAAATATGGAGGATACCCATGGGCAGCGTTGACAATCGCAAGTTTATTCTCATTATTGACGATACCCCGACTAACATTGCTGTCATCAGCGGACTGCTAAAAGATGAATTTCGTCTAAAAGCTGCAACTAGCGGCATCAAAGCATTGACATTAATTCACTCAGGAGAACTACCAGATTTAGTCTTGTTAGATATTATGATGCCAGAAATGGATGGTTATGAAGTTTGTCGCCGACTTAAAGAGAATTCAACAACTTCTGATATTCCAGTCATTTTTCTAACGGCGAAAACGGAAGTTATTGATGAAACTACTGGATTAGAAATGGGTGCTGTCGATTATATTCATAAACCATTCAATCCTGCCATTGTTAAAGCTCGAGTTAGAAATCATTTATTAATTAAAGATGCTAAAGACTTTTTAAAAGTAAAAAATAAATTGTTAGAAAATCTTGTTGCAGAGCGTACTCGAGATTTAGCAAACATTCAAGATGTAACAATTCTTGCGCTTTCTTCTTTAGTTGAAACTAGAGACAAAGAAACTGGAAATCATATTCGTCGAATTCAATTTTATATTAAAGCACTGGCAACTAAACTACAAAATCATCCGCGATTTTACGACGAGTTAACCCCAGAATATATTGAATTACTTTACAAGTCAGCGCCGCTTCATGATATTGGTAAAGTCGGAATTCTTGATAAAATTTTATTAAAGCCTGGACGCCTAACTCCTGAAGAATTTGAGACTATGAAATTACACGCGACAATCGGTCATGATGCAATTGCTAATGCGGAGGCTCGCCTTGGCCTGGAGGTTCCTTTTTTGCGTATTGCGAAAGCAATCGCATATGGCCACCATGAGAAATGGGATGGAACCGGCTATCCCCAGGGACTCAAAGGTGACGCTATTCCGGTTTCAGCTCGTTTAATGGCTATCGCTGATGTTTATGATGCGTTGATCAGCCGCAGAGTCTACAAAGGGGCTATGACTCATGAGCAGGCTGTGGCCATAATCCGAGAAGGGCGCGGTATTCATTTTGACCCTGATATTACCGATAGCTTTTTAGCTATTGCCGACGAATTTCATGCAATTGCCCAGCATTACGCTGATCGTGAGTCAAAAGAGTAAGGTTTGTGTATCAATTCTGTGATTGAGGAATAGAAATGATGGTAGATTCAATTGATCGTAAATTAATTTTAATTGTTGATGACACACCAACAAATATTTCTATTGTAAGCGGGTTGTTAAAAGATCGCTATCGATTAAAAGCAGCTAATCGAGGAGAAACCGCATTAGCTATGATTCATACTGGAGATTTACCTGATTTAATATTACTAGATATTATGATGCCAGGTCTTGATGGTTATGAAGTTTGTCGACAACTAAAATCCGATCAAAGAACACGTGATATTCCTATTATTTTTTTAACTGCTAAAGATCAGATTGAAGATGAAGCTTTTGGCTTAATGATTGGTGCTGTTGATTACATTGTTAAACCAATTAAACCATCTATTCTTTTTGCACGCATTCAAACTCATTTAGCATTATCAGATGCTAATAAAAGATTAGCAATTCAAAACCATATTTTGATAGAAACAGCGAGATTACGCGAGGATGTTGAGCATATTATACGCCATGATCTTAAAACTCAATTAAATATTATTTTAAGTATTCCACAACTTTTATTAATGGAATCAGAGTTAAATGATAAACAACGTAAATTTATTAATATTATTGATGATTCTGGTCATCAAATGATGAAAATGGTCAACAGGTCTCTTGATCTATACAAAATGGAAAGTGATCTTTATTATTTTAGGCCAGAATCTATTAATATTATAGATATAATAAATGATGTTATCAAAAATCTTGATATTATCATTAATTTAAAATCCATAAAAATAATAATATCAATCAATAATCAGGCAATAGAATTTGATCAAGTCGTAATGGCAGAAGTTGAACCTATGCTATGTCATTCTATGCTTTCCGATCTTATTAAAAATGCGATTGAAGCATCTGAAATTGATGGTATAGTAAATATAAAAATACATAAAGGAATTAATATCATTATTTCAATTGAAAATAATGGTGAAGTTCCAGAGCAAATTCGAGACAATTTTTTTGATAAATTTGTTACTTTTGGCAAGCCTGGTGGCACTGGCCTCGGAACATATTCGGCAAGCCTTATTGCTAGAACTTTGAATGCTTCTCTTTCCTTAGATACTTCAATTAAAGGAAAAACTGTCCTTCATATCACGCTAAAAACCGCAGGGGGGGCGTGAATCATACCATCGAGCCTTGATGGTGACTCATCAAGGCTGCCCTCAGACGCCGGGCGGGCGCATCCGCGCCCTTGGCTTCGCGCGCATGGGCGCGCGGGGCCGCCGTCGCGGCCCGATACCGGCGATGTGTCAGTATCAGGGCTCGCCGGTATCAGACGCCGGGCGGGCGCATCCGCGCTTGGCCCGTGCGTAGGAGCGCGCAGGGCCAAAGCAAAGGAGCCATTTGAGAGGTCATTCTTTAGACCGACCCGAGTGAGATATTGTGGTCTTTTCTGAAAAGGCGCAGATATCAGAGACTTGACATATAGAACAAGATGGCGATCGCGCTTTACATATGTAACGACCATGCAAAATCAACCAATGATGGGCATGCTGTTTCCAATGGTCTGGAACCACCGCTTCTAGCTTGGTTTCAACCGCTGCCGGCGTTGCTCCCGGAGCCATGCCGGTTCGGTTGGCGACTCGGAAAATGTGAGTGTCGACCGCAATGGTTGGGTGACCAAACGCAACATTAAGAACGACGTTTGCCGTCTTACGTCCAACACCGGGCAAAGCTTCTAAGGCGTTCCGGTCCTCGGGAACCATACCCTTGTGGTCGCGGAGCAAAATTTCTGAAAGTTTGATGATATTTTTGGCTTTGGTATTGAATAGGCCAATGGTTTTAATACTCTCCCGTAATTTAACTTCACCTAAGGCTAGCATCTCATCCGGCGTCCGAACTGATGAAAAGAGATGTTGGGTTGCCCGGTTAACACCAACATCCGTGGCCTGAGCCGAAAGCACGACCGCCACTAAAAGGGTATAAGAATTAACAGAGTCCAGCTCTGACCGAGGTTCAGGATTCTTCTCGGCCAAGCGGGCAAAGAAACGGTCGATATCATCGGGGCTCATGGCGAACTCACGGCGGACTGGAGCGGCATGATCGTCGCCCCCGATCAGTGATAATCGAAGGCAATGCTAAAGACCAGATCACTGGGAAGAGCACCGGGGGGCGGTGCGGGAAATGGCGCAGCCGCGCGCACGGCCGCGATGGATGCCGAATCAAGGGTGGTGGTGCCACTGGTTTGGGTGACAGCTACGGAAATCAGTTCTCCTTCCGGGGAAACCGCAAAATTAAGCGCAGTTGAGCCTTGTGCTACAATACGTTCGGGTTTATGCCGAAGAATACGCATCCACAACCGACGGCCATAACTCTGAATGGTTTCAGAAGAGGCAAGGCGAGGCGCAGGAACAAGAGTCGCCGGAGGCGGACTTGCAACAGGTGGAGCAATCGTCGACGCGGGTAATGAGCCCGTTGGTGGAGCTTGGAGAGGCGGCTTCGTGATCTCCGCAGGGCGCTCCGCCCGCCGATGGATTTTGAGAGGACGGTTCAGTTTCGGGGGCTTAAGGGTCTGGGGCTGCGGTTTAAACGGCGGTTCAAGGGGGGGCGCTTGGACAACCGAAGCCAAAGAAGGCGGCGGAAGGGGTTCTGGTTCTGGTGCTGATGGAGGAAGGGGCGGTTCTGGGGTCGGAAGCTCCGCCGTTTCTTCCGGGCCCGCCATTTCCTCTGGGGGCGATGGCGAGGCTTCGATAATCGCAACTATCTCGATATCGACGGGGCTGGTCGCCGACAGCACGGGAAAGGTCGAGGCTTTAATCAGTAAAATGAAGATAAATCCATGTAAGATTAAAGATATTGCTAAATAATATCGTGCTTTTCCACGACAAGGTATAGAATATGGCAGTATAAGCCCAGCTTGTGGAAAGGCAGACATCGAAGACATGGAGCGCAAGCCCTTTAAATAAAACCAGCCCCCTTGGAACGGCACAGATGTTCCAAGGGGTCTAGATTTACCGGGAATTAGAATTTTATCGTAGTGCTCACCACAAAACTGCGCCCTGGTCCCGGCAATGGACCATACGGCCCCTTAGTTATTCCACTGACCTTGGCATCGCCGAAATCAACACCTCCTAAAGGCTCATAATACTGCTTATTCAGCAGGTTTTTGATGCCAAAATCAACACTGATATTGTCCCATTGATAGCCGGTATGCAGGTTGACCAACGCATAAGCCGGTGTCGTTGGCTCCCGACGGAGGGTATCGACGTCAGTTTTATCACTAACCAACTGTATCTCCAGGCCGTTACTCCAACCGCCTAAGTGATGATCCAGTGATATCCGTCCATTGAGGGGCATCACATTGTAAAGGCCCGTACCATTGGGGGTGTAAGCACGAACATATCCCAAGGTGCCCGATACTGTTCCCTTGCCATATGTATCATCATTCCAAACCACTTTCTGGCCGGACAGATCGATGCCATAGAGGACAGCATCCTGATTCGCAAACTGAAGGAGTGGGACATTATTCCCCTTGTCAAAACCAATCTGCCGAACCCCGATATAGTCTTCAACATAGGTGAAATACGGCGTGATCTTGATATCCCAATCGGCCCGTGCAGCATCATGGAGAGCCCCGGAGACGCTGACGGTGTTGGCAACTTCGGGTTTGAGGTTGATGTTACCGACATACTCGTTGCCATCATTGAACCACGTCACCATGCTGCTGGCCATAGCCCCCGTCGACCACGCATAGCGTTCATAGAGATTCGGAGAACGGGTCTTGCGGGCCAAACCCGCTTCCAACGTGGCGTTGTCATCTGGTTCATAGCGAGCCAAGCCGGTCAGATCAAAATTGGCATCGGTACGGCCATGACTTTGAGCATTAAACGCGGCAGCATCAGAACCGTAATGGGTCGCGGTTGCCCCCCTCATGCTCATGGCCATATTCGAGTTATTATAACCCGAAACATCCCCGGTATCCATCATGATCATATCATTACGAACACCTAACAATGTGGTCCATTGCGACGTCCATTTCTTTTCCCATTCCAGGTAAGTGCCCAGTTGGTTTCGCTCACCGTCATTAATATTGATAAAAGTATTCGGCCCCATCGCCGTGATGCCAGTCATGGTTGGCGGCCACCAGTCATTGAGAGTGTAGCGGTGAAATTCGTTACCAACCCGCAACGTGTCTTCAGGCGAAAGAGAGATTTCAGCTTTTACCGAATAGCCAAGATCGGTGGCGCTGGTGTCCATCGGCATATGCATGCCCGGCATCATGCCGCCATTCAACTTTTCGGATAAAAAGTCCATCGCATGATCGACATGCTGCCAGTAGATTCGGGCATCCAGAGCCCCCCAATTAAATTGGCCCTGATAGCGACCATTGACAAAGTAGCTTTGATTATTGGTCATATCCATTCGCTCACCGGGAAAACCCTGGTAAGGAAGATATTGACCGCCCGCCTGCAAGGTAAAGATACCCGTATCATTTCTGAGTGCAGCCGTTAAAGCTTGGTTGCTGGTTTCGTAAAGACTGGAGGCGATTTTCTTACCCGCACCATCCACGTAATCGGAAGCTTTGCTGCCTGACCCCGTGTAGTTGATGCTGACATCATCGATGGCTCCCGTGACCGAAGCCGACGCACCGTAATTGTTGCCATTGCTTCCATAGAAAGCAGTCAGGCTCCCCTCGGTATGCAACCCCTCTCCCGGATTGGCGAAAACCGGAGGCGGAGACGCAACCTTAATGGTTCCGGCGATGCTGTCGCCGCCAGCACTGACCGGCGTAATGCCCGCCATCACGGTCATTGCCCCCACCGAATGGGGTGCAATGTACGATAGGGGCGGGTTCATATGGTTAGGACAAGCCGAGGTAATGGGAATCCCATTGACCTCGGTCTTGATGCGATCATCGGCCAAGCCATGGATCACCGGCAGGCTGGAAACACCGCCATTGGAAGCTGCGTTGGCCCCCGGAACGCTCATGAGTAAGGATGCTGTGTCGCTGGAACCAAGACGGCTCTTGTCCAGGGCGGCGCCTCCTAAGGTCAAACCGCTAAACAGCGACGAATCCGGAACCGTTTGAACGGGAACCGGCGGTAGAGGCGTCGCCTGTTGGGCCCATGCAGCCCCCGGTAAAGCCAGAGCCAGAACGGCTCCAGACCACAACGCGAAACTGCCGCCCGATGCACGAGGCGCATCTTTAACAAATTTTGAAACCGACATGCACAAATCTCCGCAAGACCACCGATCCGGCATGCCCATGACGCATCATGGAAATACACAGCAAGACGACACGCCCTTCGGAACGCGCCGAACTCTTCGGATCGTTTGATGATGAACCAAGAAGATCAGATCAGGCGGTCAGGTGGGGTGGGGCTCGGGATTGACAGCCGGTTTGGAAAAAGGCTTTGGGCGTAACACCGACCAAAAGCACCGGGTGCAAGGCCTTAGGAAAGAGCAACGGCGTCGACAGAGCCGCCACTGGCGAAGGCAAAGTGAAGCCGCCGGCATGGGCAAGGCAGAATGGGCAGACCGCCCCGGCGTGAGGCTTGGATGCCGGAACCGACGGCGCTGTTGCGTCCGGGCTGGTTGCGCCACTGGCACAAAGCGAGGTTCCAAAACCATCCGCAGGATCGACCACACCAACCATTGGCATGGTTAACAGGCTCAAGAGCGCCGCAACCACCAGCCACGCCACGCCACGCGCCATCCCCCGCCGCGAACGGCGGAACAGCATGGAGGCGAGGAAGGCGTGGTGAGTCATGGGGACGACGAAAAATATCCTGCGCGTGACAAGGGCGTCATCCATGTAGACAACAGCCCCAACGGTGGCAGGCTAGCTGCGACCAGAGGGTATTGTCAATCTTCAGTTCAGTTCAGTTCTCATACCCATCGAGCCTTGATGTTAACTTATCAAGGCTGCCCCCAGACGCCGGGCGGGCGCACATCCACGCCCTTGGCTTCGCGCCATGGGGCGCGCGGGGCCGTCGTCGCGGCCCGATACCGGCAGTGTGTCATCGTTATAGCTCGCCGGTATTAGGGGTGCTGAACAATGGCCTGGGCCGTGCGAAACCAGACTGGAACTTGGGACCAACCCTGATTGGCAACCAACCAGTCCTGAAATTCATCATCCCGGCAACCAACATAGAAGCAGATTAAATTGGGAAGGTTACGGCGTGCATCGTCATTGATACGAATCGAACCGCTCATCAAACCATCTTGATAATCGGCGATAAATGTTTGGAACCATTGATGGTTAAGCCGATGGGTAGAGAGTCTTGGATATTTCAAATCATCCATCACCGATTCTTCACTGGCAAAGTGCTTATTGGCAGTTATAGAAATTCTCTGAAGAATAGAAAGAATTTTAGCAGTACTTACAGTAGGAATGGCAAGCAATGTAGCCAGATCCTGAACGGCATCACTCAACTGCCGATGCTCTTTTGCCAGGAGGGCCAGGATTTGCCGTAACTCCGACGGAGTGTTCATAATCTCTCTCCCTTCACAGTTCGGTCGCCCGGTGAGTTCTATCCCGCCGTTTTTTCATATCTCCCATGCGTTGGGCGACAAGGAAAGAGTTAACAGATATTAACCGTGATCGTCAATAAAAAATAAACCAACAAAAGACCTAAACAATTTTATATAAAATAAAAACTCGTGAAATTAGACTCATATTCTTTAGATTTTAGGCCTCACGGTAGAGAAAAAGGTCGGAAGTAACATTGATACCGGCGAGCTATAACGATGACACACTGCCGGTATCGGGCCGCGACGACGGCCCCGCGTCCTCGTGGACGCGAAGCCAAGGGCGCGTCCGCGCCCCCCCCCTAGAGTCACGCGGGGGCTTCGCGCGCATAGGTGCGCGGGGCTGTCGTCGCTGGCCCGAGGACCGCCGATGTGTCAGTATCAAGGCTCGCCGGTATGAGAGGGCTTTGCCTCATGGGTGTTAAGAAGCGGTGCTTCCCCTCTAGCTCTCGCAGGACTCCGTCCCATAGGCACTAGGGAAGCACAGTCTCCGTGACCACGAGACGTCAAGAGTTCAAAGGGGCGACCGAAAACCGGGGGTTAAATGACTCCAAAAATCAAAAGAGCAATGAGCCACGGCACAAAATAGGCAATTGGATAGAGAATCAACATCAGCCGATCGATAAGAACATGGTTTGTAAGACTATCAGCCACCTCCATCTTCTTCATCCAAAGATTCAAGGCAACCACAAGACCCCCGACGAGAAAGGCATTGGCCAATATTACGTCAATAAATGTTAGATACCCTAGCCTCGGCAGATCATTCGACAGCGTAAAACTAAAGGCAATAAATAAAAGCAAATGACCGCCGGTAATATCAGCCCTCTTATTGTAATCATTAAGAATAAAAGTCATCCACGAAACAACCATAATAATGATAAGAGGTAAAAATATTTTTAATAGATAATAAATTATCTCTCTTTTCATTTCAACGTGAAATGTAAAACGAGGGCGTAAATCAGATGTTAGCGTTACGGGAGTATCATATCCCATAACCTCCCATTCTTCGGCCCCAATTTGATTGCTCATGCCAGTCTTTTGTTGATTAACTATAAATTTATACCGTTCATTAGGGTAGAATGAATCGATATTGATATAAAAGTCCTGTTTATCGAAAGGAAACTTCCTGAAATCCATGGTCGAAGCTTGTAAATCAGCCGAGAATTTTTCCGTATAATACGCTGTTCCATTGGATTCGACAAAAATCGTGATGCCCTGGCTGGAGCGCGCCCCTCTGATATTGTATATTGAAAATTCCGGCCACCGCAAATGATGGTCATCCAGAAAGTGCTTAAACTCACTTTCATTAAAAGTTTTAAAATTACAACTACAACTGGCTGGGCTAAAGGCATAGCCGACATCTTGCCATTGTAGCCTCAGCGTAGCCGCGATACTGAATCGCTCCTCTTTCTGTACAATATTGAACAACTGATCTAATTTAAAGGATATATTGACAGGAATGGCTGGCCGTGCAATCGGATAGCCCCGTTCAGCAGGGGAATCGGTCAAACCGTCGGGTGCATTGAGTCCCAAAGTCAAATGGTATTGTCCGTAACTCTCTGGATCAGAAGACAGTTTTAAGCGGTAGTCCTGAGCCGGTTTGGTAAAGCTATAGCTCAGAGTTGTCGCAGACCCGGACGGTGTCGAGCGACGAAGTGTTCTTTTACCGAAATCAAGAAGCTGAAGATTGGGAGGCGCTTTATCAGGGGGGCCGTCGACACGCACAGTCAGAGTGGTGCCAGCCTCCAGCGTATTCAAAGTGAAGGACGTTTGGGGGCGACTGGCATTCAACTCTCCGGTCAGGACTTGCACCCGGCTTTCGGGCGAGCCAACCCCTCGGTCCAGTGCCGCAAAGGAATCGCCACGAGAAGCGGTGTCCTGGTCAACCCCATCGGGGACATTCAATCCCAGAACCAACCGAAAAATGCCAAAGGTCGCTTCGGTGGCAGCCCCAGAATTCGCGAGCATCGGCGCGCCCATGACCAGAAGCAAAAAAGAGCCGTCATGGGGCGCGACGATGCTCATATTGGCATCGTAGGACGGATCGGCCTCGGCGTTCCAAGCCAAAAACCATGTTTTGGCCAGTATCGCCAGAGCATTCCGGGGGTCTTGACCGATCGTACCAGCACTTTCAGTCGTCGATCTCAAAGCCTGTTTAAAGGCTTTGAGATCGACGGGAGCTTCTAACAAGGCCACGATCGGATCTAGATTGCCAGAGACGCCGTGAAGCTCGGCGCTAATCCGATCCCCCTTCTTAAGTCCGATCAGCCGATATCCGACCAGTTGATTGGGTTCGACCGTACCGTCAAACGCCTGAACACCGCTTCGCTCCGATGCAGATGCAAAGGCTTCGGGCACAACAAAGGAAAAACAGGCCAGAATAAGCACAAGGCCCCAAAGAGCCCGAAGAATCCACATCATCGCAATAATTCAATTCATCTCAAGGGAGAGGGCAGAACGCAGACTGTCAGGTTATTCGCCAGCCTTGCGGCTTAACATCGGCCCCAATTTACGGCCACCGAGCAGGTGAACGTGAAAATGTGGAACCTCTTGATGGGCATCGGCACCGGTATTGGCCATAAAACGATAACCAGGCGCATCCAAGCCCAAATCCCGCGCAATGGCGGCAACGGCACGAAACAGAGCGGCAATTTCAATATCGCTGGCTCGAGCACCAAAATCATCAAGAGAGATATAGGCCCCTTTGGGGATCACCAAAACATGTACCGGCGCCTGAGGATGAATATCATGGAACGCCAGAACATGATTATCCTCGAAAAGCTTGCGACAAGGCAACTCGCCGCGCAGAATACGGGCAAAGATATTGTTGGGATCATATGTGCCCATACCTGATCTCCCTTGCATTAATTGCTCGACTTACGGGACTTCTTTTCTTCCAAACCACTGACACCTTCGCGGGCGGCGAGGCGAGCATAAACCTCAGTCGGTGCTAGCTTGGCGTCAGCCCACAACACCACCAAGTGATAGAGAAGATCGGCGCTCTCGTCCGCCAGCTTGTCGCGGTCGCCGCGTATCGCCTCGATCACCGCTTCAACCGCTTCCTCGCCAACCTTTTGGGCGATCTTCGCGGTCCCCCGCCCCAGTAGCTTGGCGGTGTAGGACGTCGAGGGATCGGCACCTCGCTTCGACTGAACCATCCGATAGAGGCGGTCGAGAATTTCGGCGGTGGGCTTTGAGGATTCATCGGCCATGGTCTTTGCCCCGGTCGGTGGTGATACGGACAGGAAGTCCGGCGGCGGCCATCGCGGCTTTGGTCTCGGCGATGGAGAACAGGCCAAAGTGGAAAATCGAGGCAGCCAAAACCGCGCTGGCGTGGCCTTCGCGAATGCCCTCGACCATGTGTTCCAGGGTGCCGACCCCTCCCGAGGCCACCACCGGCACAGTCACGGCATCCGAAACCGCCTGGGTCAAGGCCAAATCAAAGCCCGAACGGGTGCCGTCGCGATCCATGGAGGTCAATAGAATCTCGCCCGCCCCCAACGCGGTCAAGCGGCGAGCCCACGCCACCACGTCCAGGCCGGTCGGCCTGCGGCCTCCGTGGGTGAAGACCTCCCACCCCTGGCAACCGGGCGAAGTCGCTCGTTTGGCGTCGATGGCCACCACGATGCACTGGCTGCCAAATTTTTCAGCGGCTTCCTTCACCAGTTCAGGCCGATCCACGGCAGCGGTGTTGATTGAGACCTTGTCCGCCCCGGCCAACAGCAGCTTCCGAATATCCTCGACCACCCGAACCCCGCCACCAACGGTGAGCGGCATAAAGACCTGCTCGGCGGTGCGGCGAACCACGTCATACAGCGTATCGCGGCCTTCGTGACTGGCGGTAATATCAAGAAACGTGAGTTCGTCAGCGCCTTCGCGGTCATAAATCCGTGCTTGTTCCACCGGATCGCCCGCATCCACCAGATCGACGAAATTGACTCCCTTGACCACCCGGCCATCCTTAACGTCCAGGCAGGGAATGACGCGGCATTTCAGCATTCGGGGGCTTTCGGTGCGGGGGCGGGGGCGGTCCCGGAGAGCAAGGCCAAGGCCTCTTTCGGATCAATCCGACCATCATAAAGAGCGCGACCAACGATCACCCCGTCAATGCCGGTATGCTCTTCGGCCTTCAGGGCTTGCAGGTCGGCGATGGACGAGACGCCTCCCGAGGCGATAACCGGCGTGGTCAGTGTGAAGGCCAAATCGGCGGTCGCCTCGACATTGACGCCAGCCATGGCGCCGTCGCGATTAATGTCGGTATAGATGATGGCGGCCACGCCGCAATCCTCGTAGCGAAGCGCCAAATCCAGCGCCCGGACGGTGGAAGACTCAGCCCAGCCCGACACCGCGACGTAGCCTTCACGCGCGTCGATGCCCACCGCGATCTGGCCAGGGAAAAGCCGGCAGGCCTCTTTGACCAACTCGGGCTGATGAAGAGCGACGGTGCCCAGGATCACCCGGCGGATGCCGCGCGTCAGCCAGTTTTCCATGGTCTGGAGCGTGCGGATGCCGCCGCCCAATTGGACCGGAATGGAAACGGCAGCCAAAATTTGATCCACCGCATCGCCATTGACCGGATGCCCGGCAAAGGCGCCGTTCAGGTCGACCAGATGCAGCCAGTCATATCCCTGCGCCTCGAAGGCGCGGGCTTGGTCGCCGGGGCTGACGTTGAATACGGTGGCATGGTCCATCATGCCACGGACCAGCCTGACGCAGGCGCCGTCTTTAAGATCGATGGCGGGGTAAAGAATCATAGTGGCCGATTGTCCCGGTGATGTGTCGTCGGTCTGGAGTCAGAGGCAAGGTCCGCAGGCTCGGTCAGGTCTTTGTAGTAATAGCGACCAACCACAGCCTCCCCACGAACGCAGGCATAATAGGGGTGGCTTCCCCAACAGACAAAGCCCAAAGATTCGAATAGGCGCACTGCCGGTTCCTGGGTGGCCCGAACGTCCAGATTCAACACCTGGACGCCGGTGACCCGCGCTTCGGCCTCGGCAGCCTGAATCAGCCTGCGGGCCAGACCACGGCCACGGGCCCAAGGGGCCACGAAGCAGGTGGTGATCATGGCGGCGTGGGCTTGGGCCTCGTTGTTGCGCGGGGGCCGGACCAACTGGACCGAGCCACCGATCACACCATCAAGTCGCCCCACAAACAGGCTGCGGTCAGGAATCAACAAAACGCCGCGCCAATAGCGTTCCATCAAGTCGCGGGGCGGCGCATCCAGCCAGCCAAAGCCACCGCCATCCCGGATGGCCTGCTCGGCGGCATCCCCCAGATCATGGAGGTCTGCCGGCTTCAGCTTGTCGACCCGTGCGATCGAAAAAATCGGGGGCGCAAGAACCGAAGACGGGACCGAAGCAGGAGGGGTGGCGGGGGGCGTGGCCATGGGGCTACGGACGCCAGCCAAGGAAATTGGCAATCAGGCGCAACCCTGCGGCTTGACTCTTCTCTGGATGGAACTGGGTTCCGATCAGATTGTCACGCCCGACGCTTGCGGTGACATCGCCGCCATAATCGACGACCGCCAACCGATGGTCAGGATTGGCACATTGGACGTGATACGAGTGAACGAAATAACCATGCACCGGATCAGGAAGCCCAGCCAGAACCGGATGATCCCGAAGGATGGTCAGATCGTTCCATCCCATATGCGGCACCTTGAGGGCCGGGTTCTGGGGAGTCAGCGGCACGGCGTCTCCGGGGATCCAGCCGAGACCCTGGGCCAACCCATGCTCGTGCCCGCGTTCGGCCATCAACTGCATGCCGACGCAAATCCCCAAAAAGGGCACCCCGCGTCGCAACACCGCCTCTGCCATGGCGTCCAGCATGCCCGGCACGCTGCTCAACCCGCGCATGCAGTCGGCAAAGGCACCAACGCCGGGCAGCACCACATAATCGGCGCGGCGCACCACTTCGGCATCGGCTGTGACCAGGATGGACCGGGCTAGCGTCTGTTCCGCCGCTGCGCGCTCGAACGCTTTAGCCGCCGAACGCAGATTGCCGGATCCGTAATCGATAATGGCAACGGTGGACAGGGGCGGAGTCTCCAGGTGGCAGGGTGAACCGGAACCGGCGGAAAGGCGTCGCGTTGATTAACCGCCGAGGGTGCCCTTGGTCGAGGGAATTTCGCCGACTTGACGGGGATCAATGGCAATCGCCAATCGTAACGCCCGCGCCAGCGCCTTATAACAGCTTTCAACGATATGATGGTTATTTTCACCATAAATCGTCTCGACATGCAATGTCGCGCCCGCCGCTTGGGCAAACGCCTGGAACCATTCCCGGAACAACTCGGTATCGATATCGCCCAGCTTGTCACGGCTGAAGGCCACCTTCCACACCAGATAGGGACGGTTCGACAGGTCCAGGGCGACCCGAGTCAAGGTTTCGTCCATGGGAATATGGGCGTGACCATAGCGGCCAATGCCGCGCCGATCACCAAGGGCCTGATGGATCGCCTGACCGATGGCGATTCCGGTGTCTTCGGTGGTGTGGTGGCCGTCAATGTGGAGATCGCCTTCGGTGCGCACCGTCAAATCGATCAAGCTGTGGCGCGCCAACTGTTCCAGCATGTGGTCGAGAAACCCCAGGCCGGTTCGAATATCGGAACGGCCCCGGCCATCCAAATCGACATCGACCCGGATGCGGGTTTCTCGTGTGATGCGTTCGACGCTGGCGCGACGGCTAGCAAGGGCCGAAGGGAGGATGGGAAGGGACTCGTTCATGACCACAAACTCTGTAAGGTAAGGCAAAAAGGACCGTCGAAAGAGCCGGGACAGCGGCGCCCGCTTCGCACAAAGCCGCTTATTGGCGTTGATAATGGCCCTCAAAGAATCCGGCCATCCCACAGCCGTTGCGGCAATCCTGTGCCGTGACCACGGCCCCACCGGGGCCTGTGGAGATATCGACCCGGCAGTGCTTGCCGTCAATCTCTTCTGGGTCCGTCCAAGTCAGAGTCTGACCATCAATCCGCAGATCGGCCATGTCAACCTGGCACATGTGCCCCCGCGAGACATTGATGGTTTCAATCCAGCCCGCGACCCGATGAGCCGGAAACTCGATCAAAGCCAACGATCCGGCCATGCCTTTTTCAACATAGGTGAAAGAGCCGGTGGCCGAACCCTGGGGAGCACTTTGCTTGGCTAGGGCTTTTAGTCTTTGCCAATACCGTTGGGCAATACAGGGAGCCGCAGCGGCGCAGGCATCCCGCTGTCCCACCCAGGCCCGCTGTTCGTCGCGCAGTGTCGCGCGGACGGCGTCTCCTTGAAGCTGGCGGACATCGCCATAGAGCCGGTTCAACTGCGAATCCAACCAAGCCAGCGATTCATCCTTGCAGATGGCCTGCTCGGTCGGGGTATGGGCTTTGGTGCAGTCAAAGCTAGCCGCCGGGTCAGCCCAAACCGGCGCTCCGGCCATCCCCACCACCACCAGAGCCAAACCCACCACACGCCCAATACACCCCATGGCCCCTACCCTCTTCAGCGGCTTAACGCTTGACCGACATCACGAGCCCCCATCATCGCTATCTTCGGGCCCAGATCAAGAGAGTCGTATCATCAAGCCTTGATGCTCAAGGAATCAGGGCTCGCCGATATCGAGACGGTTAAAGAGGGGAAACACCGGCACCGCATCGGCTCATCCGATGACTCTCCGGTTTCCCTCGGCTTTCCCGTTGCCTCAACGTCTCCGAGCCCGCTATCATGCGGGCCCTTGCAGTTCCTGGTGGTTTTCCATGAGTTCCGAACCGATCGAGATTCGCCGCAAGCGTCTGCGGTTTCGTGCCTGGCACCGTGGCATGCGCGAGTCCGACCTCTTGATGGGCGGGTTTGCCGATGCCCATGTGGATGGGTTTCAGGACGAGCAGCTTGACCGTTTCGAGGTGTTGCTCGAAATCGCCGATGCCGACCTCTACGACTGGTATGTGGGCCGTGCGCCGGTCCCGCCGGAGCATGATCACGATGTGATGACGCTCTTCCGGGCCTTCCGCCTGCCCTCGCCCACCTCGACCTGATCCGCTCCTTTGTTGAAGTTTGACCTGATTCCGGGCCGGCCTAGCCGCCTGTTGATCGGAGGTGCCCCCGAAGGCGCCGATGCTCGGGTTTTGGCGGCCCTGGCGGCCAAGGCGGGATCGGCAGGGGTGCTTCACGTCGCCCTGGACGATGGCCGGGCGGCACGGTTGGCCGAAATGCTGGCGTTTTTTGCGCCTGAACTGGAAGTCTTGTCGTTTCCGGCTTGGGATTGCCTGCCTTACGACCGCTTGTCTCCCAATCCAGCGATTATCAGCAAGCGGATCGACACCCTAACCCGCGTGTTGGAGCCGGTTTCGACCAGCGGTGGCCGGTTGGTGTTGACCACCATTAACGGCATGGTCCAAAAGCTGCCGCCCCGCAATGCCTTGCGCCAAGCCGGATTTCAGGCTGGGATCGGCGAGCGACTCGACCTGGAGCGGCTCCAACGGTATCTGACTCATAACGGCTACACCCGCGCCCAAACCGTGCGCGAACCCGGCGAATACGCCATGCGCGGCGGCATCGTCGATCTGTTCCCGCCCGGTACCGAAGAACCGTTGCGGCTGGACCTGTTCGGTGACGAACTGGACGGAGTCCGCGCCTTTGATCCGCTCTCCCAGCGCACCACCGAAAAGCGGGACCGGGTGCGGCTGAAGCCGATGGCCGAGCTGTTCTTGGACGAGCCCTCGATTGCCCGCTTTCGCACCGGCTATCGTGAACTGTTCGGCGCTGTCACCGATCAAGACCCGCTTTACGAGGCGATCAGCGCCGGGCGCAAACATCCCGGCATGGAGCACTGGCTGCCGCTGTTCCATACCGCTCTGGAAACGCTGTCCGACTATTTGCCCCAGGCCATTCTCAGTCTTGATCACCAAGCGGAAGAAGCACGAGACTCGCGGTTGGCCCAAGTCGCCGACTTCTACGAAGCCCGCCGCACTCTGAGGGCCGCCGAACGGGCCGCCAGTGTTCCCGCTTACAAGCCATTGGCCCCTGCCCGGCTCTATTTGGACCGGGACGACTGGGAGTTGATCGCCGCCTGTCATGCGGTGGTGCAACTGTCGCCTTTCGCGGTGCCGCCCGGCCTGATTGGTCAACTCGATGCCGCTGGCCGGCGGGGGCATGATTTCGCCGAGGCCCGAACCCGTCCTGACCTGAATGTGTTCGATGCGGTCCACGAGCATATCGTTGAACTGGCTCAGAGCGGTCGGCGGGTGATGGTGGCCGGGTACAGCCAGGGATCACGGGACCGACTGCAATCGGTTCTGGCCGATCACGGGATTTCCGGCCTGAAACCTGCGGAGTCTTGGCCCGAAGTGCAGCGCCTGGGCCGTGGCACGCTGGCCATGGTGGTTTTGGGCGTCGAACATGGCTTTGTCACCAGCGATCTGGCGGTCATCACCGAACAGGATATCCTGGGTGATCGCTTGGCCCGCCCGCCTCGCAAACGCCGCCGAGCCGCCAACTTCATCGCCGAAGCCGCCGGGTTGGCCGCTGGCGATCTGGTGGTTCATGTGGAGTATGGCATTGGCCGCTTTGACGGGCTCGAAACCGTTACGGTGACGGGCGCGCCCCATGACTGTCTGCGTATCGTCTATGACGGTAACGAAAAGCTGTTTGTGCCGGTGGAAAATCTCGACCTTCTGTCCCGTTACGGATCAGAGGATGCCGGGGCTCAACTGGATCGGTTGGGCGGAACCGCCTGGCAAGGGCGGCGAGCGCGGGTCAAGAAACGGCTGAAGGATATGGCCGACGCCCTGTTGCGGATTGCCGCCGAGCGGGAGGTTCGGAAGGGCGAGCGGTTGACTGTGTCCGAAGGGCTCTACGCCGAATTTGCCGCACGGTTTCCCTATCCCGAAACCGAAGACCAAGCCAACGCCATCACCGACGTGCTGGAAGATTTGGGCTCGGGCCGTCCGATGGACCGACTGGTGTGCGGCGACGTTGGGTTCGGCAAAACCGAGGTGGCGTTGCGGGCCGCTTTCGTGGCGGCCCTGTCGGGACTGCAAGTGGCGGTGGTGGTTCCGACCACCTTGCTGGCTCGCCAGCATTATCGAACCTTTTCTGCCCGTTTTGCCGACCTGCCGGTTCGGGTGGAACAGATTTCCCGGCTGGTCACCCCCAAGGAAGCCACCCGCATTCGCAAAGAAGCGGCGGATGGCACCCTGGATATCTTGGTGGGAACCCACGCTCTGCTTTCAAAAACCGTCAGTTTCAAGCGGTTAGGGCTGGTGATTGTCGACGAGGAACAGCATTTCGGGGTCAAGCAAAAGGAGCGCCTCAAGGAACTGCGCGCTGATGTTCATGTGGTGACCCTGACCGCAACACCGATTCCCCGGACCTTGCAGATGGCGTTGTCGGGTGTCCGTGAATTGACGGTCATCGCAACGCCGCCGGTTGATCGGTTGGCGGTGCGGACCTTTGTCCTGCCCTTTGACCCGGTGGTGATTCGCGAAGCGATCCTACGCGAACATTATCGTGGTGGCCAAAGCTTTTACGTCTGCCCCCGGATCGAAGACCTTGGTAAAGTTGCCGACCAGCTCCGGGAGTTAGCGCCCGAAGTCAAGGTGGTGACAGCTCATGGCCAGATGCCGCCAGCCGACTTGGAAGAGGTCATGACCGCTTTCGATGATCGGGCCTTTGACGTGCTGCAGGCCACCAATATCATTGAATCTGGGCTTGATATTCCCAACGCCAACACCCTGATCATCCATCGTGCCGATTTGTTCGGGCTGGCTCAACTCTACCAGTTGCGCGGTCGGGTGGGCCGTTCCAAAACGCGGGGCTACGCCTATCTGACTTATACGCCAAAGGGGGTGTTGTCCGAGACGGCGAAGCAACGGCTGCATGTGATGGAGACTCTGGACAGTCTCGGGGCCGGTTTTCAGCTTGCCTCCCACGACATGGACATTCGCGGCGCCGGAAATTTGCTGGGAGAAGAGCAATCCGGGCATGTCCGTGAAGTCGGAGTCGAGCTTTACCAGCACATGCTGGAAGAGGCGGTGGCCACCGCCCGCTCGGGCGCCAATGCCGATCCAGGAGCAGAAACCGGCGAACGCTGGACTCCGCAAATCAACCTGGGCATGCCGGTTCTGATCCCGGAAACCTATGTGGCCGATCTGGCGGTACGGTTGGGGCTATATCGCCGATTGGCCGATATTGCCGACCGTGCCGAATTGGATGCCTTTGCCGCCGAACTGATCGACCGCTTTGGTCGTCTGCCGACAGAGGTCGATAATCTGCTTCAGGTGGTGGCCATCAAGCAGTTGTGCCGCAAGGCCAGCGTCGAGCGGGTGGATGCCGGCCCCAAAGGGGCCGTGTTGACCTTTCATAAAAATAACTTTGCCGAACCGGCCCGACTGGTGGCCTATCTTTCCAAACAGTCCGGGACCATCAAGCTGCGCCCAGATCACAAGTTAATCTGTCTGCGGGCCTGGGACAATGCCGACGTGAGGCTTAAGGGGACGTTACGTCTGCTGAAGGACTTGGCGGAGATGATTGCCTAAACAAAGTAGACAGACAAAGGGCCAGAGGGGATCGTAAGGGTCTTCGTCATTGACGATTGACAGGGTTGAGCCGGTTGCTGATAACAACAATATGTGAATGAATATTCAGATATTGTTATAACATTACGCAAAAGACCGCGTGCCACACCGGAGCCAGCCATGTCTCATCATCATTCCTGTCGAGATCATGATGGTCCTCATCACCCTCAAAAGGACCACGAACACGGCGCAGATCATGAAGAAGATCATGATCATGGCTGCCGCCACGGCCATGGCGCCGGGCGCCATGCTCACAGCCACGCACCGTCGAGCTTCGGGCGAGCGTTCGCCATCGGGATCATCCTGAATACAACCTACGTTATTGCCGAAGCCTTTTACGGGATCGCTTCGCACTCCTTGGCGCTTCTGGCCGATGCCGGGCACAATCTCGGTGATGTGCTCGGGCTCGCCGTGGCCTGGGTCGCGGCCAGCCTCAGTCAACGGCGACCCAGCGTCCGCTACACCTACGGACTTCGAGGCAGCTCGATTCTGGCGGCTTTGGGCAATGCCATCACGCTCTTGGTTATAACCGGAGGCATCGGTTGGGAGGCCGTGCGGCGCCTGATGGACCCTGAGCCCTCGGGCGGCGTCACAATCATGGTGGTCGCTGCGGTTGGCGTTGCCGTAAACGGCGCAACCGCCCTGCTGTTCATGTCGGGTCGCAAAGGTGACCTGAACATCAAAGGCGCGTTCACCCATATGGCCGCCGATGCGCTCATTGCTCTTGGCGTCGTCGTCACAGGTGGCCTCATTATCGTAACGGGTTGGCTGTGGCTTGATCCGGCGGTCAGCCTCATCGTCAGTGCAACGATCATCCTCGGAACATGGTCACTGCTCCGGGACTCCCTGAATCTGGCGCTCGATGCAGTCCCGCCCAGCATCAATCCTCAAGCGGTCGAGCGCCACCTTAAGGCCCTACCGGGGGTCACACATGTCCATGACCTGCATATCTGGGGCATGAGCACCACCGAAACGGCGCTCACCGCCCACTTGGTCCGGCCCAACCAGCCCGTCGACGATGCCTTCCTGTGCCAAGCCGCAGAAGCCATGAAGAAACACTTCGGAATCGGCCACGCGACGTTCCAAATCGAAACCGGCGAAGGCGAAGAATGCCGCTTGGCACCAGACAGCGTTGTCTGAGACCGGCGAGCCCTGATACTGATACATCGCCGGTCCTCGGGCCGCGACGGCGGCCCCGCGTCCTCGTAGACGCGAAGCCAAGGGCGCGGATGCGCCCGCCCGGCGTCTGAGGGCAGCCTTGATGAGTCACCATCAAGGCCCGATGGTATGAGACCGGC